>Ga0315281_10000007_pt1 | contig 325040 bp, 342 predicted proteins | sample YL17G07_0_MG_FD_204540 | JGI IMG/M metagenome (GOLD analysis project Ga0315281, IMG submission 204540) | Sediment microbial communities from Yellowstone Lake, YNP, Wyoming, USA - YL17G07_0 | ecosystem: Environmental > Aquatic > Freshwater > Lake > Sediment | place: USA: Wyoming | collected...
TGTTGAAATCGCACTAAGGTAGAATTGAAATTTTGCTAAAGTACCGTCCAACGCGATTGCGGATCCTGGTTGAAATCGCACTAAGGTAGAATTGAAATTTGGTCGGTAGGCTTCGAAAAGCCTGGTTGATCAAAGTTGAAATCGCACTAAGGTAGAATTGAAATTCCGTCACCTGAAGGCTTGAATGCGCCATCTAACAAGTTGAAATCGCACTAAGGTAGAATTGAAATACTCATGATATGTCGTAGCATTCCACAAGTCTCCATTGTTGAAATCGCACTAAGGTAGAATTGAAATACCACCACAACACACACGCCTATGACAAAACAGGTCGTTGAAATCGCACTAAGGTAGAATTGAAATTGAGACATCAAAATCCTTAGGATCGCGCACGCTGCAGTTGAAATCGCACTAAGGTAGAATTGAAATTGCCTTCGGCCGGATCAGCAGCAATCATTCACATGCGTTGAAATCGCACTAAGGTAGAATTGAAATAGGAAACGCTGCTGCACCACGACCGAAAAAAGTTATTGTTGAAATCGCACTAAGGTAGAATTGAAATGCTAGTATGGTTGCAGTGCCACGCACAAATGTTAAGGGTTGAAATCGCACTAAGGTAGAATTGAAATGCGTACAAGTCTCAATGAGCGTGAGCATGGAGTCCCGTTGAAATCGCACTAAGGTAGAATTGAAATAGGAACGCATAAAGGAGGCTGAATCTTGAAGGTTGAGTTGAAATCGCACTAAGGTAGAATTGAAATGTGACAGTGGAACACCTGATGTGACGGCGCTTGCTGGTTGAAATCGCACTAAGGTAGAATTGAAATTTGTGTGTGAAAAGCCTGGCTATCGGTGCTGCAATTGTTGAAATCGCACTAAGGTAGAATTGAAATACAAGTGAACCCTTCTGCCCTTCGAGCAACTTGTTGAAATCGCACTAAGGTAGAATTGAAATGCCTTCAGGAAGCATGTAGGGCTTCGAGTGTATCTGGTTGAAATCGCACTAAGGTAGAATTGAAATAAACTAGGTGATTGCATGACACAACTAACATATCATAGGAATTACTGGAAAAACCGACTTGTGGTGTTTTGTTACGCTATTTTGTTACAAAAGTCCATCAAAAACCGTTGTTTGTTACTTAGCGCGCGCTGGGTGGCGTCAGAACAGGGTTAGTCTTATTGGCAGTGTTGGCATTTGGGTTCAAGGGGAAAAAGGGACGGTGAAGTTTCAGCTCGGTGGAGGTGGCAGGGTTGTTTTCGGTGTGATTTTGGGTTTTCTTCTGCGCAGTGTCATGGCTGCAGCCACTATGATCGCGACTGCGACTATGCCGACGATTATGATTCCTATTCCATTCGGCGGGATGGCTGTGCCTGTTGTTGGTGTTGAGAGGTAGACGGTCAGGGTGGGGTCGTGTTCGACTCGGTAGCCGCTGTAGTTTCCGTAACCTATGATGTAGAAGAAGTTGGCTCGGCTCATGTTTGTTATGGTTTCTCGAGCTTTCAGGAAAAGCCCTGGGTACATATGAACGACAACGAGTGGCAGAAATTTCATCAGGCCTATGTGGTATATGAAGAGTCCTGCGTTTCCTGCGAAGCCTGCGGCTTTAGCCGTTCTTGCTGTTGCTTCGTTGATGGTGTAGTTTTGTTCTGTCTGGTCATACGTGTAGTTGAAGAGTTTGTAGGTCTTCTTTGTGTCGAAGTTGAGGCTGCTGATTTCTTCGCCGTCGTCTGTGAAGGTGTTGATTGAAGTGTTCGTTACTGGGGTATCTGTGTCTGTTACGTTTTGACCCGTTGATGTCGTGCTGTACGTTTCACGGTCAACCAGGATCGATGTTTGGAAGTCTACGATGCTCATTTTTATTCTGTTGTTCTGTATGAAGTCGTAGATGGTGTCGTTGCTGATCTTGTGATCCAACCGGTATGTTCCTGTGCTATTGTAGTGCGTCCACAAAAGCGGTATCGTATCAACGTAGAGGAGTTCACGCATTCTTCCGATCGTGTGGTTCTCTGTAAGTGTTGCAGTGTGGGCAGTTGGGTCTATGGTTAAGTCGTACGTGAAGGTTAGTTCGTCGTAAACCGTTATGGCCACTGGCCAGCTGTTGTCGGAGTGGGGTTTGTCGGGGTCGATCCATGTTCTCCACCATAGGGCGGTTAGGTTTGTGTATTTCATTCCCCATGACCAGTGGAGTTTGTCGTTGGAGTGCGTTAGCGGGATTGTTTCGGTTTTGCTGCTCAGAACCGGCAGGGTGGCGTTTAGTGTTGTTAGGTCGAAGCCCATGCTGAAGGATGCCCATAGAGTGTCGTTGATGTCTGGCGAGTTGGGGTAGATTGAGCTGCTGGTCTCGTTGAATGCGAGCAGCATGAGAAAGGTTGAGCCCAAGAGCACGTCGCGGGTGTTGTTGTCGGTTTCGTTGTACGTTTTGTAGTGCATAATGAAAGACTGCATGGGTATTCTGTATGTCGCTACTCCTCCGAATGTCACGTTGTCTAATCCGGCGTAGAATAGTTGCAATCCGCTGGTGTTGATGTAGTTCATGTACAGGTAGGCATGATTATTGGTTGGAGGAGGCTGCAACCCGTTGAGTGAGGCATTTGCATACGCTCTCGCATAGTCCATAAAGTCAACTGTTTTTGAGAAGCTTTCGAGTTGAAAGTCCTCTTTAACCAAGGTATCCGCGTTGGCGGCTGGCAACAAGATGCAGAGCGAAACTAGGGTGATTAGCATTATTGCGGGAAGCTGAGTGGTTTTCATGATATCTCCCTTCTATTCCTGTTTAATGCGCTCGCAGAATTTATAGCATTTATCAAAGAATATGAACGGTCAATCGAGTATCGCAGGCGCGCTTGGGTCGTTTCGTTCTCTGATTCCAGTGCGCTAGTTTTAGAGGTTCTTCCATCCCATCAGGGGGGGTTCGATGCCCATTTGCCAGAGAAGTGCTATTAATTCGCCTCTGTGGTGAACTTCCTCTTCGAAAACGTGTATTAGGACATCTTCGGCTGTGACTTCAGCTGTTTTGCCATCATCGGTGGTTACCGTATACGTTTTGTTTACACCTCCAATTTGTAGCGAGTCAAGGTAGTTTTGCATTCGTTTCTCGACCTGCTCCATGTAAGCCTTCACTTCTTCGAAGGTTTTGTATTCGTCGTACTTTCTTTTTGAATGAAGATTCTCTTTCTGCAGGAAGTCTAGCCAGTAGTCTGTCGCGCCTAGGGTATGGACGAATATGTTTCTGATCGAGTTGAAACTTGCTTTTCTGTTCTTGATGAATTCTTCCCAAGCTAATTTAGTAAACTGTTCGAAATATCTGTGTCTCACAATATCATTATATTTCAACAATTTCTGAACGTCGACCATTTGCTGACACCACAAATATGTTTTCGATCTGCGTGAATATTAAAGCTATCATAGCTTGCATTTTGATTTGAACAAGTAACGATCTTCTCAACATTAGCCGATCTCCAGCATGGTCAAATATCACTCCTCAGAAATACGTCTGCGGCGAGTGCATTAAACAGCGCGCGCTTCTGTCGCACGCGCGAAAGAAAGAGGTAAGAAGAGACTTATAGCGAACTCGACCGCTTTGCTCACTTTGCTTCGCTAATCATCATTATGATGATGTTTTTACTATTATTTTTGGCAGAGTCTTCGATTGAATCGCATTCAACAATTATCCAAGCCAAAACAGGGCTTTCACCGAAAGGAAAAGTGTGCATTTTCACATTTGCTAGGTTACGCTGAACAGTCAAATAGTCAGAACTTTCTATGAAAGGGAAGTTGAGGGGGAAGAAGAGTGGGGTGTGTGAAAGTGGTGTCTTTTGACTTGGATGGAACTATTACTGATATTTCGTTTGTGGATTCTGTGTGGTTGGAGGGGATTCCTCGTTTGTATGCTGTTAAGAATGGTCTCTCGTTTGAGGATGCGAAAAAAATCGTGACTGGTGAGTATGGCAAGGTGGGCAGGGAGAGGGTTGAATGGTACAATCTAAGCTACTGGATAGATAAGCTAGGCTTGGACGTTTCGCCACGGAAGGTTTTGAGTTCTTATCAGCATAAAATTAGGGTTTATCCGGAAGTGCCTGAAGTCCTTGAGGAGTTTAGGGACAGAAGGCTTAGACTGATTGTAGTGACTAATGCCCGCAGGGAATTCGCTGATCTGGAACTTGAGAAGACGAGGATCGGGAACTATTTTGAGCGGGTTTTTTCTTCAACCTCTGATTTTGGACTAATCAAGAAGAGTGTTAATCTTTACGAGAAAGTATGCAGCCTGTCTGATATTTCGCCCAGCGAAATGATTCACGTAGGTGACGATCGGTGCTTCGACTTTGAGGTGCCGAATAGACTGGGCATAAGGGCCTTCTATCTTGACAGGACCGGTGAACACTCAGGAGACTATGTAGTTCACACCCTGACAGAGCTGAATGAAAAACTGGGGGATCAGACCTCAGAACCCGCGCTCTAATGCTCGGCCGGCATGTTGGTTGTAATGCCCTCAAAACTGGAGAAGTCTCGCGCGCGCTAATCTTAAATCTGCATGGCAACAGAAGAGAACTAGAGGTTAAAAAGTGGGTCACAACAGAATTGACTTTGCTAGAAAAATATTCGTCGTCCTAGTCTTAGGTCTAGTATTGTCAGCTTCTTCTCTGAGTATCAAAACGGTTAATGCTCAAGCTGGACAGGTTACGCTTAAACCAACAGATGATACTTATGTTGACTCGGAAAACGCTTTCTTGAATTATGGAGGTGAAAGCGTTCTTCACGTTGAGTGGTTTGATATTTCGCAGCTCAATATAATTATGAGGAAGATTGTCTTGGTGAAATTCGACCTGTCTCCTGTTCCAGAAGGAGCTGAAGTTGATAGGGCTACACTTCAGTTGTATGCATTCTTTGGAGCTGTCTCTCCCCCACCCGTCTGTGTTTACTTCTGTTCTGACAATTCTTGGGGAGAATCATGGGTGATATACAATAATTTACCAAGTTATAATGCTACTCCAATGGACTCGGAAGTTGTGGGAGGAGACTCCCAGTGGGTCAATTGGAGTGTATTGGGTGCTGTAAACAGCTTGAATGGCTATACTAAAAAAGTCACAGTAGTTTTGGGCTTTCCATCCGCTCTGAGTGTTGCATCAGAGGTCTTCTTTGCTTCCAAGGAATACAACTCCCCTATTCCCTACGAATATGCTCCTCAACTGATTATCCATTGGAGTAGTGTCGTACCAGAATTCCCAACATTCCTTATCTTGCCACTCTTCATGATGGCAACACTACTAGCACTCGTATTTCACAAGCAGTCACGGCATAGAAAAGGCTCTAGTCAAATTGAAGGCCGTCGTTGAATCGTCGTCGTTCGTCGTCGTTGTGACAGAAAACTGTGTGTGTGGGTAAAGTTTTATCCTCAAAACCCGATTTTTTCAGATAGAGCAATCCTAGCGCTCGCTTGTTGCTGTCAGAGTGCAGTCACATGATATCATATGCGTTAATACATGCACAGCATACACCCTGCTATTGATGAAATTCTGAGGAGGTGAAAATTGGGTATGGCTGAGAAGCTTATTATGACGTATCCCTGCGGCTTCAGTTTTGTAGCGCCTCACGGTGAAGACGATGCGGTAGCAGTGGCGCAACTTCACACTGAGCGCATTCAAGAAGGATTACACGAAAGGAATCTCACGAGCCGAGGCATTGTCGCATATGAGAGAAGTGAAGTAAGCATAAGTGCGCGCTTGTTAGCAGGCTTCTGTGATCGCTAATTGGTTAAGTGTTTCGCCAGTTCTAAGAAGAAAAGGGCAATCCGTCTCCTTCCTTGCGCAAAATCAACAATTGATGTAATCGTCGTGACTGGCGTCTCTGCCACGATTGAGACTCTTGCCGTATTCTCGCTCACAGGTATCACATCGATCAGAAGGGTTGAACTCAACGACATGAAGGCTGATTTCGTCTTCGCTTTGACGTGATGTGCAGTTTCATCAACCTCTTCCAGACTCCATTCTAGGCTTGCCAGCGCCTTGGGAACAGCGGTCCAAACCTTCTCCAAGGAATAACGTATCTCTACGGTTTCATTCTCTTTCCGCAGGTAAGCCATTCTGATCACGGAATCCACTGAGGGGCCCATGAACATTTAAGAATTTCATGACCCGCGGAGCAAGTTTGGCCTCATTGTTCTTTCCGACCGCGCGCAGACTGAGTTTCGATTTTCTTTAAATAGTGTAATGTGGCTTCAGTATCGGACGAGAAAAGGGAAGCTGATGCCGGATTTTCTTGAGGAGTTCGCTTCATCAGTCGGCAATAAGAATGAGGCTATGAAAGAGAAGATCTTAAAGGGCAAGCCGAATCCGCTGCAGGACGCGTTTAGGAAGCATTTTGAACCTTTATGGATACCCTTGGAGAATACCAGAGACTATGTTTCAAACCTTGGCGACCTCAGCGTTACAGCCGTCGATTCGAGCTTGTATATGAACCCCTTGTCAACGGGAGGCATCTTCTACGTGATCAGATCTCTTGCCGTCTGCAGGGACAAAGAGCAGAAAAGACTGGAGACGAACGTGTTCTTCACGAAATCCGGTCTTCTCGAAGCTCATTATTACATTGGTACTAAGATGGAGATGCTTGAATTCCAAACAGCCATCGATGCCTTGAAGAACGGTTTCGAATGCAGCGTGATTCTGATTGACGGTTCACTCTACGGGAGAGCTATGCATGTTCCAGTCGAAACGAAAGTCGAGGAAGACCGAACTGCCGTCCTAGACTACTTCAAAACGTATGCTGAATTACTTGACATCTGCAGAAAGAGGGGCATCCTCATAGCCGGAGTCAGCAAAGAAAGCAGAGCCACGTTCTACCGTGACTTTTTGCTCAAGCAGATATTCTATGAAGAACTCGAAAACGTCGACATTGAAGCGGGAGACAAGCAGAAGCTAAGAGACATCTTTCCAGAGATGTTGGAGAAAGAAAAGACTGCCCTCAGAAAGCTCGGGAGACTTAAGAAGAAGCACGGATTTAAACTCGGGACTATCGAGTTGATTTTGAATGAGCTGGCATCGTCTCGCCCAGACTATCAGTTAGTGATGAGCTTTGCTGGGAAAATCGGTTACACTCACCCGTTATTGCTGGGACCGTCGGAGTATGCAGCACGTAGAATACGTTCTCTTGTTTCTGACCCGAGAAAGTTTGTTGTGAGCAATTTTCCAATTGCAATAAGAGAGAAAGGAAAGGAATTCGTCGACTGGGCCTGCAACGTAATTTCTGACGTTCCGAGTTTTCCAAGTTTTGTCTCTTTGTATCTTCTGTTGGACGTTCGAGACTCGCCGATACGAATTGATGTGCCTTGTTGGGAGCAATCGCTTTCAAAGACTGGTTGGCCTAAACCGATCGATGTGGACCTTCAAACTTTGTTGAGGGTCATGATTAATGGTTATTGTGGCCTTGGCGCGTATAATTTGTGGCTCAGGAATGTTGATGGAAAGGTTAAGTTGAAGAGGCGTGTAGTGGATGATTTGTACTTTCCGTATATGGAGAAGCTGTTTAGGAGTAAGATAATCAGGGGGAGGAGTTATAGGCGTGTCAGGTTCCCTTAAGCAAGTCGGCGTCATAGTCGGTGAAGCCAGCTCCAACGAGTTCTATTTCTCGTCGAAGCCCGATGATATGCCGTCTCGATGGGAGTACCTGATGGCCTATTCTGAAGAGGAAATAGATGGAGCGCTCACAAAGGTTCAGGTAATCGCGCAGATTGAAAGAATCATCTCTGCAAGCCAAGCTTTAACGAAAGAACTGGATTTCGACATCATCAAGAAGATCGTTGAATCCGGCTTAGCTGACAGTAAGGTTTGGGGAAAAGCTCGAATTTTGGGCTTCTTGACCGAAAACGGCGAACTGCAGCTCCCGAGGAAGGCGGTTATGCCTGGAAAACCCGTGTATATTGCGCCGACAGAGCTACTTGAGACGTTCTATTCGTACGGTCAGGCAGAAGCGATTCAGGTCGGCAGTTTGATTACTCGTGGTGATGTTCCTGTCGCATTATCGATTAAGGGTTTCAGAAGGCATCTCGCACTGATCGCACAGACTGGTTCCGGGAAAACGTATCTTGCAGGCATACTTGCTGATGAGCTGCTAGCAAAAGGCGGCACGCTGGTTATGCTGGACCCACATGCGGATTACGTGTTTCTCGGACGAGATATTGCGGGCAAAAGATACGAGCTTTCTGACAGAATAACTGTGTTCAGGAACCCTTCGAGCACGGGAAGATATTCCTCTGAAGAGGTTGGGAGAGTTGAGCCTTACGAGATTTGTTTCTCAGACCTAGACATTGATGAAATCCGTTTGATCGCAGGGATAGGCAAAAGTCACGTTAACATCTTGAGCGGTGTGGAACAAGCAATCGCGTATCTGAAGGCTGAGAAAACGGTTTTCCAGCCTGAGGATTTGCTGGAAAGGTTGAAGGGTGCCGAGGGTTGGAAAGATCAAGGCGTGACTTCAAGCATAATTGCTGGTGCTAAGTCGGCTCAGAAATACATAAAGCGACTAGTTAGGATGAAGGTTTTCACCAGTGCAGCAACGAACATCAATAGGATGTTGAGGCCTAAGCATCTTTCCGTTGTGGATCTTTCAGGGCTGAATGAAGAAACTTCAGACTACATCGCCTACAAGATCTTGTCTGACATCTACGACAAGGCTTCGAGCGGCGAGTTTGAGTATCCCATTTTCATTTTCGTTGAAGAAGCTCACCGTTTCATTCCCTTTGAGGGTCACACCGAATCAAGCTCGGTCATAAAGAAGATTGCCGCCGAAGGTCGCAAGTTCGGCGTGTTTCTGATCGTGATTACTCAGCGACCTTCAAAGATTCATCCTGATGCTCTGAGCCAGTGTAACAGTCAGATTATCATGAGGATGTCCAACCCTGAAGATCAACAAGCCATTGCCAGAAGTTCTGAGCGTCTTGGGCAGACTCTGCTTGAGGATCTGCCCGGGCTCAACACGGGTGAAGCGGTAATCGTTGGTGAAATGACTAGAGCCCCCGTGATGGTAAGAGTGAAGAAGCGTAGGACGCGGGAAGGCGGCAGCGACATAGACATAGTCGGCAAGATGAAGATGGCCATCGAGAAGGCGAAAGAGGATGCGCCGGACAAAGAGAGCCAACGATTGAGAGATGATTTGAAAGGGTTTCTAGGCTCGGAGGAGAAGCAGCAGCATGGTTAGAATCGCCCACTTGGCAGACACTCATCTTGGGTACAAACAGTATAATTTGGATGAAAGGGAGGAGGACATTTATGATTCGCTGGAAGAGATCGGCGACAAGATTCTGGAAGAGCATGCGGACATCGTTATTCACAGTGGAGACCTTTTCGATTCGCCCAGGCCTACTCCGCAAGCCTATCGGGCATTTAAAGGGTTTTTAAAGAAGCTGGAGGGCAAAGCCAAGATCTTTGCTGTGCTGGGCGATCATGATAGGCCTAAGAGTCGTGGTTTGCCGCCGCATGTGCTTTTTGAGGACCAAATGCAGATTCTCGGCGTCAACGCGAACGCTGAACATCAGTGTGTGAAGGTTGGAGGTCAAGATGTGTTGGTTGCTGGTCTGTCGAATCTGAGCCGTGCTTATCATGTGGTGCTTGTGGAGGAGTTGAAGAAGCTTGGATCCCTTCGGTTGGATGGCAAACGTGGTGTTCTTGTTTTGCATGAGGGTGTTGACAGGTTTTTGCCGTTTGAGGGTGCGTTTGAACTCGGCTTAGATGAGGTGCCGAAGAATTTTGATTATGTTGCCATGGGGCATCTCCATACGCGGATTAAGGCTTCGTTTGGTGATGGTGAACTAGCTTATCCTGGTTCTTCCGAGATTATCAGGAAAGATGAAATTAGCAGTTGGAAGAAGCTTGGCAAAGGATTCTTCATCGTGGACCTTTTGGGCGACGATGTTGACGTTAGAGACGTTAACCTTGAATGTATTAGGCCGCAAATCGAGGTAAAATTGCGCTATGCGCATTTTGAGAAGGAACTTGTGGATTTGGCTAAGCAGGTTGAGAATATGAAGAGGCTGCCGATTGTGCACGTATGCGTTGAGGGGAAGGGCGTCGATAGGCAATGTGTTCATCAGGCCTTGACTGATGCTTTAGCTGGTAGGACTCTGACGTTTAGGCAAGAGGTTGTCGAAGAGGCCGAGTTGAGGCTTCCTGAGTTGAAGCCTGGTTCTTTCTATGTGAATCAGGTTATTCAGGACTATTTCAAGGACGAAACCGTAGCTGGCCTTGCGACTGAGATGTTCAAGCATCTGAGGTATGGAGACACCGAGGAGGCCAAGAAGGTTGCTGATGAGTATTTTCAAAAAGTGACGAAGGCATGATTCTTAACAGGGTCAGACTTGAGAATTTCATTTCGCACAAGACCACAGTTATTGACTTAGGTTACGGCATCAACGTGGTCGTAGGGCCCAATGGCGCAGGTAAAACTTCGATTCTGGACGCGATAAGCTTCGCGTTGTTTAATGATTATGGTAATCGGGGGAAGAAGGAGAATCTCATTAACTCCAGAGAAAACAAATGCAGAGTTGGAGTGGCCTTCACCGAGGCCGGGATCGGTTATGATGTTGAATGGTCGATGGAGCGGAAAGGTTCGGCTCATGGCAGTCTGTTTCGAGTAGAAGGTGAGAAGAGAATTCTCTTAGCCAGAGACGGAGAGCGCTCCGTGGTCCCTGAGATTCAGAAGGTTCTGGGCATTGACAAGAACATGTTTTTGCAGTCGGTCTACGTACGCCAGGGCGAGATTGAGAAGCTCGTCACAGCCAGACCCGCTGAGAGAAAGGAGCTCATTTCAAGATTACTTGGCGTCGAGGATCTTGAGACAGCTTGGGAGAGCATAAAAACCGTTATCCAGGTGCACCGTGACCGGCAGATTGGGCTTGAGACTGAACTGAGTCGCAAATCAGCTATTGAAAACGAGAGAAAGGAGCATGAAGTCAAATCGAAGGAACTGGAAAGATCCCTTGTTCTGAAAAGGAAAGAATTGGCTGGAATCGAATCTGAGCTAGAATACCTGAAAACCGGCTTAGATGAGCTAGAGGGCAAAAAGAAGGAATTTGACATGCTTGACAAGCAGAGAGGGATCTTTGAAGGAAACATTGCAAATCTGGAGAAGGCTCTGAAGAGAGAGGAAGATGAGCTGGTCAAGGCAGTTGCGGCAGAGGAAATAGTGAAAAAACTCGAAGCAGACGTTGCTAAACTGCCATTCTTGGATGAGTATGTGCGATGTCTTGCAGAGAAAGAAAAACAAGAGTTGAGGCAGCACGCACTCGAAGAGAAGCTGAACGAAATAGGAAGGCTAAAGGGAATTCTTGAAGAGAACACAAAGAATTACGGGCTTTTCATCGAGAAAGACAGGCTTCTAGCCGAAGAAACCAGGGAACGCAGGAAGTACGAAGGCGCTGATGCAGCTCTGGCAAAAACAAGAAAACAGCTTGTCGAGTGCGAGAAGGAAGAGAAAAAGAAGAGCGCAGACTTGTTGAAAGAATTGGAAAAGTGCTCGAAAGCTCTTGATGAGAAGGTCAACGTTGACAATATTGGGACAGTTCTTGAAAGGAAAAGGAAAGAATTTCAAGAGGCAGCGGACCTGCTAAACGTAAGAATCGACACTAACACGCGGACCATTAGTGTTCTGGAGCAGCGCATCAAGGAATTGGATGAAAACCTGTCTGAATTCTCCAGCGCGACTGAAACGAAAGCCTGCCCCACATGTGAGACCGTGCTATCGCCTGAACGTCTGACACAGTTGGCGAGCAAATTCTCTCTGGAGAAAGGTCAAGCGGAGGCCAAACTGGCTGGATTGCAGACTGATTTGAAGGAAGCAAGCTCGCAGAGAAAACAGGTCGATCAGAAAACTAGGAAAGCAGACGCCATTGATAGCGAGAGGTTTAAGAATCTCACTGTTGAGTTGACCGAAGCGAGAAGCAACGTGGCGCGCCAGAGGGCTGAAGTTGAAGATTTCGGGTGGAAGGCTGAAGCCCTGAAGAAGTTGGATGAAGAGCTGGAGCGGCTTGAAGGTGAAAAACGTGCGGTTGAAGAAGCTTCTAAGGAGTTTGATTCTGCAAAACGTCAATTGGATAAGCTGCCTTCTCATGAAGAAATTGAGGCTGAACTGAAGCCTGTTGCAGCAACCCTAGCTGATGTCACTGAGCGTCTTGACGGATCTTTGGAAAAGCTTGGGTGCGAACCGAGAGAACCTCAAAAACAACTCCGAGAAGCCCAAAAGAAGAAAGAGGAGTACGATCGGAATGTGCCGATGGCGAAGAGGAAGGCAGAATACGAGTCAAGCGTGGCGGCGACAACCAGGGAATTGTCTGATTGCAGAGGGAAAGATTCCGAAGCTGTTCGTGCTATTGAAGAGCTTGGCTACGATGAAAAAAAGCATGAAAAGAAGCAAGAGGAGTATGATTCTAAGAGCAAAGCTAGAACTGACCTGGAGAAGGACATTGTCCGGGCAGAGCAAGCCAAAACGGGCGCCGACGATGAGGCTCGAAAGTGCGGAGAAGAGCTGAAGGTTCTTGAAGAGAAGGCTATAGAAAAGAAGATGGTGGATGGGTTCATTGGCGTTCTGAATAGCATTAGGGATGCTTATGGCAAAGATGGTATTCAGAAGATGATTCGGGCCAGGGCAAGGCCGCTACTTGAAAAGTCAACTAGAGACCTGTTTGAACGATTCAATCTGGCCTACTCAGATATCAAAATTGACGATGATTACAATATCGGTGTGCTAGGGCCCAGCGGAGAACAGGACATAGACCAAATCAGCGGTGGAGAACGCGTTGCGCTGGCAATAGCGCTTAGACTAGCCATAGCGCAAGTCTTGTCAGGGAAGGTTGAGACCATAATTATGGATGAGCCTACGACACATTTGGATGAGGAGAGAAGGAAGGAGCTGGTGAACATTTTGAATTCGTTTTTCAGAGAAGGGGGGAGGATCATCCCGCAAATGCTGATAATAACTCATCACCGGGAGATAGAGGAAGTGGCAGATGTCGTGTACACGGTGAGCAAGAAAGAAGGATATTCAACCGCGGAATCACAGTGTTCCAGCGAGGCCTCGTAAGGGAGCAAGAATGCAGATCCCAGCCTACCTGAGCACGTGGGGACTCCTCCCGCGGACTCCTCTTTTTTCCATTTGCAACTTTTTTGGCTGAGTCAAAGGCAGTTGGGTCTGGAGATCAATGTTCTTTGAGCGCTTTCAGCTCTGTTCTTAATCTTTCGATTCTTTCGGTTGTTATGTTTCTATGGCTTTTTCAAGTTCTAGGACAAAATTGCGGGCGTTTTCGGCGTCTCTTCTCATACAGGCTTGATCAAGTTCTCTTTCCACACAGTACTGAATGTTTATTCTGGCCTGTTTCGAATTTTACCGCCGTAAAACTCGGAGAAGAAAGGAACCTGCGCTGCCCACCATACCACGGATGGACCAACTTCCACAGAAGGACCACTCAAATCAACCCACACAACCAATAACGTGCCATACACAATTCGAGGTCAATATGCTCAGACAAAAGAAAAAAAAGGGTTGTGCAGTACTTCTCGCGAGGCTTCCAAGAACACGAACGTGGACATATCGGAATTTCTATCCTTCCGAACTTCTGGGTAAGTAGACTTCCGTGTTCCAGGAGAATTGCTAGGGCGGAGGGCGTGGAAGTATTGCAGAACCGGTCTCAGTGATCAATTTGGCCATCAGCTTGAAGTATGACGCAATGGCTCCAATGATGATCACTATTTCTCCGACTATGATGATGACTACGCCCAGGATTACTCCTCCGAGATTCATGCCAAAAGTGTCGAAAGTCTGAGTGGTCGAGTCATACTTGATGTTCACCGACGCCGCGATCGTTATCGCTCCTCCTGCAACTATCAGACCGCCAACGACAGCCCAGACAATAATGTATACGATATATCTCACGCCGTATCCTAAAGCCTTACCCCAAGATATTTCAACCATTCTTTTCCCCGGGAACACTATCAAAGGGCTCCGCTTATATGGTTAACGCAGCGCAGAGCAGATTTCAAAACGCTCAAACTCTTCGCTTGCTAGGATGATTGTGCTCCATCCGGCTAACTCAGAAACGTAAGACGTGCCACAATTGTGAATTTTAGGTATTAATGGACCATGATTGTCAACCCAAGCTCAAAAGCGGTTGTTGTAAGAGGCAAGGCGAAATTCAAAAGAAAAGCAAAGACTAAAGAGGTGAAAACATGGTCTGGTTGAACGATACGGTAAAATGGGAGGGGCATTGCATGAACTGCAAGAAATCATTGCCTAAGGGAACAACTGCCTATTGCGAAATTAAGGGGATATTTCCACATATCAAAGGGGGTATCATGCGAAGACTGATGCAACAAATTGCATCTTAATGAGAAAACTGTTTCTCAGAGGGGACTGGCGTTCAAAAGATTCACACTGCAACCAAGTTAACACAGAATTATCGAATTGTTGGATGGCTTAGCCATAGGTGTTTAATTGGTTAAGATTCTAACGCTAAATCGTAGCAAAAAGACAGACATATCTGGATCCAAATATTCATCTTACGTTGAAACCTAGGAAGGGGGTAAGCCCCAATTACGCCAGCTCGCGCTACTACGGTCGGACTGTAAAGGTGTCTGTCCAGTTTGGTTGGGTTGGCTCAGGGCTACCATATGAAAGCATTTGTTTCCACTCGGTGTCGGAGAGTCTTTGGAAGCCAGGCATCGGGAATTCATAGTAACTAAAGACTGGCCCAACTGCGGCTATCTTGTTTCCTTCAGGCGTCTCGTAGACCACTGTTACAAAGTTGACATAGCCGGTTGCTGCATGGAGGACCTGAGGGGGGTGCCCTCCGGACCTAAGGTCTCCTGCTGCGGTCATAACATCTGCTATGCATTGAACGCTGCTGTCTGTTATGTTCGCTTCCTGCACTAGTAAGGGGTACCATCCGAGCTTCTTAGGCGGTGCGCCGCAGACTCCGCTAGTTTCTTCGACGGCTACGTTTCGAATGAAGCTCATTTCCTCTTCTGTAAGTTTTGTGCCGTCGAGTTCTTTTTCGCTGATGCCGCAGAGCGTCTGGGTGATGTTTGCCATATCGTCTAGAACGGTTTCCCAATGTGGGGGAAGAACCTGGATTTCTTGAAGGAACCTCGAAGTTTCTAGGCACAGGGCCTGTGTTCCCTTGTAGAATTCAGGGTATGGTTCCACGTACCCTATGGGGATCCCGCATGTTATCCCGATAGAGTAGGGTTGCTTTGCATACAGTATCGTGTCGTGGCGCAGCTGGGCCCATGAACTGAGCACAGTGTTCAGCTTCTCATCCTGCCAAGCCAAAGTTTGCATGAACTGAGGGTAATGCTCATCCGGTATAGTTGCGAGTAGTGGACGGAGGTCATACAGCCAAGAGAAGTAGAGGCTACTTTCCCAGTATTCTTTCGGCAGTTTTGTAAACTCGCTCGCGAGACTGTTGAGGCTGTCATTGTAGTTGTACTTCTGGATTTCTGGTTCAAGATTCTGAAGGGCCCTCTCTGACCCCAGGACAGCTGCTATGTCGAGTCCAGAGCCAAGAAGCCTAAAACTATTATTGTATGGCGGAACTTTATCATAGGTAACGGATTGAAGAATATAGGAGTCTGGAACGAACCTTTGTCCCATGAACTGGAAAATCTTCGGGTACTCGATTGGTTGAGTGTGAGGATCAAGGTAGACAACTGATGAAAAGATCTTGGAAACTGTGTATTCAGGTTTTTTCAATTCAGTCTTCAGCCTTTGAATATTGTTAGCATCTTCCAACACGTTCGGCTGGAAGCTCCCTCCGAAGACTGCGACAGTCGCATTATGCAAGCTGATGGGTGTCACACTGTCTGCGAGTCCGACAAAAAGAGAAGTAATCTGGTAAGCAGTTTTCCAGAGGCCCAGAACATCGCTCATCGAATAGAGATAGTAGGTTGAAAGCGCAGCTTGAACAAGCGAATCATCCGTGCCCAAGTCGCACGTTCTTCTGCCAAGCCAAGTCATACAGCGGAAATAGGCCTCCAGTTCTGTGTCATTTTCATAATGTCCTCTGGGCTTGTATTGCGTGTAGTCTTCGCCAGGGTACGTCTCCACTTCTTTTGCTTCAAGAATTTTTCCCACGATGACCTCAGCTTCGTCGCGGACAAGAAGAGGTATAGAGACGTTCGAGTCGATGAGGAACGCTGCTACTGAAAAGTACTTGAGCACCTCTTTTGAAGCTGCTTTCAGTTGATCCGATGACGTTGACTGGTACACTTCCAAGCTTTTCTGGAGCAGGCGACTAGTCATCTGCCTAATCATTGGAATCATGTGTTCCTTCTCAACGTCTTTCAGAAGATTATCAAAGATCAAATGGTAAAGATGAAGAATCGAGTCAGTGGTAATGAAAACGGGAAGATCCCCGACAAAAACCTGGCAATAGGCATCTTCCATCGTGCTTTCATAAAATCTCGGAATAACAACGAAGCCATTCTTGGATAGCGTATCCAAGGCTTCTTTGCTTGGGAATAGAGCTCTCTGCAACTCCTCAAGATATTCTACTTGGCTGAGATTAAGCGACAAAGACGCGCGCAGATCATTGATCGTCGCCTGAGTAGTCAGATTCAGATCCGGAAGGTAAAGGAGCGCGGCCAACGAAACTGAATTGTAAGTGTTAGAGGAAGGCCCCCTTGAGTAATAGTAGTAGCCGCCCAAGAACAAGCTGAAGAGGAGAAGTATGACTATGAGCAGTGCTGAGATGCGCTTAGAATGAACACCACGTTTCCAAACGTTTCTTATCATATCTAACGAACCTAGCGGAGCTCAAGTACACATGATTTGAAACTGAAACTTAATACTATCGGTTAGTACAGGCTGTCCCAGAATTAGAACAGATAAGAGACAACCTATAATGCTGGTTATCCTCATGTTTCACTAGAAGTGCCCTTCATCATCATTGATCAGCGAGTGTCACTCAGACTGGTTTGCCGCGGGGCTTAAACTTCCAAGCGTGTAGCAGAGCAAGTCGGCTGCAACGGCGCGCGCGTTTGCCCCTCTATTTGCCATAGCGCCCGCGACCGAATAATGCCGAATGAATCTGTGCTGCAAATGTTGCTTTCTAAACATTATCACTAATAGCAATTTGTGTTTAATAACGCTTAAACTCTACCGCGCCTTAAAAAAACCAGAAAAACCGTGCACATGGAGGTGAACAAATGACCCTAGCTCAAAAACAAAGAATAATGCCCCTCGCAATGGCAACACTATGCACAGTAGTAGGTATAATGTCCTTGTTATTCGTCGTTTATTATGCGAACGCAATCAACAATCAAAACCAATCACGTAACCAAATAGCCACTCTCCAAACACAAAACGCTGATCTGCAAAACCAAATCGCAACCCGAGATTCTCAGATAGCATCACTCAACACTCAATTATCATCCCTAAACACGCAATTGAACACTCTCACAGCAGACAAGCAAAACCTGCAAGACCAAGTAAACAGTCTGTCAGACACAGTAAACACACTCTCGCAACAAATAGCACAACTAGCAACGATGGAACAAAGTCCCAGCAGAGGCGGCGCCAGAGCGTACATGCGGTAGACATGGCATGAATCACTGCAACGAGCACAGACTCTAACAAGACAGTTCCTAAAGAGTGCAAGGTTGAACCGCTGACACTCTCGCCGACAGCGGTGGTTTTCTCATACGAACTCGTGAAAAGGCGCATTGACGCGCCTAACTCTTTCCCAAACAGGCTGTCCTTGTTTGAGTCTGCCCCCCTAGAACCTTATCGATACACGTGGGGAAATCTCGAATTTTGGGATCAGATTTCAAGCACTAACCGGGCTCTTTGTCTGCCAGACGATCGTATTCGCGTAAGAAGGACTCGCGCATCCTAGTCTTCCGTTCCTCGGGAAGGAAGCAGGAGTCAACACCGTTCAGGCTCAGCTCGAAAAGCTCAGGTAACCCAAAGCCGAGCATATGATGAAGCTGCAGATACTCATTGTTCATATCAGTCTCAAACATCGAAGGATCATCCGTGCTCACAGTCACGCTCAAACCCTTTTCAACAAACGCCTTAATCGGATGCCTTCCCAGCGAAGAAACCACCCCCGTTTTCACATTACTCACCGGACACATCTCAACTGTAATCCCTCGTTTGCGAAGATAACCCATCAGCTTGGAGTCCCCGCTCGCAGCAAGCCCATGTCCCACATGCTCAACACCGAGTTCACTCACTGCATCCCATACGCTCTCGGATCCAGCAGCCTCCCCTGCATGCGCAACCAGGTGCAGCCCCATTTCTCGAGCCCTGCGATACACGGGTGCAAAAGGGCTGGGAGGATATCTCTCTTCGCTACCACCTAAGTCGACTGAAACAACGTTATCATTCTTGCTCTCAATCCAGTCAAGGACATCCATGCCATTCTTAGGTCCATAGTTCCGTACAAGGTCAATTCGAATGTTGCATTCGATGCCGAAATCAATTTGCGCGCGGCTCATGCCCTTGTCGATAGCATCGATCATCCGACCGTAGTCAAGACCCCTCAAGACGTGGTCGGCCGGCGAGAAACTTGCCTCCACGTACCGGACGTTACAGCGAGCATCTGATTCAAGCAGCTCGTAGGTGATACGTTCGAACTGGCTTTCTAGGGTGATGCAATCGACGACTGTACTGTAGACCGAGATGAAGTGTGGAAAATCACGGAACCGAAACAGGGTCCGAACATCATTCTCCGTTTTGAAAGGCCTCTCAACATCACCCTGTTCGCTGAGCCAAAGCAACGTTTCAGGCCTCGTTGAACCCACAATGTGGACATGCTGCTCAACCTTCGGCAATGCTCTTATGATCTCCTCCATGCCAGATTCTCACCGAAAAATAGGTGTGCGCGCTAGCATATATGAGTGCAAGCCCTATTATCTCCCAGTTACACAATACTCTTATTTCAACGCACACTTGTGAAAGTAGGAGGAAGACCCAATGAAGAGGGAGAAGCAGATTACCCTTGCACTGGAAATAATCATCATCGTCGCAGTCGTAATTGCCGCTTACGCAGCCATTTCTGCAAAGCCCAGCACGTGGCAGATAGATGCCCGACTTTCAAACAGCGGACGCCAAGACACTACGGAATTCGTCATGAACAACACGTGGCGCATAGCATGGACAATCAACAAGCAGACTGACAACTTGTTCGTCCTCGCCGTCTACACGAAGAACGACACTGGGTACTCTTGGGTCACAGACACCATCGAAAGTGACACAAACACCACACAGGGAATCCTATCTGTGCCCTACACAGGCACCTTCATCATCCGAGTAGTCGCGACAAACGAAACCGAATGGACACTGCTAATCGAATCCAAACCCGCCTAATACACACTGGCCTTGCTCCTCAAAAGCAGATCCATAGTTCCAAACAAATCTTCTACAACAAGAAATCTTCGCTTAGTTTACCTTTTGGAAACGGTTTTCTCGAGTTTTGATTCGCCGCAACCAAGTTCTCTCCTTCTTTTGCGACTTCCATACTCACAATTTTCTTCCTAGCGAGCTTGTTGGAAATGCCATGGACCCATTTTGCTGGTCAAAAACCTTAACTTTTTGGCTCCGTCAATACTCAATTGAACCGGGGAGAAAAAAAGCTCGACTAAGGGGGTGAAACATTGGCGACCTTGACTGTAGAACTAGATTTAGAGCGAATGGAGAACATGAAGCAGGAAGTGTTACAGGTTATTCAAAAAATGATCGATGAATACGGAAACATATCTGTCATAGAATTAGAATTGGCGTTGATAGAAGGATTGGCGAAAGTAAGAGAACTGGGCATGAAAAAGACGGAAGAGAAAGATGAAGACGTGGTCTAGGAACTAGCTCGTGCTAGGCCTCTTCGGATTCGAAAACCTACGACGAAGACCGAAGAACCGACGAGGGGAGATCTGTTTTAGGCGGTGTCCGACCTCCTGAACCTCGCCAAGCTTATGAAACCCACCCCGCACGAAATGCAATGGCTGAACGCCGAAGAACCGGGCGGAGGGGCCATCTATTAGCGCTTTTCACCTCCAATAGATGCAGGCCAGACCATCCAATCCTCTGGGCCACACCAACGAAGAAAACAGTTGATGTTACTGCACCCAAACTCTCAAAGAAGAGGCGGAGGGAAAAGCAACTTAAGCGCGAAACATGACAGTATTGTTCAACATTCGAGGCGTTCCGAACATGATTGACTATGTCCTAAGCCTTGTTAAGAAGCACGAAGAATGGCGTGGAAAACAATGTCTCAACCTCATCCCATCCGAGAACATTATGAGTCCCGCCGCCAGGAATCTCCTCTCCTCAGAACTCGCACATCGTTACACGGCGAGAGACAAATTTTACATGGGAACACGATACACCGACGAAATCGAGCAGCATGGCGAAAAACTGGCAAGAGAACTCTTCAAAGCCCAAATAGCAGACCTGAGACCGCTCAGCGGCCACATTGCAGACATGATCATCCTCGCAAACATGGCAAAACAGGGCGACACACTCATGTGCCTATCACCGGAAAACGGCGGATACCCAGGAATGTGGAAAGAAGGCCTCGCCGGACTCTTCAAACTCAAACCACACGCGTTTCCCTTCTCAAAGAAAGACTGGAACATAAAACTCGAAGAAGCAGAAGAAGCCATAAAACGCGTCAAGCCAAAAATCGTCATCTTCGGCGGAAGCCTCATCCTCTTCCCATATCCAGTCAACTACCTGGCCAAAGTCGCCAAAGAAAACGACGCCTTCATCGGCTTCGACGGCTCACACGTCCTCGGACTAATCGCAGGCGAACAATTCCAAGACCCGCTCAAAGAAGGCGCTTATGCGCTGTTCGGCTCAACCCATAAATCCTTCTTCGGACCCCAAGGAGGCATAATACTCGCAGACAGAGAACATGGAGAACTGCTGAAACAGAGGATTTACCCGGCATTCATCGACAACGCCCACTGGAACCGCATAGCCGCACTGGCCCTAGCACTAGCAGAAATGAAAAAATTCGGCAAAGCATACGCCAAACAAGTCGTCCGCAACGCCCAATCATTAGGGAAAGCCCTAAGCGACTACGGCTTCCCAGTCATCTGCAAACACCTGGGCTTCACGCGTTCGCACCAACTTATCCTGGATTACGGAGATCCCCAGAAGGCCAGAACCCAGGCAGAGAGACTTCAAAACGCAAACATCATCACCGACTGCGTCATCAGAATCGGCACATCCGAAGTCACACGGCGCGGAATGAAAGAAGAAGAAATGCTCACAATCGCCGACCTGCTGAAAAGGACGCTTATCGACGAAGAACAGGCAAACAGCATAAAGAAAGATGTGGCAAAACTCAGCGCACAATTCCAAGAAGCACAATACTGCTTCGAAAACTAACCTAGCTATCAACTCTTCACTTTTGCAAGTCGCCAAGACACTTAAGGGTCAATAAGATGTCAGATCTTGAAGAATCTATTCCTGCCGAACTCGTTGAGACTCTGAAGAGGCAGAAGTATCACTTGGTAGGTCGGCACTCAGCAGTAAAGAAGTGCAGATGGCTACATGAAACCCTCGTCCACAACAGACCGTGCTACAAACAGAAATTCTACGGAATCAAAACCCACCAGTGTATACAGATGACACCTGCACTGTTCAACTGCACCCAACAATGCAGGTTCTGCTGGAGAGCCCAAACAGGAGACCTCAAACTAAACTGGGACGAACTGAAAAAGCCAACATGGGACTCGCCTGAAGACATCGTCGAGGGCAGCATCAAAGCACAAAAAGCCATCCTGAGCGGGTACAAAGCCAGCCCCAAGGCAGACAAGCAGAAATTCAAAGAGGCTCTAACCCCTAAGCATACAGCAATAAGCCTAACCGGCGAACCGACGCTATACGAGCTGATAGGAGAGCTAATCCAAGCCTTCCACAAAAGAAGCCTGACAACATTCCTCGTGTCGAACGGAACAATGCCGAAGACCCTAGCAAAACTGAACGAGGAGCCAACACAGCTCTACATCTCAGCATGCGCCCCGGACAAGAAAACGTTCACCGACGTCTGCCGCCCGCAAATAAGCAGAGCCTGGGAAAAACTCGCAGAAACACTATCGATAATGCATAGCTTCAAATGCCCAACCGTGATTCGAATGACACTCGCTAAGGGCTTAAACATGAAAAACGTGCATGGCTACGCCAACATCGTTCGGAAAGCAGACCCAACGTACATCGAACCCAAAGCGTACATGCACGTGGGATTCTCCAGGCTTCGAATGAGCTTTGAGAATATGCCAAGCCACGCAGAAGTACGCGAATTTGCGCTCAAACTAACAGAAGAATCAGGCTATAACATCATCGATGAGTCTGAAGAAAGCCGAGTTGTACTCTTGAGCAAACTTGAGAAACCGATCTCGTTTTCCAAATGACGCTAATAATTGCAAATGATTCCACTATTGACCGAGTTTTAAAGAATTGATCGCCACAGACCGCATCATATGAGAACAATGCTTATATAGTTTCCTGACCATTGCCCTTCATCTTAAACCCAAAATTGAATCAAGGTGCGACAAATGGTGAACGAAGGACGAGGACGACTATTCAGAAGAAAAGACGGCAAATACCTAGTCTACCTGCCTAAAGACCTAGCCGAAGACAGCATGTTCCCATTCAAAGAATCCGACTCGATATTCGTCAAAATAAGCTTCAAAATCGGAGAAACCACAAAGCTTCTCGTTGAAAAATGGGACGGCCCCCAACCAGAAGAACAACAATAAAAGCGCAGAACATCAGCAACCACACCATCCTCCATTTTTTTCGTGACGCAAAAGCTCTTATGCAGTTCGAAACCTAAACTGCCACTGGCGCTACTCAAATGTCAACTCTGAAACAAGTTCTCAAAGAAGTGAAAAATGAGCTCAAACAAAAAGAAAAGATACGAGTAAACGCCCAAGACAACATGCGAAAAGCAACGAGCCTCTCAAAGCAGGCAATACTCTACGTTCACCAGAAGAAACTAAGAGAAGCAAAGAAACTCCGTGAGAAAGCCAAAGAAATCATCCAGAACCTCAACAAAACCTCCGAAGAATACCCAGAAATCGTCCACAGCGGCCTATTCGACGCTGCACGACAGGAATACTCAGAAGCAAACATACTCCTAAGCCTGATCGAAGAATCAAGGTTCGCCACGCCAAGCGAGATCGGCGTGCCATCAATAGACTACGTGCTCGGACTGGCAGACGTCATAGGCGAATACAGACGTCTAGCATTGGATGACCTCAGAGAAGGCAACGCGAAGAAGGCGGAAAATTGCCTGCTCACGATGGACGAGATATACGTCGAACTCATGGCCCTCGACGAAGCTTACATGTTGATTCCAGGACTCAGAAGAAAATGCGACGTAGCAAGAAAAATCATCGAAACCACCCGCGGAGACATAACCCAAGAAGTGCGAAGAAACGTGCTGGAGAAACATCTCAAAAAACTCGAAAAAATAGTCGAAAGAAACAAAACGTGAAAAAGAGAACCGACAAACAGAACGAAACCGTCATGCCACACAAGATGTCCACTTTTTCAGTTGAGAAGGCTCATAGGGCACAACTCCAAATGTCCAAATGGATCATACTCGACGATAGACTTCCTCCAAGAATCCGCCCCATCGCAGGCATAGACGTTGCGTACACGAAAGACCTGTCCATCGCGGCCGCAACAGTCCTAGATTATGATTCCCTCGAAGTCGTAGAATCACAGATCGCTGTCACCAAGACACGCATGCCCTACATCCCCACACTGCTTTCTTTCAGAGAAATCCCACCATCAATCCTTAGCATCAAAAAACTGCGGTCACAGCCTGACCTCATTCTCATCGATGGCCAAGGACTCGCACACCCCTACCGCCTCGGACTGGCCAGCCACCTCGGCCTCGTCACAGGTCAACCAACGATAGGAGTCGCAAAAAACAGACTATTCGGCGAAGTTGAAAAGGCCAGAACCGAAGACAACGTGACCTTTCTGAAACACGAAGGCGAGGTCGTCGGCGCAGCAGTCACAACGAAGCAGGGAAGCAAGCCTGTTTACGTCAGCATCGGCCATATGGTTTCATCGAAAACAGCGATCAGGGTAGTCAAGATGTGTATTCGTAACGGACGAATTCCGGAGCCACTCATGAAGACTCATCAAATGGCCAACGTGGAAAAACGAAAAATCCTTATTCAATCACAGGGTTACGATTAAGGGATGAAACGCAAACTTGTTAATCCGCAACTTGAGTCTCTTGCGAAACAAATCGGTGACGAGAACCTTCGACGAAAAGTCGTTGACCTACTGAGAGACCCAACTTTCGTCATAGACGGAAAGAAGCATACAGGCTTATCCTTCGACGTTTCACCCGCAGGAAAGTCGAATCACCACTCTTACCCAGGCGGCTACGTTGAACACGTTGCTTCAGTAGCAAACATCGCATTAGCAATATGCGACTCTGTCGAGAAGATCTACCGTGGAAAAGTGAATCGCGATCTCGTCTTGGCAGGAGTACTCCTACACGATGTTTTCAAACCAGTCACATATGCGATAAACGAGAACGGGAGCTACGATTCAACAAACCTGGGCGAATATCTAGATCACCTGTCAATAGCAACAGCAGAGCTGACTCGAAGAGGGTTCCCTCTGAGAATCGTCCACATCGTAGCCGCCCACCATGGAAGCTACGGCCCAACAAGACCCCACACGATTGAAGCCCTGATCTGTCATATTGCAGACCTCGCAGACAGCAGACTGAACAACGAGATTCTCAACGCCGCATCGTACCTCGCGAGAAAAGCCGTCGGCAAAGAACTGTATGAACTGAACTCGAATGAAGCCTTCGAAATAGTTCGTTCAAAAACGGTGGGCAGCTGGAGCGGCGTGGCCAAAACCATTGAAAAGATAAGACAAAAGAGAGAGGCACACAAGGCTTAAGAGACTTCGAAGGTGAAATTGAGAAAAGGTGAAACGATGGAAATTTCATTCGAGGAATTTCAAAAGCTAGACTTCCGCGTCGGCAAGATCGCCGAAGCAAATCAAATCGCAGGATCGCGAAACCTCATAAGAATGATCATAGATTTCGGAAGCGAAAAAAGACAGGCGGTAGCCGGACTTCTGCAGTACTACAAGCCCGAGAGTCTCGTGGGCAAAAAATGCGCCTTCATACTGAACCTCCAAAAACGCAAGATGATGGGGGTCGAATCCCAATGCATGATCTTGGCCGCTGAAGACGACAAAGGCAACGTCGTTATCCTGCAGCCTGAAAAAGACGTCAGTGAAGGAAGCAGAATCCACTAGCAGTCAGAAGCAGTTAGCCCTTAATTCATTAGCTTCGCAATAGCGGCGGCTTTATCTTCGCTGCCAGCAAGATATCCAATCATTTCCGGGTCCAAGTCAAGCCACTTTGCAAGCCCAGTCGCCATCTCCGCATCGTTCTTGAATATTATCCTCAAGTACGGCAGGATCTCCCTTGATGCTCTGAAGGCTGAAATGTGACACCTATGTTTGATCTTCTTCCCTATGCTCAGCCGCGCGGCACGCTCGGCCCTAGATCGTGACAGCATCAGTATGCGGCTTGGAAACCTGAAAGGAATCCAACCCGACGCCCTAGTGTTCTGTCGAGCCATGGCCACGCCTGCAGCCATGTAGTCAACGACGTACCGCATGAAGCTCCAATCTTGGCTCGCTCGAATCCTGCCGCGGTAAACATCCGCCATCGATAGAGCATCCATGGCCCTGGCCATGTCATGCGGGTCCGTCAAGTGGTCTGGAACATTCTCGTAGATCCATTCGAAAAGCATGTCGACGTCTATGTCCGCCATGTTAACCGCCTGCTTTGCGCTGGAGCATGTTTTCCCATAGACTATCATCCTCAACACGTTGAATATGCTGTCCTGTCTGTCCCGGTAGCCAAGCCAAGAAACATCATCATAGCCCAGCTTCTTCTTGCCCTGAGCCAAAGCCTGCAGGTCCATAATAGACGAGCGGACATCGCCCCCAGACCTCTGAGCAATGAACTTCAATGCCTTCTCGTCAGCTTCAATTCCTTCTTCGTCGCAAATACCCTTCAGAAGTTTGGCAACTTCTCCTGCCGCTGGCTTCTTGAACTCAAGCAGCAGACAGTAGTTGCGCAGGTTTGAGAACCTGGGATCGTAGGCGCTGTTAGCGATCAGCACTATTGGACATTGAGCGACTTTGACGACGTCTGTTATGGCTTTCACACCGCCTTTGTCAGACGTGCCGGTCAACCCGTCGAGTTCGTCAAGCAGAACGAGCCTTTTCCCACCGAACAATGACCCGAACTGGGAGGCTAAGCCAGCGAAGTGGTTTATCGCATCTTCTGTCCGGTAGTCACTCGCATTATTTTCCACAAGCTCAATGTGCAAATCGTTCGCCAAGGCTTCAACAGTCACCGTTTTGCCTATGCCAGGAGGACCGTAGAACAAAACGGCCCTCTTCTTGGGCATCTCCTTGTCCCAAGATTTAACCCAGTCCACAAACTTTTGAATGGTTTCTCTGTTCCCCACAATTTCGGCCAAGGTCTTTGGCCTGTGCCTAACAGTCCAAGCTGCGTACACCAGTCTGCACCTAATCTGCATTCTTCAATTCTAAACCTGCTTCCACGAATCTTGCCAACAAGGCGCTCAGTTGAACCTCCTCATCTGAACCTTCAACAAGCCTGAAGTCAACCTCGCCCACGATGCCTGCAAGCTTCATCTTCCAAGGCTCGGGAACGTCGGACCTGAAGATCTCCGAATGAATCTGGCGGATTATGTCACTTCCAGCCACGCCGTATTTCTGAATCATCTCGCGCAGCTGTTTCCTAGCCTCAACGAAATTGCCTTCCATGGCTGTTTTTATCATCTTCTGCACATCTGCAGGATGTGCCCTCCCAGTTATCGAATATATGACCTTCGCATCCACAGGTTTCCCCAGCGAGGCCGCAGCCTGCAGAGTGTTTATCGCTCTTCTCAAGTCACCACCACAAACCTCGAAGATTGCGTCCAAACCCTCTTCCGACACCTTGACCTTTTCCTTCTCAGAAACCTGACACAAGAAGCGATCGTGCTCTTCTCGGGGCAGATAAGTAAACCGGAAAGGAGCACACCGAGACTGAATAGGCTCGATGATTTTCCCGCTGTAGTTTGCACACATAACAAATCGACACGTTTCCGTGTAACGCTCCATCGTTCTTCTCAGCGCCTGCTGTGCATCAGAAGTCATGTTGTCAGCCTCATCCAGTATCATTATCTTGAACGGGATTTCGCCCATAGACTTCACTCTTGCAAAAGTCTTCACGGTCTCCCGAACAACGTCAATTCCCCTCTCATCACTCGCATTCAATTCCATGACGCGCTCCCGGTAGGCATCACCGTAAAGATCCCTGGACAAGCATAATGCCGCAGTGGTTTTCCCCGTTCCAGGAGGCCCAGCAAAAATGCAATGAGGAACGTTCCTTGACCTGACGAAACTCTTCAAACGCTCAACAATCTCTCTTTGATCAACAAGGTCATTCAACGTTTTCGGGCGATACTTCTCCGCCCACATTTCAAAACTCAATCTAGCAGCCTCACTTTCAATAGTGTGTTTTTATGGGTTAATAAAAGTATATTTGAGGCAGAACTGGCCCTTTGGCTTAATCTTCCTCCAAAAACCCAGTCAGAAACACCGCGTACTCGCATGGATGTTCGTTCTTGAGAAGCGACTTGATAATCTTTATTCTTGCCTTCTTTCCGGGGGAAACCCTCGAGATTACATAGTCAAGAACCCTCTTGCGCAGGCTACACAGCCAAATCTTCTGCCCAGACTTAACCAGCTCATAGTAAGGGCAAGTCTTGTACTTGAGCGTAAAACCACCCTCAAAATACTCGATCTCCACCTCAACGTCGAGCTCCCGGTACATCTCGATAACCCTGTCACCGACCTCCCTTATCGTCCATGGATAATCCTCCGGGAACATCTCGTCTATCGGCTCCTTGACTATCGCAAACGCTTCGTCGCATGAGCTTGCCGACATTTCGTTTATCAACATTTCCATCATCTTCTTGCGAGGAACAGGCTCAAGGACCGGCTTGTGAAGTTGCCTGAGCTTGAAGCTCAAGAGGTTTTGAAAGACGTTTGCCTGAATTTCATAGCCGAGCTCCTTGAATATTGACTCGATAAGCGCGCGTTGGCTATTCATCAAGAGCGGATCAATCTTCTTGAAGATCATAGTGAAGTGTTCATCATCGACGAAACGCATTTCAGCGTCAGGCTGGACTGATCCCATGTTCTTAAGAATGAAGGTCTGAGCGAGTTTCCTAATCTTGTCCGCATCATTCCTCGCTAACATACGAATCGCATTTGAGACCCGAACGCCCATAGTGCCATATATTTCGTTGAACTTGTCTTTGTCATTGTCATACACTCTCGACGCGAAGGCGGTGAGGACCTCTCGCGGAACTGGTATGACGTCCAGGAACTGCTTGCCTATTGTCTGAAACAGACTCACTTCCACAATTTGATCGAGTAGACTCTGATCTTCCAGACCAACATACTGGATCACAATGTTTGCCATCGTCTGCTCTGCAGAGTACTTAAGAAGCTTCCACCCCCTCGTGGCCAGAACGACAGAAAGCATCACCACGGAAAGCTTCGCAACCGACGACGTTGTCGACTGGAAAGAAACTTCCAGAGTCTTCTCATCAGTCTCGTGTAAGATCTTGGCTTGTTTGAACCAGTTCATCTTTATGAAAGCGCAGAGCAGACTCTTCACAAATTCTCTCGGTTCCTTGGGAAGTTCTGTTGAGCCAAGCGCGATCCTCACATCTTCCAGAAACGAACCTAGGTCCGTGATGGGTTCCTCCAGATGTTTCTCAGCCCAATTCATGAAAGCTGGCCCTACAAGCATCAGCGTGTTCCTGAAGAGACTCGGCGTCGCAGTGGAAAGCCTCCTCTCAATCTGATCGCTCAAGGATTCCCCAAACTCTTTTCTTCTAAGTGGATACATATCCTGTCTCGCCATTTTGACTGCGATGTCCTCTCCCATTACGCGCATTTCGAACGGGACTTGCAGCCCTTCAAGAATCGTGGAAACCTGGAAGGCCACGATTTCGGGCAGACGCTTGAAGGCGCTCGGTCTCAAGATTACCGTGTTGTCGATTTCGCTGTGCGAAGCAATTTCGAACATGCGTGTCAGGTCCCTCATTTCTTCGAGGACTATCATGAATTCCTTAAAGCTGGAGGGTTTTTTCCACGCGACAGAACCCTTCAACACTTCAATGGTGTTCTTGGCCTCTTCTTTCTGCTCGGCTACAAAATCCTGAATCGTCTTGTCTCCAATCGCCACTTCCAGGAGACCATCAATTGCCTTCCTTCCGATAGACGTTAAGTCCAGGGCCTCTCTAAGGTTTGTCTGCTCCTTCATCTTCGACTTCACAATGCAATCATCGCATGAACCGACCCTTTCGACTCTGAGCAGTGTCTCCATTGCCTGCTCGATAACGCGGTTTTTGGTCCCATATGTCTTTGTCAGTTCCTCAATAACGTCATCCGTTTTTTTGGTTATCGTCGTGTGCAAATGAACAGACATTGGTTTCCCCAACCTATGGTTTGGGCTTGCCTCTATTAAGCATGTTCACATAATACAATCCGTGTACAAATCCAGAAAAAGGAGGAAAGAAGAGCATATGGGTTCTTACTTGCTGACTACCGCGACAACAGTTTTGTTCTTGCGGAAGAACATTGCATCAGCTATTCTTTTTATCGCGTTCATGTACGCAGCGATTCTCATGTTCACATTGTACTGCTGTGCCACTGCCAGAACATCCTTGAACGCGCCGACTATCGTGTTCTCCAACCTAATCCGAACTTCCTCTTCAGTCCAATAGTAGTTCATCTGGTTCTGCACCTGCTCAAAGTAGCTAACAATGACTCCGCCAGAGTTGGCAAGTATGTCTGGAATCACAAAAACTCCACTCCTGAACAATATCTCGTCTGCTTCCGGCGTAGTTGGGCCGTTCGCACCTTCAGCTACGATCTTCGCCTTGATTTTGCTTGCGTTCGCTCTCGTAATTTGGTTTTCCAAAGCAGCTGGAACCAGAATGTCACAGTCTAATTCCAGTATCTCTTCGTTTGTCAAGTTTTTGCAGCCTTCGTAGCCCAGAACTGAGCCTATTTTGCTCTTGTGCTCCATGACTTTCTCTGGATCCAGACCATTTGCGTTGTATATGCCTCCACTTGAATCTGCAACCGCGATGATCTTGCATCCAAGTTCCCTCAGAAGCCTAGCCGCGTGGAATCCCACGTTGCCGTACCCCTGCACTGCAACTCTTGCACCCTCAAGTTCTAGGCCCAGATGTTTTCCAGCCTGCATCACAGTGTACATGACACCCCTTGATGTTGCCTCGTTTCTTCCAAGTGAACCGCCTACCTCGATGGGTTTTCCGGTGACTACGCCGAAAGCGTTGTATCCAACCATCTCGCTGTATTCATCCATTATCCAGGCCATCGTTTGGGAGTCCGTGTAGACGTCAGGTGCCGGCACGTCGAACTTGGGCCCTATGAACCTTGCCAGTGCACGCGCATAGCCTCTTGTGAGTCTTTCCAATTCGCTTGGAGACATTTCCTTCGGATTGCACCTTATCCCACCTTTTCCACCGCCTAGCGGCAGTCCGGTGACAGCGGTCTTCCAAGTCATCCAAGCTGATAACGCTATTACTTCATCTAGCGTCAAGTCTGGGTGATATCTTATTCCGCCCTTCGTAGGGCCAAGCACATCGTTGTATTGCACTCGATAACCAGTGAAAACCTGCACACTGCCATCGTCTCTCACTACGGGAATGTTCACAATTATGGTTCTCATTGGGCGTTTCAACATCTCGTGCATTCCGGGATCTAGATTCAGTTTCTCTGCGGCTATGTCCAGAAGCTTCAAGACAGCCTCGTATGGATTTGGAGAAGCGATGATGGGCGCCAATGTTTCCAACCTTATCGACACTGTAGTTTGAATTTTCTCCACAAGATTTCTGAAATGTTCTCTCGCGACTTCGCCGTTGCCATTTGAACTCCCAAAGAACCACTTGTATGCGTCGATGATGGATTCCGATCTTTTCGTCGTGAACGAGCCGGCTGGACTCATTTTCGGGTTTGTCGAGAAGTAATCAATTGCGGTCCGCAGCATGTTGATGTCTTCATTCGACAGTTGAAGCCATTTCATTATCGGCCTCGGCGCCTCGACGCGAATGTACTCTGCTTCATTGACTTTCTTCTGAAGCTCCTCAAGAATTCCCCATACATCTGCTTGTGATACACCAAAGTTTTCTGAATACGTGGTCACAAGCGCATAGTGAGCAGTAGTGTAGCTCTCAATTGTCGCTGTCAGTTCAGGTTTCTCCGCGAAGAAGTCAGCCATCAACTTTATCATTCCTAATTCTCGTCCTGAAAGTTCAATCGGGTTCAACATTCATCTTGCACTCCATTCGTGTCTGGTAACTAGTAAAGCCATGTTCAAATATAGAAACGTTATGTACATGATGTACACGTTTGAACAGCCCTGCTCACCTAAACATTTTTAACAGCGTCAACCAATCAAACGTTGGAGATTGTTGTGCCAAAAGACGGAAATAACATACTTTCAACGGGAATAGAGCCCTTGGACAAACTGCTTGAGGGAGGACTCTACCTTGGCGAAAACGTTGTGTGGGAGGAGGAATCTGCGACTTTTGCTCGAGAATTCCTCTACACGTTCATGAAACAGGGCGTCACTAGTGGAAATCAGGTAATCTACTTGGATTTCATTTGCCCACCGCAAGCAATAATGCTGCAATTGAAGCCGCTGATCAAAACCCTTCCAGAAGGTTGGGAAAACAAGTTTCTTGTGTTAGACTGCTTCTCGGAATCATCAGGTCAGGGCGAGCTTGTGTTCATAGATTTTTACGACAAAGCACCATCGTGGATTAGAAAAGTTCCAAGCTCAAAAGATCCGGAGCAATTCCACAGATTCTTTGGAAGAATCGAACGTGAATTCGTGACTCCTGGAACAAGACTTGTCTTCAACAGCTTGTCGTTGATGGAGCATATTTGGGGAAACGAGGCAGTGAAAGCTTTCTTCAGCCATGTCTGCCCCGCCCTTTATGCCTACCAAACGCTGGCCTACTGGACGATAGCCAAGAATGCACACCCGAAGGAATTCTGCGCCCTCATTGAGCACATCACACAGGTCGTCGTGGACCTATCCAAAACAGGCGGAAAGAGATACATTGAAGTAAGAAAAGCTGGAGGCCGGTATAACCCACAGACTTATGAGCGTCGAGAATATTCCGTCAAGGGCCTGGATATCGAATTCTGACAGAAATGCCATGACTTTTCCATGTTCACGAATGTTCACAAATTCATCAGTTTAAAGCAATACTTAAATGCAAAAGCAGGATACTGAATCTACTCCAAAAACAACATGAGGAGATAGGAAAAATGACCGAACGTGTACATAAAAACAGTGCTTACCTAAACGGCAAATCAACAACCGGAACTCAGACCCGCGTCAAGGACACAAGCCCAACCAGCGGAATGTGCCCCATTTGCATCCGCGACTGTCCATTCCTGTGCGAAATAAGCATGTCAGCATTCAGGGGAAGAGAAGCACTCTACCCAGACCCAGCGCAATTTGGCTACAGCACAGCCGGAGCTCTAAAAGACTTCGGCCTAGACTGGTCTCATTTCAACATACAAGCAGGCCTCTTCGAAGCAGATGGAATAGAACCAGACTCTGACAAGACCATCTTCCCAAACGTCAACATAGAAACCAAGGTTGGAGGGATACCGCTAAAGGTCCCCATCCTAAACGGCGCATTCGGCTCAACTGACGTTGCAAGACTGAATTGGGAAGGCCTAGCAGTGGGCGCAGCGATTGCCGGCGTATCCATAATCGTCGGGGAAAACGTCTGTGGCATGGACGCAGACGCACAAATCACAGGTGGAAAGGTCACACAGTCAAAAGAGCTGAAACGAAGAGTTGACCTGTTCAGAAAGTTCTGGGATGGGAAATACGGCGAAATAGTTGTACAGACAAACGTTGAAGACCAGAGACTAGGCGTAGATGTCTATGCCATATCAAAGCTTGAAGTGAACGTCATCGAAAGAAAATGGGGACAAGGCGCAAAAGCCATCGGTGGTGAAGTCCGAGTAAGAGACTTGGAAAAAGCAAAGCTGCTGAAGAAGAGAGGATACGTGGTGATCCCAGATCCAGAAGACCCATCGGTCCAACAAGCCTTCAAAGAAGGAGTGTTCAAATCCTTCGAAAGACACAGCAGGGTCGGCATACCAAAAGAGAAGAGCTTCGTAGAAGACATAGAATGGCTGAGAAAACAAGGCGCGAAACACGTAACACTGAAGACAGGAGCGTACAGGCCCTCTGCAGTCGCCTACACGATGAAGATGGCATCAGAAGCCAAAATCGATTACGTGTCCTTCGATGGAGCAGGAGGAGGAACAGGCATGAGCCCCGTGCCAATGATGGACGAGATGAGCATCCCCACGGTCTACCTAGAAGCCATAGTCCTGAAATGTGCACAATTGCTTAAGAAGAAAGGACGCTACGTTCCAGACCTGATCATGGCCGGCGGTTTCATTGAGGAAACATCCATCTTCAAATCTATCGCGCTGAGCAATTTTGGAGATGGCCCATTCATAAAAGCCGTGTTAATGGGACGATCGCCGATAACCGCAGCGTTCAAAGGAAGCTACTTCAAACAGCTTGCCGACGAGGGCAAGTTACCAAAAGCCTTTGCAGAAAAATTCGGCGCCACACCAGAGAAATTCTTCATCGCCGCACCTGAACTGAAGAAGAAGTACGGTGAACGCTTCAAGGAAATACCATGGGAAGCCGTCGCCGTCTACACGTACTTGACAGACCGCGTGGGCGTAGGACTCAAGCAAATGCTGGCTGGCAACAGAAAATGGAAGCTGGAACTTGTCAACAGAAACGACCTGATGAGCCTTTCTGAGAGAGCCGCAAAAGTCACAGGCATACCGATGCCTGACGAAGTAGAAAAAGGCGCAATCGAGAAGATCCTAGGCTAGCACCCTCACCTTTTCTTTTTTTCAAAATTCCAGAGTAAACCTTAAATCACGCTACGTTATCAAGCAGAAAAAGCACTTGTAGGAGATGCCAGCATGGGAAAAGCATTAACGGCATATGGCGTCGCGTTAGAACAACTAAGACTTGCTGCGGAGAAACTCAAGCTGGACTCTGGAATACATGAAATGTTGAAAGTTCCAAAAAGATCACTGACGGTTTCTATCACAATCAGAATGGACAATGGACAAATCGGAGTCTTCAGTGGCTGCCGTGTGCAGCACATGGACTCAAGAGGACCATTCAAAGGCGGCATACGCTACCACCCAAACGTCAACTTGGACGAAGTCACGGCACTGTCGATGTGGATGACATGGAAATGCGCAGTCGTCGACATTCCTTACGGCGGCGCAAAAGGCGGAGTCTGCTGCAACCCCAAGGAAATGTCAAAAGGCGAATTGGAAAGACTGACAAGACGATACACGAGCATGATCTTCGACATCATCGGCCCCTACCGTGATGTACCAGCACCAGACGTCTACACTGACGCCCAAACCATGGCCTGGATAATGGATACCTTTGGCCAGATGAAGGGTTACAGTGTGCCAGAATGCGTCACTGGCAAGCCGATCAGCATCGGCGGTTCAGAAGGAAGATTAGAAGCCACTTCATTAGGCGTTGACATATGCGCAAGAGAAGCAGCTAAACAGTTGAACGTGAAGTTTAAGGGAGCCACGGTCGCAGTTCAAGGATACGGCAACGTGGGTTGGAACGCGGCCAAAATAGCATATGACTGGGGTGCAAAGATCGTGGCGGCAAGCGATTCGGCAGGCGGCATCCACTGCAAAGAAGGATTGAATCCATACAAGGTATACGAACACAAGCAAAAAACAGGATCAGTCGTCAACTTCAAAGGCAGCGAAAACATAACGAACGAAGAAGTACTCAAAACAAAATGCGACATACTTGTACCGGCTGCCCTAGAAAACTCAATAGCAAAAGAAACTGCAGACGAGATAAAAGCGAAAATAGTAGCCGAAGGGGCAAACGGGCCAACCACACCTGATGCAGACAAAGTTCTCTTCGAAAAAAAGGTCATACTCATACCAGACATCCTAGCCAACGCCGGCGGAGTAACAGCAAGCTACTACGAGTGGGTTCAAAATCTAGAACGTGAACATTGGCCGCTGGAAGAGGTTAACAGTAAACTAGAAACAAAAATGTGTAAGGCCTTCAACGACGTCTACGCCGCATCGAAGAAAGAAAAATGCGAAATGCGAACCGCAGCATTAATGCTCGGTGTCGGCAGAGTCGCCGAAGCTATAAAGGTGCTTGGATTGTGGCCTTAATAAGGCAGAAACCGTTTTCCCACTTTTCTTGTTTCAGCTTGACCCAGAATGCCCAATTGTTATCGACAAATTTTTTTCGCTGCACAATCTAGGTTTTTAGACTACGATTCTTATATCTACACGCGATACTTAGCATGAAGCAGAAGGAGGGGGAGACCATGTCAAGAACAGTCTCGGCAAGAATCAGCAGTCAGGATTTTGACTTCGAGCACCAGCCCACAAAAATTGTTGCAAATAGGAACTGCCAAGAAATCAAACTGGCAGGTCTGAACGTAGGCCCATTTGAAGAGGGAAACGAGTACGAGATCTATAATTGGATAGCTTTGGAGCTGGAGAAGTCTGGGATCGTTCACTTCCGTGAAGATGAAAATCTGAACATTGCGAAGCTCAACAAACTCCAATGGTCCGAACGTGTCCAAACAGTTGGGCAGATTCTGAGGCTACCTGAAGATTTCTACCCGAGGCTTCGAAGGTACCTTGCATGCCTAAGAAAAGAAGCTGCCAAAAGTCCGGAGAAAATGCTCGAAAACGAGAAAGCGCGACAACTAACACGCGACATCATAAATTCAAGGCTGAAGAAAATTGTTTCAATCGCCTCTGCTCCTGCACAAACAGAACAAACACTCAAAAACCTAACTGTGGAGGAGAGATTTCTTTACGATCAACTTTACACGTTCATCAATCAATGGCGCACTCAGATATTGGACTACGAGGAGGGTGAAGAATGAGCGAAGGGTTAGAAACCGTAGACCCTCAAGAACAGTTTCAAGAATTTCTGAAAACCGAGAAATACCGCCAAAGAATATCCCAGATGGCAGTGGGCGGCAAAACATCTGTCACGATCGATTTTGAGGACCTTTTGGCGTTCGACCAAAGACTGGCCGACGAACTGCTTGAAAGACCACAGGAGTACCTGAGACATGCAAATAACGCGGCCTATGATCAGCTGCGGATTGAAGACCTGGAATACGCTGAGAAACTAGAAGCCGAAACCGTCACCGCAAGGATAGTTAGGCTCTTGCAGCCTGCGCCGCTGCGTAGACTCGGTGCAGACCATATTGGAAGACTAGTGATGGTTGAGGGCATCGTTGTTCGTTCAACGCCGGTTAGGCCCATGGTAATGCAGGCAGCATTCAAATGCAAGCGTTGCGGCGAAATCACGCCAGTTAACCAAACCGGCCAATTCGTCAAGGCACCTTTCGCTTGCAGCAACCCTTCGTGCGGCTCGAAAGGACCCTTCGACTTCGTCCAAGAAGAGTCCTCCTTCATAGATTCTCAAGATCTTCGCCTCCAAGAAAGACCGGAGGATCTTCCACCAGGACACCTTCCGCGCACGCTAAACGCTAAACTGGTTGGAACCGAGATAGTTGACGTGGCAAGACCGGGAGATCACGTCTCCATAGTGGGTGTGGTCCACGCGTTCGCTCCTGCACGACCAGGAGTCGGAAAACTCCGAACTTTCATACTGTTCCTGGACGTCAACTCGATTGAAGTCCTTGGAAAAGAGCCTGAGACATCAATGTCATCACCAGAAGAAGAGGAGAAAATCCTTGAACTCGCAAGAGACCCTTGGATACACAGAAAAATCATAAGCTCGATCGCACCCTCAATTTACGGATACGATCACGTGAAAGAAGCGATAATGTACCTCCTTTTCGGCGGCGTACACAAAACCCTTCCCGACATATCGATAAGAGGAGAAATCAACGCGCTCTTGGTTGGAGACCCAGGAACAGCAAAATCTCAACTCCTTCAGTACGTGGCTAGAATTGCACCCCGCGGCCTATACACTTCTGGACGTGGAACAACCGCCGCAGGTTTGACGGCAGCCGTCATAAGAGAAAGAGGCGGCGGCATGACCCTCGAGGCAGGCGCCCTCGTGCTGGCCGACAAGGGAATCGCGTGCATCGACGAAATGGACAAGATGCGTCCCGAAGACCGAGTCGCCATACACGAGGCCATGGAACAGCATACTGTTTCAGTGGCAAAAGGCGGCATCGTTGCAACGCTGAATGCCAGGACAGCAATACTTGCAGCCTCCAACCCCTCTTTGGGAAGATATGAACCGCACCGGACAGTGGCAGAGAACATCTCGCTTCCAGTCACGATCCTTTCAAGGTTCGATCTGATCTTCGTCCTACGAGACGTGCCAAACAAGGACTCAGACAGCAAAATGTCCGCGCACATACTCGAAATCCACAGAAAGGGACTAAGCCCAACGGAAGCTCCAATATCGGTCGATCTTCTCCGAAAATACATAACCTACGCAAAGAGCATCAGACCGGCTCTATCGTCGGAAGCAATACAACGCATCAACGACTTCTACTTGGCAATGCGCTCAGCGAGTGAAACTGAAGGCTCGCCCGTGGCAATCACCGCGCGCCAACTGGAATCGCTTGTCCGCATAGCCGAAGCAAGAACCCGCTCAGCCCTCAGAAAAGAAGTCACAGCCGAAGACGCCGAAGCGGCCATAACCATGATGAAAAAATCTCTTGGAGAGGTTGGGATAGACCTTTCTTCATACAAGATGGACATAGACATAATAATGACCGGAAAACCCAAGAGCGTGAGAGACAAACTGCAGACCGTCCTTTCAGCGCTAATGGAGCTAGAAAGAGAAACAGGCATGGTTGAACGAACCGCACTCTTGAATGAGCTGGAAGACAAATTCAAGGTTCCAAGAGGCGAAGCAGAACGCCTAATTGGACAACTGCTGCGTGAAGGAACAATCTATGAGCCCAGGGAAGGATATCTGAAAAAAACATGAGAACATGCTAGAATGCAGAAGGATCAGCATTATGAAATGTAGCTTATCTTTTTGTCTTCTTCTTTCCGAGTTTCCTCAGCTTGCAGAGCTCTTTTTTCTTCAATCTTCTGCAAACGTGTAACCATTTTTTCTGCTTTCTCGATTTCCTCGTCCAAGCCAGCCAAGTTCACGTCGAATCTGAACATCGCATGAAGTACCTCTAACACGCTTTTGGCGGCGTCCGGGTCCGGCAGATATCCTCGAGTTTCACCCAGTAGACAAACGGCGTCGAATTTCCTGAAACGTGCCATCCCCAGGACTAAGCCGGCTGTTCCCACAATCGGACTCCCTGCGGGACTCATGACAGCTCCAGCTTGGAGTGCCCTGTCTAAGAGCAGCTTGTTTGTGGCTGCCCCAAAAACTTTAGGTTTTTCCTTCGTTTCCACCCTGTAGCCGCCTATTGTTACAATCATCTTTACTTCATGCTTCTCCGCGAAATTCAGCAAGTGCTCAGATATCTCGTATTGCCCCTCGATCGTTTGTGCCTGGCTGTCACCAGTGAAGAATATCAAATCGTTGCTGCCGTTTCTGTTCTTCCAAAAGTAGAATGTCCCGCTGAGTAGTCTGACACCGCCTTTCTTACCCACAAGGACAAAATAGGGAAAATGCGGCGAATAGAGGCTGGCAAACCTCTCAGCCTTCAACTGCTTGACCAAGTAGCGTATAGCAATTTTCCCCACAAGACCTAGGCCGGGAAGACCTTCGATCAGAATGGGATTTTCCAGATTGACACTCGCAGTCTCCTTGATAAAAGTCTCTTTCAATCTGCCGAACTCTCCCACTTCAGGCGCATCTTATATTGGAGGTATTTATCGTCGGGTGAGAATTTCGCAGGATGCGGCACTCGAGTCTTTCCCCCACAGCGGGGGCAGACGTCTCTTTTCAACGTGTAGCTTCTGCATTTCTCACATTTTCTCAGAAGCCAAACCACTACTTCTCCCTTCTGAAAGTACCGTTTCCACCTGCTTTAGTAACATTTGAGACGACGCTTTCCGCTACTTTTTGTAAGACATCTTCCCCATGTTTGTAGTCGTCGGCCAAGACTTCTACGCGATATCTAGGAGCAGCGACCACGTAGAAGCGGAGTTTAGCATTTCGAGATTTTTCGGTTTTCTTTGCATTCAGGAAGGCTTCTTTGATGACTTTGACGCCGTCTGGCTTCATGCAGCTGACCTCGACGATGCCCTTCACTTTGACCATCGGAATATGGATTCTCTCTTGCGCAACGGTTACGAAAGCGTTTGAGAGCTCCTCAGGTACACCGATTTTGGTCAGAACCTCTGGACCTTCCTTGACGGCTCTTTCAAAACCCTCGTACAACCCGTATTCTTTCTCGATGAGTGCCCCGGCCTTTTCGTAGGCATCTTCAGGCGATAGACCGACTTTCTCAGCGACGTCCCGAAGAAGAGTTTCGCCTTTTCGCTCTTTCTTCCACGCCATCATCTTTTCGATTTTTTCTCTCTTCGTGACCCTTCTGAGAGACAGGTCTATGTGCCCTTTTTCTATGTTCACATGCAAGACTTTTAGAACGACTTTCTGGCCTTCCCTCACGAAGTCGCGGATGTTCCGAATCCAAGACGAGGAGATTTCGGAAACGTGGAGCAATCCCTGTTTTTCGTATTCGTCCAGTTTCGCGTAGGCACCGTAGTCTGTGACGTTCTGTATTGTCGCAATAACCAAGTCTCCAGCTTCAGGCCACTCTTGCTTGATCCGAACTGCCATCGCTGTATTCATCCCTACTCGAAAACTGCCACTATTTCAGCCTTGATTTTGGCCTTGCCGCCGGACGGCTGTGCCAATTCAGTTCCACAGACGTTGCAGTTGACCTTGTTCACGGCACTGCTGAAGACTATTTGCTCGTTTCCACATTTCAGGCATTTAACACGAACAAAACTGCTTCTCGGTCTCGGAATTAACTCTTCCCAATCTGACATCATATAAACCTCCAAACCTAAGCGATAACACATTTCCTCAATCGTATGCCATCTTTGTGCCTAGCATATCCGCAGACCTTGCACTTCAGCTTCAGAGTCTGCTTCTTAGTGGTCTTAGCGAATTCCCTTTGAAGCGGGTACTTCTGTCCACCATAGCCGCATTTCTTTCTCTCGTGGGCCCGCTCTCCCTTGGCCAAAGCCCTGCGCTTTCCAGCCTTGTAAAGAGAAACAGAATGAGCCTGATGCTTCTTGCACTTGGCACAGTAAGTCGTGACTTCTTTCGGAACATTCACTTCAACCACTACCAGTCTTCCATAGAAAGGACAGCCATGTTCTTATACTTTTTTACGATGCAAGTCTCCAAGTGGTAAGAAGCAAACAATCTGCCTTACTGTAACGGCAACGATGGTTCTTGTTCTGAAACTTCACTATCAATCTCAGAAGGAGAACGTTGCTCTTTGCACGTTTCATACGCATATTTCTTCTGGATAGTACTGATTGCCGGATGCTTTCTTCAGGTTCCTACAGGTCATGCGTTAAGTTAAGAGGATGAAGATCCCGAGACCGATTTCTGCACAGGTTCACCCACAAGAAAATAGTGCACGAGCAGAAAGGTCAAGAACCCAAAACCAAGAATCGGCAAGATGGCAACTAGGGGATCGTTCATCAGTTCTACGAGTTGGATCCCTGTCCAAATCATGAGAAAGCAGTTTAAACCAATGATTTCAAGCGCACCGAATGATCTGAGCAACAGATCTGGAATTCTGTGCAGACTCTGTTTTGTTATTCGCACTTTTCATCACAACATCCGATATTTAACCGATATTTCTCTTTTTCCGTTCGTGACTTTGTATCGCTTGTGATTATTGTGCAGACAGAGCCATTTTAGGACGTTAGTGAAAGGCACATCAATTGTGACTAATCGAAATGACGTTCTATAACTTCATGATTTCTCCAATTGTATTCGTCCGTTGAACCATCTTCAGTTCGTTCCAGACATTTCTCTTCTTAGAGATTTCTCATCATGACAACCGGCAACTTTCCGCGAGCCATAAATATTGGTTTTAAAAGAGCTTTATATTACTCATGCTGAACCAGTGGAAAAACACAGGGGCATGGTGATAACCGACAAACATGGTAAACCTACTCGACCAACCCGAATCTCCAAGCGAAAACGCAAAAACAATATGGAAAACGCTGATGAGGATTCTACCAATAATCGCTTTCGTCCCACCGTTCCTGATGCTGTATTCACTCTATCCGGCATCGTTCGAAGAAACCTGGAAAGGCAGGACCTTCTATCTCTTCTTTCTGTGGCTGGTCACCCTAGAAGTAATAATGAACTGGGACAAGGTTCAGAAATTCAAAATAAGCAAAGTGAGATCAGTGAGAACCGCAGTGTTCATAAGTGCTCTCCTGCTTCCAACGATTTACATAATTTCCGCCAATTACCTTGGAATAAACAACGCAATTAAGAATTGGGCAACCGCGTACAACGTTAGATCAGATTTGTTAGATTATGTTCCGCTTTCCACAGAGTATTTGGTTTTCACAGTGCTTTTTGCTTTGATAATCTATCTGGGGTTTGGGATCCGACGGTTGAAAGATTCTGCACTTTCAACCCTTTTCTTGGCGGCAATTGGCATGATATACACCATAGACAATTTCTATCCAAATGGAACTTTCACTCCTTTCCAAATTCCTGTTCCAATAACCACTCAGTTAGCCGCGGGCGTCTTTAATCTGCTTGGATATCGGACAGGAATCACCCAGAGTAACGATCCCACGAACGGATGGATATCGTCCTTATATGTCTATAACCCGAGAAACCCAGTAAACCAACCGCATAACCCCATCCAACTGGGAATTGCTTGGCCATGCGCCGGCGTTGAAAGCCTCATAATCTACATTATCACAATTCTTATTTTCTTGAAGGGCAGCACCTTTTCATTGAAGCGCAGGACAGTCTACTTCACCGTTGGGGCAATAGTCACTTATTTTATTAACGTCCTCAGGATAGTTACAATTTTTATTATTGCAATGTCGTATGGCACCGAATCAACGCAATTCACTGAGTTCCATAACTACTATGGCCAACTGTACTCTATCACATGGATAATGTTTTACCCATTGATGATAATAGGAAGCCAATTTCTCTGGGACAAGGCAAAGGCTCGGACAAACGGAAAAGCCCTTCGGGATACGAGAGTTCTCCCGGCCGTCGCAACCTAGTTTACGTCGATTCCTTCAGCTAAACGCTGCTTGACCAAGATCTTTGCGTTGTCAATAGGCAAGGATGCGACGTCTTCAGCTTGGAACGGTCCATAGGGCTTCATGTCTGCGCCAATTATTGCTGGCACTTGTACGGGAAAACGTAAGACAGACCTCTTGTGCTCCTTTTTGGCTTCGACTCTTGGTTTGTGCCCCTGCAGAACCTCTTTGGTGAGACTTTGAAACGCGTCTGAGAAATTAGAAACGTTCGTGAAGACTCTTTCTTCATCGGTAGCTAGAACATCGGGCGGAACCTTTTCTCCTTTGGCAGCTTTTTTGACGAGTTTTCTATAACGAGCTCGAATCAACTCTCGGATCATACGCTTAGCGTTTTGCGTTTCTCTCTTGAGCAGATTCGCCTTTGCTGTCCTTTTGTCGAGCATTCTGCTCTCTTCGGCCAGTCTTCTGACGTAGTCGGCAATTTTAACGTAGAAATCCGAGGAGAGCCGTATCAAATCGTCGTCTTCAAGCTCTTGCTTCCAAGACTTGTACAATTCGTCATACATTCTGTTCTGCTACCTCTGCTCTTTTCTTGCAAATAAGGAGTACGGCCGCGGCTGCTGGCAGTTCGACCTTCTGATTATTGTAGGGACCAAACGTTTCGTCTCCAAGGCTGAATCTGGGAGCGTCAGAAACAAAGACACAGGCACTCCCTTCCTTGAACGCTACGGCTTCCTTGAACGGGTCAAAATCGCGCACATTTGATAAGGGAAATTCCATTTTTTTCAAGCCTGTCTTTCCGTGCAGGGCGCCGGTGAGTCTAATCAGCCGGTGTATGTCAGTCGTAACTACCGTGTCAACCTTGGCAGACAGAGAATCTACGCAACCATCAACTATTCTTCTCCACGTCTCAAAGCCTACGCCTTTTATGGCGCGGTAAGGTCCGACATCATTCCAGCTCCTTAAGATTGCGTCCCTGTTTTGGATGATGATCTGGGTCAGGTTGCTTTTGATTCCCAGCTTCGCGTAGTTTTCACTCTGCCCTTTCAGGACAAGATCGTACATGCGCTTGGCGATTCGTCCATGCCAGCTAGGATCATCTAGACGAGGAGCATCTGGAAAACTCACTTTGCCTGAACTTTTTCTGTAGGAATTGGTGAAGCCCATGTCTAAGCCCAAAGCAAGAACATAATCTGTGATCTCTTTGCGCGCGGCCACGTCGAGACTTCTTATCGTTTCATCCTCAACGTGAACATGATAGCCTCGATGACCTGAAAAGAAAACGTGCACGTCCCTTTCAGAGAAACCAAAATCCTCCAATAACATGTCCAAGAGCTTAGCCGTCTCTTCACCTGCGGATTTTAGACATTCTTCACATGGCCAAGTTTTGGAGTCAAATCTCTGTCCCCCGCAAATCGGGCATTTTTCTGGAACCAGACCTCTGCCACAAAAGCCACAACCAGCGCATATCCAAGTGTCATGAATCTTGCCGCACGTCGATGCTATGTGGTCGGCATCAATGTCAAAGATGAGGTCCGCACCTAGCCAGCCTTTCTTATCCATTTCTAACTCAGGGCTTTCATAATGCGCACATGAAAAATATGCGTCCGAAGGAGCACAATCACGCAGAAAAGCCTCCAGCTCATCACCATCACTGAAACGCTTATGTCTTAACATCCGTCCTTCGAATAAGGCAAACCCAAACTCGCGCTTCTCCATAAACGAAGGAGCAAAAATCGAGGAGCGGCGCTCTCCGTAGTACTCTGCAAATTTCTCCTTGACAAAGGTCAAAGAAGATAGAATCACTCCACCCGACCTTCAAAGAAGGATGCTTGAGGAATTTAAAAAGATTTAGTCGCCCCGTTCTCACCCGCAATTCAGTCAAATGTCCGCTTCATTCGAGTTTTCCTGACTCTAAGAAATCGATCGGTGACCTGCCGATTGTCTGGGATCCATTGCGCCAAGCTTTTCACGACCTTCCCGTCAACGTTCTAGGAGCCAGTCTCACGAAAATGCTGCGCGATATTGACTCCTGCCACTGTTTAAGCTGTAGTCGGCTTGACGTTGGATAACACAAAAAATTCTTTACATCTGCTTCTATCTATATCACCAACTTCAATTGATCTCCATATTGAAATGAATGGTGATGCATCGATGACCCGCATTCTGGTCACTGGTGGTGGCGGATTCATAGGCAGTCATCTTTCAAGGGAGCTGTTTCGCAAAGGAGATTTCGTTAGAGTTGCCGACGTGAAATTTGACGATTACATCAAAGAGGAAATCTGTAACGAAAAGACACGGCTTGATCTAAGAGTTCTGGAGAATTGTTTAGCAGCCACAAAAGGAATTGACACTGTCTATAATTTCGCTGCCAACATGGGAGGCATCGGCTTCATATCGACAGTGGGCGCGGAGGTAATGCATGATAACGTTCTGATAAATGCCAACATGCTGGAGGCATCAAGGCTAAACAAGGCCAAAAGGTATCTTTCAGTAGCTCGGCCTGCGTTTATCCCACCTTCCGTCAGACGGATCCGGATGTCAAAGGTCTAAGGGAAGAAGATGCTTATCCAACCGATCCGGATAATTTTTATGGGTGGGAAAAAATATACTCAGAAAAAATGTGCGAAGCATACCAACGCGACTATAGAATGAACATCAGAATTCTGCGGTATCATAACATCTACGGCCCAGAAGGAACCTACAAAGGAGGAAGAGAAAAATCGATCGCCGCGCTGTGCAGAAAGGTTGCAGAAACGAAAAACCCTGGAACCATAACAATTTGGGGAGACGGCAAACAAACGCGAAGCTACTGCTACATAGACGATGCTGTGAGAGGCACGATCATGCTAATGCAGTCAGATTTTGACCAACCGATAAACATTGGCTCAGACAAGCTTGTTTCAATCGACGAATTGGCATACATGATAATAACGATCTCAGGAAAAACATTAGAGAAGAAACACCATGCCTCCGCCCCTCAAGGGGTCAGGGGACGAAACGCTGACATTACGCTTACTAGAGAAGTCTTAGGTTGGCAACCAAAGGTCACTCTTGAAGAAGGCCTTGCTAGAACATACAAATGGATAGAGGTACAGTGCAAAAAAGCAGGCTGAAAGCATCAACATAGACCCTAGATTTCGTGCATGATACCATGCTTTTTCCTTGCGCGGAGTTTCCAAGCCTTCAAAACCCGACTCTCAGAAGTGAAAAAAAAGAAGTTCTCAAGCGCATACAAATAATGCTTGTTGAAATCCAAGAAACCCATATTCATCATTCGTCTTGCAGACGAAAGAACATAAGTGTCCAAGAAAAACGCCACATCACCCATACGTAGCAGTTTTTTGCCCATAAGCCCATCGGCATTAACATCATCAACGAGGAAACCTCCTGTCCTTTCGAAGCAGTCTCTCTTGACAACCAAGAAGTTGGTGCTGGTCGAAAACCTCTTAAGAGGTTTTGGAAGCTTAGCAAAAAAGTATCTCGCAAGGTTATAGACTGCATATTCTGCCTTACCCAGAAATGGTGCGTCAAATGGATACCCTGGACCAGTCAGCGCAATTAGTCCTGGATGTCTTTCAAATTTAGCTATTATTTCTTTGAAAACGTTCTTGGGGAAAATCACGTCGGCAGACGTAAAAAGCAGAAATCTCCCCTTCGCAATCCTCGCCCCGATGTTTCTAGATATGAACTCACCATGCCCAGGAAGCACGACAACCCTTGCGTTGTGCTGATAAGCAATATCCGAGGTCTGATCCTTACTTCCACCGTCCACTATCACTATTTCGCAATCATTTGCTGACTGATCTTTAAGCGATTCAAGCAGCAGACTAACGTGGCTTCCTTCATTCAGCGTGGGGATGATTACAGACACCTGAGGAATACACTTCTCTGACACTTGTTTAACTACGTCGTCCACCGGCTCCTCTGAACACGTGCTAAGGGATTTTTCTATCACAATGTAGACATTGTTTCTCATTTACTTATTATTTACTGCTGTCAGACTCACTCAAAATTATGATGTCCCACTTTAGAGGAATAGATCTATCTAGAAATTTCCAAAGAGAAAAGAAAAATCTTGAACTGTTCAATTTCTCAAATTTGCTCGTTGATGGTATATACGGTATTGTCGACCCCACTCTCTTGAGAATGTTGAATCCAAAATGGTCTAGCAAATTCTTCAGCTCAACAAACGTAAATTCATGGATGTGCCCGCATTTTTCCGAAGAAATGAATTTACCCAGAGTCAGAGCCTTGTTCGGAGTTTGAATCAGGAGTCTGCCCTTGGGCTTAAGAATCCGCTTAATTTCAAGCAGAACTCTCGGTGGATTCACTAGGTGCTCCATTACCTCGCTCATTATGACGAAGCTGAAAGAGTTGTCTTTGAATGGCAAATAATGAGCTTCCGTTAAGACAACTTCGTTTTTCACGTAGTTTCTTGCAGTTCTCAAGAACGCCCGAGAAAGATCAATACCAACAGAATTTTCAAGTCTGCTTAACTCTCTTCCCCAACCGCATCCAACATCCAGAATGTTGTCAGAACCATTTGCAAACTCCATCGCTATGTTTCCTTTTTTTATCCAAGAATAGGCATTTGCAGAGGTGGCCCTCTTAGGGTCAGTTTGCATTTCTTCAAGATCACGTTTTCTTCGAAGAGTGTAGTCTTTAGTGACCCATTCATAGGCGTCTGTCATTCCCTAAATCACCTATTCATTTGAAGCAAGTCCGCTTATTATCCCCTGTAGGCTCTTGCGGAACGCAGATTCGTCATATTCGAAGGAACGCTTTTGCGCTGCATGTGAAACTTCGCTTCTTAGTCTCTCATCTCTCAGGATATTATTTATGAGATATGCTGCCTTTTCGGGTGTCTCGTATGAAAAACCGTATTTCCCCTGGTTCTGGTCGAGAATGTCGAGCCAAGGTCCGCCAGACCTGTGGACTACAGGCACGCAACCTGCGGCCATGGCTTCGACGATGGATATACCAAAATGCTCAGACGGCATTACATGAAGGTACACTTTTGCCCGGACCAACAATTCCATCAGCTTTGAACGTTGAACGTTAGGCATGAGAACTACGCGATCCTGCACGTCTTGCTCTCTTATCAATTCTTGGAGATTCGCTATTGTCTCAATTGAGTATTCGTCCGCGCCCCCGACGATAATGAACCTTGCGTTTTGTGTATTTCTTGCTATTAGCGGAACCCTGTGAAGGCACCTTTTCGGAGTGAACTTTGACACAGTAACAACAAGGTTTTCCGACTTCACGTTAACTCTTGCATACGACTGCACGTCAACAGGTGGGTGTAGAACCAACGAGTTTCTTCTTAGGTACTTTCTCACTATCTGCTGTGTGAATTTTGAATTTGTTAATAGGATACTAGGATTGATTCTATCCACAATTGATGTCACCAAGTTGTACACTTGACAATATGCTGCCCATTTAGCAGGTGATACGAAAACGGGAATCTGAGAGTACTCCAATGTAGCTTTTATGGGGAAATGAACATACGAAATATCGGCAATGGAATTAACCAAATCTCCATAAGTGTTTATGACGAGATCATATTTCCGTCGAAGTCTGATTAGCCCTTCAAGATATCTGGTGTAGGCCAAAGCCAAAGTCGAAGTCCTCGTGAGGTGACCGCGAATCGAAGCTTTTGAGAATATTTCCACATCAGGTCTCGTGACGATATTGAAAAACCGAAGCGCTGACACCCAGTCAGTTTTCTCGACTGTGAACAATGTGACCTTATGGTTGCTCAGTTTCAGAGCTTCGATGATGGACAGACAGAGTCTCTCCTCTCCGCCAAAGAAATTTAAAGATAGGTGTGCAATTGCAACGTTTAATTTGCGGCTTGATAGCATCGAGGGCTGCCTTCCATTACGCCAACATGATCTTGCAATATATTATTATCTCATCTCTAGAAACGGTGTACACAAAAGATATTGTGCTAGCTGGTGACAGAGGTGCAAGCCAGTTGCTTCCTATCTCGTTGTCGGTGATCTCACGGTGTGATTTGCCTCACGTTGATATAATCCAACATTATGTCGGCTTGGCTTGAAACTCCCACTGCTCTGACCTCAAAATCCACGAGAGGTTTGTCTAGATCGATGTAAAAGGTTTGATTTTGCCAAGTGTTGCTGCTCGCAAAGTCTCTGCCCGTAAGAACCTTCTGGAGCATTATGTTTTGGCCATCGTTTGAGCAGATGTTTAGAGTGAATAGATGTCCAGTCCCGTTGACTCTCAGCCTCAAAGTCACGTTGTAAATGCCCGGTGGCAAAAGGCTACGGGGACCATACCAGAACATGGGTGCGTGCCCAAGAGTGCCGTTAAAATGGAGGACTAATCTGCTATTAGAATCACTAACGGTCACTAGTTCCCCACTGTAGATGGCGAGGTTAGTGTAGTCATATGTGACGTCATAAGGCGCCAAAACCGTAGCATTTCCATCATAGGCTTTCTTGAAGAGAACCACGCCATCGGCGGACACAAGAACCCTAAAACCGTGGTTCTTTTCCAACAATGAAAAGACCACACCGCTGGCAAAGGGGTCTGATTTAATATCAAGAAGAACATAATCCACCCTTCCGAGAATATCATCTATGAAGCGCTTGCTCTCACCAGGGTTCACGCTCCAAAGAGGGTCTATTGTGGGCAGAGCATAAGCGTCAATTCTGCTTGAAACCTGTGGAAAGAGATTGTTGTGCGTGGCGACAGAAGCGTTCGACGGTAGGTACGCGAGGACTTCATGTATAAGCTGGTCCCTCGGAGTTGCAAGCTTTGGACCGAATTGCGGATACAGAAAAGCAACAATAGGACTCAAGGGCGATGCAATCATAGACGCAGCCAACCCGCAAAGAAATATGGCTATCAAGCGTTTTCTTGCAGCTTTGAAATCATGTATCAGACCGTTATTCATAGAATAGACAGCTGCAACAAAAATGAAAGCAATAACATAAGCTGGGTATTGGTTCAAAATCGAATAGTAGGGAAGATAGTTTGAGAACAGGGCGTAGAAGAACCAAGGAATGGCGGGTAAAACATATTTTGCTCCGTAGAATGGTCTTAATGCAAGGGGCCCAAATAGAATGAGCAGGTAACCCATCTTGGTCAGAAAATCGTAATTGAGGGCCGTTATTGCCCGAAGGGGATTTAGCAGTATGTATAAGGGAATCATTAACGGATCTTGGGCACCAAGAACTGCCCAGTTTCCCGTCGCTCCAAGTGCATTTGCGAATGCAGGATTAGTCGGAAAGAAAGCGTTGCGCACCCATATCGTCATTAGATACCATAGAACAGCCAGAACAGAAGTGGCGACTGAGACAAGAAAAATGGTGTCCCTGAAATTCTTAGCCTTTAAAGCGGAAAGCAAGCGGTCTCTATACCGCAGAGCTACGAGAGGCCCAATAAACAATACGATCAGAGCTGCATGTTCCTCACACATCAACGCAAGAGCAATGAAAAGGAAGTATCCTTTCCAGCTTTGTTTCTCAAGAAAATAGACTGCTGAAAAGAAGAAGACTGGCAGGAAACATTGGGCATGAAAATCAAACCAGTTGATTCCCTGAAGAGGTGGATACATCAAGTAGACAGACACAAAAACGAGCGAAGCGAATCTGTTCTTCAGAACATGCATCGTGAGTTTATATAGTGGTACGGCGCCCAACGCTAAGGCAAGGGATTGAACAACCAGAAATGTTTGACGAGCAGGGTACAATGCGTAAACGGGCAGCAGAAGAAAGAGAATGGGGCTGAAATGTATTCCGAAGAAGCTTCCTGAAGGGTTTACCATCAATTCGCCCGTGTAATAGAAGAATTTTCCGTTATGTAAGGTAGTCCAGAATGCTTGGTTAAAAATGCCTAAATCCCAACCATAGGTATGAAATGTATAATCGTTCATTATCGTGAAATACGAGAAACAAATCGTGTAGGCCGCGATGGCAATCCCAACAAGCAATGTGCCCAGATTAACCTTGAATACCTTAATGGTCAGAATCCTTTCCAAGTTTCCGATATTGATCTTTCGGAAAATTCCTCTCAATTCGGCCATGTGTGATTTTCGCCTTGCACGCAGTGCTCTCTCTGCCGTTGCCTGTTGAAGCCAGTATTTTTGATTTTCGACGGCTGTATCGGGTATTACTAGTATTTTCGATTAAGAGACAAGATGTAAGAAAGAAAATCAGCTATCTCGTTCAGTGCTAACTTTGACTTCCCCTTTTTCCTGTTTACAAACGTTATAGGGACTTCTCTTATCCTGAACCTATGAGTGTGGGCCTGCCTTATAGTTTCTATTTGTATCTCATAAGTCTGACTGTGCAGATCATTTATCATACTCGAAACAAGTTTCGTGGAGTAGCAACGCATTCCACTCGTATAATCGGATATTCTTGCGTCGATCCTGACCTTCGTTATTAGATTCGCTACTTTGCTCACCACTAGTCGAAATACGCTCCAATCGCTGGTGCCGCCTCCCAGACAATATCGGCTTCCGATAACCAAGTCGCAACCTGCGCGTACCGGTTCTATCAGTTTCGGGATTTCCCTGGGATTATGTGAATAGTCCGCGTCCATCGTAACGATACACTTCGGCGGATTTCTCATTGACAGAAAAACCCTGAATCCATCTGTTATTGCAGTTCCGAGTCCTGCTTTTCTAGGCCTCATAAGAAGCAGAATATTCTCATGCTCCTTCTGAAGACTCCTCACTATCTCGGCCGTATGATCAGGACTTGAATCATCTATGACCAGTATTGAAACGTCCAGCTTTAGGCGTTCAATTTCCTCAACAAGCTTCTCGATGTTTGCCGCTTCACAATAGGTTGGGAGGATAAGACCAATATCCGAATCAACTTCGAGACTTCCCTCTACCGATGAAAACCTCATTGTAACACTTCCACCTTCGGTGTTAGCGTTCACTTAATACAACTCGATATATAAAAGCTACTGAAATGTAGATTTCCCTTGCGAGCTCGAACTGGATGTCTTTAGCTTCTTTCTGTAATATGCCAATGGGTGCTGTATTATCCCGCAAAGCTCATCGGGACCCTGACAGACTCCATGCGTTTTCAACGTATCACATTTTGGTGGAATGTAACGGGTTCTTGAGCCTTTCTCTCCCGCAATATGTTCAACCTGATACCTTGTCATCCTTTCGTTGAAGTCAGAAAAGCTTCTGAAAAGCTCAATCACCTTCTCTGAGGACATCCCCACATTTACCAGAAACGACGTAAGCGTAAATCGTCCCACGTGGGACAAATGGCGACCGGAAGTAAACGTTTGGTAAAGAGCTTCTATACAAGGTGGAAAAGCCGCCTGCACCGTGGCTTCGGGGAAACTTTCCATCTCTGCTTTCCCTATTTTTTCAACCGCCAGCTTCCTTATTTTCTCCGCCGCATCCTTTATTACTGCCGGAAATGTGGGCAGGTCTTCCACTTCCAGCCGTTTCTCTATGTGCTTGCGAACCTCTTCGCTTAACAACCTCGTGGCTTCGTTCCTCGTCAGGTAAACTTTGCCCCCGGCCAAAACTCGATTGACGAGCTTCCATTTCCCATCCCTCAAATACGTCGTATTCTTCACGTAATTCATGAAGTCCAGAGAGAATTCACACGCGACTTGGACGCGATCATTTTCCGCCAAGTGCCATCCGAAATTCTGTGCTATCGCCGTGATCTTCTCCTTAGGCTCAAACCTCATCTCCTCGTTTGCCTGTTTTGCCTCGGCCAACGCGTACCGTTTCCTGATGAAGCGATCTTCCGTCGCAAGCACCAGCAAGATTGCAGCTGGAAACGATAGAATTTCGATTTCAGCATTTCGCAATCTTCTGCCAATTAACGCGTATAAGATTGCCTCTTCAACCCTGTCTTCGGCACGCTTGAAAACGCTCGAGAAAGCCGGGCTTGCTAGATCTTCAACCTTCAAATCCAGCTTCTTCACATAGTCCGTGGTTTCTTTGAGAAATGGATACTTTGCCAAATCGTTCTTCGTGAACCTGGCAACTGCATGCTGCATTTTGTCTTTCTCATTATTCCGTTTCAATTCTCGGCGCTAGATAGAACGTCAGCTTTCCACCCTTTATCTGCTGAAAGTCAAGCTTTACCGGCATGTCTGACGAAAACTCCATCGTTGCAATGTCAGATGTTGCAGACGCTGCCTTAATGATCTCTGTGAGGTAGCTCAGGCTGAACGTTGCCTTCGAAGGCTCTTTCGCCTCCAATTCCAGCAGGGTGTCGCTTCCCTTCTGAATCGTAATCGTCGCACCCATAAGGTCGCCAGCCGCGTTGAAAACCAGTTTCTCCGGGTCAGCCTCAAGCTTGACATGATCGCTTACAAGCTGAGCATCCTCGATCGCCTGACTCAGACCGTCCGTGGTGGCCTTTACTCGCACGTTGAAAGAAAGCTTCGGCGTTGGCACTTCCTCCTCAGACGCTACAAGAGTAGGCATGGTAAAGTTCCTCGAGTACTTACCGGTTATGGCCACTTGCAGCCGCCCAGTCTTCTCATCCAAAGAGAGCTCAACAACTTCGTCCTTGCCCGCCCTCTTCAAAAACTTCAGCAGCTCAGTAATGTTAATGCACATCTTCGCCGGAGCGTTACAAACGTACTCCTCGAAGACTGCCTTGGGCCACTCGAAATCAATCATGGCGACACGAGACGGATCCATCGCACGCAACTTCATGCCCTCAGGATCTAGTTTAAACGTTGCCTCATCAACAAGAATCGAGATAGAAGTGATCATGTCCCTCAGAAGCCTAGCATCAGCGACCTTAAGTTTGAACATCGAAGCACCATTTCCTATTCGATATGCTCAATTGCTAATAAGACTTCGTATTTTAACCTTCAGCCATAGATCAAAACACCCATTAACACAGCAACATGCTGCACTGCTGGAAGCTGCATGAAAAATCCCTGCCCCAAGTCCAAAAACCCACGGGGGAAGGTATGTTTTGCGAGCCCTTTCGTCGTCTAGACCGCAGTCAGCCCAAAGCAAAGCGCCGCCGATCAAACAAGGAAGACTCGAGGGAGGCAAAAGAAAGGACAGAACTGCTAATTGTGATGGTTATGAGTATTCTCTGTATGTGTATTCGCATTTTGTGCAGCGCAGGAACTGAGTTGAAGATTCGTCTGCGCCTCTGGTCTGCACCTGCCAGACGTAGGCTAGGTTGTTGCCGCATTTTGGGCATTCGATTCTTACGGTAGGTAATGTTCGAAGCTTCTGTTCTTCCTTGCCGATGACGGCCACGAGCTGGCGCGGGTTAGGCTGGATTATCTTCGCAGTCTTCGGCTCAATTTTCTTGTCGGATGCGCGTTTCTTGTAGCCGCACTTCGGACATGTCATCACTAAAGTGGTTTCTTTGCCGGTTTTTCCTTTCTTAGGTGCGAGGCGAGATCCACATTTGGGGCAAAATTCCATGCTGCCTAGCTCCACTGTTCGTTTGTCTCACCTTAGCATAGTCTCTTTTAAACCTTTTCTTATCCGGTTCTGGTGCGTCTTAGGGCGATGAACCATTTTTTTTCTGGGTGGTGCAAGTCGGGTGATGGCACTTACTACGAGCGGTTCTGTTAACTCTTAGGGTCTTGAATGGATTCGGCAAGTCCATGTTAACCAAAGGGGCTTTTCTGTGGAACTTCATCGATTTTTACAATAGGCGATACGCCCATAGACCCATCCAGCATATGTACCCCAGTTTGGAAGCAACGACTTACGCTAGGATACTTCGGCTGAATCTGTCTAATGAGTTCAGCGATTATTCGAGCATGATAGAAACAGCGATCCTCAACTTTAGCAAACTCAGTAGATGGTCTGATTGCTTTGTTAAAATTAGCTATGATCTCGTTAGCCTCCTCTTCTTTTGCCTCATACGGACAAATGATTGCTGCTTTATTCTCTTCCCATCTTGCTAGCCCATCTCCCAATGAAGGATGAACCATATCAAGTCTAAGCCTTAGGGTTTCATTCAAAATTGTTATGTAACTGTAGATCCATCCTGTTAGCCCAATGTCGTCTTCAGTAATTGAGGGAATCTTAGCAGACTTGAGGCGTTCTTCTTTAATTATCTCATAGATTTGGTCTGTGTTGGTAATAGTCTCTTTTTCAAGTCTAGTTTTAACAGCATCAAGCAAGTCCGTTCTTCCAGCTCCAGTAATCAATCCATAACTCGTTTTTTGAATTTTCACCGAATTATCGGTGTAACCAATTATGCTTTTTGTCTGATTGAAGAAAACAGTCCGCGTATCCGCAGCCAGAAGAACATAGTTCCCGAAATTGATTCCTAATGCGATTGTCATAGTATTCAGAAGAGTCCTAACACAGAGCTACTAAAAAACATAAACGAAAACGCACCTGTTCGCACGCCAATTTATTCTCATTCTTGCTTCACCTCCTCAATAATCCAGCCCTCAGCATATTTGTTCTTCTTCTCGCGTCTATCTAAGCAACTCAGACAGAGAAAAAGGGTATACCCAGACTTTTGTTGGGTCAGTTTCTTGGCAGCAGGTACTTTCACACACGACTCGCAGAATATCACCAACTCTGATTTTACCTCCCGCTGCCGTTTCCCCATAACAAATCAATGGTTGAGCTCGTTGTCGGCGTGTTGTTTACCAGAATATCCTGCTGGTTTGTCTCCAATCATGAGATATTTCAGCTCGTTTACAGCTTGCTATAAACGCTTCTGTGTCTATTCGATCCGTGAGGATTTAAAAACCTTTGTGGAATTAGGTTCTGGTGACTTCTAGGGTGATGCTTCTCCCTGTTAACAGTCGGGTGATGAGCGAAACTAGATCTTGCCAACTTCTGTCGGTATCTTCTTCATTTTTGGCCCTGTTTGCCTTTCGACATAACCTGAGTAACTGCCTGAAGTGACTTCCTCAGTCTTGGGACTATACAATGTTAGGTCTATCCAACCGCCCTCATTTGGAGGTTCTGTTACCTCTTCGGTTGATGAGACTGTTTCGTGAAGCTGTTACCTTTCGGTTGATAGCTCATTTCCTCATTGAGACTCTTAGAATGTCTTGTCTTTGAGATACTATGATGAATGCCGCTAGGGTTACTAATGGGACAACGTCGGCAACTGTGGAGGGAATTTGTGGATGGAGAATCTGTAGATAGATAAGAAGCTGACGCATGATAAAGACAGAAATCATTACAATCAAGTTTATTGCGGAAGTTGTCAATCTCGAAGCCGCTTTGCCATGTTCTCTTCTTGTGAGAAAATCCCAAAGAAGATATAGAAAGTACAGAATTATGAAACCGTAAAACAAAGTGTCTATCTTAGAATGATTGAACATTATCCCAAGATAGACGATAAGCACGATTATGTCCACAAAAAAACGGTATGGCTTTTTGTGAGGATAGTTCGATATTGCACTATGCCAAAAGATGAAACTTGAAATAATGGAGATATATGTGACAACCAAAGCAAGGGTAGAGATTGATGGAATGTTGAATAATTCTTCGCCATAGGTAAAAATGGTTTCTCCAACCACTACTGCGTATAGAACATCTATGAAAAGGACGTAATGTTTTGAGACTTCTGTCTCACTGTTTGCCATATTCATTGATTAGTAGAGGCGTTTTGGCGCGCGCGCTCCACATACGAGGTACGGACAAAACAAAGAAGCAGTTTGAAAAACACGAAAAGACAATAGAAGAAAGAAAAAAGCTCGAAGAAATGAGAAAAGCGATAGCCAAAAAGTCAGAAGAAAAACAAAAACAGAATCAGGAATAATCCTCTCTTTTTTCTCGTTTATGTATCAACCGATTTTTCACAAGGACTCTCATCAACCGAAGACTTCACAGAACCTGCCAAACGAAAGTTTATAGGAAGAACAACCGAGCGGAGAGTTTACAGAACCATTATACCTATCAGACCTATAAGAAACAATGGACATAGATAGACTCGGTAAGAAGATGCCAAAGAAAAGAGCACACGCAGGACTCAAGAAGAAGAAACGTTAAGAAACATAATCAACGCACGCGCTAATAGAATGAGAACAATATCGCCTCCATCACCCGACTTGTTACAGGATGAACTGTCACCCGATGATAGACCAGAACCATCTCACGACAGTTAACACGTAGGTTAACACGTAGGGCTATCCCATGAGAAGTCAACAGAAGTTTGTTTTATCACCCGACTTGCACCACCCAGAAAAAAAATGGTTCATCGCCCTAAGACGCACCAGAACCTCTTATCCCAAGAACCATTGCCGCTAGGTGGCATCGGCGCTGATTCCAGAAGCAACCAAGTGAGCTACTCGCAGGGCTTCAGGAATGCTGCTTCTGGTAGAAGTCACTTGCAAGATTCTCTTGGCGTCTTCCTCGCAGATGCCTGCTATCTGCATATAAACCCTCGCGTTCTCGCTCCTCGTGCACACTTCAAAAAGCTCTCCTGTTCCTCGTATGGCACTCCAGCGTTTTTCGGTATTGGGCAGGTTCTCCAGGGCCAGTCGGATCTCCTCGAAGTTCGGCTTGCCCCGGGTGACCGCGATGACTGGAAGCCCGGTTTCTGCGTTCAGCTTCTTGATGTCAACAACGTTGAAACCCGCAAATGTCACCCCGTCAAGCATTATTACTCTCAGCTGCTTGTAATGAGGTGAGCCCATTATCATGGAAGCTATTTTGCGCGTAGCGTCAAAGCCGTCCACCCTCACTTGCGTGTGCATCACGCCGTCAAGCCAGTATCCGCCGCGAAAGACTACTCCGACGATCACCGCACAACCTTTCACATGAGGCGTGAATGCGCCGTCGTCAACTCCCAAGACTCGAATCTCAGGCTTGACTATGCGAAATCTCTTGCATAACAAAAGAACACCACAACCCGTCACGAGTACCAACGTGTATAACTTTATAAGCAGATATTCTGGTCAACTAAGCATCATGCTTATGGAAACAATCGTGGCATGTTTCCTCCTGGTATGCTCAATAGTTTTCTTCTCGGCAAACTTGCACAACATCCTATTAGTTCACAAGCCGCCTGCTGAGAGAATGATTCCGCACGCAGAAGTTGACCAACCAACCGGTGTTACCTTAGACCTTGTGGCTCTCGGCACCTTAGTCTATTTTATAGAAGCTGCTTGTTATCCGATTCTCGTCCTAGCCAACCTTGTCTCGCTACTAAGCATTTTCACCTTCACGATCTCTAGATGGCTCGTGCTCTGTGGGCAGATGTTGGGCTTGCTCCTGACGACCTTCGGATACTCCCTTTTCTTGTGGAGTGTCATCGCACGAGGCAAATACGCAACTTCATGGGCAATGCCGGAAAATCACAGACTTGTCACGTCAGGTCCATACCGATACGTTCGTCACCCTTCCTATCTAGCCTATTTCGCCATGTTCATCGGGCTTTTTGCCGTCTGGCCGAGCTGGCTGTCTCTGATCCCATTAGTGGCCGTTCCAGGCTACTATAGAGTCACTATTCAAGAGGAGAAACTTCTGGAACGACGTTTCGGCAAAGAATACCTGAAATATCAGAAGAACACTGGACGCTTTGTTCCCAAGTTGAAGACTCATGCTGAGGAAGAGCAAAACGACTGACGCGTTTCAAGTTAAAAGAAAAAACAGAATGCCCCCTTTCACAGAAACGCATGACACTCTAACCGCCGTGCTCACAGACCATAAGCTGGCTTCGCTTGGTGACGCGTTCGTCAATCTTGCCTACTCTCTAGCGTTATCGAACAGAAGAGGAAGACCTTCTGGCGCGAGAGTCAAGGGTTCGCTGCTTGCGGAGGGACTTAGAAGAGCTGGATTGAGACCGCACGTTCCATCGAGGGCGACACGCCACATGTTGGCAGATGCTGCAGAAGCATTAATCGTCTACGCGTGGCTACAGGGCTGCATCACTTTGGAGGAAAGTGCGGCAACTCTGGAGAAGAGTGAAGACTTGGCTGAAGGCCTGAATCAACTGCTTCAAAAAATAATGCGAAGAATCAGGCTTTCTTGAGAGCCCGCTCAAACTCCTTGCCGAACTCGCCGTTTAGCTCTCGTGCATTTGCCACCGCTCGCTTCAGGACATCTTCAGGTTTCGCCTTGCCTTTCGTACGCACGTAGATCGTCGCCTTCGGAGTCATTGGATGAGCGATGTCATAACCTGCCAAGTCCACGTTTTCTTCCTCTAAGATCCTTTTTTGGAGCAGGTTGCAAAGAGTATGCCCGACATCGTCAACTTCCAATTTCAGCTCGTTCGAAGTCTTGTTCAGCACTCTAACTTTCATTCAACGCCCTCCCTTTCTGAAGTAAGCCCCTTTCCATAATCAAAAGTAGTCTTCCTTCCTTCGATCCTTCCACATTTCGGGCAATGCATATTCTGTCGTTTCGATTCTAACGTAGCGCCACAGTTTGAACAGAACGCATAGACGACGCCTAGTTCTTTCTCCTTAGTCGACAGGTGATACGTCTGATTCTTCTCGCTGATCACCCTTGCCCTTATGATGTCGCCCGACTTGCAGATCTCGAACATGGAATCAACGTATCTCAGGTGCACGTCAGAAATGTGCAGAACCCCAATGAAAGCACCCGAAAGCTCCTTATCCTCAACTTGAAAAATGCGCACAGTGGCATTCTCAGGCTGAACTGACAACACTTGTCCTATCACGGTGCTTCCGAGCTTGGGGATTATCACGCCTCGACCGGCTGGGCTGACGGAAACGCGTCTTGTCACAAAGTCTAGCATGGCTCGACCGACGAGCTTGGAGTAGATCACGCCGTCTTTGACGAACGTCCCTGCGTCTGGAACAAATTCTTCGATAACGCCTAAACGCTCACCCGGGAGCACTAACTCCCCGCTCTTTTGTGCAGCTGATTTTGTATCCATTCTCAACCACTTTTCCCATCGTCGCGCTTCATTATCGTCTAGTTTAGGCTTAATTAAATCTGCTTACCCGCTTGTTGGGTAACTGTAGTTTTCATTGCCTATCAATAAACCTTTTGATTAATGAACTGCGTAAACGCTTTCCCTGGTAACTGGTTGACAATCATTCTTTCATTAGGCCCAATGCCTGCCCTCTTTCCAGTTTCAACGTATCATGAGTATTTGGACCCAGAAAGGTCACCCCACGTCTTCCTCAATCGCATGAAGACTCACGCAACCACCTTCCGAGTGTAATCATCAGAGTCTGAAACAAGGGCTATAGGCACGGTTGCCAAGAGCGAGTTCGCAACTCCTAAAACACCAAGATCAGGACAGACGCTTTCAAGGGATCGCAGAATCATGCTTTCCCGGCCCCAGTGGTCGGCTTTCCACGACGTAAAGGTCGACTAAAAACTCGTGTTTCTTCTTCGTGTGGAAATTGAACATGTGTGGAATCGACATGATCATGGCGTAGACTGCTTTGATCCTAGCTCCCCGCCTCTCGATGAACTCCTTCAAGAAAGGAGAAGGCGAAACAGCTATCATTCCCTCCGGACAGGACTTCACCATTCCATAAAGAGCTCTGCTCGCGCGTTGGTTCTTATGAAGCGAATACACGGTTTTTCCTACTTCCAAGGCTTTTTCAAGGAACTTCCTGTCAGCTCCAGCCCTTTGGACACCGTACGGGGGATTCTGCAGGACTAGGTCAAAGTCGCCTCCGACTGCAGAAACGTCTGCGACAAGCCAGTTCATCTTCTCTTTCAAGCCGATTCTTTTCGAGTTTTCAACTGCGATGCTTACGGCGGTTTTGTCTACATCTACTCCTAAGACCTCATTTGCACCAAGGAAAGCTGCTCCCAAAGCCAATCTTCCTGTGCCGCATCCTAAGTCCAAGACAGATTTGCCAAGAATGTTGTTGTCCGAATAAGCAGCAATGTAAAGGATGCGTGCGGCAACATCAGCTGGAACAGTGTACTGTTCAATGTTAGGTTTGGGCGCAGGATGCGATTCAACGCGGGAAAGCAGCAGCTCCAAGTCTAGTTTTCGAATAATCCTTTTTTGCATAATTCTTCCCAAGACATCTCGCCAAGAACCACTAGGATCTCATTCTTTGAAAGCACAGGTACTCTGAATCTCTGGGCATCTTCTATTGATAATCTTGGACATGCAGTGTTCACAAACGCGTCTATGGTTGGAAACTCCATGAGTGCTTCCGACGTGACCTCTTCAATCGCGAACAGGTAGGCAATCTTTCCTTTCTCTTCCAGTTTCTGTCTTACCTGCAGAGCCTGCTCCAGATTCTTCTGCCCCGGCTTCAATCCTACTAGAACTCCGAAGGTCTTCGCCTTCTGAGCTTCTTCTATGCTTCTCCATCTTTGTCTAACAATTTTCTCAGCTTCATCATCGATAGAGAAAGCTTCATAATTATATGGATCTGCGGCCACCGTGGGTTTCAAGGTTGACAATGCTACGCCCAAGGCATGGAACCTGCCGCCTCCGACAAAAAGGAAAGCTTCAACATCCTTCGCTATTGATTCAGCATTGCTGTAATCGCATCCGATTACCTGCCCGGGGTAGCTGAGTCTTCCAGCGTCACCTGTCATAACGGTCTTCCCAGCTCGAACCAGAAGATCTCTGATGGAATCAATGGTCTGCACGTGCTGAACTGTCGTGGTCAAGCCGATTCTATTCCATTTATCCAGCAGTGGAAGGGCTTTTTCAACGGCTCCATTGATATCAAGCGTTGCTCTTGCCTCAACGTAAATCGTTGGTATGGACTCGTGCTTCACCAACTTCGAATGTCCATAGTGAATTATCAAGTCCACCCCCAAGCTCTCCGCCTCTTTCGTCGCCAGATCACATGCTCCGTAGCAGGGGGTTGCAGAAATCACGGGTAAGGCCCCAGCTTTCTCAACGACCTTCGCCAAGCGAGGAGCTTCAGGCTTCAATCCTTCAGGAAGTTGGAGCAGTACGCGTTTGGCTCTGCTTTTCAGTATTTCCTGTTTTACTCTTTCCTCTTCAAAATCATAACTCTTCACAGAGTCACTTCCAAAGTCCAGAGGTTGGGAAGTTGAGCCGATGAAAAGTGGAACAGGTGGCAGGTGCTATTCAGGCGCCCATCTCGAATCTTTTCGACTTTTGTGGGAATGGTGCACGAACCTTTCATGTTGCTCAGCGAGTCTTTCAAGTATTATCTTGTGTTCTATGCTTGCCACCAGCTTTTTGGTCGATATGACCGCATCGTTGTTGACCGAGATGCTGTCGATTCCAACTCTGACCAAAAACTCTGCGAAGTCTGGCAGGTTAGATGGACCTTCACCACATATGGACACCGTTACCCCATTCTCATGAGCCACTTTTATCAAATGTGCGAGTATTCTTTCAACTGCAGGATCTCTCTCATCGAAATAGCCCATTTGGCCCAAGCGCTCTGAGTCTCTGTCAATCATCAGGATGCCCTGCGTCATATCATTTGAGCCTATCGAGAATCCGTCGCAGAGCTTTGAGAATTCATCGGCAAGTATAGCAATTGACGGTGTCTCAGCCATAAACCATACTTTGAAATCCTTTGATCTTTCAAGTTCTTCTTCCAGCATGATCTCTAAAACTTTCTTTGCTTCCCATACCGTGCGAACGACGGGAACCATGACCCACACGTTCTTCAGACCCCATTCTCTTCGGCACTTTCGTATCGCCTGGCATTCAAGTCTGAAGGCCTTCTTATACCAGTCACTTATGTATCGGCTGCATCCTCTCCAGCCCAGCATAGGATTATTTTCCACGATCTCGTATTTGTCACCGCCTTTGAGCTCGCGGTACTCGTTAGTCTTGAAGTCGCTGAAGCGCACGACAATGGGGCGTGGCTGTATTGTCCGTGCGACCGTCGCTATTCCCTCAGCCAACTTGTCAATGAAAACCTGCGACCGACCCGACTCGACAAAGGACATGGGGTGTTCGCCAATGTAGCTGGCCAAGATAAATTCCATGCGCATGAGCCCGATGCCCTCAAAAGGCAAGTCCTTATAATCCTCAACTTTTTCTGGAACGCCCAAGTTCATGTAGATCTTTGTTGCAGTCACGGGCACAGACTGGAAAACGCCTCCTGTGACTGCTGTTCCCGAAACGCTGGTTCCGGCGGCTGATGATAGTTGCGCAGTTAAGGTTTGTAGAATGCCTTCGTAGACGACGCCGCTTCTGGAATCAACAGTGTACTTCTTTTCAGTTATCATCAGTTTCGTGGCATTTTCGGTTCCAACCACGCAGGGGATTCCGAGCTCACGACTGACGATGGCAGCATGGCAGGTTACTCCACCCTTGTCGGTGACTATCGCCCCGGCCAACTTCATGAAAGGCACGTAGTCAGGGTTAGTCATATCAGTCACGAGCACGTCGCCTTTCTGCATTACCCTTGAAGCTTCTTCAGGATCCTTAACAACTTTCGCAATGCCTATCCCGAACCCTCTTTTTCCTGCGGCGATTCCCTTTACGACGACCTTCAACATTTCTGCTTGTCCAGCTCCTTCGGCCTCTGCCTTGGCAGGAGCCTCTAGAACCTTTTGACTCCAGACCGTTTCAGGTCTCGACTGCACCATGAACATGTTCGCTGGAAAAGGCAAATCTCTGTCGATTGCCCACTCGATATCTTGAGGTTTACCGTAATGTTCCTCAATGCGTTTAGCAAGCTCTGCGAGCCTCAGAATCTCTTCATCACTGACGCATGGTTGCTCTTGCTTCTCAAGAGCCACTTCCGCATGAACAGTCTGGCCGGTGTTCGGATCACGAACGTACTGAACAGTTTTCTTTGCCAAACGGCGATCAGTTATTCTCAGGGTTTTCTTGTCAACTACAAAATCATCAGGCGTAACAGAACCTGACACGACAGCTTCGCCCAAACCCCAATTACCATCGATCACCATCTGACTAGGGTCTCCTGTGACAGGGTTTATCGTGAATAGCACTCCTGCAGCCTTGGAGTTCACCATTTTTTGAATGCCGACGCTTAAGAAGACCTTCTCGTGCGCGAAACCTTTCTCATCGCGGTAGAATATCGCGCGAGCCGTGAAGAGGCTTGACCAGCATCTTACTGTATACTTGAGAACCTCTGAGATTCCTCGTATGTTCAGAAAAGTCTCCTGCTGGCCTGCGAAGGATGCATCAGCCAAATCCTCGGCCGTTGCGCTCGATCTCACAGCCACAAAAACGTCGTTCACGTTAAGCTTCTTACATAATTGTTCATAGGCTGACCTGATGGCATTTTCAATCTCCTTAGGCATAGGTGTTGCTTCAATCAGTTCCCTGATTTTCTTAGAAGCAATTTCGTACTGTTTAGGGTCACCCGGATTCGTCACCGTCTCCTTTATGATCTCGTAGATCTTTGAAGATATCCCCGTCTCCTCGATAAACTTCTTATATGCATACGCGGTCACGGCGAAACCAGGCGGAACTGGTATTCCCGCGCTAATGATTTCGCCCAGGTTTGCATTCTTCCCCCCTACTGAAGGAATATCAGTTTTCCTCAGGCTCTCGTACCAAATTATCAAATCCTGGCGCATTTCACTCAACTATTTTCGCCTCTTGCTCCTGCTTCTTCTCAACGATTATACGGCATGGAATGCAAAGTTTGGCGCTGCCCCTTTTCAAAGCGATCTTTGCTGTTTCGACGCCCTCAGCATCCACGCCAACTGCAATTATCGCCTGATCAGCTCTCACACGTGCCGCAGTTCCGATTGGTCTCCCAAAAGAGGCTCGCATGCCTTGCTGCAGACGATCAGCATGCGCGCCGAAGATCATCTTATTCTCCCTGAGAATATTATGCGGATAAGTTAAAACGTCCAAGCGGTAATTGTTCACGAGCTTGTCCAGCAAAATACGGTTAGAAGCTATACGAGCAGCCTCCAAAGAATTGTGCCTAATCTGAGCTGCCTCTAGGGCAATGAGCTTCGCTTCATAAGCAAACTGCCTCTTAGTATCCCCCATCGTAAACTTCGTTATTTTTGACGCAGGAAAACCCTTCGTATATTCCTTCCTAGTATAAGATTGACCCTTGACAGGACGATAGTTTTTTGCATGCATGTCAGATTCCCCTCCTGCATACCATAGCCGTCGTATTTAAACATATATTTCAACATACTTGCATCCTGAATCGCTGATTTACTTTCTGATTCAATAATACATATTAAGCATCCGCAAATCACCCAAATCACTCTGAACGCCGTTCAATGGTAGATTCGTGTGAATGAAAACTCGTGCCAAAACCAAAAGCCGACCGGGGGGCACATCTATTGAGAGTTTTTCACTTCAAAAAAGCGGGTGACCTCAGCAAATCTCAAGTGCAAACTAGCAATTATCTCCCGCAAACCCAGTTAAGGACTGAACGGACTCTTTGTAGAATGCTCAAGAAACGGATAGGATGCTGCTGCGGGATTACTGAGGCATGCAGGTAATCGGGTTTCTGTCCACTGAAACACTCGGACTATAATACTAAAATACAAGCATGAACTATTAGCAATCGTATCGATAACAAGATGCGTCTGCGGAACCCATCTGAACGTGAGGATTTTGCGTCCCGACGAAGAAGCCTACATTTTCATCCCTGGAAAGAACTGGAAACTTTCCTTGGCCGAACTCATAGCATTACTTAAAGCTAGAAAGGCCAACTTCGAGGTTACTGATTTTTCAAAATCGTTCTTCGTCGTTGCAAGCAAGAGCAGTCTAGACTCGAAGATAGTTGACAGTCTTGGAGGCACCATAAAAGTTGGCAAAGTCCTATCACAGGTTCCCTCTGAAACTGTTGAGGATGCTTTCCTCCACAAGAAAGAACAAGCTCTCATAGAGATCAAGAACTGCCTCTTGTCAGACCGTTTTTTTGATAACCTTTTCGAAAAATCTCTCTCCAAGAGAGTCTTTGGAGTCAGCGTATATTTCGAAAACCCTCGTCTTCTCCACCTTTCAAGGAGAATTCAAAGATTCGTCGGAAGTTGCCTCAAGGATGAATTAGCCTCACGCGGGACAAGAGCCCATTTCATGGGGTTCCCTGAAAAAAGACGGCTCCCACAGCTCACCCATGTTGAAGTGCTGAAAAAGGGCCTAACCGGAGAGGGCACAGAGACACTATTCTCCATAGGAAGAACGAACACCTTCGCGTCGAGGACTTTGAGCGTACACGATCCCTTCGAATTCCAGAAAAGAGATGTAAGTAGGCCTATTCAGCGAAAGATCTATTCAATCCCACCAAGATTAGCCAAGATCATGATAAACCTGTCCGCGTGTTCGCCCGAAAAGATCCTGCTTGACCCGTTTTGCGGCGTAGGCACGATTCTTCAAGAAGCCCTGCTCTTCAAAGCTCAAGTAATGGGGATAGACATAGACCCATGGTGCGTCAAGGCCTCCCGCACAAATCTTGATTGGCTTGCCAAAGAATACGATCTGAAAGAGGCAAAGTACACAGTCTCGCCAGGGAACTCCCGCAATTTGATGGACAAGGTTGGCAGAGAAACGATTGACTGCATCGTGACAGAACCCGACCTCGGACCACCCTTGCGCCATTTTCCCACAGAATCATATGCAAAGCGAATCGCAAGCAAGCTGGAACCTCTGTACGACTCTTTTCTCGAAGGCGCCTACGAGGCGTTAAGGGCAAAAGGAAATCTGGTCTTCGTAACTCCTCACATGAAAACGCGTTCAGGAAACTTCATTGGCTTGAACCTTGAAGAGGAATGGAAGACATTAGGTTTCAGAAAAACCTATCCATTCGAGAAGAAGACTTTCGCAAATGGCGGGTCACTGGTTGAAGAGCTGACAACAATCTCGTCCTTCGTCGACATCGGAAAGCGACACAAGACTGGCCGCGTAATCAACGTTCTGCAGAAATAGCAGCTAACACTCAAGGCAAAGTTCTCACACTTCAGCATAATAACGCAGAGTTGTGACAGCACTATTCTTTCATTCGAAGGCATAGTCGTTCAGCGTCATGCTGGTAATCGTTTATTTCTAAACCATATTTTGGCGAGTTCATCATAGTTCGGAAACACTTTCTTCATGATCTGTACATACATTTGCATCTCGTCGTCTGTCAAGTATTGGAATTGATATTCCCCGTTGTACGGTGCTGGCTGGCCTTCTCTGGTTACGAATTCTATGTGCATGAAGGGATCTCCACGCTTGATTACGATTGGGCTTCGATCATTACTCAAGTTGACAAGCTCCAATGCAAGCCGCCCAACAAATCCGCTGTGAACTTTAGCCGCATTCAAGAACGATAATCCCATCCTGCCATACTTGCTTTTCGCCGTCAAGTGAGCCACGTAATCGGGCGGAATAAAAACCACTTCATACGATATCAAGTTCTTGTGCTCTAGATAGTTCAACGCTGTTTCCTCCTTGACAGTAAGAATGTAACCGTCTCCGTCCAGCAGGTTATAGTCATAGGGATATACGCACTTGTAGTTTTCAATAAGCTCTCTCAGCTTGTCCTTGCCCAATACGCACACTGAGCCAAACCTCCAAAGCATTTTTACAATACTAAACCTTTCACATTATATAGTTTTTCGACAGAACAAATAGTGAAGACAAAACTGATGAACTGCACATATTGCAAAAACACTGTTGTCTACAAGTGCAACAGATGTGGAGCACTCATATGTGGAGCACATACGAAAGAGACCGTGGTGTGTCCATCATGCATGACGAAGAGCGAAACAAAGCACACTGTGAAGGAAGTCTCATCGAAAAAAGACAAGAATGAGATCAGAGATTTGGTCAAACAATTCTGGGGGGAAGAAGAACAGCTGACCTTTGCCACGGAATTCAACGTTTCGAAGCAACAAGCTTACGTTGCCAGAGTGGGGAAAGAGTTGGCTGGGTTCATTTCCCTAGGCGAAAAACAAGGCAACCTGATTGTTGTGGCTCTCGGCGTGCGCCCTGAATATCAAGGCTCTGGGATCGGCAAAAACCTAATCAAAAAAGCCGAGTCAGAAGCAAGAAAATTGCAGAGGAAGAAGCTGCTCGTCTCCACCTCGAATGACGATTTGCCAGCTTTAGGTTTTTATCAAGCTCTCGGCTTTCAGATTATTGAAGTGGTACCAAACGTCATAGCCGAAAAGCATGGCAAGATTCTTACAGGCATTGGTGGGCTGCCTGTTAGAGATGAGTTAAGATTGCAGAAGATTCTCGACTAGCTGTTGCACCTCTACGCCTGAACCTTGATGACTACTGGGCGCGTGTGGCCTCGATTAAGACTATCGATTCGAAGAACGGTAAATCTCGCATGGCAACGATTTGGGCTCTCAAACCTTCCCGGTTAAAACTCTTCAAAGTCGTCTCGACATTCGAGAGAGTTGATTGCAACAGTAGAATACGCCCGCTAGGCATCAAATGGTCTGGACACTGACAGATGAACCTGTCTATGACCTCCCCACCAGTCTTACCCCCAGCCCAAGCGCGTTCCAGCCAAGACACGTCCTCACAATAGTCTGTGGGAACGTAAGGAGCGTTAAAAAGGATTAAGTCAAATTTATCATCCACGTTCAAAAAATGAAGCAAGTCCCCCTGTATGAAGTAGAACTTGCCGATTACGCCGTTCAGCTCTGCATTCTCGCGTGCGCAGCGAACTGCATAGGGGCTGATGTCAATGGCAACAATTCTTGCAGCGTTCGCCGCAACTACTACGCCCAAGATTCCGCATCCAGTGCCTACGTCAAGGACATGTTTGCCGCTTTCGCTTACGAGGTACTCAGCGAAAAGAAACGAATCTTCAGCAGGCTCGTAAACATTTTCAGGGACATTGAACACGTGGTCATTGAAGAACATCTGTTTAGCTGAAGAGGGCATTTGCCAATGCTCCAAAATCTTCTGGGGCTAGCAGCCTTACTCGTTCGTTAGAATAAGGAGCGTTGCGGGCGACCGCTTCAGTATCTTGGACAGATTTTGCGAGTACGCTTCTCAGGAAAGGACGAACCGCATTCCTGACCTTTCTATTGCGTTTATTAAAGAGATTTTGCACCAGCTTTGTGAACAACGGTTCGTCTCTCACTTCGAAAGGTTTTGATTTTCTGGGCTTCAGGCACACGATAGTTGAATCAACATCCGGTTGGGGATAAAACATGCTTCTTGGCACTTCATCCAGGAGTTCGCATTCTGTTTGGTAATAGGTGAGAACTGTCAGCCATCCGTAGTTTTCGCTTCCTACGGGCGCTATTAGACGATTTGCAAACTCTTTCTGAAAAATCAAAACTGAAGGGCCAAAATGCGTGTTCAGGAGCCAATGAAGCAGTCGCGAAGAGATACCGTAGGGTGGAATCGACACTACTTTGTTGAACGGCGGAATATCTGTCTTAAGCACGTTGCCAGCAATAACTGTGACGTTAGGCAGGTTCTTGAGCTGTTCGATCAAGATTCTTACAAGCCGATCGTCGGCCTCAACAGCTAAGACACTTCTGCACTTCTCTGCTAGAAAGCGAGACAAGAAACCTAGACCTGCGCCAATATCGAGCGCCACATCCGTCTGATCAAGTGAAGCGTGGTCTCTCATGCTTTGGAGTATTGAAGGATCAATCATGAAGTTCTGGCCTAATAGTCTGTTCGGAGAAATTCGATAAGTTCGAAGAAGAAGCTTCGTTTTTTCTAGCAGGCTCATATGATTCGTGAGCAAGTTTAATTGCACTACTGAGTTCTTGTGAACAGCCTATATTTGCTGTCGCCAGACAACTCTTCCAAGATCCTCTTGGTCACTAACTTAACAGGATTTGGCAACTCTGTGCGTTTCTGTAGGTCGTCATAGCTCTCAAAAGGTCTCTTCTCGCGCTCGTTTATGAGCTGCCACATGTACTTCTTGCCTATTCCAGGGATCAATTCTAGCGCATGCATTCTTGGTGTTATTGCCCTCGCGTTGTTAAAGAAGTTTATGAACCAATTCTCGCGGCTAAGGACTATCCTACTTATGACGCCTGGGAGTTCCATTTTCGCAGCGGCTGTCAGCTCGTCATACCCTATTCTTCCAATGATATAGGTGATCTCCTCTCGGGGTTCTTTTCCCACATAGACGCGGTCGTGTGGTTTCAGCGTCACTCCATCTTTTACTAGCGCTTCCAATAGTGTAAAAAACTCTTCCCCCATCAACTGAACCAGGGCTCCCGCTCGGTATCCGGCTCTTCCAGTCGGCCGTACCCCGGAGCGGCCGTGAGGCAAGAAATCCAAGACGTATGCGTACTCTTCGTATCGCTTCGCCATCATAGTCATGTTCTCTACTCTATGTTTTTATTGCTTAAAAAATGGTTGCTAGGCGAGACCGCGCTTATTTCGTTTTTTGATGTTCACCTAAGAGGTCTACGATGGTTTTCAACTGGGAAACATCGATGATCTTGCGACCGCTGCTAAGAAAGACTCTTAACTCCTCAACAGTCTTTGGCAGGCAGTTTATTATTTGTACTGCCTCTTCTTCCTCCAAGCCGTATTCTTTTACGAGCCTTTCCACAAGTTTCGAGGCTGCTTCTGGATCAACCTTGGAGAATTTGGATACGTAGTCAAACGTTCGGCGCTGCAGTTGATTCAGGTTTTCCTCGCCGATGGACTCCAGCAGCTTCTTGACCTGGGGAAGTGTGAGTTTTTCCTCGACGTTTTCTTTCGACATCTAATCACTCATGAACGGTTCTAGATGCTCAGGTCTGACTATGATTTCCTTGACAGTGTCTCCCTGCGAAACGGTCAGCACGTAACTTCGCCCACGTTTTTCAGTCACTGTACCAATTTTGCCGTGAAAGCGCCTATGAGGCATTCCTTTCTGCGTGCTTGGATCTATTCTTACGAGGACACGGTTCCCCGGCTGATATTCGTGGAGCAGTTTGCTCGTTTTTATTTTTCCGCGCTCTCTGTGTTCCTTCTTTAACAGATGGCGTGTACCTGACCGATAACCCTTTGACCCTCTCACAATCTCACCCACTAAACCTTCATAATAACGTTTAGAACATCAAGTTTCAATGGTTTGGCTTCGTTTTCAAGAATCTTTGAAACGCTGGGCGTTGTTCTTCCTTCATCTCCAGTCACCAGCTCCTTGACATAAAGCCCTCCTTGGCAACGTAGTTTCATCTCGATTTTTCTCAGCGACAACTTCTTTATGTCCACGTCGTATATGTACCTTTCCCGCGTCAGATCTGCCCGTCTGTGAAGAACGCGAAGGGGTGTCTTCTGGGTGATCATGGAATTCCTCAATTTGTTTCTCAGATAATCTATATCTTTAGTGGCTACGGCATTCTCGAACTCAACGACAACTCGGTACTCCTTCTGCGTCGACTCACCTCTTTTCAACCTTCTTACGATGTCCTTATCTGCAAGCCTTAGGCCCGAAACTGCAACTTTCCCCTTCCCATGAGCATTCACCTGTTCTTGAAGTCTTTTGAGATCTAGGAATCGTTGTTTGGGTCTTGTTATTTCAATAACAAAAGGTCGCCCTGAACCTAACATGCGAGCGTCGATGTCCTCCCTGCCAGACGCATGAAACGATGATTTGGCGCCTCCCGTAGCGTCCAAGAAGGGTTTTCCAATGATTTCTTCCACTGATTCAGCGTACATCTTCCCGGTCCAATTGCATTTTTCACAGCCCCTGCCTCGGCATTCTGAACAGAACCACTTTGACTGAGGGATGTCCCTCACAAATTTTCGATATCGTCCAGCAACGAATAGAGGATTGATCTGGAGTCTCACCGTCTCTGCGTACGGGTTGACCAGCACAACAATATCCGGTTTCATGAACTCCACGGTTTTCCCGTTTCCTTCCGCAATTCTCTTGCCCATCAACCTCCCAAACTCGTTCCGCATACTTTCTCCATAGTCTGTCGTGAACTCAGCTTTGAATTCATCCTCGCGCTCTTCAACACCAACGGGTAACTCTGTCCCGACCAAGAAGTTGTTGTATTCGTAGGTTTCAAGCAACCCTAGAGCCTCTTTTGCCAAGCTCTCAACGCTTTTGAACTTGTCTTCGCATAGAAAACATTGTTTCGCAAACATCTTCTTCGACTGGCGTTTTTTCATTTTTTGAAGCAGCTCTTGCGCAGTTCTGGAGAAACCGTTGGTTGCCAGAGTTTTTAGAAACTTGACGCCTTCTACGTTCGTAAGAGATTCTTCATTGGCTTCTAGGGCCAAAACAAGCTTTATGGATTTCCCACGTTCGTCATTTTCAACTCCATGGCCAAGCAGTGCGAATTGCCTTCCCAGGCAATGATCGCATAAAGGATGTTTTTCAATCATCTCTAGCGACTTCTGTAAAATGTTCATAGTGTTGCCTCAGACTTGACCTACTTTAAACCGAGGGACATGCCCTTACCAAGGAAAGGCAGCTTCTTTTTTCTCCTGAGAGTCTTAAGCATGCGGCGCATTACCACATATTGTTTCAAAAGCTCCTTAACTTCCTTTTCACTGGTACCCGAGCCCTTGGCCACTCGCCTCATTCTCGACGCGTTAAACATCTTGGGGTTCTCCTTCTCCTTGGGGGTCATAGATTGAATCATGACGCGCCACTTTTCAAGTCTGCCCTCAGCAGTGTTCAGCATATCTTCTGGTATGTCATAGGACATTCCTGGAAGCATTTTCAATAGCTTTCGAAATGTGCCCATCCCTTTCATTGCTTCAAACTGTTCATACATGTCTGTCAGCGTAAACTTTCCGCTGAGAATGGCCTTGGCTTTCTTCTCAGGGACCCTGATCTCTGCTTCGCGCACCTTTTCGAGCAGTGTTTCCAAGTCACCCATGCCCAAGAGTCTTCCAACGAACCGTGATGGAACGAAGGATTCAATATCTTCCACTTTCTCGCCTGTGCCGATGAATTTCATAGGCGCCCCAGTGGCTGCCACCGCAGAGAGCGCCCCGCCTCCTCTTGCAGAACCGTCGAGTTTCGTCACCAGAATTGAACCTATAGGTGTCGCTTCGTTGAAGGCTTGAGCCTGAACCATCGCCTGCTGGCCGATCGTGCCGTCAATCACAAGCATGACTTCGTCCGGTTTGATGCTGTTTTCAAGCGCTTTCATTTCTTTGATCAGTTCCCGCTCCTCTTTATGGCGACCGGAAGTATCTATGATGACTATGTCCTTGTCCTCAAACTGCTTCAGTCCTTCCCTGGCGACCTTCACCGGATCCTTGGCTTTTGCGTCGCCGTAGATAGGCACGTTTATTCTGTTGGCCAACTGCTGAAGCTGCGCGTAAGCCCCTGGTCTGAACGTGTCTGCACATACCAACGCAGGTTTGAGTCCTCTTTTCTGAAAGTACCTGGCCAGTTTTGCACCATTCGTTGTCTTCCCTGAACCCTGGATGCCTACAAGCATGATTATTCTTCTTTTTCCCGGCTCAAACTTCACCGTGACGACTTTGTCTCCCAAGAATCGCGTCAGTTCTTCATAGACGACTTTTATTATATGCTCATGCCTTGAAACGCCCGGCGGGACCTTTTCTTTCAGGGCTCTTTCTTCTATTCGTTTCGAGATGTCAAGGACAAGTTTGACGTTGACGTCTGATTGTAGCAGGGCCCGTTGTATGTCACGAACAAGCTCTTTAACGGTAGCCTCATCTACGACAGAAGCCTTGAAAACCTTCTTCAGCGCGTCGTAAAGTGAAGAGCCCAAACGTTCTAAGGCCATGATTTTCTCCAGAGTTAAGAATCTTTGGATCTTTAAATAGATATTCCGTCGCCCAGGTTTAGTTCCCACAAGCTTTTTACAGCGAATTCATTTCTAAGTATCCTGAGTGGTCAGGTTTGAGTGAAATCCACATCGTGGAAAAAGGACAGATCCCCTCAGGTGCGGTCATGCTGTTCGGTTTTCCGGACGTGGGACTAGTCGGCGTAATAGCCGCATCACATTTGATTGAAGAGCTCAATCTAGCCGAAGTGGCCTACGTGGAGTCAAAATCGCTGCCACCGTTGATCGTGCTTCATGAAGGGCTTCCACACTCGGCGATACGAGTCTTTGGAAATCACGATATTCTACTGGCCGTTTCTGAAACTCCAGTGGCTGCCGACATGATCTATTCAGTCGTTGATGCATTGATTGATTGGGGAAGAGAGAAGAAGGCCAAAATGATGGTTTTCCTCAGCGGCCTACCTGTTCAAGAAAGACAGGACATGAAAGAATTGAAAGTATTTGCAGCCGCTTCAAGCGCTGAGATGCTTGAGACAGTTCAGGCCAAGGGTATCGAAACGTTGATGGAAGGCTACATGGTCGGTCCCCAAGCTGTAATGCTCATGCGGGCGGCTCAAATGGGCCTGCCGGCAACAGCACTGCTTGCACAGTGTTTCCTCAACTACCCAGACCCAGAAGCAGCGGCAGAGGTCCTGAAGAGCCTAGCGAGGGTAACAGGGATAAAAGTCGACATTGCTAAACTGTTAGAAAAAGGCGAAGAGATCAGGCTGAAGGCGAGAGACGTTATGAAACGAACTCAAGAAGAGATGTCCAAGATGAAGAAGACCCAAGAGTACGATATACCAGTATACGTCTCATGAGGAGGAGGAAATTATGTCGCTCAAGAAGAGACGGTCAACTCCAATTGATTTTGATGATTATTTTCAAGACTTAAAACGTGAATTTGAAGAATGGGGAACCATGCTGGACGAAAGGCCAAGCTGGAACCAAAAAACCTCGACGATCGAACCCCTCCGCAACATGATCGTGGCACCGACCGAAGTCATAGTGACCGTTGACATGCCGTTCACGAAGGAAGACACTCTGCAGGTCAAAGCACTCGGTGAAGACATACTTGAAATATCGGCCAAGATGAAGCGCAAGATAACCTTCAAAGAGATGGGCATAACCCATCGCATAGGAGAATTTCAGAGCTTTCATTTCAAATCTCGCATTCCAGTACCGGTGCAGATGAGGAAGATGAAGATCCGCTTCAAGAAAGGAATGCTGGAAGTCCACCTGCCTCGCAGGAATGGACGCTGAGAAAAGAGAATAGAATCTTGAGTAGAAGGAAAGTCTTACCTCTTGGCCCAAACAGGCGGGAACGTTGAATTCTCTTTGAGCATCAATACAGAAGCCTCAGCCCCATGTTAGTATCGTCACAAGTCAGACGGCTCTTCTAGCATCATCGGCTCTGGAGTATGTTACGCGCCGCGCCGAATTAAGCGTTGATAGAGAGTCTTTTTGTCCGATTAAACCCTAAACTGTGTAGCGGTTCGGCGAGCGGGAATCCATGCTGGGAGAAAGAGTGATTCAATCAGCCATATTCATCTTTTTGTTGATAGGTCTATACTCGCTGAGTGATCCACATTTGCCGCACGTATCTTACTGAACTGATTCTGCAGGTGGCAGCCAATCCATTGAGCTGGGGAATCATTCTCTTGGTTCTTTATGTGGGCATCAGAGCACTACACTGGGACTGCTGGATAAGGCATTCCTGAAATAGAACTAGTGGAAAGAGCCAATTAGAGGGTAGACCTACCACCAACCTGCGCGGGCTAAGAATTCAGTGGGCTGACTTGCAATCTTCGGTGGAAACAAATCGAAATGCGATACCCCCATCGGCCTCTTAGGCATGCGTCATGAATTCGCATGCGAGCTTTGCGAGTGCATCCCGTAGTTGACGCTGCTGTTGCCCTGATTTTTCTTCCCGAGCCCACGTACGCCATCTTAAAAGAAGAGGATGGAGTTAGCGTCGCTTCCAATCTTCGCGTTCAATGTGACCTCTTCTAAGAGCCGTTAGGTCGCTCTTCAGTTTGGCGTTTTTCAAGCAGCATAATCTCTAAACCAAAGTAGATGTGCACATATGCCTTGCTTGTCTTCTTATTCCTTCTTGGTTCTGATGATTTTCATTCTGCCCATTATTTTCCAGTATTCGATCTCTATCCCGGGCACAAGCTTCGCTTTCAAATCTGCGTCTTCTGGGAATGGGGCATCTAGGTACTCGTAGGTTTCGAGGTCCATTATCTGAATGCCTGAAGGATTAACTGCAAAAACTTGCCCTGACCTCTTGTCAATTATCGGTACTTCAGTGTTCAAGTCCACGGGCTTAACGAATTGCCTCTTGCCACCGTCAAAAACGCCTATGGCAACTATTCTAGCTTTGGCCGAACCGTGTTTTCCAGGTTTTGAATGTTTTATGTCAAGTATTTGGCAAGGTTCCCCATCGATGATCATGTATCCGCCAACGCGGAGACTGCCAACGTCAATCGGCCTGGTCACAGTCACGCCAACTCCTGCAGCCCTTCACTCAGAGCAATTCTTAACAACACCCATATATAGATTAAGGTCTCGCTAATAGGTCGATTGTGAAAACCATGCTCAAAAGCGTCGGCTTGGTCGCCCGCTTCGACAGGAAGAGAGCAGTGAGACTCGTGGAAGACCTGGCTGAACATCTGAGCAAGATAGGGTTGGACCCGTATCTGGAAGATACTCTGGCCAAGAAGACGAGAACGAAATGGAAGACTCTTCCTCTGGAAAGTATGAGAACCGACCTGATAATTACTGTCGGTGGCGACGGCACGATTCTCAGGGCTTGCCTTTCTCTCCCGAAACCTGAGCCGCCGATTCTCGCGGTGAACATGGGCATTCGAGGGTTTCTCACAGAGGTGGAACCAAACCACGCTCTTGATGCCATGGACAGATGTCTGAGGGGCGAATACACCCTCGAGAAGTGCATGAAACTCGCTACCAGCGCGGACAATTTCAGATTTCCAGACGCGCTGAATGAAGTTGTCATCACGCATGATGAGCCCGCAAAACTATTGTACATGCGTGTTCTGAAAGCGGGAAGGCCGATTCTAAACTGCCAAGCTGATTCTTTGTTGATATCTACGCAAACGGGTTCTACGGGGTACTCACTCTCAGCAGGCGGACCTGTCTTGGATCCAGGCGTGGATGCGTTCGTCCTGACACCAATATGTCCGTTGACCGATTTTCGGCCAATCGTCTTCCCCGCCGACTCGCGCCTGACAGTTGAGACACTCAAACCTAGAAAGATGCTCATCCTGATCGATGGCCAATACACTCAAAACATAAGATCCAAGGCTCCAAGCGTGACGATCACGCGCTCGAAGCATGAAACATCTTTCATACGGTTCAAAGAGGACTTCTACCATCGACTCAAAAGCAGACTGCTCTTCAAAGCAACGGGGTGAGAGAAACGACGAAACCTGCCCTAAAGAAGGTTGCAGTCTTGGACACTTCTGCGTTCATAGCCGGTTTTGACCCATTCTCACTGGACAGCGAAGAATATACGGTTCCAATGGTCAAAGAGGAAATAGCAGAAAGCTCCATGCCTGAAGTGCGATTTGAAACAGCAGTAGCAAACGGCAAATTGAGAGTCAAGACGCCAAGCCAAGAGTTCCTTGACAAGGTCAAAGCCTCCGCAACTCTGGTGGGCGACAAATTCTTTCTTTCAGAGACTGACATGCACCTCCTGGCACTTGCGCTTCAGCTCAAAACAGAGGGTTGTTCCACGTTGATTGTCACTGACGACTATTCAATACAGAACGTTGCCGATCAAATGGACATAGAGTTCGCCTCTCTTTTGACTTTCGGCATTCGCCAGCGTTTGACATGGATGAGATATTGCCCAGCCTGCCACAAGGAATACTCTGCCGACAGCAAGGCAAAATCATGTGAAGTATGCGGGACGAAACTGAAAAGAAAACCATCGAAAAGGAGCCCATTGAGTCAAGACACACGACATGAATAGAGAAGAGGGCTTTCTGGAATAAACGTGGAGAGATAATCAATGAGTTTGAGAGAGAAGAAAGTAACATATTTTGAAAAGGCGGGCAAGGAGAACACTGACGTACTCCTTGAGCTCGTTAGAGAGTATGCAGATAGCGAAAGCATTAAAGACGTCGTGGTTGCCTCAACGACCGGTGAGACAGGGGCCAAGGCCTCCAAATTGTTCAAGGGTTGCAATGTCGTCGTGGTCACCCATTTCTCCGGTTTTCAAGAAAAAGGAAAGTCAGAACTGCAGGAAGAGTACAAGCGTGAGATTCTGGGCAACGGAGCAAAGATTTTCACTGGAACCCACGCACTGAGCAGTGCTGAGCGAGCAATACGCAAGGATTTTGGAACACTGCAACCGTTGGAGTTGATAGCAAACGTGCTGAGGCTTATGGGAGAGGGAACAAAGGTCTGCGTCGAGATCACGTTGATGGCTGCGGACACAGGACTGATTCCGACAGACAGGGACGTTATTGCCATCGGTGGAAGTGGAAGGGGTGCAGACACCGCACTGCGTATTCTTCCAGCGAACGCGTCAAGGTTCTTTGAATTGAGAATAAGAGAGTTGATCGCAAAACCGAACAGCTTCTGAGTATGCACTTGCATGTCATTTCATCCGCAGTCTTTCGCGTCTTGAGTGCTCCAGCGTGCTGGAACGTTGTAATCTTCCACGTTCCGCGAATTATGGCAGGGTCTCAACGGTTTCTGCGATGACCACGAACATAGTTGCACTATCGCAAAAGACAAAGTTGCAACTGTACTACGACCTCAGGCAACATGAAAAATCACAAAACAAACGTACAAGGGTACTACACGCCGGTTGAACAGGCCCCAAACCCAAAGTCACTGGCATTATGCATTACACGCACGTAGTTAGAGTTGGCGCAGGCAAGCGTCAGATCTCTTCGTTGTCCCGTTTGCTGAAATATATTATGTCATTATGCTCGACGTAGGCGCATTTTTTGAACAGCTCTTTCGATGCTATGTTATCGGCTTCGATGAGGGCACAGAAAATTCGAACTCCGTGTACCCCAAGTATTTTCTCTGATTCGGTGATTAAGGTTCTGGCAACACCCTGATATCTATACTCTGGATCGATAGCCAAGCGATTTATCCAGCCTTTCCTCGTGTCACAACTCAGGATTACCACGCCTATCAGGCGATTCTGCTCAAAGGCTCCTAAAAAGAAATCGGGATTTGCGGTCATTTCCTTCGATATTGATTCTCTGCTGTCCCGCCCGTGTGGTTTGCACGGCAGTTTTGCCCGTTTCCACAGTCTGGTTAGAGCCTCGTACTCGTTTATGGTCAGTCTTCTAATCTGCATGCGAACACGCAGGTTAGCCTTCTTTCTCAACCTCTTTCGTTGAATCCTCTAAAATGTCCAATGCAGCGTCAACAAGCTCCCTTGTAATGACAAGCGGAGGCGCGATTCTGATCGTTGAAGCACCACATGTGATGACGTTAACGCCGCGTTTCCATGAACGCATCATGATCTCGCTGGCTTTCTGGGGAGCCGGCTTTTTGCTTTCTTTGTTCTCAACGATTTCAATGCCTATCATCAGTCCCTTGCCCCTGACGTCGCCCACGATCTCACTCTGCTCCTTCAACTCGCCCATTCGCTTCATGATGTAGCTGCCTTGCTTAGTCGCGTTTTCCAACAGTTTCTCCTCGTTTACGACATCTAGGACGGCGCTTGCTGCAACGCACGAGAGCGGGTTACCCCCGAAAGTGCTTGCATGTGACCCTGGAACCCAATCCATCACCTTCGACTTTGTGATTGTAGCTCCCAGAGGCAGACCCGATGCCAACCCTTTTGCGCTACACACGATGTCGGGTTCGACGCCCCAGTGCTCTATGGCAAACCATTTTCCAGTTCTCCCGATGCCCGATTGCACTTCATCATCTATCAGTAGTAGACCATATTTGTCTGCGAGTTTCTTTAGTCGCTGGAAGTATTCTGGCGGCGGAACAACGTACCCGCCTTCGCCCTGAATAGACTCAAACACTATCGCCGCTGTGTCTTCGGGAGGCACGTACTTCTGCAAGACGTATTCATCAATGAAATCCACGCACCAATAATGGCAATCGGGATAGGTTAGCTTGAATGGGCATCGATAGCAATAAGCATAGGGAACATGAGTCACGCCTGGCATTAACGGGGAGAAATAGCGTCTCTGAGTGGGTTTGCTGGCCGTGAGGGATAAGGCGCCCACTGTGCGCCCGTGAAAAGCACTTATGAAAGCGATAAACAGCTGCCTTCGACTGTGCCACTTTGCAATCTTTATCGCCGCCTCAATTGCCTCGGCCCCGCTGTTGCCGAAGTAAACCTTCTTATCAGGCGTTCCAGGTGTGATCTTAGCGAGTTTTTCCGCCAAGTTGACGACTTCCCTGTAGTAGAAGTCTGTGTTGGAATAATGCAGGAAACGATCGCACTGATTCTTTATGGCCGTCACTACCTTAGGGTGGTTGTGCCCGACGTTCAGGCACACTAGACCAGAGTTGAAGTCGATGAACTCGTTTCCATCCACGTCCTTCACAATGCAGCCTTTTCCCGATTCAACCACAAGCGGGTAGAACCGCCCGTAGGAAGGAGAAATCAGACTTTCATCTTTTTTGACAAGCTCTCTTGCCTTGGGCCCTGGTGGAGTAACCACAATTTTCGGATAACCACTCATTTCACATCGCCGACCGGAACCTAGCGTTAGAGAAGATCGCATATATAGGTAACGATGCCTCTTCACCCAAAAATACCATGAGAAAGCAGGTTGCTACTTCACAGCGGCTGGCCAGAATTCTGACAAGCACACGCAGAATCGTTACGTCCACTGCTTGACTATGCAGATTTCAATAGTAGAGACATTTGCTTTTCTGTTTCCCTCTCTGGTTACCTCTTCCGTGCTGATGCTGATGCCTTGAAGCCCTACGTCTTTCATGAACGCTCGCCTCAACAGCTCAACCGTGTCCACAGCCGTGCATATAGCCCGGCCTCTGGCTTTCAGAACTACCTTGTTCGACCCCGCACTGAAAGATGTCATGCAAGCCATCACGTAATTCTTCACTGGTTTCTGACCGACATAAACGACTTTCTCATTGACTTCTTTTGTCGGTTCGGCCTCCGCCAACTTTTGGGGCACCGGCGCATTTTCTATTCCCGGTTTAGGCTTCGGAGATTTCGGCCGTCTCGGCGATCTTGGTGGCTTGGGCGGTTTCTCTTTTTCTTCAGATGCCTTCTTCTGCTTCGTCCTTGGCATGTTGTACTTCCCTTCTTCGCTGATTGAGTTAAATGATGCCGTTAAAACAGTGTATATCATGGTTTTTGTCTTCTTATGTCTTTCCATGAGTTGCAGGAGTCGAAGGATCAGCTTTGGGTTTTCTCTCCGGGCTCAAGATGCTAGGTCACTTTCTTCTGAGGAGCACCATGTTAATGTTGCCTGGAGTTTCGGCCTTCTCCAAGAACTTATCCAAGAACCAGGTGCTTTCGGTTCCTTCCCACCATCCTAGAAACTCGAATTTGTCGTTGAGTCTTACTAATGCTTTGATTTCTTGTGGAAAGATGAGCTTCAAATCCTCTTCGCTGACGAGCCTCCTTGTTCGCCCATGGTCATTGACTTCAAGTGTGCCCCTTTCCGTGTAAATCTGATTCAGTATGTCCTTCCAATAAGTAAAGCTGTAAGTTGTCTTCACCGCGATTCCATCTTTTTCCATAGTCCAGCTTTGCTCTGCACTTCGTGTCCAGTCGACAGCCTTGTTCTGAATGAAGCATAGACCCCCTCTTTTCAGAGAACAAGCTACCGAATTCAGATGATCCATGAACTTCTCATTCGACTCAACAACTAAAGAACCCATCATGATGAATGCAAAATCCACTTTCTTTTCCAGTCCAAAGCCGGACATATCAACTTGTACAGTTTCGATTTGAACGCCCTCTTCTTTTGCTTTCTCAAACAAGTATCTCAGCAGTTCAGCTGCTGAGTCTAACCCAACTGCTTTGCATCCTCTTTTTGCAATCTCTCTCCTGTAAGCTTGGTCCACAAGCAATGTCAAGAAAACGTTTGACCTTTATTTTGCTGAACCTGTTGATTATTAGCTCAAACGCGTCGATCTGCTTTTTCACGTCAAAGAAATTGAAGGCAATCTCATAATATGCAGGATTCTTGTAGCTGTCCATATCTTCAAAGTTGTTTCTCTTAAAAGATAAGCTTGCCCAATATGAGTTTCGTGTAAAATAAAGAAAGCATTCAGGCCTTGAGTTAGTCAACATGCTTCGCAGACTGCTTGTCCGCGAATTTCATTCCTTCTTCAAAGGCGCGCACGTTGGCCTCAAACAGGTCAAGTTTCTTCCCGAAAAGTTCCTTGAGTCCTTCGATAATGCTTTCTTTAGAGACGACTTTCGAGAGAGCAACGTAGACACCGAGCATGACCATGTTCGCTGATCTTTCAGCACCAGCACGTGCTGCAATCTCGCTTGCCGGTACGGCCACAATTTTGGCGTCTTTCCGTGTTGTCGGCTTATTCACAAACGAGCTACTGAGAAGTAGCAGGCCGTTGCTCTGTAACTTCGGTTCAAAGGCTTCCAATGAAGGGTTATTCATGATGATGATCGCGCGAGGATGAGGCGCCACAGGTGATCCTATCTCCTCACTTGAAACTACGACCGTGCAGTTAGCCGTTCCACCGCGCATCTCTGGTCCGTATGACGGTATCCATGTGACGTGTCTACCTTCCTTCATCGCGCTGTATGCCAAGAGTTTCCCAATAAACATAAGACCTTGACCACCGAAGCCAGCCATTGCAACGTCTTCGTAGAAGGCTTTCTCCCTTGGTTTGGCGATCGTTATCCCTCCTTGGGAGACTTGAACTCTCCCAACAGAAAATAAGAGGCCATCTTTTCGTCAACCCATTTTGACGATTCTGCAGGCGTCATGTGCCAGTTTGTGGGACACTGGGACAGGACTTCTACGATAGAATAGCCCAACCCTTTGATCTGAGTTTCAAAAGCCTTCTTTATGGCTTTCTTCGCTTGGACAACGTTTTTGGGGCTGCTTACGCTCACTCGCGCAACGTAGGCCGCGCCTTCAAGAGTTGCCAGCATTTCACACACGCGAATAGGGTAGCCATCTCTCTCGGGGGCTCTACCGTCGGGGGTGGTTGTGGTTTTCTGCCCGATAAGCGTCGTCGGTGCCATTTGCCCCGCAGTCATTCCGTAGATCGCGTTGTTGACAAAAACGGTTGTGATTTTCTCTCCGCGCGCTGCTGCGTGCACCGTTTCTGCAGTGCCTATTGCAGCAAGGTCGCCGTCTCCTTGGTAAGTAAAAACGGTCAGCTCAGGGTGGACACGTTTGCATCCTGTTGCAATGGCAGGAGCTCGCCCGTGAGCAGCTTCGTACGAGTCTAGGTCGAAGTAATTGTAGAGGAGCACGGCGCACCCCACAGGAGCTACCACCACCGTTTTATCGCGGATCCCAAGTTCATCTATGACTTCCGCGATCAACCTGTGAATAATCCCATGACCGCACCCAGGACAATAGTGCGTGCTTGCCGCAGTCAGAGTCTTGGGTCTCTCGTAAACTACCTCCATCTCTACTTTACCTCCATGGCAATCTTTTCTATTTCTGCTACGATTTCCTCGTAGCTCGGGACTATTCCGCCCACTCTGCCGTAGAAGTACGGTTGGCTTTTGCCACAAAGAGCAAGCTTGACGTCCTCAAGCATCTGGCCCATACTCATTTCAACAACCAAGAAGCTCTTTACTCGCCCCGCTATCTGAGCGAATGCTTGATAGGGGAACGGGTATAGCGATATGGGTCTCAATAGGCCAACCTTCAGACCTTTTTCACGAAGGACTTTGATCGCAGTTTTTGCGATCCGAGCAACTGTCCCGTATGCGGCAATCACTAATTCCGCATCTTCAGTCTTGTAAGATTCGAAGCGTATCTCATTCCTAACTGCTTCTGCAAGTTTTTGGGCAATAGCTAAGTTGCGCTTCTCCAGAATCACTGGATCAAGATAAAGGGATTTGATCAGTTTTCGATGCCCAGCTGAGCCTCCTGTGATCGCCCATTCTTTCCTCGGAAGCACAAAACTCTTCGTTGACGGCTTGAACTCGATGGGCTCCATCATCTGACCAATATTCCCATCGCCCAAAATCATCACTGGATTACGGTATCTGTCAGCCAAATCGAACGCAAGCATCGTGAGATCTGCTGCTTCTTGACCTGTCGATGGGGCCAACACAAGCAAGTGGTAATCACCATGGCCGCCTCCCTTTGTGGCCTGGAAGTAGTCCGATTGCGAAGGCGCAATACCGCCAAGTCCAGGCCCGCCCCGCATCATATTCACTATCACACATGGAAGCTCAGCTGCAGCGATGTAGGAAATTCCCTCCTGCATCAGACTAATCCCAGGACTAGAAGAAGAAGTCATAGTCCTTGCACCGGCGCCTGCGGCACCGAATACCATGTATATGGCGGCTATTTCGCTTTCTGCTTGAAGAAAAGTTCCGCCGACTTCTGGCATTCTCCAAGCCATATATTCGCCGATCTCGTTCTGCGGCGTTATCGGATATGCAAAATAATGTCTACACCCTGCTTGAACAGCAGCCTCAGCAATCGCTTCATTTCCTGCCATGAACCTCTTTTCAGTCACTTTTTCTCACCAACCATCTTCTTTTCTCGGTAAACCGTGATGGCAGCATCTGGACACATGATGGCACACAAAGTGCATCCCGTGCATTTTCCGCCTGGATCGAAGAATTCTGCCGGGTGATAGCCCTTTTTGCTGATTGAATTGGCAGTTCGAATGGCTTTTTGAGGACAGAAGCTGATACAAAGTGCACAACCCTTACAGTATTCTTCATCCACTACGATTCTTCCCATCATCAACTCAGCTCATTCTCGTTGGTGACCGCGAGCTTTGCCTGATCCTGCCAGGCAGATATCCTTGTTGCCACTTCAACTCTTGGGATATTTCAGAAAATCCGGCCATATTAACATTAAGCTAAACAAACAGCAAAAACAACATCAATAGAAGCCCGCTGGCAAGAGAGATGGGTACGATCGCTCTCTTCGCCCTTTGAAGGCCCTTGTCTGTCAAACGAGAGAGATTTTCCAGTTGCTCCCTGCCGATGACTTTGACATCGGAAACCGATATGCTCCTGCAGCCGACCCTGGCACTTTTCAATTCAGCCACCGCAGCAAAGGCTGCTTCTTCAATGCAGCCTATCAACTTCTCATGATCGATGACTTCACCTATCGGATGATAACCTCGTCTGCCCAAGACTATACCGCTGACGGAATGCGTGTCTGTGGTAAAGATCTCCCCAGCGCCAATACCTATAGACCCAAGAGCCAAAAGCATCTTCTCGCGCAACCCGGAAACGACATTGTTACCATCTATCACCACGTAAGCAGCCGTTTGATCCCCGACTCTAAGGGCGATCACAGTGATTCCGCCGTGGCCCATGCCGTCTCCAAGGCTGAACTCCGGCAAAGTCGAGCTTGCGCCAACCTCAAACGCTACGCGAGGCGCTGAAGCAGCCTTTTCCAAGCAAGAAGCTGCAACTGACTTTAGAGAAGCGAGAGCCTCAGGCATGTCATTCATACCGTCAATGCTGTTGTGGGCATTTACCACAGTACAATAGGCCAGCCCAAGTTCCAGCGCTTTCTTTTGAACGAACAATCCTAATTCTTGCGGAATATCTTCAGTTGTCCTAGGAGCTAACGTGACAGACAAGAACGCGGCATCATCAAGGATTTGGCAGCATGCAGATGCTAGACCGTCACTCGCGGTGACGAAGGGCGAAGCGACCGCCCCGGAGACAGGAAAATCAAACGCTTTAACGACATTGCTCACAATTTTCTCATTTTGTTTCCGCGAAGCCAAATCAAGCTCATGACCAAAAAGACCATGAGGCACACATGCTACACACCCAGATTTCCTTTCCAATGCATCCTTGATCAAATACGGCAAAACGCTACTTCCAATATTCTTGAATGGTCCAGGATGGACTGAAGGAACAACCATACACACCTTTCTTTCTGAGGAGTCAACCCTGAGCAAAGTGAGTTCAACGTCTCGTTTTTCGCTCAGCTGCTCCAGGAATCCCTCAAGAGGAGCGTTCACGTCAACTATCCAGCTGAGCAGAAACGCCTTGAAGAGGGACAATGCCGGAACTCCTAACGCTTCGTCAGCCGCTCCGTTTATGACATAGAGGAAGAGGTAGCTTGCAAGTAGGCCTAGGACTGGAGACAAGATGAGAAACATTAGCCTTTGGAAGGTGATTGCATATTCGGCTTCCATCGCGCTCCACAATACGATGAATGGAATCATGCTCAAGCATGGCAAAAGGAAAGATACCAGAGCGAGGCGTTTGTAGCCGAGAAACGAGGTTGAGTTAAGCACTATCAAACGGAGAATCAGCACAGCTGAGAACCCGAGAAGGCAGAGCCTGACCCACCATGACACGCCATACATTACGTCCGCTACTATTCCTAGAAAGATGAAGAACAACCATATGATCCAACAGAAGAGGGAAAGCGTTGCAGTTCGTCTCAAATCGTAGATGGGATCCCTCTTCAAAACTAGCTTGCTCATCGCATAGTCTACGACTAAGGTCGTCAGAAATAGAGAAAAGCCAAGAAGAACTCCATAAACCAACCCTTCAAATGAACGAAACAAAGCGCCCGTGGAGATAATAGCGCCAACTAAACAAACCAGGGCCAGATACAAAACAACCCTCTTGTAGGATGGAAGCTTAAACAATGATCCATAATGCTTGACTGCCGTGTCCATAGATTGATTCAACGAATCTTGAAAATTGAGAGAACCCACTTCAATCCCCTTGAGCGAATTTTCTAGAAGGTAACGTCAATGATATTAAAATGTTGTGAAACCCTTCTGCTGTATGGACCCTGCCGTCCTCCGTAAGATCAACGCACGAACCAATTCAACCGTTTTGGTGCAAACGTTGTAAGAATGAAGCCGACAAGGAGAGAATCTGCTTTCCCGGCCTCATCGGCGCCGAATGCCTTAAGAGGGGCAAGTGCTCTATTTTTGGGTTGCAGATTATCAAGGTTTTGCGGGCCCCATGCCAGAGCAAAGTATCCCCTTAACGATATTTCACATGTTGGAGAAGAACATGGGAAACCAGATACGGGTGATTCTGGACCCTGCTTACGGTTTTGAAGGGAAGCTGATGGCTGTAACCCGTGAACCAGCAGGAATATGGCTTTCAGACGCAGAGGCTATCATTCTGCGCGCTACGATCGCTCGGCCCATACCTCAAGTCACAAGCAGGGAAGATAGAAGTGAAATTTTCGTCCACCTTAATTCTGTCCAGAGAATAGAAGTTTTGCATGTGCCAACTAGACGCTAGCGCTACTTGAAGTACACGTTTGCCAAGATGCAAATGATCATTAGAGCCACTGAAAAGGCCACGAGTAGTTCAGGCCTAACTTTGACGCCCTCAGTTTCCTCTTCAAAGAATCTCAGCAGCCCGGCACCTGCCGGCATCGGTCCGGATCTTTCTTTCTTCTTCTTTTTCTTGCTCATCATTCATCGCCAGGGCTCGGCGTTAATTCTACCATTTTCTTTATTATTAATGTTACGCACCCTCAAAAGACTTTTTATTTTCGAACAGACCATACTTCGTGCAAGGTGCCAATAATGGCTATGCCGAGAGAAGAGTACAATCATGTTTTCGATCTTCTGCAACAGCATCATAAGTGGTTTCAGGGAAGTATCCCACTCATTGCGAGCGAGAACGTTCCAAGTCCAGCCGTACGTGAGACACTTGTCACAGATTTTGGGAATCGATACGCTGAGGGGTGGCCTGGAGAACGTGTCTATGCTGGTTGCCGTTTTATAGATCAAGTCGAGTTCAAATGCATCGACCTGATGAAACAGCTCTTCAACGCTGAATTCGTGGACGTCAGACCAATATCCGGAGTCGTCGCAAACCTGGCGGTTTATACGGCGTTCACAGAGCCAGGAGACACTCTGATGGCACTTTCTATTCCCTCCGGAGGACACATCACATCTGGAAAGAAAGAGCTCGGGGGGACGGCGGGAGCCGTCAAGGGACTGATCGTTGAGTATCTCCCCTTGGACTACAAGGAGTTAAACATCGATGTTGACAAGGCGAAAACCAAAATGTTAGAGCTTGCCGCGAAAGGGAAGCCGCCGAAGTTCATCATGTTCGGTGCGAGTGTTTTTCCATTTCCACATCCCGTTAAGGAACTCATCGAAACCGCCCATTCAGTGAACGCGACTGCAGGATATGACGCAGCCCATGTAGCAGGACTGATTGCAGGAGGACAATTCCAGGATCCGCTCAGAGAAGGCGCCGACGTCGTAAGTTTAAGCACGCACAAAACGTTTTTCGGCCCCCAACACGGCGGAATCCTTTCCTGGGAGAAGAATGCCGAAAAGTTGAAGAAAGCGACCTTCCCCGGAATGGTCAGTAACCACCATCTTCACGCAGTTGCTGGTCTGACGATCGCCTGTGCAGAAATGCTTCAATTTGGAAAAGAATATGCAGCTCAAATAGTGAAAAATGCTAAGGCTTTGGCTCAAGCCCTCTACGAAAGAGGTTTCAACGTCCTAGCGGAGCATAAGGGCTTCACGCAATCCCACGTTATCTTGATAGACATAACAAAGCATGGAGACGGCGGCACAATCGAGGAGACACTTGAGAAGGCAAACATAATCATAAACAGGAACCTGTTGCCATGGGACATCAAAGAAGGAAGACACTTCATGCATCCAGGTGGCATAAGAATGGGCGTTTCAGAAATCACAAGGCTGGGAATGAAAGAATCGGAAATGGCTGAGATAGCAGAGTTCGTCAAACGAGTCATAATTAACAAAGATCCCGTAGACAAAGTAGGTGTTGACGTTGCAGAATTCAGGAAAGAGTATCAAAAAGTGCACTACTGCTTCGAAAACACTACGGAAGCGTACAAGTACATCAAAATCCGCTGAAGACCCAGCACATCAAATCTTGTTTGAAGAAGCAAGAAGAAGAAAACCTAGTGAGTAGTCATGCACATAAACAAGTTTCAGGCTATGATGCGCCGACTATATTTTCACAGAGATTCTGAGCGTGGCGCCAAAGGGACATATGTTTGGCTTATGGATGAGACAAGAGAGCTGGGTGAAGCGTTAGAGGTAAAGGATAGGCAGGAACTGGAAAAGGAGTTTGCGGATGTCATGGCGTGGCTAGCCTCGCTGGCAAATGTCGTCAACGTCGACCTCGAGAGGGCTACGCTGAGTAAATACCCCAATAAATGTCCAAAATGTAACCATTCACCTTGCGAATGTCCTTTCAAGAAGAACCCGTCAACCGTTTCTGCCCGACGCCCGTGAGTAGCCAAACGTGCGGCTTGCCCCCCTTTCGCTCAGCGATTCCTTCAGCCGCAAGAAGTTTCAGATGGTGCATGACGACTCCATAGTGCAATCCGACTTCGTCAGCGATCGTCTTGGCATCTATAGAGCGCCCCTCCAGTAGATTCAAAATTCGAGTCCGAGCCCGCAGACCAAGCTTGACGTTTCTTATGCAGGACAAATGTGCTTTCGGATGCCAAATCTCTTTGACCATTCTCATCTGATAATTAGTAGGTCATTTGTGTAGAAAAGTCTTGTTCAAACGAAGTCTGCCAAGCTGATTTGTTTCGGCTTCCTGCCTTCAAACATGGCTCCAATCTCTTCTCTTATCAGCAGGATCCTCTGAGCGTAATACTGTGGAAGCTCATACTTCTCTATCAATTGCAAGGCGACGTCCAAGTATTTCTCGATACCTCCGCGGTAAACAGTCAACGTTAACTGCCCACCACATATTGGACACTTGCCTCGGAGGGGAATCCGTCGGTAGCGTTTGTTGCAGGTTTTGCACCTGAAAGCTTGCGTGGAGAAAGCTCGGAGGTTTCCAGCTATGTCGCGAATGAAATGGGTGGTCAATACCTTGAGGGCGACTTTCCGGGCGTCTACAGCCTCAATTCTTTGCGACAATGCAAGCTGACTGTCAAGCTTTTCAACCATTGTCTTCAGCCGCTTGTATGAGCTTTCAGCATTGCCCATGTTGATGCTGGACACTGGCATCGTAAAATTGAACCCTTCAAACTGAGCTTCAGTTCCAAGACGTGACCCAATCAGGTCTATCAGTGAACTTACCTGTCGGGCTTCCGCCCTGTCGCATGACTTCCCGTAGAACTCAAGGGGATAGGCTCCTGAAACGTCAAAATCATGCGCCTGCCTTTGCACCTCTCCAGTGTTAACAATAGGAATTAGAAGAAGTGGCGCATCCATTATTCCACCTATTTGCGATGGTAGATACTCGCGTGAGAAGTTGATCAGAGTATCCAACCCAAGCATCAAGGCGTCCTCGTCTCCATCGCAGTCTCTACGTTTGGCAGAGTGCCAGATCGGATGCGCGTAGCAGAGGTTCAAGCTTGTGAAGCCTAGAATGCGCCCCAGTATCCCTGCACACGTGTGCGGAGCTAAACCTACGATCAAGTGCCCAACTAGATCCTCTGTGGCTTTGACGTTGTAGTATGGCGGGAGACCATAAACTTTCACTAGCATTTGGTCAATGAAATCTGCAACTTGTATGAAGTAGGTTGCACTCTTCCGTGGGATAACAATATCTTGCAGTTTCAGTTCACAAATCTGGTCTGCATTAGTCAAATTTGCACCGTAAACATCATTAATATATCCAAGCTCCCGTAGCTTCTCGAGTGTAACTCCGATCTCCGAAGGCTTAAAATGTGTTAACGGAGCGTTGGTCGCATCAAAACGGATCGTCCCATCCTTGTAGACCGATAGATCGTGCTTTGCACGGAGCACTCCTTTTTCAATGCTTTCAGGAGTCTTCGCGTCATTCGTCAAACCTTTAACGCCCTTTAAGATCTGTGGAACTGAAGTGCCTAGCCCCTTGCATGCATTGTCGAGCAGTTCCCTGAAATTGACAGCCTGTTTCTGATATTTCCTTGCAGGTGCTTTACAGACTGGACACTCATCTTCCTTCAGGTTCTTTCCGCACCTAGGGCAAGTCTTCTCAGGAATAGTCTCGGACCGGCAAGATGCGCATTTAACTCTAGAAGTGAACGTTTTGCAGTTAGGGCATTTTCGTTTGACCAGCTCAACAAACGTTGGTCCATGTCGCCCTGCTTCAACCAGGTCTCTGTGTGTCCCACCTGACAAGCCAACGGGAAAAAGCACATGTACAAGAGGCTTCATCTCACGCCTTTTCGCCTTCTCAGGCCTTCCCATCCGTGCACCTACAAAGGTGGGCGCTTTGTCTCTAACCTGAACCCCGGAGACCAGCGAGAGCGCATCCAAAACCGACTTCTGAGCAGAGAAGCCAACATCGCCAGCAAGGTTATAGCCCAAACAGAAGGCGAAGACATGGGCATCCTCACCTTCGATGATAATCTTGCCCGCTGAAACTTTGTGTGGAAGACAGAGCACTTCCATTGCCTGTTTGACATTGGCGTCAAATTCGCCTGCAATCTGCAAGACTGTGTTTTCGAAACGTTGCAGCTTCGAATTGAGAACCCACCTCCTCAGCAGCTGAAGCTCAGCAACTGAGGAGAGGTTTGACCAGAAAAACGTGAAACGCGGGTGGAGTGGTACGTTCAATGCCGACGACAAGGTTATGGCCTCTTGAACGTTGGGCGGGCAGCTGAACGGTTTGCTAAGGATAACTTTCAGCCTCTCAGTCGTAGTTTCGACGGCTTGTGCCGCGTCTTCAAGGCTTCCGTTGAACCGAGCAGCAATAGCGTTTTGTAGGTCTCCTGTCCACCACTCTTCAACGTAGCCCGAGGGCGCGAGAACCTTGCTGTTGTAGAGAAAGTCGCCGAAACTGATCAGGATGTCGCCGAGGAACAGAATTTTATCAATGTCAGCTTTCAATTTGTCGAAGTTGTTGACCGAGACTCGAACGACTGATCCATCCCTCAGTCGAACTATGGGTAAATCTAGAGTATCGACAGGCACCACGATTCCGCCTTTTCCAGGAAGCTCCATGCGGAGTTGGGTTCCACCAGCGAGAAAGCCCTGAAGAACAAGCATTGTAGCTGGATGAATCCCCACCGAAGATAGTCCTGTGTTTCGTGATCTGCCATACCTCAGGCGAAAACCCCCACGTCTGGACGGAAAAGAAAAGACCGGTCGACCCGCAATGACCTCGTCCATGAACCCCGCAGATTTTTTCTCAGATTTCCTCCGAACCTCCCCCAGCCAATCCCACCCTTGGAAACCAAGCCTCTCTATTATGGCCAAGACTTTAGGGGCACGTCCAATGATACCGTCATTCACAACCCTCAAAGCACCTCCTCTGATCCGATTAGTCTCCACACGCGGTAGATTTCTGAAAGACGAAACTTCAACAGGGTTGGACTCGGTCCCCGTGACCTCTATCGGAATCCACTCAAGAGTCTTGCGAAGCTCCTCATCTGAAACGTGATACTGGAATCTCGTCACGGAACGCTCGTAAAGCCTTATCTCCTCAATGAATCGCGAGATCTCCTCATCTGTAGGCTTGTAGCGATCAAGTCCCAGCAAACGACGCACAAAGTCTCCAACAACCAACGTAAGAGCCTGATCAGTGCCCCCCGCGGAACGCATAGGACCAGCAAAATAGATAGCAAGATAACGCGTCCGATCATGATTTGTCTTTATTGCTACTTTGGCAATTCCTTGTAGCGGTGCTGCGGTAAGACCCTCCGTGAATATGGCAAGCGCCGTGCGTATAGCCTGGTTGGCGGCGTCTTCAGGCTCCATATGACCAAACTTACCATAGACGATCTCTTCAGCGACTTTGAACGCCAACTCCTCCCTCGGAAGCTTCGCGCTCAGTTCTCTGATGCTCGCGGCAACATCAGACGGTCCCACGAGACCCTCTACGAGATCTGCCAAGTCCTTTGCTAGTCTACACTCCGTCTTCAGCGATGGGTCAAGCCCTTTTTCCCTTGCCTTCTCGCTAATTGCATACAACAGCCTGAGCTTGTCCTCTAAACTTTCGGTGTAGTGCCGGTATGCTTCGCTCATCTGTAGCACCAAGTAGCTTCTCCCCGAAGTCTAGTTGCTCCCAGAGCTTATCTTTATATGCTGACCGAAAAGAGTCAAAAGCAACCTGACGGACGGCATTATTCCATCCTGATTTTACACAAAAGAGCCTGAACGTTCTCCTCTTGAGTTGCCTCACCGTCGATCCATAGGCCTTTCAAGTCTTGATCAGGCTGGAAGTGGGAACATGGAGGCATCAGGTTTAGTATTCGCATGGAATCCAGACACAGGGTATGAGGAGTAATTTTCCGAAGCTCCGCGAACATCATGCTCTTCGGTGTCTGATGCCTTCGATAATGCCAGAAACTTTGCGCTGCACTCCACCGTCCTCCAGCACGTTGCCTGTGACTATTATGTCAGCACCGGCGGATGCTGCTGCCAAGGCCTGTCCTCTAGTGCGGACGCCACCTCCCACGATCAGAGGCACGTCAATGAAGTGTTTGACGACGCGAATCATTTCCGGAGGCGCGGGTATTCTGGCTCCTGAACCCGCCTCCAAGTATATGAACCTCATTCCCAAGTACTGCCCTGCCAACGCATGAGCCGCAGCGAGTTCAGGCTTGTTATATGGAATCGGAACCGCCTTGCCGACGACGCCAGCCGTACCGCCTTCACCGACAATTACGTAACCAAGAGGAATAGGTTCCAAACAGTATTTTCTGACAAGCGGCGCGCCTAAAACCTGAGCGCCCATCAAGAAATACGGGTCGACCGAGTTTAGAAGAGACATGAACCATATAGCATCGGCGTGGCGGCTTATACTAGCTATGTTGTTCGGGAAGAGGATTGTCGGAATGTTAACCGTCCGTTTAACGATTTTGACAATGTCGTCCAAATGAGCTGTTGAGACAAACGTGGATCCGCCAATCATTATCGCCGCGGTGCCGCTCATCTTGGCCTTGGCAGCGATTTTGGAAGCCTGAGGAGGGGTCACTTTCTCAGGATCGATCAACGTTATGTGAATAGAATCCTCTGCCGCTATCTGCTCAAGCAGAGACTTCTCAACAGATCCAGTCATAAAGATCAGCTCATCATGCACCTGGAATCTGAGCCGCTGAAGATCTCCTAGGTCTTCCGTAGAATTTGTCGGTAAACATGCAGTACATGTCAATCTCACCCTGCACGGGTTTGATGGGAAATTCGTCTTTCACGCCGCAACCACCGCAAGCCACAATAGCATGTTTTTGATCACGATTTATCTCAACCCTCACGGTTTCCTTACCGCACTTTGGACAAGAGAAAAGCTTGGGCAACTTTTTCTTGGGAATATGGACAACTTTCCTTCTTCTCCGCCCCATCTTTCGAATCCTTCTACGTCCTAGAACCCACAACATTCCAGTATTTTATGTTTGCCTTTAGAAAGGTTAACCCAAGAGAGCCGGAGATGCTTGTCTGGTGACGGTTCAATACATTCATGATTGAACCCATCATAGAATTCATAAGGGCTTCGGCGCATCTTAACATTCCTTGATCGCAACTCAGAAAATAGGGGCATTATCTGGTCTTTGGTTTGGAGACACAGGCTCAGTTTGGCGTAATCCTACTGGTGTTGTTCTGTTCTAGCTTGCCCTTAAATAGCTCTTCACAGCCATAAAACGTTGAGGTTGCATTTCAATGGAGTTGACACTCTCAACTCTGAACCTGGACTGGACGGATACCAAGACAAAGATAGTCCGATTCATAGGGGATTATGCAGAGAAGTGCCATTCGAAGGGCGTAGTTGTAGGCATGTCAGGCGGAATTGACAGCTCCACCGTGGCTGCGCTTTCCGCGTTGGCCCTCGGTGAGAAGAAGGTCCTTGGGCTTATGCTGCCAGAAAATGAAACGTACAGCGAGGACGATGTGCATCACGCTAAGCTTGTTGCCAGGAAATTTGGAATTGAAACGAGAAAATGTGACATCACACCAGTCCTAGGAGCCTTCTACCGTTCAATCCCAGCGTTCGATCCCTCAGAAAAGCTGTGCAAAGGCAACGTAAAAGCTAGGACGCGGATGATCTACATCTACTATTATGCTAATAAGCTCGGCAGGATTGTTTGCGGAAGCTCAGACAAATCGGAAACAATGATGGGATATTTCACAAAATGGGGAGACGTAGCGGCAGACATCATGCCCATCATGGATCTGTACAAGACTCAAGTCAAGAAACTTGCCGATCACATAGGTGTCCCCAAAGAGATCATAGAAAAGCCGCCCACACCCGCTTTATGGCCGGGCCAAACTGCGGAAGGGGAACTCGGACTAAAATACGACATCCTTGACCTCATTCTATGTGGGCTGGAATACTTCATGAAAGAGGGAGAAATAGCTGAGCAGTTGAATATCGATGAAAAAGTCGTTTGCATGGTAAAACAGAGATGGCTTTGCGCCGAGCACAAAAGGCGTATGCTGTTAACCGCGAAAATTGAATATCGCACAGTCGGGACGGATTTTAGGCTCAGGAGAGGATAGCACACGAAAGGAAAGTTCAAGATAGCCTTGGCGCAGATATCCTGTAGAGCGGCTGACAAGACTGAGAATCTTGAAAAGCTCGAAAAGACAGTGGTTGAGGCCAAAAAACAATCCGCAGACATGGTCATCTTCCCAGAACTCTCATTAACTGGGTATGTTGTCAGAGATCAAATCTATGAGCTTGCAGAGCCAGTCCCAGGACCGTCAACCGAGATACTGGCAAAACTCGCCAAGGAGCTGAAGGTGCACATAGTTTTCGGCATGCCAGAACTGAGCAGCGGAACCCAGGCCACGATCCATAACACGGCTGTCCTCGTGGGCCCAAAAGGCTTCATCGGAAAATACCGCAAAATGTATCTACCAACCCACAGCGTCTTCGAAGAGAAGAGATATTTCCGCCCAGGATATGAGGCGGCAACCTTCGACACTGAGCTTGGAAAGATCGGTTTAATCATATGCTACGACATCTTCTTTCCAGAAGTAAGTCGGCTCACACGACTAAAAGGAGCCCAGCTTATTGTCTGCATTTCCGCATCCCCAGCAGTAAGGCGATCGTTCTTCGAAACTTTGACAGCCGCACGGGCCATTGAAAACACGGCATTTATGGCTTTTGTGAATTTGGCGGGCATTGAAGATGGATTACAGTTCTGGGGAGGAAGCAGATTGATTGGGCCGCAAGGAAGAATCCTCGTCAAGGGAAAATATGACGAAGAAGACCTAGTGATGGCCGAGGTTGACTATGCCGATATCAGACCGACTGAAGCATTTGTTCCCGCACTGAGAGACCTTCGTCCCGAATTGTTCGACAAGTTAAAGGAAGAAGCCGAGAAACTCTAGAAGCCCTCATCTGAGGCTCCCTACGACCGCTTCGATCCAATTCAGCGCCTCATCCAGCTTTTCGTAAGCTGCAGCATACGGGATCTGGACATAACCCTCACCACAACTGCCGAAAGCAGAGCCTGGAACAGTAATGACACGAGCCTGTTTCATGAGAGACTCTGAAAACTTTTCGGAATAAATGCCGAACACGTCAATGTTGGGAAACGAATAAAACGCACTCCTCGGGAGCATACAACGAAAACCCTCAACCGAACTAATCCGATCATAGACAAGGCGTCGGCGCATGCCAAATCCTTCACCATACATGTGACAAAGTGCTGGGAACCATCCAATGCAGCAAGTGCGGTGTACTGTGACAGGTTATGCATATAGGCTACCGTGCGCCGGTGCGCAAGTCGAACGACTGACACGAGCTTGCTGAGGCCGTAGACGTCTCCTACTCGAAGACCAGCCACGGCGAAAACCTTCGAGAAAAAGCTGATGATCAACGTCCATTCCAGCAGTTCAGGAAAAGCAGCCATACAACAGTGTCTCGCCTCATCACAGTTGATCTTCTCGTAAAACTTGTTGGAGATCACAAGCATATCACGCTCCACACTGATTTCGGCCAAGTCCAAAGCTCATCGTGGCCGCGAACCCTGACAGGTCGGATTGTAGGAGAGTTCAGGATGATCACACGTGATTCATTCGTGATGAGTGACGTCACATGATCAACCGACAACCACAAATCACGCTCTTCTCACAAAGAGACCGAAACTGGAACCCCACCGACTGGCCTCACGCAAGGCTCGCAGAGCACAAAGACTGGATTCGGGGCAAGACCCTCATCGCCAAGGTCAACCAAGGCAAATAACGCTGCAAAGTTGCTCCAGCTCCGCCTACGGTAATAGTAACTCGACCGTCAGAGTCATATCGAAGCTCCCACTCACTGGAAGCCTCCTTCGCAACCGCATCTCCCTGTTGCTTGATTTCCTGAGTCGATTTGTAACGAGTTTCGGCATCAATCCATCCCGCGAATCAACCTTCTCAATGCACATTTTAGAGGGCAGAAATCCGGCCTTCCAACGCTCAAATCCCAGAATCAGGCACTGTCTCCGCCCAAACCGAAAACAGAGCGCAGTTAAGACGTTTTCACACAATTAAAGCGCTCTGCAGGCGTCATATCGGGACTCAAATAGTACTCCTAACGCTTCTCACGCCTCAGAACAAAATGCGCACGTTCCTAAAGGCTTCTGCAGGTAGAACCGAAACGTCACCAACTTTAAAAGCACAGCAAGTATACGGAACTGTATCCGTTTGAAAGAATCAGCTGGAGCACAAAAATGAAGCTGAAAGAGAACGTCCAACTGTGGATAAATGGCTCATTAAACGACCCCATCGCCGCCATACTGGCACGAAACAGCCACTTAACCAAAACACAGCTCGAAACGCTGTTAATAGACGTTTTAGCCGAAAGTATCTCCGGCAAACAGCTGAAATACGATGATAAAGCCCACTTAAGACTAACCAAGGCCAAAATAAGCCGCGGATCGTTTAACAGGACTCTGGCGCAGGCTAAAGAAAATGTGGTAAAATCCATCTATACAGTCTTGTTGTTAGGCTACTTGGGAGTCTTTGAAGACACAACTCTCGATCCCTATCTCGAAATAGCAAACAAGTTGCACGAATACTTGGAAGCGCACAAACACATGCCTAACAAAGAAGAAGAGTTTAGCGACCATCTCAAAGTCATAGAAATGATAAGGGAAGAGCTCGAAACGAACCTGAAACAGCTCTCCAGTCCATCAAGGGAGCTCACGTGACGTCACACATCACACGATATCCCACAAGAACATCGCTACCACATTCCCAAGAGAATAGTAGCCTGAATTCGACAGGAAAATCAAAAAGGACCTAAGAGCTCAGACCAACAAGCGACGAAGCATAACCATCAAGACGCGACTTCAAGCCAGCCAAAGCGTGATGTGTGACATCATGGTTCCATTTGTTTATGGCAACGACCATAAGACTTAAATCGGGTATGGTGCGAATGTGATGTGTGATGTAACGTGATACAGTTGTTCGTTGTCACAGCTGAATCACAGAGGGAAAATGCTTGATAGATATACCGACAATTCTGGCAAGCGCCTTACTTGTCTTGACCACCGGGGTGGCATTGAAGTACTATAGAGTTCTTCAAAGCGCTCGGAAGGAATATGAAGAAGCAAGAGAAACTGTGGAGGACATTGTACTCAGTTTTAACAAACAATTGCAGCATGAAGCCGAGAGATTAGAGACTGCAACTTTCAAAGTGGAGGCGCTCTCTTCAAAGGTTGATAGGGTTTCAAGGAGTGTAGGAGAAAACCATGAGACTCTCCGCGCTACGGAACTTAAACTTGCCTCTGCGCTACAGGACAAGGAGAACGAATCTCTAAGACTCGAGGAAATGACCAAGCGGATAAATGAGCTTGTTATAAGCCAGTCGACGTTTGCAACCAGAATCTCAAAGTTGGACGAGCAAGCCAAGCAATTCCTTGCCATATCGGAACCCAATGTCCAAGCTGCTATTCCCATAAGAAGAGATAGGGCCCTAGCGCCCTTGACTGAAACCGAGTTGTCCGTCTTGGAAATGCTTTCGTCAGAGGGCGAGAAGACGGCTCCAGAGATCAAGGATCGAGTGAAACTCAGCCGCGAGCACACGGCCAGATTGATGAAGAAGCTTTACGAGGGCGGCTACTTGGAGAGGAATACTGGCAAGATTCCCTTCAAGTATAGCGTCAAGAAAGAGATGGCGGAAATCTTGAGAAGAACTGAAGGTGAGTCAGCCTAATCTATCACCCTTCTTGAATTTATTCTCTCAGGATATTGTTTGTTTGACGTGTGCTTGTGGAAGACCCTGCACTGTTTTGTATTTCAAGTTGTTGAGAGGCCCTGTCCTCAAAAGTACTCCTTTGCTCACGAGCCTCGAGAGATAAGTGGCCACGGTGCTCAGCGCTAAAGGTTCTCTGAGTTCTTGTTCATACACATTCTGGACTTCTTTGGAGGAGAACCAAACGAGAGGGAAACTTCGTTGGACTACTGCCCTCACTTTGTCATATTTGGAGAGCCCATTGTCCGCAATACCCGACTTCATGCCCGTGTTTTTCTCTCCGCCTGGCACTCCGCCGAGTAATTCGACCAAATCAAGAAGCCGTACGGCCTTCTCCCTAGTAACCTGTCCTTCAAACGCTATCGTGTACCGATTGCCATCGCTGTCGAATAGCTCCACTCGCATCTTTCGGGCGGGCATTTGTGAAACACGTCTTGAAGTGTTCACAAGTTTACAGTTCACAAGTTATATGTGTTATGGTGAAATGGAGGCAGTGCAAGAACCCCAGTGGCAAGGCGAAACCTGTAATGGAGAGAGAATCAAGGCTCTTTCGATATCACACGTTTCACATCTGTCAGAAAGAGCAAATTGACAAAAACCGAGTCCCACACGCAGAAGTGCAGTAGAAACTCAGGGGTGCCTAGTTCACACGAAAGCAGCATGAAGCAGTAAAGAAACGAGAAAATAGGACTGAAAATCAATTGATATCAAGTCAAATTACAAGGTCTTCTCAGAAAGTGAAGGAAGAATGCAGTGTATGGCTCCAAAGCTCTAGCATCTTAAGGCAGGACAAGAAATGAACTACTGTGTCTTGCTTGCCTGAATTATTAGAAATGTCAAGAATCAATCATTTTGGTAAGGTGTGTCACCCCATGATTTCCACTGGAACAAGTCACAATGAAGTTTCAGTCTCAAGTTTTGGCATAATTATGTAGTTAAAATCTAAATTATTGGATAACAAGTAATATACTCGTTTTTTCTCACTTATCAATCAGAGTATACTTCTTCTAAGAAGAAGAAGCAACATTACTTTTAGAAATAACAAAGAGTTCTACAGGAAATTCTGGGGTGTGGCCATGCATAGAGTCAGGTTTCTTTACATAGGAACTCCTTTTCTTTTAGGAAACTTGCTGGATGCATCTACTTTTCTGTAGGCAAGGGCTTATGTTTTCAAGTGGAAAGAGGGGTGTTACCTTTCAACTCGGACGGGAGGAGAAGCAAATGCCTGAAGCAAATATCCTTGACGATGTGTTCGATAAATTCGTCAGTAGCGTAAACATATTCAAGGATAGGGAGGTTCTTCGCCATGATTACTTGCCTGAGAGGCTACCTCATCGAGAAGAGCAGATCAGGCAGGTTGGCGAGACGGTAGCTCCTGCCTTGAAGGGTGCCCGTAGCTCCAACATTTTTATTTATGGAAAGACTGGAACTGGCAAGACGGCCGTTGCCAAATATGTGCTGAGTCATCTTGAAGCTAAAGCAAAAGAGCTCGGAGCACCTGTCAGGTTCTGCTACGTGAATTGCCGGATGGTCGGGTCTGAATACCGCGTTTTTTCGAGCTTATGCCAGAGCGTAGGCCTCTCTGTCCCATTCACGGGGCTTTCTGTCGGGGAGCTGTTCGATCGGTTTCGGGGCGGTTTGGAAACGGTGAAGGTTATCTTCATAATAGCGCTGGATGAAGTTGACGCACTGATAAAAACCAGGGGCGATGGGCCTCTTTATGAGTTAACTAGAGTCAACGAAACTCTGTGCGGAAGCAAAGTCTCTCTCATTGGCATATCTAATGATCTTCGGCTGAAAGAGTTTTTGGACCCGCGAGTTCTGAGTTCGCTGAGCGAAGAGGAAATAGTTTTCAGGCCTTATGATGCGGGTGAGTTGAAGAACATTCTTTCAGAGCGTGCCGGGTCAGCATTTCAAGGCGGTGCGTTATCTGAGGCAGCACTCAGTCTATGTTCAGCCCTGGCTGCTGCGGAACATGGAGATGCTAGACGCGCTTTGGATTTGCTGCGGGTTGCTGGTGAGGTAGCAGAGAGATCAGGTGCAAGCGTGGTCGTGGAAGACCATGTAAGGGAGGCTGAAAAGCATATTGAGCACAACCGCGTGATTGAGGCACTGAAGAATTTGACCCTGCATTCTAAGCTCGTAGTGTTAAGCGTCTATCACCTAAATAGGGCTGATGTCTACAGGGCCATAACTGGCGAGATCTATGAGGTCTACAATGAGATCTGTTCAGAAATGGGGGTCGCTCCGTTAACCCAACGGAGGCTAAGCTCGCTGGTTAGTGAACTTGACTCGATGGGTCTGCTAAATGCCAAGGTAATAAGCATGGGCAGATACGGGCGAACAAAAAAGATAAGGCTCGAAATAGCGCGCAGTATCATCAAGGATGTCTTTGTGGGCGACAGCAGAATTGGGCGTCTGGTCGATTATGAACCAAGATGCCTCTCGAAACAAAACAAAACTGGACGCTAGATACAGTTCTGGGCTTAAGGGTCTGGTCATCGTTATTATATATTCGCGCTCTAAGCAATTCTAGGTGAATGGAATAACAGTGGTTTCCAATGTTTGAAGGTTTATTATGGGTACTTTGCCCGGGGTCGGGGTGAACCCGAGTCTTTGCATGTAATCGGTTCGTTCTTGCCAACAGCCGGAGTTGACCACTAGAACCCCGCGATAGTTACAGTAGCCCAACGCGTGTGTGTGCCCGGCGTGAAATATGTCTGGCACTCTTTCTATGACGAGGAAGTCTTTCGTCTCAGGCGACAACGTGGTTTTGTCGCCATAGATCGGGGCCAAATGGCGACTCTGTAATAGCAATCGCATGGCTTTCTCGGGGTTGTTCTGACTCATGCCTGGGACCGTGGAGATTACGTCGTCTAGGCTGCGGCCATGGTACATTAGGACTTCCACGCCGTGTAGGCTGAGGTAACATGGGTCTCCGAGGGAGTAGACGCTTCTCGATTCTTGAAGAGATTCCAGAAACTCGTTCGATATCGCAGGTTGCGGCAAGGCTTTCCGGGGGACGTCATGATTGCCCGGTATTATCACTACTTGTATGTAGTCCGGTATTTGTTCAAGGCATTTTGCAGCTAGGCGATATTGTCTATACACATCTCTGATTGCCAGTTCTCTTACTTGGTTGGGATAGATCCCTACGCCGTCAACGATGTCTCCAGCGACGAGGACATATTTGACGTGGCTTGCGATTTCCCTCATCTGTTCGTTTCCATATTTCCCGTTCAGCCAAAGAATGAATCTGTTGAAGGCTTCTCTTTGGAACTTTGTGCTACCTACGTGCATGTCTGAAGTCAGCGCGGCGTAGACCGGCACCGGCGCTTTGTGTTGCGGTTTCTGGCCTACTTCCGGCAGGATTATGTCGTCGGCAACCAGGAGGTTTCCTCTTGTCTTGATGACGCTGAGGCAGACGATCTGATCGAGCAGGAGAAGCTGAGTTTTCTTCTTGAGTTCTTCAGTAGTGTTCTGCGGCACGAGCACCGTTATATTTGCCTGCAAATCCTCAACTGATAGGATGGTTCGTTGTTTCGATTCTCTTTTTTCAGTTATCATGCCGATTATTCTCAGTCTCGTTTTCGGCGGAGCCTTCAGGGCATCTATTATCGATGCTGCACTTCTGACGTCTATTCTTTGTCTCAGCATCTTCTCTGTTCGTTTGAATCGGTCTCGGAAGTAGGCGAGGAAGTCTTCTACTGTTCCGCTTGTCCTCAGTTTTGTGCTTGGATCTTCGATTATGTTGATTTCTGCGTCGACTTCCTTTGCGTACGGGCGGAAGCGTGTCCCGGTTTCTGTCGTCGATGTTGCCTGGAATTGCGTGTTTCCTTGAAGTGGCTCTTGTGGAGGCACCATTTCCTTTGCTGCTTCGTTACTTTGTAGCAATTGCTCCAGGAAGTTCCTGCCAATGAACGGCGGTTTCGCGTTCAAGTTTTCAGCCGTTTTTATCGCTTTGGCCATTACTTCGGTCGGATCTTCCGTGGAGGCGATCATTGAAAGAAATCCGAACGCTTCTTGGTCCAGCTGGTAGCCTGCGGCTATGGTTAGCTCTACGGCTTTGCGCAGTTTCTCAGGCTCGCTCACGATATGACGCTTCTCTAATTCTTCCCCTGCTAGACTACTATAAAGCCTTCCTGTCTCGCTTTCGAGCTTCAGTTCGGCGCTCTTGGCGAAAGAGCAATGAGCTGTCGCGGCATCGAACTTGTGAGATGTTAGGCTTCCGGCATGCCCTAGAAACTCATGTGATGCCTGCGGTTTGGCAGGCGAAGAGCTCGCAAAACACACCTCTCCGTCGATTCTTCCAACGTCTACATTGACTTCCATGCGTAAGCTCGGGTTCCTCGTCAGTTCCCTATTGGCTGTCGTTAGGTTTTCTCCGTTCGTCCTTAAGAGGTCTGTGTATTGCATTCTGGGTTTGTCGACGTGATTTAATTCGGTCTATTCGAATCTATACGGTTGCGTCTTGTTTAGATATGTTGATATCCAAATTTGCATATTTGGCTTGGTGTGGTGCGGTGTATGAGTACTGTTCGGAAAGTTCAACGGACGCCGGGTGGGACTTTCTTTGTTTGTGTGCCCAAGCATTGGGCTGAGAGTCATGGTTTGCATAGTGGTTCTATCGTTGCGGTTGGTGAAACTGCTGATGGCAAGCTGCTCATAGATCCTGAGTATGGTGTTGCTCCTTCGCCTCGTATGATAACTTTGAAGTCGGGGTCATATTTAAGCCGTGAAATCATAGGTAAATATTTGCTTGGGTTTGACATAATTCGGATTGAGCCTGGAAACCGTGCAGGCTTTGAGGTTCGGTCTGTGGTTAAGAGCACCGTGAACAGATTGATCGGCTTGGAAATTGTCGAAGAGGATTATTCTAGCATCGTTCTCCAATGTCTGCTAGAGCCCTCAGGTTTTCCGCCGGAGAAGATCCTGCGGCGTAGCTATGCGATTGCTGTGAGCATGCATCGAGATGTGGTCAACTCTTTTGTGGAAGGTGATGTCGCGTTGGCCAAGAGCGTCGTGGCGCGTGATGATGAAGGTAATAGACTCTACTTCCTTCTGGTTCGCATTCTGCGTACGATTGTTCAGAACCCGGGCTTGAGCGGGAAATTAGGCGTAACATCCATTGAATGCCTAGATTATCGTTTGGTTGCAAGCCTGGTCGAGGCCATTGGGGATGAGTGCGTTCGAATGGCTCAGAAAACGATCGAATTGAAAGGGATGAAGTTGGGGGAAGAGTTGAAGAAGCTGCTCTTGGACTTTCATACTTCCTGCTTCTCTGCTCACGAGAAAGGTTTGAACGCCTTCTTGATTGGAGATGTGGCTTTGGCCGAGAGCGTGCGGGAAATGCAGGTCAAGATCGAGAAGGTTTTTGCCGACATTGAGAAGGTCGCAAGGGCTCAGCCGCTTGAGGTAGTGCCGCTCGTGTTGGCAGTTGCCTCGTTCATGAGGCAAATTTACGAGCATAGCGTTGACATTGCTGACCTGGTCGTGCCCAAGAAAGAATAGCTAGTCTGTTTCCCCATCGGGGTCTGGATGGTGGGAAATGCCTTCCGATTGTCAGCATACTCTGCTCTTCGCCTTTCCTTAGCCGAGTGCCGGTTTCTCTCAAGGTCCAATACCATTAAATTCTTAAATGCACGTCTTCATTGTGGCGAAGGTTATGCATCGACTGGGTTCTGATGGGAAACAGTATCATATTGCTTGTGGAGAGGGCGACTTAGCGGATTACCTTCTTCTTCCAGGAGATCCTGATCGTGTTATTAAGATCGTGAAGTTCTGGGATTCGGCTGAAGAAGTGTCTAGTCGTCGGGAATTCCGCAGTTTCACGGGCAAATACGGCGGTGTTCCGATTTCTGTTCTTTCAACTGGGATCGGCCCTGCTTGTATGGCTATTGCCGTCAACGAGGCTTCCAACGTGGGGGTTCGCACATTCATACGTGTCGGCAGTACAGCCGCGATTCAGAAGAGCATTGCCTGTGGGGATGTGATAATTTCGTCCGCAGCTGTTCGTCTTGACTGCACGAGCAACTGCTACATCATGCCTGAATATCCAGCAGCGGCCAATTATGAGGCTCTGCTGGCGTTAATTGAAGCGGTTGAAGGTTTGAACGTCAAGAATTATCATGTTGGCGTAACAGCGACTACGGCAGATTTCTACGCTGGGCAGAGCCGAGTCACGGCGAAAGGATACTCGGGACAGAATGAGAACTTGCTCGCCGCGTTACAGAAGGCGCATGTGCTCAATTTTGAAATGGAGACCGCGACGCTGTATACGTTGGCAAGTCTTTATGGCTTAAGGGCAGCTTCAGTGTGCACGGTCCTAGCGAATCGCTGCACAAACGAGTTTAGAACTGAGGTAGGCGAGGAGACAGCGATTAGAATCGCGAACGAAGCCGTCAGGATTCTAGCCAAATGGGACAAACTAAAGAAGAAGGCTGCGAAGCCTTGGCTGTATCCATCGCTCGTGCGTTCCGCCCGCTGAGAATTTGGTGGGCTGACCTGCATCTTCTGGCGGCGAAAAGCGCTAATAGATGGCCTCCTCCCATCGGTTTTTTCGGTCTTCAGCATGATTCTTCAAGTGTGCGGAAGGCTTGGGGTTTAGGGCAGTAGCATTTCGTTGCTTGTCGGATAAAGCTAAAAGCTACTCTGCAAAAACTGTTAACCAGTGCCGGGGTGGCGGAGTGGTTATCGCGCTGGCCTCGAGATCGAAACTCGCAAAAGGGGTCTGAACAGGTGAGCCAGTGGGCCTTTGGGCTCGCAGGGGTTCGAGTCCCTTCCCCGGCGCCATTTTGGCAGTTAGAGCTTGTTTTTGGGCTAGTTTGGACAAAGAAGCTAAAAATCCATGCGCTATGGCTCTCGCCCCGAATTACTATAGGAAAGCAGCCTCTACAATCAGCTGGGCTTATTTTGAAAAGCCCGATGACCCTATTCAGAACTGGCTGGTTCGTAGAGTCGGCTATTTCTGCAAGTTTGATTGTGCTGGTTATTCGGAGCCGAAGATCTTTCTTCAAAAGTTTTCGAGGGAAGTGTCTGCTGTTAACCACCCTAGTAATTGTTGGTGCCACACTTATCTTCCCCTTCATTCCGCTTGGAAGCCTATTCGGATTTGCTCAGCCACCCTTCTTGGTTCTTCTTTTGATGTCGATAATCGTGGTACTCTGCGTCAGCCTGGGCGAAGTGGCAAAAGGAATTTTTCACAAGCGAATATACTTCTGAAGCCAACCCCCTGAGAAGGCCGCCCGCGAAAACGGTGGGAAGCATTAAAATTGGAATGAACGCGAATTGTGAGCCGTGAAAGAAGATTGAAGGAGAAACAAGAGTAACTTTGGCACCGAGAAAAGTACTCGTTTTTATTAGGGTGAATTTGTAAATTTATGTTCAAGTGATCTGGAGGATGAGGTGGGTCTCCAACTATTCTAGTCGAGAAAAAAACACTCGCCACTACCTTGAAACATTTTGGCTAGGGATGAGACTCTATCGAGGGCTGGTCTTAAACTTATTAGACGTAAGAGTTCCGCTATTCTGCGGACACAAGTTAACCTACAACTGCAATCTCAGATGCAAAATGTGCCCCTTCTGGAAAAGATCCGGCGAGGATTTAAGTCTGGAGCGAGAAAAAGGAATTCTAAAGCGGATTTATGATTCGGGCGCTTGCGGGATCGCGTTTGAAGGCGGGGAACCTCTGCTGAGAAATGACTTGGTCGAAATTCTTGCTTTTGCCCGTTCTCTGCCTTTGCATACAAGCCTAATCACCAATGGCACTCTCCTCGAATCTAGGATAGAAGAGATAGCACCATACATCAACGGCGTTATCTACGTCTCACTAGATGGCTTGGAAAAAACTCATGACACTATCAGGGGCGTTAGCGGCTGTTACAAAAAAGCAATACAAGGCATAACCGCATCCAAACAGAAGGTTCACGTGACAATCAACACGACAATAATGGCGGAGAATGTCAATGAGATAGAAGGTATGGTGAAGCTGGCCAAGGAATTGAACGTCAGAATATCCGTGGCCATAGCGCATGAGTATTGTAATGCCAAGGCATCCGCACCTACCACTGATGAAGTTGGAGCGATAGCTGGAAAACTCGTTGAAATGAAGAAGAAGGGTTATCCCCTTGTGAATTCAATCAGTTATTTCAAAGTCATGGCAAAAGAGAAAGACTGGAAATGCAAACCCTGGGCGCTAATTAACGTAGGTCCAGAGGGAAATTTGGTTCTACCCTGCTATGTTCGCAACGAATACGCGACCAGCATTTCCGTTTCTGAAACTAACATCAAAACTGCTATTTCTGGATATAACTGGAAAGAAACGCAGAACTGCCGAAAATGCAGTCTTCATTGCTATGTAGAGCCTTCTCTGGTGCTTTCATGGGATTTTCGCACTTACATGAATTGGGCCTTTCGAGCTAGGATGCATTAGCGCGCATGCGTGTTCCTAAAATGGTTAAAAATGGTCTTTATTCCTGTTTTTGAGTTTAGGGGGGGACACACCTGTTTTGCGGGCACGATTTGACGGAAACCAGTGATTTTTGCAATCTCTTGATATGGTCACGATTCATGTATTAAGCAAGCCCATACTAGACGCAAAAGGCAAAAGAAGAATAAAACCATTTTAGACCAATTTAGGAACAAGCATGCGCGCTAAAAACACGCAGTTGAAAGGCTGAAACCCTTAACCATCAAAAAATAGAAAGAACCAAGCAAGCCTTCAACTCCCACCTACCCTTCGGAGCAAAACAGACTTGCCGAGAGCAAATAGAACACCTGAACCTAGAGAAGCTTGCCCACATGGTCAAAATATGCGGATTCCTAATGCGGACAAAAGTCTACCTTTTTTGGAGCAAACTGCAAGACAACTAACTCCTTCCACTGGTGGTTATTCGCGTTTTTTGTTTTGAGCTAATATTTGCGAGCGCTTTCTTAACGGCGTCTTTTTCTCAGGATTGTCGCGGTCAATATTGTGGCTATCATGAATAGCGACAGAATCATGGTAAGCGGAAATTCCGGTGTGATGATCAGGGTCACTGGTGATGGACTTGTTTCGTTTAGCATTTGCCAATTGTTCACGGTGAAATTGGCAGTTTGCATTGGGTCTATGGTTATGTTTGAAGCTTGATAGACGGAGTGATTTTGCAGCGTGGCATGGAGAATAGTCGCGCTCAAGTTGACTGCGCTGTTTCCTGAGCTTATTAACAGTCCAGAATTCGACGGCGTCACAGTGAAATCAAGAGAACCTTGGGTTGTTGTCACGTTCAAAAAGTATCCATAGCCGACAAGCTGTCCAGATTCATTGTCCACATGGTCTATGAGCATCGCAGATTGATCTGATGTTGGATCAGAAACGGAGAAAGACGTACTATTTGGGATAGCGTAAACTTGAGTGTTTCCTTCTTCTATCCCTGAACTACCTGGAAGACCGCATACAAAGCTCGTGGAGTTTCCTGCCACTGTAAAATAGTCCTGCAGACCATTGCTGCTAATGGTGACATTTTTATCTGCTATTACTATGTTGTAGCCAGTAATAGAAAAGTTGAGCCAATTATCAAACCACCATGAAGTCTGATTAAGCTCATACCCCCACAATTTTTGCCAAGAGGTTTGTATCATTTCTTGTATCATTTCTGGCGCTACGACTTCGAACTCGTAGAAGCTTAAGCCCGCAGCACTGTACGAGAAGGTTTGCGTTGACCTATCATAATTTGCAACTTCTTCCTGTTGGGGAACATTAGGGTCCGACACCATTATTTTGACCGTTCCATTCGCAAGCGGCTCTGTGCCCCATGCGACGACAGCATGATAGCATGGTTTACAGGTCTTGGTTACCCAATCATCTTCAAAGCCATGCATCGACAGGAGGGCTGGAGTTCCATATTCTAAGGCACCCAAGAGTTTTTGATACTCCCCATTCTCAGAGGGACTTGGTTTGAACGCATTGTTTGGATCGTAGGCCTGGTGGAACATCACGGCAAGCAATGCGTTGTTCAAAGTTGTCCAATTCCCGTTGCTTAGTTGTGGTAGCGTCAGCTGCGATGTTGTGTTTGCCAGTGGGTTCTGTGCAGGGAAGCATGGATACGTCATGTCGCCCAGCACGTAATGCATGAAATAGAGAATTTCAGTGCTGCTCAAACCGTAACAGTTCCCAGCCGACCACGAGGATGCATAATTCCCCGCACTGTACGAATCCCGACTTGGATCCCAGAGAGTGCTAACTGGAAATGCGGTTTGCTTAACCAGAGGGTAATGATCAACATTGCTTGCATCGATTACATAAGGCGTGTTCCAGGTACCTGAACTGTCTATTTCAGTGGCATTCGGATACCGCGTCCGGAAGTCGCTCCAGTAGTTTCCGCCAGAAGGATAACCATCATCCCAAGAATTCGCTGACCCGGGGCTGGACACTTGCTGATTGTTGCCCATGAAGCTATTATGATAGATTCGGTTTCCACTCTGGTCGCAATACAAGCCTACTGCGCTGTGGCTTATGACGTTAGAAATGACGGTGTCGAGATAACAGTTGTGGTAAATTGAAAGAGCGCGCGCGCTATGATTCTCTATGTTGTTTCCTTCAACTAGTACGAACGTAGATTGACCTAAAGAGATTCCATAGGCACTGTTCTTGACAGAATTTCCAATGATTGTGTGATTGCTTCCATGAATGTCGATACCATTTTCTCGGTTATCTACCACAGTATTATTGGATACTGTCACTTGGGGGCCACCATCTATTGAAATACCATTCGAATTGTTCGACACAATATTTTCCGTGACTAAGACGTTTTGAGACAGTTCGTCTCCGCTGCTGATAGAAATGCCCTCTACATTGTTATCAACAATGTTGCCACTGACAGTAACATTTCGGCAACCGTTTGTCAATTGAATGCCGTTGTAATTCCTTGATGCATTCACATTTCTTATTACAGTATTTGTGGCGTTGACAATCAATATTCCTTGTCCATCGTCTTTCAAGTTAAGATTCTCTACAATGGTATTCATGCAATTTATGAGAGCCAAATATCCTACGTTCGGAAATGTGGAAGGGTCCATCTTAAGCCCATCCTGATTGATGAATTAATAAACAGGTTTGCCATCAATTTCATTCGAAATATCAATGTTGATTCTCTCATAATCAGAAGGAAATTCACCAAGATAGAGATTGTATTTGTTCTTTGTTATATTATTCTGCCTGAACGTAAGAGGTGCCGATGCATCAGTTGTTATACCAAACCCCGTATTGTCCGACACCACGTTTCCCGAGACTATGCTGCCATAAGCATTAAGCAACGAGATTCCACCTCCATTATGCATCACAGTGTTTGCAGTGACATTACAACCGCCTGAGGTACAACCGATGCCATTAGAATTGTTCATTACCAGATTTCCGATGATATTGTTCTCTCCACCTACACCACCCACTGTATTGATGGCTATATCAGTACACTGCATGATGCTGTTGTTTCCAATCAGATTGCCCCCACCCTCAACAATTATTCCTTCCCACGACCTAGAAATTACATTGTTAACAGCTACATTCCAATAAGTCCTCCACAGAAAGATGCAACGACCCGTGTTGTTTTCAAAAGTGTTTTCAGAAATCGTGTTGTTATTATTGTTGTTCTGACCCACCGCATCATCGCAGTTTCTCAGAATGTTCCCATTTACAGTGCAGTAAGAGTTTTCCAAGTTAATTGCAACCCATTGACTATTTTGAATAGTGAATCCTGATATCGTGACTGAAGGTGCATACACATCCACAGCATTCGTCCCTACTGCAAGGCCTGTTCCATCGATTATTGTTTCTGTCTTGTTTTTTCCGATTAATGATACAGATTTGCTAATCACTACGTGTTCGTAATAGATGCCTTCATCAACCAAGATCGTATGTCCGTTTAGAGTTTCTGGAGCGTTTATTGCTTGTTGAATAGTGGTATAGTTCAATCCAGTATTGAGGTTGTGAACATGCAAGCCATTGGGCGCTCTTACTTCGGCTATATTAAACCCTGCAAGCACCAATAAGGACAACAATGCCAACAGAATTGCCCTGAGCACAGGTTTCCTGACCAACTTGCATCATTTCATATAGTCTAAGTATTCAACTTATATGCATTTTGACCAACAACGAAATGCGCCTGGAAGAGCATAATTAGGTTGACAAGCGTGCGCGAAAACTTTAGAAGATCAGACAAATCTATCTCACTAACATATTCCACACATAACTTTGGGACAAGGCAACGCGCTGTCGGGGCTTCCTCACCGTCAAGCCTTTAGTCCCCGGATTCGTAGGCGACCGAGTAATCAACTCGCGTGACGTCAATTGCCTGTCTTCTATAAACTTCACGTTCTCATCTTTTTCAAGCCCTTTTCTTCAGTCTCGCCCCAAACATAGCGCGCGCGATGTGCACTAACTCGGTGCCATGACTTTCAAGAAGAAAAGGATGATATTTATAAACACGACAATGACAAGCAACACGATAATGCTCCTATTCCTCCTGAACCATGACATTATCTCTTCTGAGCGAGTGTTTATCCAAGGAGACACCTTCCAGAACATTCCAACAACAGAAACTGCAAAGGTCAAGGCCGAAGACACCCACCACAAAATCGGCTCATAACTTGCAATTGAAGATGATTGCTTCTCTGATGTAACATCAAAAAACTCAGTCGTATAGGTTATCGCGTTGGTTGATCCCAAATCTTGTCCATCTGCCGTTTTGTATTGCTCATCATACGCAAAAACCCAGACCTGCCACCTTCCTATTTGACTCGGGTCAGCTTGTATTTGCTTTTCGAACCAGATATCGCAGGTCTCTGAATACTGATTATTATCTTTCCAAGAGTTGCCTTCTCCAGTAATAAGGGCACTTCTGCTTACGAAGAAAGTATCACCCTTGATTTGCAACTCAAGATCATCGTTAGCATTCATGGGCCAGTCTCCTGATTTACTCGACTGAGTCAGGAAAGCATATTGAGGAAAGGATGATACCAAATTCTCGGTGTTGTTGACTATGAAAATGTAGAAGTAAGACTTCACCAAGCGGCCATCTGGATCTTCTATTTTCACGTGAAACTGAACACTACTGCCAATCTCAACATTAGTCATGTTGAAAGTCACGTAGATTTTTGTACGGTAATCGTCAACTCCCGTGTTCTCATGACTGTATTTAAGGAAGTCGTTGTAATTGGGGTTCGCAAATGAGCCGTAGGCTGACAAAGGTATTATGACCTTTTCGGGTCTTGTATAGGAATAGACAATGGATGAGATTGTTGGCAAATAAATAACAAAGAAGATTACAGCTACGACCAAGATTGAAATTACATTTCCAGGAGTCAATATTGATTTTCCTATTATGCCCATTTGACTTTCCCCCAAGTTCTGTAGTCTAGGAAAGCGATATTTAAATTATATAAAATGAAGATTATAATGTGCGCGCGTTCAACGAACAATGTTTCCATGAGAGATACGTCTGAAGAGTTTAGCCGTTCATAGAAATCATTCGCAGTCACGTCGTTCTCACTCTTAGCGCGCGCTACACCGACGGTTTGTATACTGTACGGGGTACTACATAGAGAACTACACCTTGTCCCACCTATACGAAAGAGGGAGAGCAGTACCTTGGAAATCGGGGGATTTTTGAAGGCTGGGGTAGTGTGTGTTTTGATGCTGTCTTCTTTTGTCAATCGGAGCTTGATCGTTTCTTTTCGATGAACGGAGCTCGAATCGTGTCGCTTTTGCCTAAAGGAGTTTGAATCGGTGCACACTTATGGGATGAACGACATTGATAAAGTATGTATTTCTTAACAAGCATGCGCGCGATTACAACATGCGAATGGTAGCCCGGGAGAGATTTGAATTCTCGCCAAGCATGCATAAGCATATCTCCCCACTGGTAAATTGGTGCTGAAATCCCTTCCCCGGCACCATTTTGCCATTTAGAGCTTGCTTCTGAGCTAATTCGGAATAGGAAACTATGTTTAGGAGAATATTGCTTCAATGCGAGATCACGTTTGCCTCTGGTCTTGCTTGACGACAAAGGACCGTCTAGTTCGACGCACTCTAACGTGGACGAAGCACATTCTTTCTTAACCAGTTTTGATTTTGACTCTGATTGAGTTAAACCGAGGACCTCCACCCAGAGTCTGTGGATTACTCGATGCTAAACAGTTTAAGGGGACCCCGTTTTTCCCAGTCAAAGGTCTAGGCGACCACAAGACTCCCTTGGAGACGTTTTCGGTTTTGATCGCCTCGACTGTTAGCGCTCCTAGCTCATTAAAAAGAGTAATATCGTCCCCATTCTTTATCCCAAGCCTATTCGCATCAATAGGGTTAATCCACACAATCTCTGGAATCGGACCATAGACGTCCCTGAATTGGCTGTGGGTCCAACTAGCAAGGGCGCTATTCAATAGGGTAAACCAGCGTTCATTTTCGGTAAGTGGGAACTGCACTGGCAGGGGACCGGCATTCAATTGAAGGGCTTTCGAAGAGCAAAACTCAATCCTCCCCGAAGGTGTCTGATACTCTTTGATGGGCCGTTGCCTCAGTTTCAGAACCGAGCCCTTGAGCAGGTTGTCGAATCGTCCGTTTTCAAACGACTCAAATGTGGCCTTTTCAAGGGCTTGCCAAGGGTCCTCAAATACCCAAGACTCACCGCAACTCAACTTCTTTGCCAGTTGTTGCATTACCCAGATTTCATCCTTAGACTCTCCAAGCGGCTCAATCGCTTTTGCAGATAATCGAGTGTACAGGTGATGGTCAGAGAAATTCAGGTCGGATTTCTCCAGATACGTGGCCGCTGGTAGGACAACATCAGCGAGTTTCGCAGTCTCGGTCCAATGTGTATCATGAACGACTACAAACCCGTCTTCCCTTGAAAGACCTGCTCTAACAGAGTTCTGGTTTGGAAGTGTCAAAGCGGGGTTGGAACCCTTGACGAAAACAAACTTGAAGTCACCGGAGTCTAATCTCGTGCCCACCGAAACCTGCTCAACGATTTTTGACTCTTTGCTGCTCATTTTGCTTCCATTGATATACCCCCAGTCAATGAATCGGCCTTTAGAGTCGCTGTAATGGAAGCCACGGTGCCGTCCGAGTAACGTTGGTAATAGACTCACAGCCCTGGTGGCCTCTGCCCCATAACTCGATTTGTTTAACCCCAAGCCTATCATGAACGTGACAGGAGGGTTCTCGACGAGTACTTCACATAGCTCCTCAACTCTTTTCCATGTGAGGTTTGTTGCTTCTTCTACGCGCTTATATGTCCAGTTGTTTAGCTCTTCCTTGAATTTGCCGAATCCAGTGGTCCATTCTTCGATGAATTTGTTGGCTATTTTGTCGTGGTCAATGAGGTATCGAGCTATTCCGTAAAACAGTGCTACGTCGCTGCCCGGGCGAGGGTTGACCCAGAGATCGGAGCTCTTGGAGGTTTCGCTCTTTCTAGGGTCAATGGATACCAACGTTGCACCTTTTTCCTTTCTTGCCTTTAGCGAAAGGGCCCAGAGGTGAGGAGAACTGACTTTTGCGTTGTTTCCCCAAAACACGATTGCGCCGGAGTCTAGAGCTTCCTCGAATCCGAGACCGTACGTAAGCCCGTAGTGAAGTCCGATTCCGGTGTGCCCAGATGTGCTGCAGAGAGCGCCGTCTGTAACCGTCGCACCTAATGCGTGCCATAGTCTTTGAGAGTATTGCCAGCTGAGACATCCTTGGTTGCCAGGATAATCATAAAGCAAAACGGATTCATTGCCGTAATTTTCTAGAACGCCAGCTAGTTCTTTGGCAACAAGGTCCATGGCTTCTGACCAAGCAACTCTCCTGAACCCGTTTCCATTCTTGATGTGGGGAAAAAGGATACGTTCCTCACTATACACCCGCTTGGGGTCCCCCACTCCTCGCGGACATAGAAATCCTTGAGTTATGGGGCTTCCTTTACTGCCTCTCGTGGATATGATCCGACCATCCTCAACAAGGGCGTCGACAAAACACGTGTCCGGACAATCGCGGTGGCACACAGTTCTTACAATGATGGTTGTTTTCTTGGCCTCAGCTGGCAAATCCGTCCCCCCTTCCTGAATCTATACTTGAGGAGGCGCATCTCCGGGATAAAGTCTGTGTCTCCAGCGTGATAGATCGTTCTGTCTTCGATCTTTATCAAGTAGCCCACTCCACAGCCTTTAGGATGCCACGGCTTTCCAGAAGGCTTGAACATTTTGATGTTGTAAGCCTCAACTGCCTCAATTGTCACATTGTTGGCGGTTCCCTTCTCCGGGCTTTATGCTTTTGGCGTTTCGGTCTATTCTTGAAACACGGTCTTTGGGAGCAATCACGACAGCGTCTTTCTTGCGAAGCTTCTGGATTTTAGGCGGACTGAGTGGTCACCATGATTATGGGTCACTAGTATGCTGTCTGCTTTTTCAGAGGTTTCGACTATCTTTCCATACTTCTTCAAGTCGATGTAGATGACCTTGTCCGGAGCTCTGATTTGAAAGCTGACATGACCAAGCCACTTGACGCAAACCGTCATTTCAGCGCCGACCAATCATGAAATAATGAGCACGTATAAGACTTAAGTCATCCTTCCAGACTTAAGGTCTTTGGATATTGGTACACGTGGAATCGGTTATTCCTTTTCAGGTTTGGTGTAGACTTCTATGACGTGGTTGTCTGGGTCACAGAATGATGCTGCATAGTATCCCGCTGTAAATTGTGGTTGCTCTTCAGGAGGGAATAGGATGCTAAACCCATTTTCCCTCATCTTCTCAGCGACCAAGTCGACTGTTCTCTTGTCAGGAACTAGGATGGCCACGTGTTCAGACACGACGAACTCTTCTCCAGTGGGAGCTTCACATTTGACCCTTGGATTCTGTGGCTGGCTCAGCCAGATCTGAAAGTTCTGATTCGAGAATCCGACTGTTTCTTTCGAGTCGATTATGATGTGGAAGCCGAGCGTTTTCAGCAATACTTCATAGAACTTTCTGGAATCTTCCAGGCTGGATACCTCAATTCCAATGTGGCCAATGATGATTTGCGCTTCTTTCCTCTTTGAAACCATGACCTATCACCTAGACATGAGAAGCTGCTTTCCTTTCATAAGCCTTGCTTGGTGCCGTTTGGCCCGTTCTCTGTCTATTGGCGGTGTGCTTGTGGCGACATTTGGAATCCTGTTTAAAAATCAGAGTTAACGCGTTGGACAAAAAATCAAAGTTCATACTGTCATCTGCTCTCGGTTATGCGAACTGCAGGCATGTAAATAGGGTTTTGGGTTCTGTCAGAAAAAGGGTTCAGGGACTGTTTAGGTCCTTCTCTTTCTTTCAGGTTTCTTCTCTTCGACGGGTTCTGGCGGAGTCTCCTCTGTTGGCTTTGCTTCCTCCATAGGCTTCGGCGGTGGCGGCGGTGCTTCTTCTTTCTTCTCTTCCATTTCGGTCGTGATTTCCTCTATCGGTTTTGGCGGTGGCGTCGTTGCCATTGTCCAGCCTATCCATGCGCCTATGCCCATTATGGCCACGAATGCTACGAAGACCGGTACGGCGATGATCCAGAAACTAATAGCTCCCGTGTCCATTGTTGTGTGGAATGCGTCGTTCATCCATCTTGGGTAGAATAGTGTGACTACGTAGAAGATTGCGACTACGAGGCAGACTGTGAAAATTACTCCTCCGATCGTTTGATCCTTGCTTACCATTTCTGTTTCACCATTTAAGCCATGTTTACTTCTTTATACCTTTTAAGTTTTACCATGACTTCTTGTCCTATACTAGGTCGTTCCCATTTCCCATGTCGACAGGTACTTCTTTTGTTCCCCAGTAAGCTTGTCGATCCGCATTTTCATTGAAGTAAGCTTTAGCCTCGCTATTGCTTCATCTATCTCTCTTGGAACCGTGTAGACTTTCGGCGGCATCTTTTCCTTCTTAGCTATGTATTCCACGCTGAGTGCTTGATTTGCAAATGACATGTCCATGACTTCGGAGGGATGACCCTCTGCCGCGGCCAGGTTGACGAGTCTGCCTTCTGCCAGGACGTATATCTTTTTGCCGGTTTTGAGGGTGTATTCGTCAAGGTTCGCTCTTATGTTCCTTTTTGACGTTGCTAGTTCGTCTAGGTCCTTCAGGTTTATTTCGACGTTGAAGTGTCCGCTGTTGGCAAGCATGGCGCCGTCCTTCATTCTCTGCATGTGCTCTTTTCGTATTACGCTTATGTCTCCTGTTGCCGTGACGAAGATGTCGCCTATGACTGAGGCTTCAGCGATTGGAAGCACGCGGAACCCGTTCATCGCCGCCTCAAGTGCTCTCAAAGGGTTGACCTCGGTGACTATGACGTTTGCTCCCATTCCCTGTGCTCGCATTGCTATTCCCTTGGCGCACCACCCGTAGCCGCAGACCACGAAGTTCTTGCCTGCCAAGAGGATGTTTGTAGCTCTCAGGATGCCGTCTATTGTGCTTTGACCCGTTCCATATCGGTTGTCGAAAAGGTACTTCGTAAACGCGTCGTTCACAGCTATTATGGGGTATTTCAGCTCTCCTGTCTTCTCCATGGCTCTCAGACGCAGGACACCAGTCGTGGTTTCTTCAGTTCCGCCCTTGACGGTGCGCAGAAGCTCAGTTTTCTTGTTATGAATCGTGCCCACCAGATCAGCTCCGTCATCTAGCGTTATCACAGGAGCATGATCAATAACCCTCTCGATGCAACCGTAGTACTCTTTTGTCGTCTGCTCGCGCCAAGCAAAGACATAGACGCCCCTGTCCACCAGCGCTGCTGCCACATCATCCTGCGTAGAAAGAGGGTTAGAACCGCATAGGGCAACCTTGGCGCCTCCTGCAAGAAAAGCCTCAATGAGAACTGCTGTTTCTTTCGTCACGTGCAGACATGCGCCCAGGCTTACGCCCTTAAGCGGCTCTTCCTCAGAGAACCTCTGCTTAATCCCGTCTAGCACGGGCATATGCTTTGAAGCCCATTCTATCTGAAGAGAACCCTTATTCGCTAACGTTCTGTCTTTTACTCTGAAATCATCCAATCTATTATGCCTCACAACCGGTCATACGTACATTTGCTATTTAGCTTCAGCGGCCGATCCGCAAGTTTTTTGGGCTCTCTCCACTGATCCACGAATCTCCGTGCTGGCGTAGATTGTTCTCCGTTTATCATTACTACGTCTGGGATCCAGTATGTTTGCCTCTCTCAAGACGTTTAGGAGCTTTGCCGTTGGTTAAGGCTTAAAACCTCCTGCGTATGCTATGATTCATCCATGGAGTAGTAGACTTTGGATGCTATCGACAACGTGATCTGGATCTTGCCCTTCCTTGCTCTCTTGGATGTCATCTCCACCTTCTACACGGAGATTCTAGGGCATTCTTTGCAAAGTTATGGGTGGGAGCTCTTCGCGAGCTTTGTTTACGTGTTCCCCTCATTCTACGCGTACTTTTACGCGTTGGTTTATCTTCTGATCGTGGTTGGCATTGCATACGTGCTCCTGTACATTAAGAACAAGGTACTGAAGCCTCCTCGCACGCTTGACAAAGCGGTGTTTCTCATACTGATCGGCGTCGTTTTCTACATCTACATGAGACTGACGACAGCGTTCATTATGAACTTCTTCTTACCTACAATCATTCAACGTGGACTAGACATGTTCCAGCTTACACTTATCATATATGCGGGTTCTGTCTTGAGCCTAGGCTTCTATGTGTGGGACACTGTTTTTTCTTGGATGAGACATGATGACAGCGAAAAGAAAAAGTGAAATTGAATTCAGAGTCACGGAGGAAACTCTTCGTGGATACTTGTCGACCATATACGGGCACGAAGTGGCGATCCGCGATGCGCGGCGGCTTGGTAGCCAAGAATTCGAAGAGCATGAGGACCTGAAAGGATTCGGCTACGGTTTCCCATATGTTATCGAGTTTGTCGTTGACGGCGAAGTGAAACGTGTCGTGTTAGAAACCATGCGCCCTGAAGGTTTCGGGCATGAATATCCTTCCGACCGTGCGCAGGTACTTCTTTGGCAGCATTCAGTATTCTGCAAGTTGCCGCGCCATGTTCGCTCAGTAGACGTAGGCGCATTTGTTCCAAGCTCTAATGGCATAGCATCTCTGGGGAGATGCGGCGAATTCTTCATTCTAACCGAGTTTGTGGATGGAAAGCTCTATCATCTTGATCTGGACCGCATGAAGGAAACGGGAGAGGTCAACAAGCTGGATGAGCAACGCTGTTTGGCCTTATCAGACTATCTTGTTGAGATTCATAAGGTCAAACGTGAAGCCCCATGGCTATACGTCAGGCGGGCTCGTGAGCTCGTTGGACATGGCGAATGTATCATGGGTCTGCTTGACAGTTATCCGCCTGATTTCGACTTCTTAGGCGAGACCGACTTGATCAATATCGAGAGGCAATGCGTTGATTGGCGTTGGCGGCTCAAACGCAAAGCACATAGGCTCAGACAAGTACATGGGGATTTCCACCCGTGGAATATGCTGTTCCGCCAAGGAACTGACTTCACAGTACTGGACCGGAGCAGAGGCGAATGGGGCGAGCCGGCGGACGACGTGAGTGCAATGACGATTAACTATGTCTTCTATTCTCTGCAGAAGTATGGAAAACTGACTGGCATGTTCGAACGCTTGTTTAAGCTCTTCTGGGGCAACTACTTGCAGAAGACTGGCGACATGGAAATCCTTGAAGTCGTTCAGCCTTTCTACGCTTGGCGTGGTTTGGTCGTAGCTTCACCTACTTGGTACCCCCATCTTGAAAAGAAGGTGCGTGCAGATCTACTCAGTTTTGTTAAGAATGTTCTAGCATGTGAAAAGTTTGATTTGGACAGCGTTAACTCTTATTTCAACGGTACATAAGGTTGCACTGGAAGACGATCGATGAGCAGCTTTCGGCATATTTCCGATTCGGTACTAAGGAATAAATAGTGATTTTCCAGAATATCTATTGTCTATGGTGCTTAGACTTGGGAGCTCAATCAGCAAATGGTCTAGCGAAGATGCTTAAGGATATGGGCTACTCTCGCGAGACTATTGAACAAATTCTGAAGTGGTATAAATAGAGCAGCTCACGAATGGACCAGCGCCATGAAAGGCATCTATGCTTTGGCCATTTCAGTGAACAAGAACATCGTTGTGAGCGTTGGCGCCTTGAATGAGGTGGCTTTTGAGAAAGGAATTTACGTTTACGTGGGTTCAGCTCAGAGCGGCATAGAAAAAAGAACGGCAAGACATCTCACAAGAATCAAGCGGAGATTCTGGCACATCGACTATTTGCTTGAAGCAGAAGGCGTAAATATTCTGAAAGTCTTTCGAAGAGAAGGCCCAAGATTAGAGGAATGCAGAGTCGCAAGGAGATTAGGCAGGATGGGTGTCATAATAGATGGGTTCGGCTCATCCGACTGTGACTGCAAGGGCCACCTCATCAAAGTTAGAAGCTATGGATTTTCAAACGAGTGGATGGAGGAATTATCGCTATAGCCTCGGAAGGAATCACCTTGGAACAAAATGGTTGGTGTGTTTGGATCACAGGACTGCCGGGCAGCGGCAAATCTGTCGTCTCTGAGGCTTTGCTCAGACTTCTATACGAGAAACGCATCCGCGCACAGCTGTTGTCTTCTGACGCATTACGCAAGGTAATTACTCCCAAACCAACATACTCTCTTGAGGAGCGGGACATCGTCTATTCCACCATTACATACGTTGCAAAGCGGTTAACAGAAAACGGCGTGAATGTGATAATTGACGCGACAGGCAACCTGAGACGTTATAGGGACTGTGCCAGACAGCAAATTCCCAAGTTCATAGAGGCGTATCTGCAGTGCCCGCTGGACGTCTGCATGGAGCGTGAGGCGAATAGGGGCGAAACCTACCAAGCGCCAAAACACATCTACTCTCACACGGCGAAAGGCCGCACGTCGACCGTGCCTGGGGTAGGGCAACCCTACGAGCCTCCTTTGAACCCAGAAATTGCCGTGGATACAGTGAGACTGACACCTGAAGAATGCGCCTTCAAGATCATGCGCAGAATCTTGTTGTTTGTGAGTGGAGAAAGTGGTTCCAAGCTCTCCGAATACTAACATCTCTTTATGTACTGCATTACAGCCACAGCTTGCGCTTTGGAGACTTGGCCTTGTTCAAGCAGGCAATTACAGAGTTCGGAGATTTTCGTCAAAGCGTGAACACTATAGCCAAGCTTTTCTAGGTTTTCGCGGCCGCCTTGTTCTCTGTCGACTACGATCACCAAATGTTTAACTCTTGCCCCCAGTTCTTCCAGAGGTTTTATGCCTTCAATCTTCGATAGGCCCTCGCTGAGGACATCATCGAAGAACAATATGTGATCTCCATTGGCAACTCCCGCGCCGGCAGTCCTGCCGGTTACGCCGTAGGTTTTTTCCTCTTTTCTTACCACAGTGCAGGGTAGGTTGACTTGACAGCCTATGCTAGGCAAGATCAATGCGCCCTTCAATTCGATTGAGGCCAGTTTGTCGATTCTGTCCACGGCCATTATGTTCTTGATTTCGCAGGCAGCGATTTCTGCGATTGTGCAAAGCTCTTTCGGCGAAGCGATCAGGCATGCTAGGTCAATGTAGTATGGGCTCAGGGCTCCTGACCTGATCTTAAAAGTGCCGAACCTCAGGCAGCCAGATCGATAGAGAGAATCTGCAACGCGTGATATAGCGGGGTACATTTAGAGTCGCAGAATGAATTGCGTCGTGCCCGATTTAACGTTTGCCGAGTCCTTTTGGGGGTGTTTTTCTTTCAGATATATTCCGTGTAGGAAATAAAGTATTATATATTACGATACAATGTTCTACTTGATCCTACAGGTTGAAAGCATGTTCAAGAATGGAAAAGTTCAAGAGCAGTCTTGCCCGCATGAACAGCTCAAAACAAGGGAAGAAGTAGAGGCCACACTGCGGAAACTGCAAATTCTGAAGAGCAGAATCTTGGAGCTAAGAACACAATGCGAAGAACTCAGAAGGATAGGTTCAGAAACCAAAGAAAACGCGCTGTTGTGCAGCGAATGTGGCGAAGCGATAGAACCCCGTCAGGAAATCGTGGTCAAAGACTCTGGAGGATCAGGAAAGGAAAGGAATTTCCATAAAGAATGTTTCAAGTTACTCTGGGTCTAAGTCCGTCTGGCCCAACGCTCATGTTATGCATTGATCGTCAGAATTATTCTGTCCGCGCAAAGCCCGACGATCAGGTCGTGCTCTTTGGTTCTTCATGTGGATGAGCTCTGTAGGACACACCATAGGCGATACGAACCGTTTTTGTTTTTTCTAGCGTCCGGCGACTCCTATTTGGCAGGGCAGGCTACTCCTGCAAAGCGATGTTACGACCAAAATGTTAATAACTCGATGTTTTCATGTCTAGAAGACACGAAGCGGAAAAACAATGGGACATAGGAAGACGCATGCCCCGCGGCATGGTTCACTCGCATATCTACCTAGGAAACGTGCCAAAAGCATATTGGGAAGAATCCGCTTCTGGCCAAAAATAGAAGGAGACTCACCTAGGCTTCTCGGTTTTGCGGGCTACAAGGCCGGTATGACTCACGTCTTCAAAATCGAGGACAAGAAGCGCTCGCCAAATTTTGGGAAGGAGGTAGTGAGTTCGGCGACTGTCTTGGAGACGCCTCCTATATTCGTGTGTGCTGTGAGAGTCCTCACGAGGAACCTTTACGGTTTGCAAACTTTCTCAGAAGCTTGGATGAAAGATCCGTCGGATGAGCTTGAGAGAATATTCACAGTTCCTGAAAGCTTCAGTATGGATGAGAGCCTTAAGAAGATTGAAGAAAACTTGGCCAAAGTGTCGACGGTTCGTGTTGTTGCAATAACTCAACCCAAGCAGACGAGTGTGCCGAAGAAGAAACCCGACATTATGGAAATAGAGGTTGGCGGGGGAACGATTCAAAAACAGTTTGAATATGCAAAGACTCTGTTGGGGAAGACGATTGCGTCCACAGAGCTTTTCAAGGATGGCCAATACGTCGACACGGTAGCCGTTTCAACTGGAAAAGGCTGGCAAGGACCAGTGAAACGTTGGGGTGTAACGATACTGCAGGCCAAGGGACGGAAGACGAAGAGAGGCGTAGCCACGCTCGGACCTTGGAATCCACATCATGTGTTGTACAGTGTAGCTAGAGCTGGACAGATGGGGTTCCACCAGCGAACGGAGTATAACAAACGCATCCTCAAGATTGGGGCAGATGGAAAGGAGATAACCCCGAAGGGTGGTTTCATCAGGTATGGTTTGGTTCGCGGTCCCTACATGCTGCTGGAAGGAAGCGTTGCGGGAACGGAAAAACGTCCGATAAGATTGCGCTGTCCCGCGCGCCCGCCGGAGAACGTCGGTGAAGAACCGCCGCAGATCACACACATATCTCTTGAGTCTCCGCAAGGAAAGTAGACGGTGAGGCGCATGGTCAAGAAATCGGCGAAAATCTTCAGCCTCGAGGGGAAACCCGTCGGGAAGATGGAGCTTCCGGCAGTTTTCAGCACACCGTTGAGGCCGGATGTCATAAGACGGGTCGTTCTGGCGATTCAATCTCACAGGCGCCAACCGCAGGGGCGTGACCCTATGGCTGGGAAGCGGACAACGGCAGAATCCAGAGGCACCGGTTCTGGCATTTCTAGGATCCCGAGGATCAAGAATCCTTCAGGACGAGCTGCTTTTGCGCCTGGGACGGTTAAAGGGAGGGCAGGGCATCCTCCGACTTCTGAGAAGCGGATCGTCAGAAAAGTTCCACGGAAAGAACGACGTCTTGCTTTATTCTCGGCAATAGCTGCTACAGCATCAAAAGAGCTCGTGGCGTCTAGGGGGCATTCAATAGAGGATGTCCCACAGATTCCCCTAGTGGTTCAGAATGACTTGGAGAAATTGAAGAAGACCAAGGAAGTTGTAGAGGCCCTTGTGCGCTTAGGGGTGCTGTCGGATATTTATCGGGTGAGGCAAAGCAGGAAGGTCCGCGCTGGAAAGGGCAAAGGCCGAGGCAGAAGGACAAAGCAGGCAGTCGGTCCGCTTCTGGTCGTCACCAAGAACGAAGGAATAATTGAAGCAGCAAAGAACATACCGGGCGTGGACGTTGTTGCAGTCAGCAACCTCAACGCCGAGCTGCTTGCTCCAGGTACTCATGCAGGGAGGCTCACAATATGGACGAGTGGCGCAATCGAAAGACTTGACGAGCTTCACGGTAAGGAGGAGCAGACCTGATGGATTCCTATGAAGTCATACTGTACCCATTGATGACGGAAGCATCAAGCCTGATGGTTGAGAAGGAAAACAAGTTGGTCTTCATGGTCAGTCTGAAGGCAGGCAAGTCTGACATCAAAAGGGCAGTTGAAGAACTCTATGAAGTGAAGGTTGATGGAGTAAACACACAGATTACCCACCGAGGAGAGAAGAAAGCCTTCGTGAAGCTTCGGCCAGAATTCAAAGCAACTGATGTTGCAATCAAACTTGGAATACTGTAAGATTGTTTGGAGAACTGAGCCATGGGAAAGAGGATTCGGGTACAAAGGCGGGGTCGCGGTGCACCCACTTTCAGGGCCTCAACTCACAAGAGAGTGGCCCCAGCGAGATATCCGTTGACGATCGGGCCGAAGGAATATTCTGAAAAGGCTGCGAGTGGTGTTATCGTAGAGTTTTTCCACGATCCTGGCAGGGGGGCTCCACTCGCTCTGATAAGATTTGAAAATGGTGAGAAGTGCTACACCGTTGTTCCAGAAGGAGTTCACACTGGTCAGCAGATCACAATGGGAGGCAAAGCAACGGTCGAAGTTGGCAATATACTTCCACTTGGGAAAATCCCGGAAGGCACCATGGTGTGCAATATCGAACTCCGCCCGGGAGATGGCGGCAAAATAACCAAATCATCTGGGACCTATGCAACGGTGGTGACACACACTCCTCAAGGAACAATAATCAGGCTTCCATCACGCAAAGCGAAGTACATTGATGATCGTTGCAGGGCCACGATCGGCGTGGTTTCCGGAGCTGGCAGACCTGACAAACCGCTCCTGAAGGCTGGTGAAATGTTCCATCTTATGAAGGCAAAGGGACACAAGTACCCGAGGACCAGCGGGCGGAAAATGGTTGCTGCCGTGCATCCTTACGGCAGCAGCAAGAGAAGCGCACGGAAAGTCACGACCACTTCGCATGGCGCGCCGCCTGGACAGAAGGTTGGGTTGATCGCGGCTAGAGGCGGCGGGCGGAAAGGCAAGAGCGCACGAGACGCTGCCAAAGCAGAAGGTTTATAGCGCTTGAAACAGCGAATGGGGTGAAAAGGAATGCCGAAAGAATTCACGTACCGCGGATACACTCTCAATCAGCTGCAGAGCCTGTCAATGGACGAATTCATCAATCTGCTGCCTTCCCGACAGAGGAGGAGCCTGCATCATGGTTTTGCCCCTGAACACAGAATATTGCTTGAGAAAATCAGAAAGGCAAAGGAAAATCTCAGGCAGGGAAAACCTGATACTGTCAAAACGCATTTGCGTGACATGGTTATTCTGCCTGAAATGGTAGCCACCTCAATAGGCGTGCACAACGGAAAGGATTTCGTCAACGTAGAGATTAAGCCTGAAATGATTGGACATTATCTAGGCGAATTCGCAATAACAAATAAACCTGTTAGACACGGGACTCCGGGAATCGGTGCCTCTCGCTCGTCGATGTATGTCCCGCTGAAATAGGCCGCCTTTCACATTCTCAAGCGCTGTAGTCCATCTTCGGAGATTTTTCACTTGGTGACTTGGCTTCCGGTATTTGAGGCAGCGGAATAGGTGGCGGAATGTTCAGTGACCGCGATATGACCACGGACTCTATAAAAACAACATTAGATATTGACTGCACAACAATCGGGGGCGGAGGTTTCTTCTCTTCGAAATCCTTGTAAACTTTGTCAATCTCTTCCCTGTCGCCAGCCACGTAGGCTTTTCCCCGAAGGCTCAACTGGGCGACTGATGGATTATAGCTTATCGTCAATACAAAAGGAACCTCAAGTGAATCTGCCGATTTTTCCATCCCCATCAGATTGAGGTTCGTGTTTATCTGAATAGGTGGCATAGGCTTCCTTATGTCTAAGAAGCGTTCAGCAGAAATATTAGTTATGGAAACGTTTACTCTAATCATACAGACCATTTAAAAATAGCAGAGCGCCGGGTGATTTAAACATGCCCATTTTCAACGGGTTTGTACTTCGTGAAACCACAATGGCCGCAAGTGTATCGGTTGCCATGGTCAGCCATGAAATATCCTGTTCCACAGCGTTCGCAGGTGGGTCGTAATCGCAAGACTTTGTCCGCTTCCACTTTGTACAGCGTAAAAATGCCCTTCTCCTCTTTCTTCTTTTTCTCCCGTTTCGCAGTCTTCTCCGGTTTTTCGACCTTTTCAGGCTTGACCTCTGACTTAGGTAGCTCTTCGGGCGCCTTCTCCACTTTTTCTGCTTTCTCAGCCTTCTTAGGAGCTTCTGTCTTTTTCGACATGTTTACTCCTTCTTCTCCTCTCTAGTTTCCTTGGCTCCTTTTGCTTCTTTAGGTTGTTCTGCTTCTTTCGCTTCTTTGTTTTTGTCCTCAGGGACGTTTCTCTTTACAATGTATTTTGGTTCTATGAGTTTTGCCTGTTCAATTGTGTCGTAGATGTTTGCTGTTCCGAAGGCTGTGAGTGTTCCTGTCTTGGTCACGTATTTTTTAAGGAAAACGACGCTCTCATTCGTCTTGGTTGCTACGGCGACCGCTTTTCTGATTTCCACCCTAGACGGGGTGCAGCCTGTTTCCCCATGTTCAACTTGGAAGCTGACCTCTTTCCGCTTCAGCATTGGGTTTTGCTTCTCTGAAATGACTAAGACTTCCATGGCTTTTCCTCATGTTGGGTGTTGACTTGATGCAGCACGTTCTTATTTAGCTTTTCTAGGATTCTCCATGCTCTTCAGTATTCCGCTGACTTCTTCCTTTTTGGCTTGAGTTGTCTTGACCACGACTATGCCCTTGTAGGGCTGGCCGTAAACTACGAAGGAGTCTTCCGGGGCATACAGAATGGCGATCAGTGCAAGCAAGTCCTCTTCTCCATCCACGACTATCCTTGTCCGACTGCTATCCCTCAAAGAATCTCTTATTACCGCAATTGCTTCGTCTGTAATCGTCGCTTTGGGATTTCTAACGTTCACGGTCTTCTCTGCCGCAGACGAAAAGGGCTTCGTGGTTCTCCTCATTGCCTTGTTGTCTATGATTGACAATCGTTGAAGAATGTGGTTCTTCTCAAGGTTTTTTGAAACGGTGTCCCCCACAGATATTATGCATGTCGGGTTTCCTTCTCTGACCATGTCTTTGAGCCTGTTCATGGTTTCAGCAAATGAGCCTGGCACGAGCGTACCCAGAGGTTCTTTGAGCTTCGCACGTAGCTCGGTAGGAAGATTGTAGACGATAGCCATTCTATCTGACCTTTAGGGCGTATCGTCCTTTCTCTTTTATGTTCATCGCTTTGGCTATGGAGGAACCTTCAGGTTCGAAGACTATTACTAAACCGCTAAAATCATCACTCAGACCTGATGTTCTGCATTTGGGGCAAACGTTTTCCTTGGTCAGAAAGTGGCAATTTGGGCAAGCCTTTTCGCTCATTGCTTTTCGCCCTTTTCTGCTGGCTTCTTCTGAGCCAGATCTGCTATTTTCTGCGTTTCATGCTCGATCCACTCTAGTTTGCCTAGGAAGGGCTGTCGAGCCGTTACGCCTATTTTCCCGGAGCTTCCAGCTCTGCCGAGTGAAACTGCCGTAATTCGTACTCGAACTTGATCGCCGGTCACAAGTTTCCTTTTCGTTTCTTTCCCAAACAGGACACCTTGCTTCTCGTCGTAGGAAATGAAATCGTCCATGAGTTGTGAAACGTGAAGCAGCGCGTCTACGGGTCCTATCCTCACGAAGGCCCCGAAATCAGCAATTTCTACAACTTCGCCTTCTACAACTTCTTGGATTTTAGGATAGAAAGTTAACAAGGAGAATGATACCTTATGGTATGTCGCCCCATCGCCTGGGATGATTTTCCCCGTAGGGCTCACTTTCACGTTTATCACGGCTATGACGTAGCCTAGTTCCTCGTTGAGTACGCCCTCGTATTTTGCTTTAACCTGCTGATGACCGACTGCTTCGAGAGGGTTGCCGAAGGTCTCAGGCGGAATCCGAATAGTGTCTTCACGCGTTACAAATTTGAACATGGTCATGACCTCCCGTCAATCTCTAAGTGTGACTTTTGTCTCACATAAATGACTGGCATATTTATATTTCTTAGCCTCTTTTTGAGTTGCACGTCATTAGTAAACACTGCCGCGTTCAGCTCAAGAGCTGCTTTGACAATAGCATCATCGGCGGAACCTCCTCCTTCATCTACCTCGATTAGTCTGCATTTTTCTGCGAGTTTCAGTGCATAAGCGGCCCTTTTTTGCATTTTCGGGGAATCCCCTGCTGCGAGTTTCTCAACTTCTCGTTTGACTGGAGAGATCAGAATCGGCTCAAAATTTCTGTCAAGCAGCGTTTCTAGTTCTTTGAAAATGTCAATCCTGAATTGTAGCGGGACAAACAATGCATTTGAATCCAAAATCACTCCTAATTTCTTCTTCTCAGCCTTTAGGGTTTTTGACATGCCTATTTTATCAGTCCGAAGCCGATTAGTCTCCATCTGCCTGCTATTTTTCTGCTTATAGCAACTCTCGAGCCAATCTGCGTACAGACAGGTCGAGTGAGTTCTGCTTTGACCCCTCCTTTTGTCACGGACGTTACTTTTCCGACTGTTATCGCGGCGCCAACGTGTAGGAGCAGGGTTTCGTTCATGCTAACTTCCTCGATTTTTGTCAGCTCTTTTGTTCCAACTGCCTGTTCAAGAATATGTGTTTCCATGGTTATTTCTGATAGCGTTGGTGGAAGCATGTCCGTCTTTCCGGCGATGTTTCCAGTTAGACCATCTGCTTTTGAGTATGATGGGTCCAAAAGTGTGCCGACGCCTACTAGCCCTCCGCAGTGGACTTCATCCACGGTTTTTCCTCCTGCTTGAAGGCTGGTGATCTCAGTTATTAGGGGGTTGTACTTGTTTCTTCCCTCCTTTTCTGTGATTATCCCGGGTCGAATTTCTATTTGATCGCCGACTGCGATTTTTCCTTGAATGACCGTGCCGCCTATTACTCCGCCTTCCAACTCGTCAATAGTGGTGCCTGGTTTGTTGATGTCGAATGAGCGAACAATGTACATCAGAGGAGGTTTTGTTTCGTCTCTCTTGGGCGTCGGTATGAATTCTTGCATGGCTTGAATCAGAACGTCTATGTTGACTCCGTGCTGCGCAGAGACCGGAAGAATAGGCGCTTTCTCAGCGACTGTTCCTTGGACGAACCGCTCTATCTCCTCGTAGCTTTTTCTTGCCCTTTTTTCATCGACGATATCCACTTTGTTCTGCACGATGACAATGTTGTTTATGCCTATCGCGTCCGCGGCAGCCAGGTGTTCTCTTGTTTGAGGTTGAGGACAGGGCTCATCAGCGGCTATGACCAGCAGGGCTCCATCCATTATAGCTGCACCCGAGAGCATTGTTGCCATCAGCGCTTCATGACCCGGTGCATCCACGAAACTGACCGCTCTTACGAAGGTAGCTTTGGAGCCGCAGTTTGGACAGATGGGTTGCGTGGAATAGTTCTTCGGTGGTTCGCAACCTGAGCATTTGTAGATCGGCATGTCCGCATACCCCAGCTTTATCGTGATTCCCCTTTTCAGTTCCTCACTGTGTCTCGACGCCCAGACCCCAGTTAGCGCCTGCACCAAAGTGGTCTTGCCATGATCAACATGGCCCATGGTGCCTATGTTGACTTCAGGCTGTTTCGGCAAGACTTTGCTTTTCTCGCTGCTCATTCTCTATTTCCCTATCAATTTTTTGCGGATTATTGAGAGTATGCAAGTCAGAACTCTATAAGCCTCAGGGCTGCAATCAAACCTTGGGTGCTGCCGGGGCAGTTTCTTTTGGAGCTTCTTTTCCTGAGGGTTCCTCTTTCTTCTCCTTAGCCTTCTTGGGTTCTTTCGACTTTTCTTTCTCAACGATTTTCATGTTTATTTGGACTATATCGTCTGTTATCACGTTGCCTCTGACAGTCTTTCGCCTTCTCGCTCCCTCGTGTTGCGGGTTGAAGCCTACTCCCCCGCTCAATATCACTCTTCGGCGAACACCGCCGTGAACACTGGGTCTCATCGGAAAACCGTCCTTGTCTGAACCGCCTGTTATCTGCACTTTCTTTCCGGGCATGTCTACAACTGACCCATCGAGTATCTCGCCTATTTTTCTCCCAATCAAAGGCGCTGTGCGAGCTTCTTCAAGCTCAACTGCCTTTGAAGTGCCCTCTTCCGGGTCTGAAACGATTAGCTTGAATTTGGCCATTAAGGATGAACTCTCCAGTAGTGGTATGAAAACTGAGTATCTCTCTATTAAGGATTTATGAGACCGAAGTTCCCAGAACAGGATACAGCTTTCAGACAGTAAAAGTTTTAATCTTGCTTTGAAGAGTTTTCTGGCTATGTGGCGGGTGGGATTCTTCTTCCACGAAATGGGCTTCGGATTACTGTCCATTTTCCTGCCACTATACGTTGTTTCAATCGACCGCGCGAACGGGCTGTTCTATGTTGGAGCGATGACGGCCATAGCACTGTTTGTGGCTATCCCTGCCTCGTTCTTTTGGGGTTACTTATGCGACAAAACAAGACGTTACAAGCGTTACGTCCTTCTTGCGTTCCTAGCCTCAACAATCATCCTTTGCTTCTTCACCTTCACTAGGAATATGGTTTTGTTGATTACGCTTTATGCGGTTATGTCGATTTTTCATGTGGCTCACGAGGCTCCAAAAAACGTGCTGATTTCTGAATTGTATTCTCATCAAGATTGGAAGAGGAACTTTGCGGTTTATGAAGGTTCCACGGAAGTCGGCTGGTTAATTGGCCTGCTATTAGGCTTCTTTGCCTCAAACTATGGCCTCGGTCAAACGAACACGCTGTTTCTAGTCGCAGGACTAAACTTCGTTGCCTTTGTCCTTTCAGTAATATTCGTTGTGGATCCCTCCTTCATTTTCGAAAGAAGCTTGGTAAGCATCGAGAAGACGGTTGATTTTGCGTCTCACGGTGTTTTCCTAGTTTCCAAGATGGTGGACGGCATAGCCCTGAGTGAAAGATTGAAGAGAGAGAACGTCACTGCCTTTTGCGGCGGGCTGGTTCTTTTCTCGCTTGCTACAAGCATGTTGTTTACGCCGATGCCCGTCTTCGTCAGCACCATTTTGGGTTTACCAACGGCGGTCGTCTTTGCAATTTTCATGCTGAATTCCGCCGGAGCCATAGCAGGTTATGCTTTGGCCGGCAGAAGGTCAGAAAAGTCTACTGGAAAATCCAGTGTAGGTGGGCTGGTGCTTGTTCGAAGCCTGCTTACCTTTCTGCTGCTTGCAGCTCTGCTGCAAGTGTCCTTCAACGTGCTATTGACAGTCGGGGTTCTAGTCTTAATGGGGTTCATCTTTGCGGTTTTCATGGTACACATTCTTTCCTTGTCCATGGAGCTTATACCTGCCGGCAAGGCGGGTCTAGTAAATGTTTTGATAGGCATAGGAGGAGCGTTAGGTTCTTTTGCAGGTCCTTTCATCGCCCAGGCCTTGGGCTTCATTCATGTGTTTATCGCTGCGGGCATAATCTTCTTCGCTGCTTGGGTTTTCTTCAAAATCTTTGCATAAACTGGGAAAGAAAAAGTGGGAGCGTCTATTCCACGTGTACCCTGAACAGGTCTATGTCCTCCCCCATTTGAGGCGAGACTTCGAGGAAGTCTCTTACTGAGCGTTCGATGTCCTTTGACTGGGTCACGTATCGTCCCACGATTATGATGTCTGCGCCTTTCTGCAGGGCCTCTTTTGCTGTTTCGGGGACTACTCCTCCGGCTACTGCGACTAGAAACTTTTTGTCCTTGAACGTTTGCCGCATTTCTTGGATGCGGTCGAGTCCTAGTGTTCTCCCGGTTTCCTGGTCTATTCCCCTGTGCAGGATGACTATGTCTGGAAACTCTTTGACGGTCTTGAGTTTCCCGATTGGGTCTTCCACGTTCAACATGTCAACCGCAGCATATATGCCTAGTCTCTTCGCTTCGTGAATGAAGGAATCCAGTGTTTCAGCCGGTGCGAGGCCTGCAGCCACGACGGCGTCTGCAGTTTCATTGTATGCCAAGTCCACTTCAACCTTGCCGACGTCTAGAGTCTTAAGGTCTGCAACGATAAACACGTCTTTGGCTATCTGTCTCAAGTCATTTATTATTCTCGTTCCGTATCTTTTGAGGAGCGGCGTGCCGACTTCCAATATGATCCTATCGCTTCCCGGAAGCTGTTCTATTATTCTCTTGGATCTCTCCAGTTCTGGAGCGTCGAGCGAAATCTGCAGGTATGGCGGTCTCCACAGCCGCGGGACCCTGAATCCCATTATTGGATGTTTGGCTCTATCTTTGTCATAGAACATCTTCTCAAGTGTTGGATACTTTGAGAGCGCTCTTTTCAATGCGAGCTTGGTTGCGCCGTAGTTGAATTGGTAGATTTTACGGAAGTCTGTTGCCTGTGGATGTATGAAGACGCTGCATACTATGACCCAATCGTCGACCTTGTCCCTTGGAATGATCTCCTCTTCCACTGCATCTGCGACTGCCTTGGCGACAGCGGCCTGTGCAGGTCCAAATATCTTGCCAACGTCTTCAGTGTTCTTCACTGTGACTTTTGGCACGAGCAGAGTATGAGGCTTGGGGGGAAGATTGGGTCTTATTACTGCCAAGAGTGGAGTGTGCCCAGCCGACAGGTTCGTCAGTCCTGCGGCGAATGCGTCCCCAACGGGACCGCACTTGTCGCCAATTAGAAGATCTATATGGGCTACTTCGTTACCTTCTCCGACAAGTGCTTCGCCGATCAAAAAAGTCTTTCCCTGCGATTCGGCAATAACGCCCTCTGGAACTGTCGGTATCGTATCGGCAATGTCTTTGAAGTCGACATTGAACTCTTTCAGCCACGTGTGAAGGGTGTCTCTGTGAATTCCTAGCATTTCGGCTGTTCTTGAAACTGTCGGCTTCCCCCTCGAGATGCTGCGCGTATCGGCGGCCTTTCTTGCAGCTTCCGTCAATATCACGACGAGTTCCTCTTTGTTTGATGGCTTTTTGGCGTCAGATCCCGACAAAGAAACATCACTTAGAAATGGTATGATGACCGTTCTTCTATATAAATCTGTCGGAGATGCAGAGTCTCAGGGTGGAGTGAGTTCGTGAGCTGCATGTTAAGGTCGGTTCGCCGTCGTATAGTGAGTGATTCCGACACGCAGATCCTGTTTTGCGTCGGTCATCGTGGTTTTATGTTTGACTGTGGATCGGTCTGAGCTCTTGGCCCGTCGACAAGGCTATATACTTAGGCGGTGTTTCAGATTTGGTCCTGTTTGAGGTGTTTGGGGTGTCGTGGAAGAGTCTTGTTATCCTGTTTGTCTTTGTTCTCGGGATTATTCTGTTTTTGTACGGTGCCAACTTCTATGGTGAGATTGCAGGATGGAGTGGCGTGTTCCTGATTGCCGGGGGGATCATCGCCTATTTGGGTCTGGAAGCGTATGAGGCCATAAGAAAAAGGGGAAGCTAGAAATCGTAGAGTTTTGAGTATTTGCCCTTCAGATACTGTAAATATGGTCTTACGGTGAGTTCCTTTCCAGTTATCTTCTTTATGAGGTCGGGCGGGTCATACAGGTTTCCTTGATCGTGCACGTTTTTGACGAGCCATTGTCTCGTTTCTGTGAAGATGCCCTTTCCGATCTGTTTCCGCCAGTTCGGCACATCTTTTTCCATTGCAGCCAACATCTGTCCGCCGTAGATGTTTCCCAAGGCGTAGCTTGGGAAGTAGCCGTAGTAGCCGTTTGCCCAGTGTGTGTCTTGCATTACGCCTTCAGAGTCGTTTTGGATTTTCAAGCCCAGATAGTCTTTGTAGCTCTGATTCCATATTTCTGGGAGCTCCTTCGTTGTTATCTTGTCAGCGAATAGGTCTCGCTCAATGTTGAAACGCACTATTATGTGCAAGCCATACGTGACTTCGTCTGCTTCTACGCGGATTTTTGAGGGTTTGACCTGATTCACGGCGTGAACAAATTTGTCCACGTTCACGTTTGACAATGTCTTTCCTGTGAGTTTCTTCAGCTTCGGCATGAAGTAGGTCCAGAATTCTCGTGATCTGCCAACTATGTTTTCTACAAATCGTGATTGAGATTCGTGGATACCTGAGGAGCAGCCTGTGCCTATTGGTTGGTACATCCATTTGCGGTTTAGGTCCTGCTCGTAGAGGGCATGACCTGCTTCGTGCAGTACTGAAAACACGGATGATGCAAACATTTTCTCGTAGTAGTGCGTTGTTATTCGCACGTCGTCATAGTAACCATTCGTGAAAGGATGTTCGGTCTCGTCTATTCTTCCTCCTGCGTTCTTCGATGAGACATCATATTGCACGGTCTCAGCAAGGGCTTCGGCTATTTTGCGTTGCACGTCTATCGAGATATTGCGGTTGAGAAAGCTCACGTCTGGCTGTTTCGGTGAGTCTTCACATTTCTTTAGAAGCGAGACCAGGCCCTCTCGGAGTTCGTTGAAGACTCTGGTGACTTCTTTCGCGGTCATTTTTGGCTCGAAAATGTCAACTAGCGCATCGTATGGCGTGGTTGTCTTCTTAACCTTCATGAGGATCTCTGCGGCTTTCTTCGATAATTCAATGTTCTTTTCGAGTTCAGGGCTGAACATGCTAAATTTCTTGGTAGCTTTGGCCTTCTTCCAGATGTCTATTGCTATGGCGTGCTGTTTTGCCATCTGTTTGACTAGTTCTTCAGGAAGTTTCGTCTGCTCATCATAGTTCTTCTTGATTAGGTACACATTCCTCTTTTGAACCGCGTCCAGCGTATCATAGTCTTTGTGATTTTCTATCGCGTTCAACAAGGTTCCTATTTCTGGGGCGGCTTCCATCTTGTGTTGCATGCCACTAAGCAAGGCTAGCTGTTCGCTTCTCAAGTGAATCCCTTTTGGGGGCATTTTGGTTTCCATGTCCCACTGCATGATTGCTTCAGTCGAAACGAAAACTATGATTTCCTTGGCTTTCTCCATGAGTCTCCTGTAATTTGCTAACAGGTTTTCCGTCATTCTTGATCGCTTCTGATTTTGAAGAATAATTCGATAGAGTCAGCCCATATATGAGTCTTGCGTGAATTTCATATGGCGTGGAAAGCATGTTGCGACCTGAAGACAGGTTCTCCGGAATCTCTTCGATTCCTGAAACTCCACCAATTGGGTAGAGGACAATATTACACACTTTGATATTGCAGCGCCTAGCAACCAATGAATGCGACGATTCGTGAGCAACAACATTTGTTCATGGCTTGCTAAACTTCCTTTTTCAGCGCCTACCCAGCTTTGAGTCGTGGTGCTCCGGCCGGGATTTGGACTTCAAGTTCGGTTCTCCCCCGGATTCGGGCTAATTGGAATTGAAGGAGCAGGCTCGTCGGTATGCTTCAGTTTGACGTATTCTTCGATTACTTGTTCTGGGTCTATGCCGGTGTCTTCAAATGCTCTTGACACAGCCGCCTTGAGAACTTTGAATTTGTTTTCCACGGCTGATCTTCCGAATTTTAGTCTTGAGTACTGGTTGCGCATGTGTTCGATCTTTGAACGGTCAAAGTAGGGATCTTGGCTTCCAGGGAGTACATATCCCATGAAGAACTCCTGAACTTTGACATTCAAGTTACCGCCATCGATGAGTTGGCTGTGGAGGACAGTTTCATAGGATTTTCGCAGGCAATGAGGATGAACAGCTTTCCACTCAGCAATCCCGGCCCTCCGAGCTGCCGACTTGACCACTATTTGGACCTCCCTTGAAGTTGGCGTTTTCCTTCTCCTTTCTTCTTGATTAATCTGATTATATTCGGAGCAGAATAGAGGTTCAGAGCCATCAATGGGACCGTGTCTGCCTTCCCTCTCTTTCAAGTAGAGTTTCAGAGCTTGAGTCGCCTCGTCACTAGTGAACGTATAGTATGGGATTCCTCCTTTGCAGGCGTTTGGTTCAATTTCCTTCATTTGAGGGTAGACGGGAATCATTACGTTGGTTTGATTCTTTGTCAACCCCTCAGCGACATCTTTGTAGCGAATTGCTCTGAGGGTCGAGTTTCGCAAGCCAGCGCTGAATAGTGTTAGAATTATAGCCCTATCTCTGAGTGAGCAAGCTGAGTCGGCCATGCCATAAACTTCTGACTTAGTTGGGATGTATTCTGGAGAAATCCTAAAGCGTGGTGGCGCATGATACGTCTCCAACTCCAATAATTTTGCATGTTTGAAACCGTTCGCAACGAAAAACGTTTTCAGAACGGCTACTGCCAAGTTGGAATACCTTGGAGAAGTATTTCTGAAACTGTCGGCATACTCTTGTGCAAGCTTTTCTGCCTGGTTCCGTCTCAATGCTACAAGTTGATTCGGTTTTTTGTTAGTATATTGGCAGAACTTGTACAGATGCCAGAGATAAAGCCTCTTGGAACCCTCGCTCTTACTCTTCCGCATTAAGTGCAGCAATAAGTTGTTGACGGAGCGGTAACTGCTTCTCCACCCTTTCACTCGTAGAAACTTATGATGCTCCAGTCGCTTATCCACTTTAGTCGGCGGGAGATTATTAGGAGCACTCTGAACTCGCAATCCCCTGATCTCATCCAACTCCTGGGCCAAAACGCTGTTCATGACCATCTCATCCAACTATGGTTGACGGGGAATGTATGCCGTGATTTTGGCTTGGCATAACGCTTTCTAGTTCTTCGACTACCAGGCTTGCGGTCTTTTCTGCTACATAACTCAGATTCAGGAAGAATGACTTCAGGTCTTCTGCAAACTCGCTGTCAGGCATGGTCAACACGTTCACAGGGTTTCTGCTTTTACTTCGGTTGTGGGAGCAACTATTGTCATTGCATGTGGTGCAAGTTGTTCCTGGTATGGTGTAGAACTTGCTGGAAAGTAGACGTTCTGCTTTTGCGTTAAGCTCTCTCAGCGAGAACAGCACATATGATTGTAGTTTTAGGGGTTCAATCTTTGCTACGTGCCTCGTTATTACCCTCGCTAGGATCAAAGGAGATGGATCCCATAGATAACGTTCGAGTTGTTCAAGGTCAAGTCCCAGGCTCGCTTTCACCTCTATCCTATTCTTTCCTCGCTATTGGCATAGACCTTGCAGGGGTAGCCTTGAGTGACGACCACATCGTATCTGCCGAAGTCACTGGGTGCCTCTGTTAGAATCACAGCATCTAGGCCATTGGCAGTTACTCTTGTCTTGACGTGTTCAAGAATCCTAATAGTGGCGAACTCGCTCTTTTGCCGGTAGTATGGGTCGAATCTCTGACTTTCTTTGAAATCGGCGTTCTCTAACAAGTGTCTGATTCGCCTTTCACAGGCATAAGAACTCAGAGTCTTGGTCAATGTCACTGTTAGAGGCCGACCGCTTTGCACCCATCCGTATTTCTCTCCTACGATTCTCATTTTCGCTAGAAGCTCTTGTTTCTGCTTTTCCACGACAGACGTGTCTTGCATGCTATTTCAGCACTACTTGTTCTCTATCTCATCACTACATAGTGGTTGTATTTAAATATTACTCGATATCTATTCAAAATAGTGACAAGACCTTGGTCGTAGTCAAATTCAGACGCACAATTAGACGGAGCGGAGGTTCGGCGGCTATAGCCATACCTCCAGAGGTTCTCAACGCATTGAGCTGGAAAATAGGAGATCTCGTAGAACTATACCCAGAAGAGCAAAAATTGGTAGTCAAAAAAGCTTAAACAGCAGCGCGTAATAATACAACACCCGTTTTGTTGTGTCGGTGGCAACCGCAGTGATTTCAGGTTTGATTAATCTGGCTATTAACTCGTGGAGGAGCTTAGTTGAAGCTTCGCGCTAGGATCAAGCGACCCAACCCCTCCCCATTCTTGTATATGTCTTCTGGAAACTCCTCGTAATTTCATTGGAACTTCGTTCTATCTGTTCGGGCATGCGATAGAAAGCAAATAAATAATGGTTATACGAGTCTATAGTGCTTTGCAGGAGTGTCCTTAGGATGAGTCAAGAAAGATTCCTGGTGTTGGTAGTCAAGTACAAAGAAGAACATGACAAAAATGTCAAGACCCTTCTTAAAGGCGTGATTACGTCGATAGACTCCAAGTATGGGGAAAGCAAACTTGTGTATGAGGGTTCTGATGAACGTGTTGTAACAGCCTTGGAAAGCATTATGAAATTGACTGAGTAGCATGAGCGCTCGCATCTAACTTTTTTCGCTTTGAAAATCGGTTAGATTCAACGGTTGAAATCGTTTCGTGAGATTTTTGTCCTTGGGCCGATCTTTGGAAATCATGAGTTGCCCATAAACACCGTCGTAGCCTGGGATAACTTGAACATTTCCCTCTCTAACTCTCACTATGGCTTCAGCAATCTCTTCACCGGCAACTAAACTCAAGTCTTCCTTTGAACCATCAATCAAAACAGAATACTCGCTTCCGAATTTCTCCACAAGCAGATTGTAAATGCCCCATGCTTTTTGAGTAGACGGGGAATCAACACCCAATACTGTTTGGACGATTTCTGATAACGGAAGTAAACAAATGAAGTCAATGGCATTCTCAGGTCTGAAGCCTGTTGGACGGTCAGCCAGCTCCTCCACGCGTTGCTCCACACCTTTAGTGAGTTTCTTCCTACATACAGGACAGGTGTTACCAAATTTCATCGCCTCTTGGGGCGAAAGCGATACATGGCAGTTTCTGTGGCCAGTCCAATGATACTTTCCGTACGCGGGATCTGTTTCAATGGTGAATTTAAGTCGATTCTTGTCCTTTGATTTAATCGTATCGATTATTTCGTAGTAGCTCAATTTATTCAATTCGAAGGCATTAGCTTCTCTTCCAATACGCCATGGCCAACAACTATGGCTGTCGCTATTGGAAAGCAAAGTCAAACTGTCGAGCTTGCTAAGGCGCCAATTCATGGGCGGATTAGATGAGAGCCCGGTCTCCAAAGCGCAAATGTGCTTCGTCATGTCCATATAGCATTCTTCGATGCTGTCAAAGCCGCTTGAAGCTCCCAAAACGCCGAACCAAGGCGTCCAAGCATGCGCAGGGAAAATCATGTTATCACCTGAAACCTCCATTATTTCCTCAACCATGTGTGCCGCGTTCACGTTTAACGTTGGTCTTCCATCGCATGCCAGATCACCGAACTTAGATAGCCTTTCATTGATCTGGAAGACCGTCTCAATGCTGGGAGCTAGAATAACGTGGTGCACTTTTCTAACTTTGTTCGCTATGGGGAAGATGGTGCTCACTTCCGCTGTTAGTATGAAATGCATTGGAGAACCAGAGTCGTCCTTAGTCTTATACAAGCTGGCATCACTTTCAAAAACGAGTTTCTCTCCAAGCTCTTTGAGCCACTTTGGGTTAGTGAAATCGCCAGTTCCAATGATTCCTAGCCCCTTGATCTTTGCAGAGCGTGCTATTTCTTCTACAGTCATTATTTTGCTTGTTGCCCGGCTATACCGGCTATGAATGTGAAAATCAGCTATGACTCTCAATTCTATCACACACCTCAATCTTCGTTTTTAGTGTTTATTCTCTTTTTCTAGAGCATTGCTAAGAACACCATCTTCAAACCGAGGATTAACGATTGAAAAATGGCAGATTTCACTGTATTACGCGCCGCGCACTGGAGAGACGTAAGCAAAGGTTCCAACTATTCTCGCGAATGTGGGCCAGACGAATCGAGTCTTTGTGCAAATAGTTGAAATCGTGCGCGCTTCACAATACACACATTCTTGTCTAGATCATGATCACAACGAACAATATTCCATGAACAGAATAAACATCTGTATGCCATAATTCCTTCTAACGAACGATGGCATATACATTATAACACATAATAACGGTTTCTGCATATAGGAGTGAACTCGGGGAATGTTGGCTTGAGCAATACTTTATTGTTAGAAAACATAATCGGGCGCCTAACTCACGGGTTACTCGGTCTAGATATATATGTAAACGAAAAGGTCAAGACGCAGTACTTAGAGGACTTTCTAACCTTGGATTCGCAAGAGCTGCAATCCGCGCTGACTTCTACAGCACCTAGGTACTTGGTACCAAATAAATGCGACTTATCAGTTCCTGAATTCGTAGCGTTAGTCGAAGATATCGAAAAGGCAAAAAGTATCATCAAGAACTTGGAAGAAGAGAAACCGGCGAAAATAGACGCGACAGTGAGAATTCTGAAAAAAAATGTACACTTGCTTTATGGTGCGTACCACACCTAGCCTAGCATGAGGGTTTTGCTCTCTTGTCGTTTGAGGCAGTATTTGGAGCCTTTAGAAAAACAAGAGAGCACTTGGAAAAACAGCAAAGAAAATCCCCTTACAGGTTTGTGACAACCAGACTTGAGAGAGCACACGACCTATCTCAGGCATGGCTTGATATTTATGAACTATACGGAAGAGGCTATCAAAGTGAGCTAACGACTTTCTCGAAGCCTTTCATAGTACGTACTCTGTCAATTTTTGGCACCAGCCTCGAGAAGAGGTTCGGGAACATTTTCCAAGCGAAGATTCCACCTGAAGTTTATGTTCTCTTGAGTTGCTTGTTTGGCGAATTGGGCTACGACACAGATTACTACGTTGTAGCGGAAGGCGACTGTTTCGAACAAAAGAGTATCTATGGCGAGATCTACAACCAATCTCTGAAAAACCTATCACCACCAAGAAAAATCGCGCCCGAAAACTACACCAAATTGCTTAACTCCATACAAGATAGAGACACTGCGACCTTGTATTACGAACGCAGCCAATATGATAATGCTTTGTCTTGGCCACTTCTTCTACATGAGTGTCTCCACTGGCTGTATTCAAATGAGAAATTGAACGCAATTGAACTCAAGATTGCAGATTCCCCTAATTGGATCAAAGAGGTTTTGATAGACATCTATGTCTCAAACTTCTTCGGTCCAGTATACGCAACTTCATTGGTATCCTACTTATCCCGCTATCCGCACGAAGAGACTTTTAGTCACCCACACTTCATAGTCAGACTATACACTTGTTATAGATACTTAGTTGATTTATCCACATCAAAACTACAACCTCAATTACAGAATGAAGTCAGTGAAGCGGTCAAGTATGTTCAAGATTTTCAGGGTCAATATCAAGATGAGCTTGATGAAGTGAAACCAACGGTAGACCAGATCTATAATCAAACGCGGCTTCCGATAATCAAACAGATATCACAGAAGACGAAGACTTTCGAAGCCTTTGTAGAAGCGCTAGAAGCAGATAAACATGCTGCAAAGTATTTGTCTCCAACTGAACATACTAGGAAGGAGGTGCTTCTTACGTCGGATGTTCAGCAGTATTATGATCTTGGAATTCCAGTGGCCGCTCACCCTAGGGTTCTGTTCAATTCATTTATTGCGAGGAAATACTTACAGGAAGGAGTCAGCATGCTTTTTATCCAGGAATCTTTGAAGAGGTACTGCGTCAAGCAGAAATGGTTGACCATATAATCAAATGTAGGTGTGTTCTTCCATAGCTTTCTTCATATTGATTACGTCAGAATCTTCATTTAGTTTTGACTCTACGCCGAAGAATTCCTGGAGACCTCTATACTTTCCTTTGTAGCCTTCTGACTCGCCGCTGAGCTGATAGAGCATCATCGTAGCTATGCGCATCAGCGGATACAGAACCACTGGCAACATACCGTGATTCATTAGTTCCATTACCAAAGGACCAGAATATTCAGGATCAACAGCCCCCGCAGTTGAATGTACAACAATTCCTAGCCGTCCAAGGGAGCTCCTTCCATCGAGTCTGCCTATGTGATTTGGAGGAATTTTGACGCACTCAAAAAGTGGCGCAAGCGCATAGTCGTTAGGGTGTAAAACAAATTTGTCTTCGAAGGGTATTACACGTTCTCTGACATATCTCGCTGGTTTTTTCCCGACATAGTCCATAGGGTTATAGTATTCCTTCTCAAATCTCTCGATGAAATAGAGGATATTGCCTAACCTAAGGTCAATCCTGCCACCGTGAATCTGGGCGGGGTCAAGCAGAGGATGTATGATAAGCTCCTTTGTTCTCAGCAAAGAGAGAATATGTGTGTCTCCAAGCGCGCTCATATGGGTTTTTCCTCATATTTTAGAATCCTCAGATCGTATTTTGAGATGTAGAAGCGATAGATAGAATCGTGCTTAGCAAAGATCAGAAGGAAATACAGCCCTTTGTCTTCGGACTTCGTGAGCCTGAAATCATGAACTTGTCTACTCAAGAGAAAGCCTTCAGCAATTTCACGAACCTGTTCCAGTTTTGCCGCTTCATCTTCCACAACTCTCTCTGATAGGAAATTCCACATCTTGTCCAGAACTTTTATGAGAATCGCAGCCGAAACATCAACAGCTATTAGGAGAATAAGCTCTTCAGGGACAAGCTTCTTGCCTGCCGGAGTGGCGCTTATTTTGGCTTCGGGGAATTCCTTCCGAGTTTCTTTGATGAAAGTGTCAATGGCTTTCCGCTGTTCAATTTCTGCTTTGATCTGGAACTTCGCTTCCATAGGAATCGTTTCATAGATTGAGTCTTCTTGGATAAAACTCTTTTCATACCACAGTTGAGTAGGCAATATGACATAACAAGCACTTCCTGCAATTCTTCAAAAGGAGCAAAAGTGCCGTAAGCCGTAGGTTAACTCTTGCGCGTGCGCTTACTCCCACGCGATTTGTATTCAAGTTGTCTTAAGCATCATCGCTTCCTTTCGCACATTTGACGTTTTCAGATGAAAACCTTTCGCTAGATCAGCTGAAGAGCGAGGAATTTGGTGTGCGCAGAAAGAACGTTTCATGACAGGGGGTCACGTTCATGCACACGGTTTTTAACTGCCGCCAATCGTATGAGCATGTTTTTACTAGTAAATTGGTGCTGAAATCCCTTCTCTGGCGCTGATTTATCCTTTAGGCTACCATCCTAGGCGATCTTGGCGAAAGAAGCTCAAATGTGAAATCAATGTTCATGTGGTAACGCCAGCTCTGAAGACAGTAGTTAATGTACAGTTGAAGCTCGAACGCATCACACTTTTCCCTGTAGGATGACCTTCTCGCTACATCTGCAGACGTTAAGAAAGATTATAACTGCTAACTACAAATAGAGTCTTAAGGGGTCAGAAGATGCATCCAATCTTCGAAAGAATGCTGAGTGCTCTTGAAGAGAAAAGAGACGACGAGATCCTAAGATTCGACGATTTCCAGATAATCCAAAAACTCGGAAGGGGTCAACAAGGACTTGTGGCTCTGGCCACAAATCCTAATGGAAAGCAGTTTGCGGTGAAGTTCTTTTGTCCTTCCTTTGAGCCTTTTCAGGCTGTTAGTAAAGAAAGATTCATCCGAGAGATTCAGATACTTCTCAAGCTCAAACATCGCAATATTGTAAGCATTTATGCTGCGGGTTCAGCAAAATGGGATGATACGATAAACAAATGGAGAACATCCCCAAAGTTCGGCGATATGAATGAAGTACTATACTACGTGATGGAATATATTGAAGGCAAGAAAGTGAAAGAGATATTCTATAAGAATATTGAGCATTATGAGCCGTCGCTTCAAAAGTGTGCTCAGAAAAATTTGGGTCTATTCGAGCAACTGATAGTCCAAATAAGCACTGCAATGACTTTCTTCCATGAAAAGGAAATCGTCCATCGCGATATTACACCTGACAATATAATCTATTCCGAGCAAGACGGTACATTTGTCATAGTGGATTTTGGATTTGCGATGTATTTGAAGAGTCCACCTTTATCCGATCCCCAGAATATCAGAAAACAAGCCTTCCTAGATTTTGCCAGTGCACAAGAGGGCAAAATGGATCAGATCGCGGATCAATATAGCTTCGCAAAAATGCTTTCTGGGCTATTAGATTCATTTAGCCTATGCTACACCGACCAGCGTTACCGTGGAATTCGCATGGTTCTAGACAAGGCCATGATGGAAAAAAGAGAGGAGAGATACAAAAGTATGGCCAAGTTCATTGCGACGCTAGCGCCCTACTTGTACTCTCACCCATACAATTATGTCTTTCAGATAGGATCCTTTTTGATTCCTCGCACAAGATTCGGCAGTTTCACTGGTAGAATTAACATACCGTGTTCAGGATTTGTGCCAACGTTCAAAGAAATGCTTGACATAGTCGACACAGCTGAATTTCAAAGACTTAGGGGAGTTCGCCAACTTGGTCCGACCCATTTTGTCTATCCTGGTGCTACTCACACGAGATTTGAGCATTCCTTAGGCACTTATTGCTTGTCGTTGAAGTACCTTGGTGTGTTGCTACGAAACCCCAAGTTTTGCGATCTGGCCGATCCGGTAGAAGAGTCAGTGAAAATAGTCGCCTTGAGCACGTTGCTGCATGATATTGGTCACTATCCTTATTCTCACTGGATTGAAGAACTAGCGGAGACCGGTGACAAGTTTTTCGAGTCGCACGAACAACGAGCAGCTCTAATAATCCAAAATTCGAAAATAGGTCGTATTATTTCCGAGGATTGGGGGATTGATCCTAGTGTTGTAGGTAGGTTAATCTCTCGCAAAACCTCCGGTGGAAAAGAAAATTTACTAGGATCTATAGTGGATTCAGTAATTGATGTTGACAAAGTTGACTACTTGCAAAGAGACAGTGCTCACTGCGGTGTTCCATACGGACAGGCAATTGATGCAAATAGACTGATCAGCTCTCTTTTCGTGGATCCAAAGAATAATAGAATATGCCTTATAGAAAAGGGCAGATCCTCTTTTGTCGGACTAATGACCAGCAACATCATAATGTATCAAGAAGTATACTGGCATAAAACCGTCAGGGCATGTACTGCCATGTTTAAGAGATTTTTCTTTCAATTCATCGAAGAGAACAAAGACATGGTTAAAACGATAAGGGATCAATATCTTTCCTACCCTGACGAGAGATTCATCGAAACCTTGTTTTCACGAACTCAGGACAATCCTGAACTGAATAGATTGATAAGTCCTTTTGCTAATCAAGGCAGAGCATTATTCAAGCCCGCTTACGTGTATTACCCTACTCACAGTATACATGACCAGAGCGGGAGCACAAAGAAGCTCTTCGGTGAGATTTCGAATGGATCATACTCCTGCAAGATGAAGATAGCCGCTGAGTTAGTCGACGTATTGAAGAAACATGTTTCCGAGGCTTCAAATATGGAGCAGCTAGACATTATCTTGGAGACTGCTCCTGTAGACTACCGAGAAGTAGCAGAGCTGGATGGGTTTCGACTCTACGATTCTAGAATAGGAGAATTTGAAGTATTAAGTCCGGAAATAATGCAACTGAACGATTACCTTCGAAAGAACCGTAGTAGCTATGTTCTCTGTTCTCCTAATTTCTATAGCAAACTGAAGAAGCTGTCAGTAAGAGAATGGAGCGATATATTTAGCAGTGTCCTTAGGCGTCTTTAAAGTGTGAAGTTGGATCAATGCAAAGCGGTTGGCAACACACCATCAAGATTCAAACTCTCGCCACGCATGAATAGAGCATTCTTTTACTGGTAAATTGGGGTTGAAATCCCTTCCTCGGCGCCATCTGCTTTTGTATTTTAACAAACCAGAATAGATCAGTTGCACGTTGTTCAGGAAGGTTTCGGCTGCCCTTTTTGCTTCTCTCCGCGTTTCGTAGGTTCCGTTAAGCTAGTGCGCTAGACTTGTTACTTCATGATATGACAGACACTTGAGAACCACACTAACCTGTGTGTTTGAAGAATTGCAACAGATCGGAGTTACCTTTACGTTCCAATTCTGACTGGTGTCTTTTGTTATGGATTTGTTTGGGTCTAATGGAGCGTTCTTGTGGTGTCAGGCTCAAATTTAACTGGGCCCCTTCAGCTTCATAATTCTTGTTTGGATGGAGGCAGGTTTGCTTGCCGAACTGTGGTGGTGAAACTATTGTTGAAACAGATTCTGACAATGGAGTTTCTGGCGAAAAAAAGGGTCTCCTGTCCGCCCTTCCTCGGAGGTCAATTGGGTCTTACGTGTCGAGTCTTGCTTGTCAAAGGATTTTTCGCCTAGTCCGTTTGCAGAAAATGTATTTTTAGCTTCTGCGTCGCTAATAGTCCTCAATGCCCTCGCTGTTTGTTTGAAAGCCTCCTGAATAATGATTAGTTTCTCTGCATCGTTTAGGACTCTGCCTAACTCCTTTTTCTTGGATTCTTCAAGTCGGGCATAATCAACGCCCATAGTTTCAGCTATGTTTTGCAAAGACTCTAAAACCTCAACTTTCCCTTGTTCCTGTGGCTTGAACACGAGTTTTGCGTATTCTTTACGCAGTTCGTCAACCTTTGTTTTGTCGAAATAGGTATCCATGCTTCCTCCCAGGATATGACCCATAAAGTACTCCTGTGTTTTCAGGTCAAGTCTCCCCCCGTCAGCCAATTGGCTCCGTAAAACTGACTCAAAGGTTTTCCTGAGACAATGTGGAACTACGCTTTTCCATTCCTTTACGCCAGCTTTCCACGCCTCAGTCTTAACTATAACCTGCAATTCTCTGGCCGTCAAAGGCTTGTTAACTCGTTCCTTGCGCGAAAGTCGATTATGCTCAGAGCAAAACAACACCTCTTCGTCATGGATCTCCCCGAATCTTCGCCGATGGCCAAGGTAGAGTTTTAGCGCTTCAGTCGCTTCCTCAGATGCGAAAACTGAATACTCTATGTTGCCTTTGCAGGCTGAATTTACAATTCTTTTCATACCCTTATGAACCCTGACAAGAATATTTGTAGCACCTTTCTCAAGCTCCTCTTTCACCTCGCCAAATAGAAGTGCCCGCACGGTGCCATTTCTTAACCCCGTGGACACCATGAAAAAACAATTGCGCGATTTCTTAAAGAGCCAGCCACGTTAGCCATCCTCCGAGCTTCATCCAAGGTTGGTATGTATTCAGGCCTTGTTCTATCTCGGGCAGACTGATGGAAACACTCCACTTCGAGTTTTTCGCTGCCTCTAAAACCGTTAACTTTGAAGAAGGTCTTAAGCATAAACAGGGCAGTATTTGCTGTTCTGGGGCTCTTCCATCCGTGGTCCATTTTATGATAGCAGAAATCCTCAATTAGCTTCTCAATGTCAACTTTCTTTAAAGCTACAAGCTCATCAGGCAACTTGCCTGTGTGCTTGCTGAAGGCATAAACGGCATTGCCATAAATACAGCGGGAAGATTCGCTGCCAATCTTCCTAAATTTGAGGTGCCGAAGAAGATTGTTCACACTTGGATAACAGCTCACCCATTCCGAAACTTTCAGATACTCTTCCCAACGATTAACCAGTCGCTGATCCCCCAAGACATGCCAAAAATGTATTGCGAAGCTGTGGTTTCGACATATTTTTCTATCACGAAACTGGGGTTTCGCAATATGCAATGCAACTGTCGATGTAGGATAACTCTCGTTAAATTGTCCTTTCGCACCGACCACCCAAGCCCATGCAATCACGGATTTTTTGCTCATGTTTTGCACTCTCCCTCTTTTGGAGTGGTTTCGGCATTCGTTCGTGCTTGGATTTCTTGTCTGTGCTTCAGGTCTTGAGTGATGATGTTAATCGATTCGAGAATGATGTCGATGGGCTCGTTCGGGGAGAAGATAATGGCGGCTTTGCAGTTACAGATCAGCGATAGCTTTGGTCCTAGTTCTTCTCTAACCTCTTTTGGAAGGTAGTACTGGCCGGTTGGATTCGACTTTATTTCGTATTTGACCATTTGTATTCCTCTCACCAGAAAAATATAGCGCAATTTAAGATGCTGAAAAGGGTTGCTTTTTGCCAGAGCGACAGTTTTTCAAGACAGTTTGTACCCATTGGGTATAGGCGACTATGATGGAAAACGAAATTGATTTTACGGCTCTGTGCTTGCATCTTACACCAGAAGAAAAGCTAAAACTCTTCGATATGCTATGCGATGCACACGACGGAAAGCGCCAGAGGAAACGCCTCCCTGAAAGAATCAGCCAAGACCTTGGCATCCCTCGGACTCATGTTTACCGCTATCTGTCTGAAGAAGGAAAGAAAGGGCGTATCCCAAGTGCTGAAACAACAGCGAAAATAATCAATGCCCTGAGAGCACTTCTGTTTAACCAATCAATCTTACCCATTTTGAAAGCAGCATCTGACCGTATGCTAATCGAAGCAAGGGCATACCATCACTGGATAAGAGGAATAGAACATAGGACCAGTTCTTTCTCTCTTTCAGAAATAGAAAAACTTGAGTGGAGCTGTGGGCGCTAGTCTTAACTCCTGAACCTTGCCCTCTGCAAAGAAGCGATATTTTAGTTGGAAGAGCCATTCTGAACCAGTTGAAGATATTCTTGGATGGCAAAAACTTACAATTTCAAATAACTGAATAGGACAATTAATCCTAAAGGGAATTTCACTTGGTTCTAAGTCCATGCGAGAGGTCTTCTACAACTTGGGCATTCACGAGCCCACTTTCGGACACGTGCTCCGCAATGAGGACAGCTATCTGGTGGCGGGCTTGCTGTTCCAGAGAGAATTTGTGCAAGTATGGAGATTGCAAGAGCACCAAGACCAAGAGCAATTAGAGCCTTTAACCAATCTGGGATGTCACCATCTGACATTCTTTTTTGCCTTCTCATACATTTTCGTTTGAGCTTCGGCTACGACCTTCATATGCTCTATTACTATTTGTTCCAGTGCTTCACAGCGGGCTATTCCCTTTCTTTTAGCATATTCAGCTACATAGTTCCATATTGTATCATTGAAATCGGCGCATCTAACGTTTACCATGCGAACCACATTACCAAGGAAAAAGGTTATATATAGGGTTTTGCCTATTAGATAGCAGATTTACATATTTGATACCGTAAATGCAAACCATAAGCAATACTAGGAGGTGAATCAATGTATCAAACACAGGTGCGCACGCCGTCAAAAGAGGTATTCGATGGGCTGCTACTAGCCTGTCTGGCTGTTGGACTGATTGCTGGCGTAATCTTTGGCTTCAGACTATACAACTCTATAGTTTCGAAATAGACAACTGCAAAATTCACAAACAGATTGCAGCTCTTGGCTTGAAGGCTACCAAGGAAGCCGCCAACATTCCAAAGACTTCTCGTCTGAAGATGAAAGCGGCAATTCCCTCAATGAAGGAAATCGACAAACTCGTCTTTGAACTGTTGAACGCATAGATTGGCGCTGCTGTGAAAGTCTTGCGCTCGTGCCTTGGCGACTCATAATGGCCTCGTATCAATACGAGACGTTTATTCTCTTGCAGAGAGCCCTACGGAAAACAGAATGGGACAGCAGGCCCCGCGATCGATCGCTAATGAACTGTTAGTTAACATCCATACAAATTACATATGTTTTTAAATCAGCAAATGCCAAATGCCTCCTAGGAGACAGCCAAATTGCTCAAGTCTAAGATCGACAATCGCGTGATTCTAGCCTTGGATTTGACCGACATTGATCATGCGATAGACATTGCGTCGGTTACAGCGGAATATATAGACGCCATCAAAATTGGTCTACCCTTGGGATTGACTGCAGGTCTCAACATTGTTGACAAGATAAGAAGAAGCGCAGACTTACCCATGATTGCAGATATTAAGATTAGTGATGTGCCTGAAATAGCTAGAAAGCTGGCTCGAATCTGCTTCGGCTTGGGATTTGATGCCATTACAATTCACGGGTTTGTAGGTCCTACGGCGATAGAGGAATGTGTGCGCGAAAGCAAAGCCGCCAAGGATGTGGTCGTAATAACAGAGACAACTCATTCAGACGCTGAAATATTCATGCAACCGCTTTCCGAGGATATTGCTCGGATGGCGAAAGACGTAGGCGCTACAGGTATTCAAGCCCCTGGCACGCGGCCAGAAAGAGTCAGACTTTTCAGAGAAATTGTAGGAGACGAGATGTTGATAGTTTCATGTGGGATTGGCGCTCAAGGAGGAAAAATTGGAAGCGCTATTAAGGCAGGTGCAGATTTTGAGATCATCGGCAGAACTATCTACAATGCTAGCGACCCCGAGAAAGTCGCCCGAGAGATATCAGAAAGACTTAGGATGGAAAACTGAAGAGCCTTGCTTGAAGTAAAGTTAACCCGAGCATGTAGCGACAAGCCTGAGTTCATTGTCAAAGCCAAGATCGGTGACCACCTTGATGTGGAGAGCCTTCACAAAATAATGTGTGACTCGCGGTCTTTCAAAAACGTGACCTATCTACGGAAAGTAGGGATTCTGCGAGCTCTGACCAGAAGCAAGTCAATCATGATATTCAGAGATGGCAGAGTAACCATTAACTGCGTAAGAGACGCAGAAGAAGCTTCTGCATTCATTCGATTCTTGATTGAAACACTTAGACTTCGATAGCCTTCAAAAAAACGGGGACCAAACATCAAGCCTCTGGCCTTCAAAACTGTTAAGTTTTATCTATAACCCTCTCATAACTAGATAAGCAGAGCACAAGTAGTTGAGGATCAAACATGGTTGGTTTCCTGCAAGCCTTTTCGACCCTGCAGAAGAGGAAGGATAGCGTTTTATGCGTAGGATTAGACCCTGCATTGCCAAGACAGCGTGCGAAAGACGTTATTTCGTCAAAGTATCTCGCCACAGCTGATGAGAATGAGGCGCGTCTGAGTTTCTGTCTTGATGTGGTGGAGCAAGCCAAAGAGTATAGTATTGCAGCAAAACCTAATCAGCAATATGTGCTGGGCTTCACAAAACAGCAACATCGAACATTGACGGACACAATTAGAAAGTCAAGGATGCTATCAATCCTTGATTATAAATTGAATGACATTCGAGACACTGTTGAATCTAGCTTATTTCATCTGGCAGAATGTGGATATGACGCAATAACATTTAATCCTTTATTGGGTAACCTAGAAGAAGTAATCAAATTAGCTCATGAGTCTGTAAAGAAAACCAGAGGATACGAGCTAGGGATAATTGTCTTAACGCTTACCTCGAATCCTGAAGCTGTAAGATATTTGAAACAAGCGACTCTCGATGAGCAACCCCTTTACGTTTCGATTGCGCGTGATATAAGAAGACATGAAGCGGATGGTGCAGTCATAGGTGCGACAGGACACATAACAGAGGATGATGTAAGACTGGTCAGAAAAACCATAGGAGAAGAGAAGATTCTTCTATTCCCCGGTATTGGTGCACAAAAAGGAGATCCTGAAAAAATCATCAAGACTGGGGGTAGAAACATTTTGATCAATGTCAGCAGGGACATCATCTACTCGGACAATCCAGGCGAGAAGGCTGAGGCATACCAAAAGTTATTCAATGAAATCAGAGAAGCGCATGAACTCAAGCGCTGAAGCTTCTGGCTCGCATATGATAGTAGACAAAGGTGCCACACCCAGCCAAAAGTAATACGAAGCTCAACCCGATCGCTATCCAAGAGCTGACCTTTAACTGTGACAAATCGCTGAGATCGACAGAAGATAGCACACCCACTAGTAGGAACAAACCATTTGACAGTAAAAACAGGCCTCGTTCGTTTCTTTTCTTTATCAACCTTTCACGTATCGCCTCAGCCAAACTCATGTTTACACCTATATTCCAGTGACAGATGCTTCAGTTAAATCTTCTTTTGATCATGAAGACGGACTCACTTTTGCCAAATCACTGCTATTTATAGATTTATTAGTTAGTTTGAGTATACTTGCAGATTTGAGAACCATGTCTAATCCTGCAGAATGCACAACATTCCAAGATCCGTACTACGGGGATGATTACAGGAAACCCCACACGCTGATAAAAATGAGCAAACCAGGCAAACTATGGGGGGATGAGTTTCTTAAGATTCTGAAGGAAGACGTTCTTAAACCCATGGGAATTGATCGTCCAAAGGAGATAGCTGCAAAACTTTGTGATTTTTTCTCTGCAAACGAGGAGACGCTGAGGAAAATTGAGAAGAACTATGATAAAATGAAGTCGAACTTGAATGATGTGGGTCTCGGGAACGAGTTCTTCACTGTTCTAGCCCGAGGAACTATGAAAGAAATGCAACACAGAAATCTTTTGCCGAAAGTGATAATAGAGAGAAGTGACCGGATGCCACCAATAGTTTAAGAGTTTTGGGATGCGAATCGAGTGTTTTCCAGTCGACGCAGTTTCTCCTGTCCCATTTCCTCTTCAAATTTCTTCATTTTCCAGTCCGCAGGAGGAATCGCATCCGCCCCTGGATTATCGAAGTTCTGCTCCTTGCTTGCGTCTATTTGATACGCTTTGAGTAACTCTTCTGCAGTAGTTACGGGTTTGATCTCGATTCCAATTCTCTTTAGTTTTTCTCTGGTTTGCCTACGGTCGTAAAGTACTATCGCATACTTCACTGTTGCGCCATGTTTTGAGATTATCTTTGCAGCTTTATTGATTCCTCCTCCCGAAGTTAAAACATCACTGACTATCACTATGTTCTCTCCTTTTTTTGGCTCATACCCATAGGCACACTTTATGTCTCCAATAGGAATTTCCTTCCTGAACCTAACTATGACTGCGTCAATTCCGGAGCCCTTCCGTGCCCCTAAGACAACAGAAGACATTAACGGAAGAGACCCAACGGTTCCGATGTCTTTATCAATGAACGCCAGTTTATCTATTGTTTCATCGTCCGATTCTATCTCTGCGATTTTCTCCACATAGTACCTAGTAGCCACATTAACAGCCTCTTGAGTTGACATCAACCTGTCCGCATCAAAGAAATAATTGCTTTCTGTTCCGGCAGCTAGAGCGTGCTCACTCTGATACACGACACCGTACTTGTCAAACACATGATAAAGGTCTCTATTCTTGAGAAGGACAGCATCCCAATTTGACACTCTTGCTGGGATGCCCAATCTTATTCTCTTTGCTTTTTGTTCCAGCTCATGCAATTTCTCTCTGTATATGCTTGTCAGTCTCGCACTTACCCTATAACTCTCGACATAGCGAGTCTGTGGATCTTTTTCACGCAATGCCTTAGCCAGATTTTGCAGTTCCACTCCTACGTTTTGTATCAAATCATCGAACAAATCTTTTCCAATCTCGCCAGCCTCATACGAGAAATCTACTGCAAGGTTGAACCACAACCTGTCAATATACTCCTTCAGAAACCCTGTTATGAAGATAACGTCCTCATTCTCGATATCTCTGCTCAAGCTATCTATTCTTTCTTGCATCAGACGTAAGATCCTAGTGTTACGCGGATGTTCATGTAGCGCAAAGCCAGCGTCTTCAATAAGCGAACTGATACTGTAGAGCAATATGTCTTCTCTTTCAGACGACATTAGCGTTCCCTCTCATGCTCTTTTTTCATACTACTAATGTTCCCTCCCCCATAAATCTATAGCCACTGTTCTCTTCCTTTGCTGGTCAGCGCATAAGTAGTTTTGTTCTGTACAGGAGGCTTTCTACGCTTTTCTTCCACCTCTTCAGCACCAACCATTTCACTCAAATACTTTTTAATTTTGCTGATGCCATGACCCGTATCTTTTTTCACTTTTTCGTATAGAACATCGTTGGCCAGCCCTCCTCCTTTCAACATTTTCGCAATCGACTTCTTAATGACTCGTTCTGCTGGTTCCTTCACGGCTTTTACGTCGCTGACCACTATCACCAATCTAGTGAAATATAGATTTCTGTTATTTATAATTTTCTGAAACTCCTAATTGCCACTCTATAAAATAGTAGTTTTGTCGAAATATGTTTTTGAAAATCCCAGTGCGATCGATCGCATGATAATTAGGGATCTCTCCCCAAGCGTCGCTCGCCTATATGCTGATTAATATGTTGTTCATCGTTAAGAATAGTCATGTGATCCAAATGAAGCCGAGAAAGGCTGTTTTGCCTCATGATACGGAATCTATAGAATCTCTTTTGAAGTACATAGATCTATCCATCTATCCTGAATGCGGCGACATCGAAAATCCAGATGATCAATGGTTCGTTTATGAAGAAGAATTGGGAATCGTTGGTTGCGTCGCATCAAGAAGAAGCACAGGTGAAATAAGACATATTGTAGTACTGCCGGATTATCGCAAGAGAGACATAGGAAGGCAACTAGCCAACAGTGCCATCGAGTTTCTAGGGAAGCTAGGCTACTCCAGAATCTGGGGGCAAATCAGAGTGGACAACAGGGAGAGCCAACAGCTATTTGAAAGTCTAGGTTTCAAGTGTGATCACAAACCTATAACATCACGAAAGAATCCAGAAGTAAAGTTGTATAAATATGTCTTATTGTTGTGACTTTGTAGGGGTAAAGGCACAAGTTCATCTAACTTCGCACACGTCATTTCTTCACAGGCTCAATCATCTTGCCGCTAACCACCGTTCTTACATGTATCTTGATCTCGTTGGTTCCGCATTGGGCTTGTTGCGTTTTTCAACATGTTTGAATACGTTTGGCAGGCAGTGGCGAATATATCGGTCGCTTAGCGTGCATAGAAGGGCAAAACGCCCCTATGAAGGTCTTATGGTCTGCGTGATTCTCCCGTATTCCTGAGAAGTTATTTCACACCGTTCTCTCATCGTTTTCGCAAAGTTCCAAAAATCATTGGGTCTTCTGTAAAACATGTAATTGTATTCCTCAATCAATTTAGGAAGGGATTTGTTGTCACATAATTTGCGAATGGACTCGATGTATTGTGTCCTAGGACACGTCTTCTCCGAGCGCACGCGCATTCCGCCTGCACCATTTTGTCTAACGTATTTTTCTTTAGGTGAGTGCAGTTGAAGAGCTGTCGTGCATCTGCCAAAGTGGAGGAAAAGAAAGGCGGCAGTCTTTTGCCCTACTGGGTCAACGAGTTGCTTGAGATGTGGAAGAATGCTGAGAGGAGCCATAAAGCTCGTAAACCTTCCTCGCAAGCAGTTTTCTAACATCCTCATCTTTCATTAGCATGTCCATTATTTGATCTGCTTTAGTTCTTTCGTCTTCTAGTCTCATCGCGGCCTTCAGGTCTAGGATCATACCGCAGCTAGGGCAGAACTGGGCTTCAGGGCCTGCTTTCTGTTTGCATCTAGGGCACACAGTTGATGTGAGTTCTATCCTTGTCTTCTCCTCTTGGTTCGATGTCAGTCCATGCGCTTTAAGGAGTGCACCGTCCACATCCCTGCCGGAGAGATGGACGTAAACAGAGGGCATATCTGATCCCTGAACCCAGCCGAGTAATTCTTTCATCTGGGCTTCAGTAAGGATTGAGGCTAATTCTGTTGCCCTAGTATGTCTTAGAAGATGTGTGTATAGCCTCTTTTTTAGTCCTGTTTTCTTGCCAAGTCTCCTGAGAACCGCTCTCACCGCGTTATAGCCAAGAGATTCATTTCTGTCAACTGTGCCAACACCCACCCACAATGGTGCATTAGGGTCGGCTCTAAGGGGATGAATACTGAGCCACGAAGCTAGTGCCGGTGCTGCAGCTATCACTCTCACTCGTCTAGGGCCAGTCTTACCGTCCACGATGAGCACTGCCCCATACTGGTCGAACCCTACATGAACTATCCGAAGTGATAGAGTTTCGCCTATTCTGCATCCTGACTCGTACTGGGTGAGAATGAGTGCTCTGTCTCTCAGGTTCTTAGTAGCCTCAACCAGTGTCTTAATCTCTTGCATGGTAAGGAGAGCTTCTGGCAGCAGCCTTTTCGTCTGAAGTCTTGTCTTTATCCACTTCACTTCAATCGGATATTCATGTTCGTCTTCGTTGCAGCCTCTTAGCCACTGGTAGAATCTCTTCAAGATAATTTTGTAATCGCGTTTTGTGTGCTCCGTGTACTCCGTGACGTTTATTTGGGTTACAAGCCTTTCCATGTCCTCTTTTCCGAGCTGCCGGAAAGGTTTACCAGCAATCCTAGCAAGTACGACCAGATGGTTGATATATTTGATTATTCTGGGCTTGCTAATGTTCTTGGCAAACAAATGTTCAACGAATTTTTGGATGTTTTGTCTGTCCTCGTCGCAGATGTTGCGTTCCAACTCTAGGCGTTCCAAAGTCCTTCTGAAAATCTTGTCATATTCGTAGATGTCTTTCCGGTTCGTGGGCATCGAGCTTATACCCTTAAGAAAAATATGCGAGAGAACCGAACTGGAAGTGTGGTGCTCCGGCCGGGATTTGGACCCGGGTCTCCGACTCGAAAGGCCGGAATACTTGGCCGGGCTATACTACCGGAGCCCCGATAGCCCGAGGTATCATGCAGAGTGTCTCTTCGTTCGAATAAAGCTTACCCTCTAAAGGCTACTTTCAAACACTCTTCTTTTGTTGCAAGTGTTGCTTTTGCCCTGCTCAAGGTTGGTGCATAATGGGCTGTTTTTGCGGAGTTCGTCATTATGGTCTCTATTCCTAGCCTTTCGGTCCATGAAACGACGGTGCATACCCCTTCCAAGACGTGGCCTCCGCTTCTCTCGATCTTCTTGACGTAGTCCTTCGCTCTTTGTTTGACGCAATGCGACGTGCAAACCCAGAATTCTGTTCCAGCTTTGACCTTCCTGCTGCCAATCAGGTTTGCTACTTGTCTGATTTCGTTTAGTGAACAGTGTGGACACCCTATGAAGACAAGATCTGGCTTTTTCGCCAGTGCCGTGGATAGCTCTTGAGCCGTCCTTCTTATGTCTTCGGCCTTGACGACTGTCTTCTCTTCTGTCTGGAGCTTCTTCGAATGGCTTTCGTCTGTGCAGTGGAACATGTTAACCATGCCTGTTGAGGCCAGTGCTGCACCTAGCTGTTTCAGATCGTCTTTTGTGGCTTCTTCCAGACCTTGGATAGCTGGAATTCTGTCTCCTAAAATCCTGCCCAAGTATGCTCCCAACGCACCGAATTCTGTTTCGTTCTGCAGGCGTTTAACTATTTTCACTAGGACTTTGGGTCGTCGATTCTCAGCCTTGTGAATTCCATAGTCAGGGGTTTTCCCGATGATTGCCGCCGCTAGTGCGCTCGGCCCGCCTTCCCTGTTTGTCCATGCTCCGAGAACTGAGTTGACATAGACCACGGCTGAAGATTCAGCCCAGGCAAGATGAGCATTGCGCTTTGGCTCGTCCAGATAATACGGTGTGCATGTTAGAGACTGGGTTAACCCTATTCTTTCAAACTGCTTAAGAATGCTCATTTGTTTGTCTCGCAAGCTTGCTCCATACTTTCTTCCCAAGTACTCACGGTCGAGGCTTTGCGGGTTCAGTGTGGTCTTGACTCTTACTTCTGCATGAGCGTTTGCTAACGTTTCCAAGTATTCTATGGGTGCGTCGCCGAGGGTCTTGTATGATACTCCTGAAACGTGAGCTGAACTTATCGGGATCAGTCTTGTGGCATCAAAGAGTTCGCCTAGGCGGACCAGTATTTCCATGCTTTTCTGGTTTGCCCAACCGCATTCGCCGTCGTAGACTCGTTCTTCTTCCTTCGTCAGGTACATGATCAGCTTCCTCTTCTTTCCAAGATGGTGACCGTGCCTTTTGCTCCATCGACCTCTACGAGATCTCCTGATTTGATCTGTTTGATGTCGATTTGGTCAACCATCGTGATGTCCGCTATTATCGCTCCAACTACGACGACTGGATCTGCCGTTTGGTTGACTATGGCCTTGGGCGCTAGGTTCTTCTTGGCCAAAGAGAATAACACGTAGCTGCCGACCGTTGAACCGCTGCCATGCGGAAAGCACAGAATCTTGTCTTTTATGCATCTTCCGCACAGGTCATGGTTCTTCTCGATGATCTTGCCGTCTGCTGGGTCAACTCCTCCCAGGAAGCTTATCGGCTTCGTGGAGACCAATGCTATTGCTTTGCAGTGTCCTTCGACTATTGCTCGGCCCCTTAGGGTTCTTTCCTGCATTTCAAGCCCGCTAGTAGGATATTTTTGCTGTTGAGGGGATTTCACCCAAGATCTTCGACGCTGCTCTGCTGACTTTTTCTCGGTTTTCTCTGTCAGCGTAGACGCGCAGTATGTTGATGAAGCCTCTGAGAGTTTCAAAAATTCTCGAGATTTCGCTGAGGCGCTGCGGAACTTTTTCGCTGCCTTGCGTTCTGTAGAACACGGGGATCTCCATGGATTCCAACAGGGCTGTATGATAGTAGGGTACAGATGGAACCGTAGGAACGTCAATTATCACCGTTTCGGTTCCGACTCCTGCCTTTCTTGCAATGTCTTCTTGCAGCTGCCTTCGGTGGGTCTCGCGACTGAAGATGTTTGAAATCATCGTGTCTTTTTCGTAGAAGGTTCTTTCATATGCGCACTTGAGCATTCTTCGTCTCTCGAGATTTCCTATTATCTGTGAGGATTTCTTGCAGTTCTTCAGCATCGTCCAGACCGTGTAGTCGTCCATACTCATGTAATCCTCCGGAGTCCTGAAGTCGGTCAGTCCCAATTCGTCGTCTGCCTTTTCCATTGCCAAGGCAAGCATTATCTGGGCTGCTCTGCCTACGCGGTGAAAGTATATGCTTTTGAATGATTCTATTCTGGCTATTATGAATGACTCAAGAGCTGAAAGCGCTCCCAAATCTATGGCAAGGTTCTCATCAAGCACATCTAGCGCATGGATCAGCCGGAAAATATCTATGAAACCGTATTCTGCTCCCGTGTGAAGTGTGTCCCTGACGATGAAATCCTGTTTGTCCACGTCAACTGCACTGCTAATGATCTGATCGAGAAAGGCCTTCTTGGGCTTGTGAAGTTTGCCTACCGCAATGTTTCCAACGTCTTCCGCGTCGTAGCCGTTCCTTCGCAGTATATCTTTCAATTCGCTGTTCTTTATTATCCATTGAGTCATATCCTCATGCGTCTTGCCGAGTTTCTTATCAAGCAGCTGCTCAAAAACATGTGAGAAAGGACCGTGACCAACGTCATGAAGCAGCCCTGCGATCCTCACAGTTTCAGCTTCATTCTTGTTCATGAGTCGTGAAATGTTCGGGTTCTCCGTTACTTTGCTTGCCAGATACATGACGCCGACTGAGTGTTCGAAACGCGTGTGGTTTGCTCCCGGATAAACGTATTCTGAGCCTGCCAGCTGCCGTAGCCTGTGCAGTCTCTGAACGGGATAAGAGTCGATGATCTCCTTCTCTCTTTCAGTTATGTAGACGTAGCCGTGCACTGGGTCTTTAATTTCGCCCCAATAGGCTTCAGGCATTTCGCACGTCTCCGACTTATCGAATGATTATTAATTCACCTTCGGTCTTATAATGCCTAGCACCTCGCCTTTGAGGATGGAAACATGCGCAAGAAGGGGTTCTTCATATGTATAGAGGGCCTAGATGGTTGCGGAAAAACTACACAAGCAAAACTGCTTACAAGGAGGCTCAGGAAAACCTACAATGCTGTCTACACGGCTGAGCCTAGCGAAGGAAAAATCGGCAGGTTCATCGGGCAATATTGTTTGAATGCAGAAAAGCGTCTGCCGAGCATCGTTGAAGCACTGCTGTTTGCAGCAGATCGTTTCGAGCACGTTACGAAAGAGGTTCTTCCAGCAATTAACGAAGGAAGACTCGTGATTTCAGACCGTTACGTCTATTCATCCTTAGCCTATCAAGGTGCAGCTGGACTGGATTTAGCTTGGATCGAAAAGATAAATGAGCATGCCATCCGCCCAGACCTAGCAATCTTCATCGACGTGTTGCCTGAGGCTGTTGTTCAAAGACTGAAGCCCAAAAGATCTATCATGGAAAAATTGGAGACGCAGAGAAAGGTGCGCCAAGTGTACCTGTACTTTGTCAAGGAAGGAAAACTCATCATGGTCAACGGCAATGCTCCCGAACAAAAGGTCGCTGACGACATCCTAGAGGTTGTTCTGGGCTTTCTCGAGAGGACTTGTTAGAAAGCTTTCCTTAAGCACTTTTTTCATGCATGTTTCATTGACCTTGCTGGCGACTACATTGACAACGTCTCCCGCTGATGTGTAACCTGGTCCTCTTTCATGGAACACGTACGCGTCCATCAGCCTTTTGTTAAACACAAGACGGATCATCCAATAATCAAACTTCAGCGACGTCTCCTTCCCCCCTCTTGACCTATGATAGCGCACGACGCAGAAGAGGTCAATTATCTCCAGGGGCTTCTTGCCTACTGCCTTCAACACTCTAGCGGTCTCGTCATCATTCAGATAATTGAAACCGTCATTTTCTGCAATTCCGAACTCAAAATTTGTTCGGCACCCATGAATTGACGGGTCAGTGACCTTTTCCAGATCGTAAGTCTGAGTGTTAAGTGCGTGAAGACCCGCAATGAGTTTCTGCTGCAGGCTCCTGTTTGAGATAGATGTGACAAAGCGCATGGCCTTATGGACGGTTTCGGTGAAGCCTTCGTAGAAGCCGAGCATGTTTTGATCTTCGGTCATGTCTTTTTCATTTTTCTGATTCTGTCTATGTTCTCTAGAAGTCCCGTAAGTGTGGTCCCTAACCTCTGCAGTTCTTCCTCGTTCTCTGCATGCTGCATCTTGTTTTGTATTTCTTGCACCTTGACGAGGAGTGTGACTTCCATGCTTTCCAAAGCCATGGACCCCGTCACCCTTGTTAGTTCTTCTCCTTGCTTCACTAGTACCACTTTCTTCTCGCATTTTCCGCACCATAGGTCTCCGTTCTTCAGCCTAAACAGAGGAGAACAACATACGGGACACGCTAACTCCGTGAGCGTTGAGCCTTGGCGGAGCAAGTCTGCCATTCGCCTGATGTGGGTCTCTTCCGTCGCCTTTCGCGACAAGTTTTAAAACCTCAAAGTAAATAGGTACGAGGGCTTATATAACAAGGTTATCTCGAAGAAGGGCAAGGTGGCAAATTTGGTTAGGAAGAAAAAGATGGAGGAGTATGAGGAGCGGATAAAGCAGGCAGTCGGCGTGCTTGGACAAGTCGCCGAGGACACTACCACGCCGAGGAACATAAGAAGGGCGGCGAAAGATTCCGTCACAGCTCTGCAGGGAACTGAGTACACTCCGGCTGTTAGAGCCTCAAATGCAATTTCGCTTTTGGACGAGATTCTGCAAGATCCAAACATGCCCCAGTACACTAGGGTAAAGCTTTGGAACGTGATGAGCGTCATAGAAGCAATAAAGGATTAGCTGCTCGAAGTTTATCGCGCGAAGAGGCCTGAAATGGATGAAAGTGTTCGATCACAAACAAGTTGAAGCCAAAGACGCGGACGAAGGCACCTCTAAATTGAAGGTGCGATGGCTCATCACTAAAGAAATGGGGGCTCCGAACTTTGCCATGCGACTTTTCGAAATGGAGTCTAAGGGGCACAGTCTCTTGCACACGCACCCTTGGGAACATGGAGTCTTCGTTTTGGAGGGTGATGGAGTCCTTGTCGGTGAGGACAAGGAGAGGAAATTCAAAGCTGGAGACGTTATCTTCGTTCCACCGAATGAGAAGCATCAATTCAAGAATAATGGCCCGAAGATACTGAGGTTTCTGTGCGTCGTACCCATCAGGAACAATTGATCCTCTCAGCGACCTTGACTGCTCGTTAGAAATATATGCAGGTTGTTACATCATCTTTTGGGTCTTAAGGGGATAATCCCTTTGAAATATGACGTGATAATCGTGGGCGCCGGTCCCGCGGGCATATTCTCCGCTCTTGAGCTTACCTCGAAAAACCATTTGAACGTTCTGATGCTAGACAGGGGTCAGGACATAAACCAGCGCAAATGTCCGTCAAGCCGTGGGTTTGAATGTGTGCACTGTGATCCCTGCACTGTTTTGTCCGGCTGGGGAGGAGCCGGGGCCTTCAGTGATGGGAAGCTCACGTTATCGACTGAAGTCGGCGGTTGGCTCAGCCAATACGTGTCCACGAAGGAACTCAAGGAACTGGTAAACTACGCTGACGGCATGTACAGAAGGTTTGGCGCAACCGAGCGCACCTATGGGGGGGATACCGAGCGGATAGACGAGATCGAGCGTAAGGCGTCGCTGGCCGGTTTGAAGCTTATACGGCAGGAAATTCGCCATATGGGCACCGAATGGTGTGCTGAGACTCTTCGAAAAATGCGGCAAGAACTGAACAGCCAGATCGAATTCAGGCCTAAGACAGACGTGAAGGGTCTAATCGTGAAAAATCGCGTCATCGAAGGCGTGGAGACTGTCGACGGTGGAAAATTCATCAGCAAATATGTTATCGTGGCTCCGGGAAGAAGCGGGGCAGAGTGGCTTCAAACGAAAGCGCAGGGCCTTGGCCTGAAGACGCTGAACAACCCTGTTGACATTGGAATAAGGGTTGAAGTCTTGGCCTCTGTCATGGAGGAGTTGACGAACGTTCTTTATGAGCCGAAGCTCATCTACTACTCCAAGTCTTTCGACGATGAGGTTCGAACTTTCTGCGTTGCACCATATGGGCAGGTCATAACGGAATCTTACGATGGCGTCTTGACTGTCAACGGTCAGAGCTATGCGGAGCAGAGAACTGAGAACACCAACTTTGCCATTCTGGTCAGGACATCCTTCACTGAACCCTTCAAGGAGCCGATAGCTTACGGAAAATACGTTGCCAGGCTTTCAAACCTTCTCAGCGGCGGAGTAATAATCCAGCGCTTGGGGGATTTGGAGTCAGGGCGAAGATCGACACCTGAGAGGATTGAAAGAAGCGTGGTGACGCCTACGTTGAAGAATGCGACTCCGGGCGACTTGAGCTTCGTTCTGCCTTACCGTTATCTTTCCGACATAAGAGAAATGCTCCAAGCGTTGGACATGCTTGCTCCCGGAATACATTCAAGAGACACGCTGCTCTACGGCATTGAAGTGAAATTCTATTCTTCAAGGCTTCAGCTCAGCAATTGTCTGGAGACCAAAATTCAGAACCTGTTCACAGTCGGCGACGGTGCAGGCGTCACAAGAGGCCTCATCCAGGCTTCAGCATCAGGTGTGATAGTAGCAAGAGAAATACTGAAGAGGGAAAAACCGAAGGCGTGAGTACATGTCCGTAGTTGATGAGATAAAATGCTCTCATTGTGGTGCTCCCATAGAGTTTAGGCCTGGCGAAATATTGGCCACGTGCAAATACTGCGGCTACACCGTCGTCATAGAAACTGGAAAGACCTTCGATTATGATCATTCCTTATTGCTGAACGGCTATGACCAGACGGAGATTGAAGAATCTATTAGAAATTGGATGCGAGAAGGGTTCCTTAAGCCTCAGGACTTGGCGAAGAAGGCGAAGATCAGTGAGAAGAACCTGATCTACTTGCCGTTCTGGGTCGTGTCTGTTGAGGCCGAAAGCAGCTACAAAGGGGTTTTTGAAAGGATAACCCCCGCAGTGGTTAAAGACGGAAGAATACAGAAAAAATATGATTGGCTCATACTGGCAAGGAAGGCGACGGATTTTCCGACAAGGGACTATAACGTACCATTGGAGGGAAAGATCCCGTATGATTTTAGGAAAATTGAGGGTTTTGCAAAAGTTTTCAACAGTGAAATCGACAAGGATGAGGCTGTGGAACTTGCAAAGGAACAGATTGACGCTCATCATCGTTTTCTGTCTCAGCAGGACATCGACAAGATCATCGATATGAAAACTGAAATTAAAGTGGAACAAGTCGTCTACCTGCATGCTCCTGTGTGGTTTGTGAGATACGAGTATAAGGGCAAGAGCTATCGGCTACTGGCTGATGGAGCAACTGGAACCGTGATCAAGGGCGGTATACCCTCGGCGGGGTTCGGAATACTCTGACGAAACTTTAAAAGCAACACTTTTCACTATAGACCGAAATTGAGCGTGAAGATCAACATGGAAACCAAGAGATCAAGTCGTCGACCACTAGGGTACGGCGTAGGCTCGCTTGCCATCTTGGTTGCTTCAATAGGGGTCGCTGCTGTGGTTTACAGCCTCTATCCGAGTTCCTTCAATCTCGTCAACATCCCTGCTTGGATACTCGGCCCATGGGGATTGTACACCATTATCTACGCATTAGTAACACGCAGAGACTTCACGTACTACCTAACGTGGGGCACCATAATATCAGCTGTTGCTTTCGTATCGGCGCTTTATACAACGCAGATAAGCTCATGGATCATCTTCGGGATTCTTTTAATAATTCTGGCAATTATAGGTGTTGCAACGTACTGGAGAGGTAGACAATGAGCGGAAAAGACTATACTGAGAAGGTTCGAGAAGACAGAGGTCTCCTTGAGAGAATAATGGGATACGTCCCCGGATACAGGGGATACAAGGAGAAGGAAATGAGAAGAGAGAGCGACAGGCTCGTCAGGATGGACGCGGTGAACAAGCTTAAAACGGCGAAGACCACCTTCAGGAGACGTTTTGCTGATCCCGCAGCGGTGCAGAAGCTTTCAAGCGAAGACGTGTACCGGTTTGACACGCTTACTTTTCGGCTTGACCGGGTCACTCAACGAGTAGACAGGGCTGTTGCAGGATACGCTGGCATGTTTGACGCGATCAGGGTCAGGGAGGATAAGCTCAACGATGTCATACAGCATGACTTAGGTCTGATAGAAAAGGCTGAATCAATAAGGACTGAAGGTGAGAAGTTGGTAGGCATTCAACCTGGCACAGAAGAGTGGGGCACGGCGATGGACGCGCTGATCGCAAAGGTCGACGAACTCGACCGATTCATCGACGAAAGGAGCAGTGTTCTCAGAGGACTAGAGGGATGAGCATATGCTCACTTGTGATGGAGCAATGGGAAGGAGGTGAAGTATGAATGCCGAAAGTTATTGAGTGGGTCGGGGCAGGAGAAGGAGACATTGTTTGGAAATACCCAAGTGAAGAGATCGGTTGGGGAGATAATCTTATCGTTCATGAGTATGAAGCCGCGGTTTTCTTCAGGGATGGAAAAGCATATGACGTCTTCAAAGCTGGGCGCCACGTCTTATCAACTGCGAACCTTCCATTGATAACGAAGATCTTGTCGAAGCTTGCAGGGTTTGGCAGGACCCCGTTCACATCGACGATCTTCTTTGTCTCGCTGAAACAGTTCCAGGGGAAGTTCGGAGCGCAGGGCCAAACGAAGGAGTTGGCTCCTCTGAAGTTCTTCGGAGGATTCTGGTTCAGAGTAGAAGAAGCAAATCTCTTCGTAAATGAGGTCGTGGCAGGACAAGGAGCTTTCAACACGACAGCCTTGCAGGATTTCCTGAGAGGATACTTCAACGAGAGGCTCATAGACACGCTTAGTCAGTACTCGCTTGCAGATGTTTACGGAAAACTTGACGAAACAAGCCTTCTATCGAAGAACGTGCTCTTCGACGCTTTCTCGCGTATCGGCCTTGAACTGATAGACGTGAAGTTTGAGGGCATAGACACAACACCCGAGTGGAGGGATCGGCTGTTCTACATAAGAACTGGAGTGGGAGCCGGAGACGTCCTAAGGATGGAAACGGTTCAGAAAGCGAGTGAGAGTCTGGGAAAAAGTAGCGGAGCGGCCATCGGAGCCGGTGCAATGATAATTCCGCCTCTGTTCCAGCAGCAGCAAGGTCAAACTCCAGCGCAGGCGACGGTGCTGTGCCCGAAGTGTGGCTACCAAAACCCGCAGGCGTCCAAGTTCTGTGGTAGCTGCGGTGCGCCTCTTCAGGCAGGCAGCGTAAGTTGTCCCAAGTGCGGAACGTTGAACGCGGCTGGGGCGAAGTTCTGTTCTAGCTGTGGAACCGCGTTGCAGACTGCTGCTGTCGCTGGCACTGTAAAGTGTCCAAAATGCCAGACTGAGGCTCCGGCCGGAACCAAGTTCTGCCCGAACTGTGGAGCAAAAATCAAGTAGCCTTGCTCTCCTTTTTCTTTGCTGTGCTAACATGATTCTCAGAGGCGATGTTTGCGGTGGATGCTTTAGGCCTATTCGTTAACTTGAGTTGTCGAGTTAGTGGGTAGCGATTGGTGTGGTGTAACGTTTTTATTTTTATGTGGGCCTATGCTGTGGTAGATCAGGGTTCAGAATGAGCAAAGATGTAATCGGTCTCGGCACTTGGTATGACAAGATGGCCGCGAGGATAGTTGAGAGGGAGCGGAGGCTCAGCCGGAGCTTGGATCTGGTAAGAACCGAAATGGGGATAGCGGCTTCTGGGTTTCCACACATTGGCAACCTAAGCGATGCTGCGAGGTCTTTTGCGGTTACTTTGGCCCTTAGGCAGCAGGGGTTCGGCTCTGAGCTGATCGCCTTTGCTGATGACAAGGACGGGTTGAGGAAAGTCCCTGCCGGGTTGCCGGAGACTTTGGAGAAGCATTTGGGGCAGCCTGTTACGGATATTTCCGACATTTATGGTTGTCACGCTAGTTACGGTGAGCATATGACGCGTCTGCTTCGTGAGGCTCTTGATGACTGTGACATAGAGTACAGGTTCATGTCAGGCGCTGAGGTTTACCGGAAGGGATTGTTCAATGAGGAGATCAGGAAGATCTTGCTGAATGGCAGGAAGATAGGCGAGATCGTGAGAGAAGAGGTTGGACAAGAGAAGTTTCTTGAAGCCTTGCCCTATTTTGCCGTTTGCGAGAATTGTGGGCGCATTTACACGACTAAGGCAACGGAGTTCTTGTCGGGGGAAAACAAGGTTTTGTATGTTTGCGAGGGCATGGAGGTCAAGGGCAGGTGGCTTGAGGGTTGCGGGCATAAGGGTGAGGCTGATTATCGGAAGGGCGAGGGTAAGCTTAGCTGGAAGGGCGAGTTTGCGGTCAGGTGGAAGGCTTTGGACATTAGGTTCGAAGCGTTCGGGAAAGAGGTTGCTGACTCCGTGCGCGTGAACGATCGGATCTGCAGGGAGGTTCTCGGCTGGGAGCCGCCTGTGCACGCGCGGTACGAGTTGTTTCTGGATAAGAGTGGCAAGAGGATGTCGAAGTCAGCCGGCGTGGTTTTCACGCCTCAAACATGGTTCAAGTACGGTTCGCCGCAGTCGCTCATGCTGCTGTTGTTAAAGAGGTTCGTTGGAGCCAGGACTTTGGACGTGACTGATATTCCTGCTTACATGAATGAGCTTGACCTTCTGGAGGATTTGTATTTTGGCGTCAAAAATGCAAGAGATGAACATGAGGTTAGATTCAGGGGCTTGTATGCTTATTGTTTTGCGATGAAGGTTCCGCAAAAACCAAGCGTTCATGCACCGTATAATCTTTTGACGTTTTTGGCGAAGATGGCTCCTAAGGGTCGAGAAGAGGAATTCATCGGGGAAAAACTTCAGGCATACAGATGCTTGGAGAAGGGTCAAGGTGTGGACGAGGGTTTGAAGAAGCGGATCTGGTACGCGTTCAACTGGATAAGGGACTTCGAGGAGATCAAGGAAACAGTGGTCAGCCTCACGAGTGAAGAGAAGGCGGCTGTTGAGGAGATCATAAGTGTTGTAAACATTGAGAATGAGCCTGACCGCATACAGAACGCGATATTTAATGCTGCGAAGAAGCATGATGTTCGTCCGGCTGACTTTTTCAGGTTGCTGTACACGATTCTGCTCGGTGTGCCTCAGGGGCCTAGGTTGGGTCCATACTTTCTGGCGATGGGCAAGCAGAACGTCGTTAAAGCGTTGCAGAGAACGGTCAGCAAGAATTGAGTCGCTGCGCGCAAGGGTTTGATGTGACCGTTCTCGAAGCCTTCTCCAGTATCACAAGTGGCTTTTCTCTTAGATAAGCCGTATTAGGAAAACCTGAATATATGGAAGACCGAAACATTTCGGTGTTGTTCATATCCCCGGCATGGTTGCAACGTGATCTTGGGTTTCTGGATCCCTTCAACGCTGCGCGCGTTTGGAATTCGATAAGCGACCTGCAGTTTTGAAGGTGAAAACTTCTCAAAATGCGCTACCTCTTGTCGGTTTTTCCGTATACGGCAGAGTTTTCCTGCGCGGATGAGTTGCGTTGGTGCATCACAACTTTGGACCTTGGTCCTTTTTAACCGTCGTGCCAAACTGTGGGGTAAGGCAAATATAGAGTGGCTGAGATTGTGATAAAATCGGTGGGGAAGATCAAAAGCAAGATTTGCCGTATTGGGTACATTAACAGGATTAGGGATAATATTCTCAGTCTGAGGAGGGGCGCGTTATCGCCTCTGTATGAGGACTTGAAGTCGGCTGACTGTGTGGTCTGCGGCGGGTCGGGCAGGTCTCTGTATTCTCTGAATGCGGCAATGAGTCAGATTGCGATCAGTCAGACTGGATGGAGAAACAAGGTTGTGTTGACTCCGGACGATCCGGGTTTTCCGGGGAAGAACATGTATGATGCGGCAGCGGAGCTTGAGAGGCGATACAATAAGACCCTGCTGTTGATTAATTCTGGAAGCGGCGTGTCCGGAGACCCTTTAGTGATGGCGCAGGACCTTTCAAGGTACATTGACGAGAAAAAGACGTCGAAGCTTTCTATGGGACTCATTACCTCCAGCTTGAAGTCTTCATTGGCAGAAATCGTCTCCAAGTATGGCCATGTAATAGAGTTGAGGGGACGGGGAAGGGCGAAGCCATCGTTCGACTACAGCAAAGTAGGCATTATGGGCGACATATTCGAGCTGGGCAGCCTCCTTCTCTTGTCCATGATGATCGAGGCCATTTTTCGAAACTTGGAGGCGAGTGACGTCGTTAAGCTCTGCGAGGAAGAGTTCGCCAAGTTGGGGCCGATGGTGGACTCGATAGTCGAGTCCGAAACCTATTCGCGCCTAGTTGGTGTTCTGGAAAAACGAACAAGCTTGTTCTTAGGCGGGAAAGGTACGGCAAGCGAAATAGTCAAGATGACCGCAATAAGGCTGTCTCATATCAAGAGCACACTGGGCGACGCCGTGTACATAGCCAGGGGCGTGAACACGCCACCTCCGAGGCCTGGCGATGTCCAGATTTTAGTATCGTTCTCCGGAGAGACAAAACCGGTGATTTCTTGGTGCGACATTTTGAAGAAAATGGACGGAACGGTCTTGTCGATTACCAGTACAGGAAAATCAACTCTGAGCGAAAAGTCTGACCTTCGAATAGTTCTGGAGGAGGAGACCAGGCTGGGGCAGCCTCGAAGGTTCTACATGAGAGCCGCGTATGTTTTGAGCCCACTACCAGTAAAACTGGTTGAAAGATTAGGCCAGAGAGGGTTGAAACTGCCCGAATACATAATCAATTGGCATCATTCGCTTACCGAATAGAAAACACGCGTTGAAAATGCCCTTGGTCATTGTGATTTCAATTGCGAGGTGCATCGATATCGGAATGGATTGGGATTGGGCCTTGATGTTGGTTTCTTCGAAAAAATGTGAACATATCTGTTCAACAAAATGGTTCTAATCTTCACGATGAATCTGGCCAAGACGCTGTCAAACTAGACTATTAAACCTTATTAGCAGCCCGAGCACCGATGAGCGCTGCACGAGTTACGGGCGCACGCGTGTCTTTCCAAAGATTTCTTTAAGTCTTCGCATATGAGCTTCACGTGTTGTAAGCGGGTAGACTTCTTTTTCAGTGTAGAAGAACAAAGGGTCTTCACCTACCACGCTCGCCAGTTCTTCATCCGAATCTGCGTTAACTATCAGCACGTCACCTGATGACCTATCAGATGATATGAAGCCTCAACAGTCTTCTTCTTCTTCTCCAATTCGCCAAGATACTTGAAGTGTGCAGGAAGCAGCTTAGCCCAGTCGTCCACACTGGCATGCCTCATCTTGGTAATTATTAGGAACTTCATTTCTGGTCGTTCTTTACTTTTAAGCCCAGAATATAAATGACTTTTGGAGATTTGCGATCGCGAAGTAGCTCATGTCTTTGGCTGATTTGTTATTTTGAATCTCCGAGGGGGGTTTCTCGTTTTTTCAATATGTAGACCACCCAAGGAGCAATTCTCGTTTCATTAACCCATTCGTACGGTTCATTCTCTTTCGCTAACGGTTTATAGGTTTTTATTGATTCTAATCCAGCCTTCTTGAAGGTCTCTTGGTAATTCTCATTCGTCCAAACAACATCTTCCACCGGCCTTTTGTCCTCTGCGGCTGTTATGATTATTCTTACTTTGTCTCCGTTTTTTGCGTATTTGTTCTCCGGGAAGTCCTTGGTAGAGAATGATGCCCATTCGTGCGTGTATATTTCACTTGATGACACCAGGTTGACTATTCTTCCTCCAGTTTTCAGGAGGTTGCCGATTGCTCTGAAATTCTTAACCTTCTTTTCCATCGTGGGTATATTGTCAAACGTGAACACAGACAGTGCCAGATCACAGCCATAATCTTTAAACTGGCTAAGGTCGCCATCTTCAACGAGACGATAATCCCCTTCAGGATCTATTTCTCTGGCTTTCCTTATCATATCCTCTGCTATGTCAACTCCGATTGTGGCAAATCCCAGTTTTTGCAGAAATCTTGTGGAACGTCCCGTGCCGCAACCAAAGTCTATCGCTTTTCTTCCTTTGACGTGTTCAAATATGATTTCAGGCAAATCCCTGTATGCTAAATAGTACGTTCCAGGAAACTCCAGTTTGGCATAGGCTCCTGCACGCTTGGCATCCTCATACGAGTTGAAGAATTTCATGACTAGTCCTTCTTGTTTTTGATCTTGGAAACTTTGGATCCAAACTGTGGTTTATGCAAATGCGTGTGCTAGGGGTAGATATGGGCGTCCACTTCAACTTGCTTCGTGAGCTTCCTGATTCTTATGTCTATGCTCGTCGGAGCCTCTTCGACTTCTTTGAGGGTTTTCAAGAAGCCCATCACGATATTGGCCAAAGTCTCCTGCACGAAATGGTTCAGGGGCAGTTCAACGTTGTTAACGCGCATTTCGGTCTCAAAATTCTTCTTGATCATTCTATGCTTTGAACTCAAAACATCACTACTCAGGATTAGCTCGTGTCTGAACTGATAACGATTACGGTGATGAGACCTGATTCATGACGTCTTCTGCGCCGGGTTTAGTGCGCGCGTTTTTTCAACTTCAAAGGCGTTCACGCCAGATGCTCCGAGTTGGGGCAGTGTGAGCTTTCTATGTTCAACTACGTTCTCGAGTTTTGTAGCTGCTATCCTGTTCACTAACTCATCTGTGCCAAATGTGCCTTCGCCCGCCGCACACCAAACATTAACTCCTTGTGTGTCAAGAACCAGTATGTAACCATCTATACCTTTCAGTGCTGACCTCAGTGAGTCAAAACTGAGTGTGTAGTTGGCCGTAACAAATACTGGGGACTCGGGTCCGGGTCGTCCAATCGAATACAGGCCTGGAGTTACTCTGTGACCCATATGATTCACGCCTATCCGAGCTAGGATATGGTCCTTCAGTTCAGCGGAACCCGTTGACCAATTTGCTGGCCTGATTAGGGATGAATCTGCAGTTTCCAGTAGCCCAGATTCGTCATGGTTCTTCATGAGCCCGGCCTTCTTATGAATTGAGGGAAGAGTTTTACAAGCCCCCACTTCGTGCGCTTGCTAGCGTGTGCTTTTACAGCACATGGGGTTGTCGTAGTAGTTTCTGCAGACTCGAATCAGGTTTTGGTCCTGCGTCAGAATGGCCGTTTCGTCGAACGAGTCTGATAGTGTTAAGAGTGTGCTCATATCGGTGATGAGCATTCCAAGGGCATCAGGCGGTCGACCGAACGAACAACACAGCAAGCGTATGGTGCCAAGGTTTGAAGTGTCTTCTTCTTCGGAAACTTCGCGTGTCATAGCGATGTTCAGTTTGACTCTGCGTTTTTCTTTTGCTTCCGTCAATGATTCCTTCAGTCCGTTGAGAATTGCTGGGTGTGAAATGAAGATGGTCACTTCCTTCCGTGCCGCTGCAATTAGTGTTTTCATTCTGTTGATTATGTTCTTTTGTCCCCGGATGATATATGCTACTTCCAGTTCCTCCGGCTTTGCGGCGCTCTCGTATGCTGGCGTCAGTATGTCGACTAAAACATCGGCTTCTTTGATTTTCTCATTGAGCTTCTCAGTAAGTTGCTGTTTCAGGTTGGCGACAGCATCCTTCGGTGGCATGGGCAGGTAGATGTTCGGATTGCCCCGCTGAATTATGAGCATGCTCTTCTTAGCAAGTCCGTCCAGAGCATAGTAAATCTTCGAGTCAGGGATGCCAGTTTCCTTGCACAGTGTACTTGCTGTTATATTGGAATGCGTCAAGAGCGTGAGGTAAGTCAACGCCTCATGTGTAGACAATTCTAATTCTTTGAGCCGCGAAACCATTCGGTCTCGTGCGACTGGTTCTTTGATGCTCGCGGCAGTTTCCTCCTACCTCTAGTAAGTAGATGTCAGAGAAACCTTAAATAGTTTTCTACTACCCTGCTATAGTAGAAAACAATCGATAGGGATGTCTAGCATGGAAACGAAAGAAAGCCAGCGCAATTTGCAACTTGAGAATGAGCACCCAAGCAAGCTCAGAAGACGTGCGATTGACCAGCTGGCCATTGGATCGATAATACTATTGTGGGGCAGTCTGTTGGCACTAAAGCAAGTTGGAATGATAGACAAGAACGTAAGCACGTGGCCCTTTCCCTTAACGGCCTTCGGCATACTGCTGATAGCTGGGGGCATCTACAGATTGCATAGATCGAGAAGTCTGTCAGAAACACCATGAAGACGCGTCAGAAGCAACGAGGAGGTGATATGTTATGGAAGACAAAATCAAATTGTTGATAGCGGTTGGAGCTTCTGTAACGGCGAATTGTCAGCCTTGTCTTAAAACCGCCGTCACTCAGGCTCAATCAGTGGGAGTGGATAAGAAGGAAATCCTCGAAGCAATCGCAATAGGGAGAGTTGTCAGAAGGGGTGCATTTGGCAAGATGGACAAATTCGCCTCTAATCTCACCGGAAAAGACGTGGGCAACTCAGACGAATGTCCATTTGGCTCGACAGAAGAGGAAGTCAAAGAATGGGTAGACCAAGAAGATCAATGTGATTGCAGATGAAAGATTGGGCTTTTGAAGACAAGACTCAAGATGTGTTAGATAGCGCATATAAGTCAACATGTGGGAGGTGTGAAATGTGAAAGAAGAAAAAGTGAAGAAGATAGTTCGAGAAGGTTACGCAAAGATAGCCAAGAAGGAGAAATCTTGTTGCAGCGGACCGACTTCCTGTTGTTCTGATGCCGCTGATGTGAGCGAGGGGATCAGCAGGAGAATAGGCTACAGCGAAGAAGAAATAGGCTCAGTTCCTAAGGGCGCAAACCTAGGCTTGGGATGCGGCAACCCTGTTGCGTTGGCTTCTCTGAAAAAAGGACAGACAATCCTTGATCTTGGCTCTGGCGGAGGGTTCGACTGTTTCCTCGCAGCAAACAGAGTCGGCAGAGGCGGCAAGGTCATCGGCGTGGATATGACTCCTGAAATGATTGACAGGGCAAGAGAGAACGCAAGAAAAGGCAAGTATGAAAACGTCGAATTCAGGCTTGGAGAAATCGAGAATCTGCCCGTGGCAGACGGCTCAGTTGACGTTATCATCTCAAACTGCGTGATCAACCTCTCACCGAACAAAAAACGCGTGTTCGAAGAAGCTTTCAGAGTCCTGAGACCGAACGGCAGACTGATGGTCTCAGACATTGTCCTTCTGAAGGAGCTTCCAGACAGCATAAGAAATAACGTTCAGGCATACATTGGATGCCTCTCAGGCGCCGAAATGAAGAACAAATATCTGAGTCTCATAAAAGCGGCAGGCTTTCAAGAAGTCAATGTCCTTGAAGAGAATTACTTCCCAGTTGAGAATATGGCTAACGATCCTACTGCGCAAGCAATTGTCAAGACCTCTGAAATACCGACTGAGAAAATCAAGAAAATCGCCAACTCTGTCGCAAGCGTAAAGGTCTCCGGCGTCAAACCCAAGGATTGACGGTTAGACCTCATTTCCTACCTTCATCTGTTAGAGGTTGGCCTGCAATTTCGCAGGCGCGAGCGACGACCTCATACTGCTGGGGTTTCAGCAGGTGTCTGACTTCTCGAGCTGTCAACGTGAAAAGCTGAAGCGATGCTTTGCAAGTATCCTCGAAGCTTTGCCCGCCTTCTCCCAAAGCGGCACTCTGCACGCGCGCCCAACCTGCTCCCATTCTTGCGGAAACAAGATCCCATAGCCGATTTTCAGTATCGTAGAGGATTCGGTGGTGCACGATCAGTATCGGCGCCATATGAATTGCCAGCAGAGATCGTTGAATTGATGCGGCACTTCTGCGCCCCAGCTGTAGGTTCCCAACTAATCTATGAACTTCCTCAGCGTATCCAGTGAGCTCTTCGGCGACCCATTCGGCTGCTTGCTTCCCCAAGGAATCCCATTGCCATCGTTTAGCTTCCTGCTTCAGTCCCTCTGCAATCCCCTCCGGATCATAGATTATAAGTGCATTACGCCAAGCCGGGATGACTCCCCCAACCTGACCTGGATCTTTGAAGGCTCTCAGGTGTTGCCTGGGGGTACTCCAAGATACTGATACTAAGAAACCCTGATACAGTTCAAGCCTGCAATGCGGTCCTCTGCCTACAGCATGAATGTCAATATCTGATTCTTTGTAAGCGTCACCTCGCACCCAACTGCCGAAAAGAACTACCGCACCCGCTTTTTGGGCTACGAGCCTGCGAGAAAACGCTTGGGCTACCAGCAACACTCTTCTATTCATCTAGCACCATTCCGCACATTTACACGAACAATCTGAATTATTTTTATCCTTTGTCGAAAACGCTCTCTGCAAGCCAACTCTATTCCAACTTCTCAAAACGATAATGTGTTCATCTCGTATGTGTGAAGAGAAGTTTCTAGATTATTCTCTCTTCAGAGATTTTTCGATTTCAGCGTAGTTTGGTTCGACGCTGGGATCATCTGAAACCCAAACGTAACGTACAGTGCCTTGCTTGTCTATTATGAAGACTGAGCGTTTCGCAACTGTGTAGCCCTCCAGTCCTGCGAAGTTCGGCAGTTCTATGCCGTAGAGTCTTATCACTTCACGCTTGTAGTCGCACAGCAACGGGAAAGTGAGCATGTTCTTCTCGGCGAAGGCCCTGCTCGACCACGGGTCATTAACGCTGATGGCGACGACCTTGGCCTTCAGCGCTTCCAGCTTTGCGAGGGAGTCTCTGAAAGTGCACAGCTCTCTCGTGCAGACCGAAGTGAAAGCGCCTGGAAAGAACGCGAGAACCAACGCGTCACCGAGAAAGTCTTTCATGGTTCTCCACTTCATCTGGTTATCGACAAGTTTGAATTCCGGTGCTTTCTGCCCGACTGCCATCTTTGTCCCCATCTTTTCTCAAACCTCAGCGTATGCTTTCTCATGGTATCTTTCTTTAGGTTCTTATGAGTTTTGGAAGAATCCGTACGCACAGACGCGGAATACTAGTACTGGATAAGGAAATAAACTGCGCCGCTTGAGCCATCGTGAAAAGTCTTTTATTCCAACAAGGGTATATTGTTTGAAAAGTGGTTCTATGGCTAAATGTCCTAAATGTAAAAAGGAAATCAGTACTCCTAAGAAGACTTGGAAGATGGCTGGTAGAAAAGACAAGAGCGGCAAGAGGACAGAACTCACAATCGGACTCTATGAGTGTTGCGGGAAAACCTTCAGATCAGTGTTGAACAAGAAAAAAATCTAAGCTCACCTGGACAGTACTCCCTTGTCTTTTTTTTCTATCTTCAAATCCCTAATCAATCGTCTGACAAAGAAGAAAAATCGTTGACTTCGAGTTTCCGAACAAGCTTCATAAGCGTTATTTCATCTTGAACTATTGAATGATAATGTGAATAAGCATGAAGTTTTGTGATAAGTGTGGTTCTCGAATGCGAGAGGAGCGAACGGGCTTCACTTGTCCAAAATGTGGGAACGTCGTTCATGCTAAACCTAGAATGTTGCAGAAGAACGTGAAGAAGATTGAACATCTCAATTCCGTTTGCGTAGTCAACAGCAAACAAGACGGAAACGTAAAAGTCATTCACGCATGCCCTAAATGTGGAAACAAAGAAGCATTCCATTGGTACTCTGGAGTGTCAGGTGAACACGCAGGCATTAGAACGGAAACAACAATAGAGCATTTCCGGTGCACAAAGTGCTCACACATGTGGAACAAAGGCTCTTGACATCTCAATGCGTGAACCATCAGCAGCTTGTGGGGAACCATGAACCGTCGGCAATATTACTGTGGCCTGCAGTAACGCTTATTTAATTAGCTCTAAGGTATTCTGTTGACAAAAATGAAGGTGGAAATAGTGGACCACACAGTTGTTCATTTCGAAATCCCGGCGGAAAACACTGAGAAACTGAAGAAGTTCTATTCTGGAGTCTTCGGATGGAAAATCGAAAAAGGCAGCGAAGACATGAGCGGACCCATGGAATACTGGCTTCTGGGCACTGTACCTGCGGACAAGCAAATGAGACCCTTGCGGCCAGGCGTCAATGGAGGCTTATACAAGAAGACGAATAAAGAGATGAAGCCCGTCAACTATATTTCAGTCGAGTCCGCTGATGAATACATCGAGAAGATAAAGAAGCTTGGTGGGAAGATTATCGTTCCGAAGCAAGAAGTCCCGCAAGTGGGATGGACCGCGATAGCCGTCGACCCGGAAGGAAACCAATTCGCCATTATTCAGCCAATGCATCCATAAAAAACACCATTTTCCCTTTTTTCCCACTTCGTCTAGGCAGTCTTGTACACTCGATGATCGTACAAGGACAGGTGAAGCCAGCTTAAGTGTGCTCGTGGATCTACATACAGAACCAAAATGGTCAACGAACTCACCGAGCTCGAATCATATGGATAACAAAATGAGCGTCAAATATCATCTGGAACTTATGTCCGAAGTTAGGGCGCACGCCAGACCAATGACGCAGTCTCAGAAAGAGAAACATGAAAGTTACATTGGCACTACTAAGACCTGTTATGCAATAAATGCCGATACGGAGAGGCATATAGTCAGAGAATGGATCAACAAGCATCAAGACCTCAACGTGTCTGAATTTGTTGAATTACTCAATTCTTTGTACCGGGGAGAATCATGCAATGAAATTTCTCTTGCTGGCGAGTTGCTTGAGTGCTTGCCCAAACTGAGGAAGAACCTGGATCCAGAATATCTTGATGCTTGGTTGAACAAGGTGCAAGGTTGGGCCGAAGTTGACTCAATATGTCAATCAAAATTCTCCGCAACAGAAGTCTTGGCCAAATGGAAAAAATGGAAACAACTGCTGAGAAAGCTGGCTACTGACGGCAACGCCCACAAAAGACGTGCCAGTCTGGTTTTGCTCACCAAACCGGTTCGAGATTCAGGTGAAACGAAGCTAGCAGATTTGGCTTTCGCGAACATCCACAAGCTCAAGCGTGATCGAGACATGTTGGTGACAAAGGCCGTTTCATGGTTGCTACGGGGCCTGATCAAGAATCACAAACAATAGGTGGAAAAATATCTGCGAGAAAACGAGGATACGTTGCCAAGAATTGCTATTCGGGAAACAAGGACAAAACTGTTGACCGGAAGGAAAACACCTGCTCACAAAAAATGATCCGCTAAGCTTCCTGCAAACCGAAAATGGACCTCGACAGCGCAGTTGATAGTACGGTGGCAGGCGAATACCTAAACGGTGGAAAGCGGCCTAGAAGCAAAGGTTGTTATGCATTGCTCCCAAAGCTAAAAAAGCCTGTGTCTAAGTGAAGGGGCCAATAGTCTGGACTGGACATGTACTCTAGTGGCAAAATCTCCAGCAAAATCCCCTCTTTTCATAGTTTTCAGAATGCAATGTATTACACGTGCTTTGAAAGGGACATCTTCAGCAAGCTCCCCTTCTTAGTTATTGCATATAGGACTAATGGACACTTTGAAAATTCAAGAACTGATTTCTCTATCTTCTGTTGACTGTTTTTGACAATAATATCTGAATAGGTTATATCTCTGCAGGCGTGGCCAACCAGTCTTTGCATAAATTAGTTTTTCCGGGTTTTTCTTCAGCCAGTTCATCATATGGAAAAAGCTCTTCGCCTTTTTCTCATCTCTCTCTTTTACGGGCTCATAACCCAAGTTTCTAATTTCGTCAAGGTATGCTATTTCCGTAAGCCTCTGCGGTTCCCCGGTGACTGTGATTCTGTCGATTTGATTGTCGCCATACATTTCTCTTAAGCCATTTTCCGCTTCGTCGAAGATGTAGCCTCTGCAGATTTGAATTCGTTCGTCTTTCTTGAGTCCGAGTTTACCCAATAGTTGAAGCACGACTTTCGAAGTCTGCTTCAGATACTCTTTTGATCGGAATCGTGGATATCTGAAGTATTTGACATCCAAGACATCATATCTAAATTCCTGAGTCTCGCAGCGAAAGGCACCTATGACCACACCAAAGAGTAGGTCACCTATGCCAGCATCATCAACAATTATTGTCAGTTAACGCCAACCCCTTTTGTAAGAGATAAACGAACCATACGCGCATTCATGAAAATGCCCCATATGCATCTTATATTGTTTGTTTCTCGGATTTCCTATCGCTCATGCACATGATGTCTATTTTCCTAAAAAGATCGAAGATTGCCCAGATCATGATGAAGTGGTGGCATCGCTCGGATTTGAACTCAGGACAAATGAAGATGTCTCCCGCAGATCCTCTTTTTTCCCTGTCAACATGCGGGATTGGTTCATCCAACGAGCGCTCAACCGCTGGGCTTTAATTCTCAAAGATACGCAAGACATGGCTAGGGGTATGACATGCCAGTTCATTATTCATATGGACGAAGAGAGTCCTTGCATGGGAAGGCAGAAGCGTGTAAAAAAAAGCGTGCGGAGACGAAAGACCTGCTGCACGTCATGCAGTTCCTCGGTCTCAGAAAGATAAAGACCACTCTAAGATACACTCAGCTAATCGCCCTCGCTGACGACGAATACGTCTGCAAGACCGCCGACAACGCAGACCAAGCCAAACAGCTGACAGAGTCAGGGTTCGAGTACGTAACAGATATAGACGAGCACAAACTATTCAGAAAGCCCAAGTAGTACCATGGCCCACCCAAAAGGGCCCGTAGTCTAGGCTGAATTAGGACACTGGGATTTGCAAACGACTCGTTTTCATTTTCTGTCATTTTTCAAACCCCTACTGTGTAACTATGACAATTGGGAGGCTTAAAAGGCTTTTCTTTCAGGGCCACAAGAGAGAATTTCCTGCTATGCTAGAGCCAAGTACTGAAAAAAAAGAAAATAAGGGATTTGTTTTTAGCTTTTCTTTCTTAGCAATGCTACCACGGCAATGCACAAGGCAACGATAGACGTTGCAGTAGGGAAGGCAATCAAGACCAGCTGAGTTTCCCCTAGTGACCCCGGTGGACCTTGTGATCCAGTTTCACCTGAGTCTCCTTTGTCACCCTTTGATCCCTGTGAACCTGTCAGACCTGTTGGTCCTTGAACACCGGTATCACCTTTGTCTCCTTTTGGTCCTTGAGGCCCAGCTGGGCCTTGCTGTCCCGTCATGTTTACCACAGTAAAGGTTGCGGCTGCCGAGTTGCCTGAGTCATCGGTTGCGTTAACTGTGTGCGATCCAGGAGTTGTTTGCGTAAGAACACTTACGAAAGCAGTAAAGCTACCAGTCGCATCTGTGATCACTGGACTAGGAATAGATGGTATTGTTGTTCCATCCCAGGTGATTGTCACTTTAGAATTGTCCGAGAATCCTGAACCAACAACAGTTGTGGACGCAAAGCCTGTGGAGGGTACTAGAACGATGCTGGATCCATGACGCATATCGTTAACGATTTCCTCTTGAGTCAATGCTCTATTGTATATCATGACATCATCGATGGTTCCGTTAGTATAGGCATACGCGGCGGAGCCATTATATGGGTACGGTTTGCATCCGATTGCAAGCCAATTGCTCGTAGTTCGTATAGATCCTGACTGTGCATAGCTTGAGTCAAGCACCCCGTTAATGTATAGGTAAACGCTTGCTCCGTTGTAGGTCATCGCTAAATGGGTCCAACTGTTCAGCGGTAAAGTCGCTACAGATGAATGGTAACCCGTGAAAGGACCGGTATCGTAGTTTACCTTGCCATTCGCAAATGTGGCCAGCACATAAAGGGGACCACCACTGGAATCGGAACGACTTACAAGGTGACTAACACCCGTTCTGCTGTCAACATAAGCACTTAGATTAACCCATGCTTCCACGGTCACCTGGGCTGTAACATCCAGACTGCTGCTGTCGGGTACCTGCACATAAGTACTTGAACCACCAAAGCTCAAAGCTCTTCCGTATTTCCCATCAACCCATATAGGTCCATTCTGGAGTGTTCCGTCGTTACCATTGCCGCTACTATCATGCGCTACTGTTCCAGAGCTTTCATCGAAATTCCAGTATCCCACATTACCCGCTCCAGGATGCCATGTCAGTGAGGCCCGTGCTGTAAACATCGGGAAAAACAAGAAAGCAATTGCGATCAGTGCAAATATCTTCTTCATTCTTTCTCACCTCCTTTTTTTGTTTCGGGTTTTCTGTTATGTCTGTTGAGAAGTTTAACGGTTTTCTCTGTTGAGTTTGTTGAGGAAAGCGTGGCAAAAGGCGCTATTCAGCGAAGCTTTCTTATACTTTCTCTATTGAGTCTATTGAGTCAAAGGAACAAGCCATGACTGAAAGAACTTTTTCCGCGAAAGAATTGGAGGACTTGGAAGAAGTTATGAACTCGGAAGCTAGAGCTGTCAATATTCGGTTGCGCGAAGGGGAGTACCAGCATAGCCTCGCCAAAGCCATAGCTGCCTTTGAGCTGAAGCTGCATTTTCCTGATGTTAAGGAACTCGTGCGGAAACTGTTCGGAGAAAAGAGAACAGAAGATTCACAGTTTCTCAGCAAGATTCAGACGATTCTGAAAAAAATGGAGAAGAGTGGCATAGTCAAGATTCTACGGAAAGAAAAGCCGTGGGAGCTTCAAAGGTACGCGCTATGTTCCTTCAAGTTCCTTGATGTGGAAAAAAACCAGATTGTTCTAGCAACTAAGGCCGAAATCGAGAATACACGAGGGTTAATCCATTCTCAGTCCAGCAAAGCCAACGAAGCTGTAGCGCGGCCCAAACGTACCACCAACATCAACGCAGGAATTCTGCTTTTAATATTTGTCACTGTGCTCTCTTACTCAGCAATCATATGGACTCTCACTCTGCCTGCAGTCGACTTGGTAGTTTTTGCGTCCGCATCTTGCGCGGCAATCGCATGTTCGATACTCCTAGGCATCTTAATCTCAAGAAGAAAGTGACTTGCTAGCGCCATTTTCTGTAATACTATATGAGGAAGGGCAGAAGCAGAGCTTTTCCTGTTTTAATTTTCACGCGCGCTACATTGACAGCCAAATGGTTCAAGTAGAATCCAACTATCTTAACTGTCTGCTCTTCTAAGCCGTTGTTCTTGAGTTTTAACAGAGTATTGATGATTTTTCCCTTCACGTCAGCGTTTATATTGTTAGAGTAGAGTAATCTCGTGCTGGGGGCCCGTAGTCTAGGCTGGATTAGGACACTGGCCTGCGGAGCCGGAGATCCTGGGTTCAAATCCCAGCGGGCCCGCCAATCGCAAATACTGTGTTCGTCTAGAAGGTTGCCAACTGGGCTCAGATTGTGTAGGTCATCTGCTTGTTAGGCTGATTGCGGTGGCCACTGTTGCTTTGCAGATTTTTGTGATGAAGTCAAAGTCAAGTTTGTCTATGGTGTCGGCTGGCGTGTGATAGTAGGGAAACCTGAAGTCTGTTGTGTCTGTGAGTAAGAGTGCAGGGATTTTCTGCCGTCAGAAGGGAGCGCGCGCGACTCGAATGGGACAAAAGGATAAATCCACAGGGGCAGTTATGGTGTTTTTTCCGGCGGTGAAGCGTTGTGGCCAGTTTGCGGATGAAGGTGATAGCCGCGTTTGCGGCGGTCTACCTTATTTGGGGTTCCACATATCTAGCCATCAGGTTTGTGGAAGAGTCCCTGCCGCCTTTCTTCATGGCTGGTACGCGGTTCTTGATCGCGGGTTTGATACTGTACTTCCTGACCAGACTGCGAGGAGCCGCGCGTGAGAACAGGATGGACTGGGGTAAGATGCTCGTGACTGGCGGCCTGATGCTCCTCGGTGGTCATGGGGCTGTCGTGTGGTCAGAGCAGTGGGTTCCTTCAGGCGTGACTTCACTTCTTGTCGGAACCGTGCCCTTATGGATAGCGCTCTTGAACTGGGTGTGGAATCGGGGCAGACCCAACGCCAAGGTTATCGGAGGGTTGATTCTGGGCTTTCTAGGCATTCTGCTGCTGGCAGGAGGCATTGAGAGCCTAGGTGCAAGTAGCATCGACGTTACTGGAGCAGCAATCGTTGTATTCGGTGCCTTTCTGTGGGCTAACGGTTCACTTTACTCGCGTTCAACCAATCTTTCCTGTTCGCCCCTGCTCGGAACGGCTTTGGAGATGATTGCTGGCGGGTTGTTGCTGCTTCTAGCAAGCTTGTTCGCTGGCGAATGGGCTCATATCAGGTTGGATTCAGTGTCTTTTCGCTCTGCAATTTCTTGGATCTATCTAATCGTGTTTGGTTCGCTGGTGGGGTTCACTTCATATATTTGGCTGTTAAAGACAGTGCCTCCTTCGCAGGTTTCAACCTATGCATACGTTAATCCTATCGTGGCGATGCTTCTAGGGTGGGCACTAGCACACGAGCCTGTCACTGCGAGAAACGTGGCCGCAGCGGCCATAATCTTGGCAGCCGTAGTTATCATAACAACATTTCAGGGACAGGGAAAGCCGGGCAGAGACACGAAGAACATGAAATAGGGATACGCCTAAGTCTCGAAGGCTTCCAGCAGGCAATTTATGGCTTTTCCGTTGTTGTCGCCGTCGTAGCCGCCTTCCAAAACGAAGAACGTGGGTTTCTTCAACCCTGCAATCCGCTTTCCGATCTCCGTGTAACCTTTCTCTGTCAGCCCAAGCGAGGCCAGATCGCCCTGATGCGTGTCAAAACCAGCGGAAACGGCTACAACCTCGAATTTGCTTAAGTCGACCATTCTTAAGGCGCCGTCAAGCGTCTCCAAGTAAGCCTGATCTCCGCAGTCTGCCCACAACGGAAAGTTCAAGACGTTGCCCCTGCTGCCTTCACCAGTGCCTGGATAATGCGGAGACCGGTGCAAGGAGAGATAAGTCACTTTGCCGTCTCCTTCAAAGATTTCCTGCGTTCCATTTCCATGATGTCCATCGATATCTAATATCAAAGTGGGCCTGTTCAGATGCCTAACGGCCACGGCGATGTTGTTGAAATAGCAGAAACCGCGCGTGTAAGCCCCAAGCGCCGCACCACTTTTGCCAGCATGATGCCCCGGCGGCCTCATAATCGAAAACCCACCGACTTTCGCCGCTAGTACAGCTCCGCCAGCCGAAAATCTCGCAAAATCAAAAACATCATCGTACGCCGGCGTGTCTAGATCATCAACCAAGCTCTTCTTAACGTTCCAGACATAGTCATAATCGTGAACCTTCAACAAATCATCCTCGCTGGCAGGCTCAGGCTCGAGAAAATCGTATCCCAAACTCTTCAAAACATCAGCCGCCTTTCTGACCCTTTCAGGCCCCTCAACGTGATACTGCCCGTAACCCAAGCATTTCGCTGAGAAGATTATCTTTGTCTTCATACGCATCGAGCATCCACGACGGATAAACTATCAGTTTTCAGATTAAAATATAACCTCACCTCTTAAAACTTGGACTGTTCAAACAGGAAATGATGCACAATGGTGACTTCGGCCGACCCGTTCGCTGAATTCCGCGATGAATGCGAAAGGGCGCTGGCAAAGGCCTTCAAGAAAATATTTCCTGAAATCCAAATCACAAGCTTAGCCTTGGAGAGGCCGTCAAGCCCGGAGCACGGTCAGCTGGCCTCTTCATTATGTCTTGAATTTGCCAAGAAGGTCAACAAGAAGCCCCTTGAGATGGCCAACACTCTGATCAAGGCCGTGAACAAGTCGAAGCTTCAGCTTATAGAGAAAATCGTTCCGGCTGGCGTCGGCTACATAAATTTCCACGCAGACTTCGGCAAACTTGCCACTCGAACTCTCGAATCAACAAAACAGTTAGACGCTGAATACGGCCTCGTCAAGACCGATAAACCCACAAAAATCGTCGTGGAGCACACCAGCGTCAACCCGCTTCACCCGATACACATCGGCCAGGCCAGAAACCCGATACTCGGCGATGCAGTGGCTCGTATGCTTGAGGCGCGCGGACACACGGTTTTCCGCCACTACTATATCGACGATGTAGGACGCCAATCATCAGTCATCGCTTATGGATACGAGAAGCTGGGAAGACCAAAACCCGACGCCAAATCGGACCATTTCATCGGCAGAATCTACACGATAACCAACTGTTTGATCGAAATCAATCGGTTGAAGAAGGAACTTCACCGTGCAAAGGCGGTCTTGGCGGACGAAGAAATAGCAGAAACAAACAAAGAGCTAGATGAGTGGGTGTCCATCGCTGCTGAGCTCAAAGACAGATTTCCAGACCTTTTTGACGCGCTTCTCGAAAAGATAGGCAAGGATAAGGACCCGGAAGATGCGATCAGCCAGCTTAATAGGGCTTATGAGGCCGGAGACCCTAAGGCCGAACGGCTCATCAGAGAGGTCACTGACCTGTGCCTAGATGGCTTCAAGAGAACGCTGAGTCGCATAGGCGTTTCCTATGACTCATGGGATTGGGAAAGCGACTTCGTCTGGAGCAACCACGTTGGTCAAGTGCTGCAGAAGCTGGAAAAATCACCGTACACCTACGTTGAGGGCGGAGTTTCAGAATTTGACGCTGAGAAAGTCGTCGATGAACTCGGCCTAAGGCAGAGGCTCGGTCTAAGAGAGGGCTATGAAGTCCCGCCGCTTACACTCGTGCGTGCAGACGGCACCACGCTCTACACGACAAGAGACGTGGCCTACACCTTGTGGAAATTTGAAAAAGCCGACAAAGTCATAAACGTGATAGGTATGGAACAGAATCTGGCTCAGCTGCAGCTGAAAATCGCGTTGCATGCCATAGGCCATGGCAAATACGCGGACAATCTGGTTCATTTCGCCTACAACCTCGTCACGTTGCCAGGCTACAAGATGTCCAGCCGAAGAGGACACTACATAACATTCGACGAAGCGATGGACGAAGCGGTCAAACGAGCATACGAAGAGGTTTCGAAGCGCTCACCGCAGCTGTCTGAAGACGAAAAGCAGAGAATAGCCGACTTCGTCGGCATCGGTGCCGTACGCTACGCGCTCGTAGAGGTTGACACTTCAAAGCCCGTCGTGTTCACATGGGACAGAGTACTCAACTTCGAAAAAAACAGTGCACCATACATTCAATACACCCATGCAAGAGCCTGCAGCATCATGCGCAAAGCGGAAAGAAAACCTGAAAAACCAGCATACGAACTGCTGAACGAACAGCTGGAACACGAAATACTCCTAGCACTAGCAAGCTTCCCAGACGCTTTCATCGAGGCAACAGAATATCTTAAACCATACTTGATCGCTGACTACGCCGATGCCCTGGCTGACAAGTTCAACGCTTTCTACAACGCCTTCCCAGTGATAAGAGCTGAACCCCGCGAGCTGAGCGACGCAAGACTCGCTCTCGTGGACGCCGTGAGAATCGTGCTGCGGAATGCTCTCAACCTAATCGGCGTGTTCGCTCCGGAAAAAATGTAAAAATCTACGTTGCACCCTTCATTATCTCAGCGGCCGCGCTGGTTCCTATCCTGTTGGCACCAGCCTTAACCATAGCCAGAGCCTCAGCGCACGTTCTTATTCCCCCAGCAGCCTTGACACCCATGTCCCTGCCCACGACCTGCCGCATCAGCCTAACATCTTCAACGGTAGCTCCATCATGGAAAAAGCCAGTCGCAGTCTTCACAAAATCCGCCCCAGCCTCTTTCGCAAGCTTACAAGCCACTATCTTCTCATCCTTCGTTAGGCAAGGTGCTTCAATGATGACCTTCACAATCATGTCTCTGGGCTCGCTTTTGGCATTCACGGCAGCACCTATATCTTGCTTGACGACAGAGTAGTCGCCAGATTTCAGCAAGCTCAAATTGATAACCATGTCAAGCTCTCTCGCGCCGTCCGCCAGCGCTTTTTCTGCTTCATATCTTTTCACTTCAGTCAGCGAGGTGCCGAAAGGAAACCCAACGGTAGAGGAAACCTTGACGCCGGATCCCTTTAGGATCGCGCCGGCAGACTTCACGTAGACGGGGTTTACGCAAACACAGCGGAACCCGTATTGAACAGCTTCTGTGCACAGCTCTTCTATCTCGCTCTTGTTGGCCGTCTGTCTGACGTTCGTAGAATCAATAATCTTCGCCAATTCCATTTTCGACAAACGCATTTTTCCACCTTTCAACGTTTACACCGGGCATCGAATTCTTATCAGTTTCTGTGGCGTCAACGCGCCATAAGTAATAACAGTTCTTCCCTTTTCACGTTCGGAGCGTTATCGCAAAACGAGAAATCTCATATAGTGGTCAACTAATCTAAATCGAGGTGCGAACTCATGAGTGGTTCTCATTTCAAGCGGAAAGTTGAAGCGATTGATGTCAAGAGGAAGAGTGTTTCCGACCTTCTGGACGAGATGAGCAGGACGGCTTACCAGGGGAGGAAGCTGGGGGAAGCAGTTGAAGTTTGGGAGGCAATGTTGAAAGAGAAGGATCTGACGATCATTATGGGGTTTTCCGGTTCGATGAGCACGGCTGGCCAGTGGAAAATGATCAACTGGCTCATCGAAAACCGCTTTATAGACGTTCTCGTTTCAACAGGCGCCAACGTCTCCGAGGACATCGTTGACGCAATGGGCTTGGGCTATTGGCAAGGCGCACATCAAGTCAACGATCAAGAACTTCTGGAAGCCGACGTAAACAGGTACTACGATGTTTACGGAAAAGAAACAGACTACAGAGAGATGGAACTGCTCATAACAGACTTTCTCATGACAGTAAAAAAGGATTTTCCGTACACGTCCGCAGAACTTCTGCATCTCTTCGGCAAATACCTGAACAAGAAGAAAGTGAAGAGCATAGTGGCAGTTGCTGCCGCGAATGACGTTCCAGTCTTTTGCCCCGCAATAGCAGACAGTGCCTACGGAGAGACGTTTCTGATGGCCAAAAACCAGGGACACCCGATCATGTTGGACTCAGTCAGAGAATTTGACCAGTTCGTCGGCATAGGCGAAAAAACGAAAGAAGTAGGCGTAATCTACATAGGCGGAGGCGTCCCAAAAGACTTCACTCAGCTCCTGGCCATATCGGTTTCACCTAGAACCATGGACGAAGGCGTCCCAGGAAGAAAAGGTCACCTTCGAAAGGGAATAAAAGAATACTACTATCCACATCGCTATGCAATCCAGATTACGACCGATTCTCCACAATGGGGCGGCCTATCAGGCTGCACGCTTGAAGAAGCCATAAGCTGGGGCAAAATCGACGAGAAAGGTATGAGAGCAGTATGCTACTGCGACGCAACGATCGCTCTGCCACTGATAACTCACGCACTGAATGAGAAAGTGAAAACCAAGCGTAACATTGCGCCTGACTTTTCATGGCTGTTTAAGGGTCTTTCCTAGGCTTTTTCCACTCTGCTGATGAGCGCACTGACCATTATCGGCAGTATGAGCGAGGCATCACCCTCGATCATGACACGCTTTGCTTTTGGGCTGATTTTTCCCCAAGACACTGCCTCACGCGGTCTTGCGCCTGAGAGGCTGCCGTCCCACTCATCAGCCGTGCTCATGTACACAGCGTAGTCCAGCCCATCTTTGAATTGGTTCCACCAAATAGTGTGATGCTTGGAAATTCCGCCGCCTATGATCAATGCGCCCGTCTTCTTGGCCTCAAAAACGATGTTATTTAGCTCTCCAGAATCCCTGAGGAGGTTGATCCTGAAATCGTGATCCTGCGAGAACAGCCATGCTTGGTAGCCAACCGCCCCATCTACGATGCCCGGCACGTAAACCGGAATGCTGTTTCTGGCTGCCCAAAAAAGAATCGAACTCTCGTTGCACGCGCGCGTTCCTATCTCCCGGCAAAGCTGGCTGCTTGAAACCTCTCTTATTCCCTCTTTCCACAGGTCAGCCAGCAAGCCTTGCATTTTCTGTTCGATTATTACTCCATAGCTATCGTTCGGAATGAGGACATTTCCAAGCCTGTTTATGCTTTTTTCATGAAGCCGAGCATCGTTCATGACGAAAGAGCCTCTGTAGTATTTCTTCCAGCACCTAGCGATGTCATGATCAAGAGTTCCACACGTCGTAATCACAATATCAACAAGCCGTCGCTTGATGAGTTCTCTCAAGGCACCTCGTGTTCCAGTCGCCACAAGATTACCCGTGAAAGAAAGAAACTTTGCACAATTAGGAGCCCCAATCATTTGCTGCAGGATGTTTACGCCCGTGGCCAATTTTCCAGCGGTGAAACCCCAGGCTTTTTCCATCTGTAAGACAAGGTCGTCGACGGAAATGCTTTTGGAGAAGTCATAATCCTCAACGGCATCTTTCAGCACTATAACTTTTCTCCTTTGGCCTCGCAGTACGTTCTGTAAATGGCGCCAGCTGCTTCTCGTATCGCTGCCTTCTCAGACTCGGTCAAGAAATCCCAAATGTCTGGCCCCAGTGATTTTGCTATTCTCGCTGGCACGGTTACATAGACGGGTTCCGGCGTGTTATCAAACTTCCTGAGTCTTCCGTAACTCATCACTCTGCCCGTGTTCAGCATTACTCCACGAACTATCTCGATGAAAGAACCTGCTGGGCCGTGTCTCGTTCCGCCGAGGACACGAATTATCTCTCTGCTCACTTCCTTCACGTAGTTTTCACATGATGCTTTTTCCAGGGTCTTCCTAGTCTTCGTCAAATACTCGTCTAATTGTATCCCGTTGATCTTCACTGTGCTCCAAAGCAGTGCTGCTGCTTCTCCATGTTCGCCGCCCACGAACGCTTCAACGGAACCGATCGGGACGTCTAGCCGTCTGCTAAGTATAGTCCTGAACCTTGATGTTTCAAGGTTTGTTCCTGTTCCTATAACCTGCCTCCTGCCTTGAGCCGCCTTGTTGGCCAATGTAGTCATGGCGTCAACTGGATTCGTGATAACGAAGTACCACGCCCCAGGGTTCTTGTTCAGCGAATTCTCAACGACCTCTTTGACCACGCCCGCATTTTTTGCGGCAAGGTCTCTCCTGCTCATGTCAGGAGTTCTTGGAAAACCAGCGGCGACAATTATCAAGTCGGCGTCGCTGACCTGGTTGCTCTCCGTGTACGCGTTGATTTTAATGTCAAAACCATGGTTTCCGATAGCATGATGCATCTCTTCCTTGACCATTTCAGCAACGCCTGGCGCAGCGTCAACCAGCGACAATTCGGTGACGTATCTTTCGAAAATAAGGGTGAAAGCAACTTCGCCGCCCACTCGGCCTGTACCCATAACTGCGATGTGAGCCATGTTCTGCGCTTCCGAAAACAGATTCTGCTTCAGGCTTTAATAAAGTACTTGGTAAGCAGTGCGTCAGCGGGACTGCATCATATCTTAAGGCCGCACTTATCCTAGATTAGTCGGCCAAGTATGCGATGATTTTTCCGTATACGTCCTTGTTTCTCAGGTCTTCGTAGCCTGCGTAGATGCTTGGGTTGTCGTTGACCTCGACGACCACGTATTCACCGTTCGCTTCCTTGATGTCGACTCCGTAGAGCCCATGACCGATGACCCTGCATGCTCTCAACGCTACTTCCTTCAGTTTCGCAGGAGCGTTCTCTCTCTTCATCGAGAATGTTCTGCCCCAGATAACCGTTGGCTTTCCTCTGAGCTTGGCGCCATGCTTCCATCTGCCCTTCGGGATCATGTACTTGCATACGTACAGGATCTCGTCATTCAACACTCCGACTCTCCAGTCGAAGGCCGTGGGCATAAACTTCTGCACGGTAAGAACATCAGATTTTCTGAAGAATCTCAGGGCGACTTCACGGAAGCTTGTCTCGCAAGCCACTTTCTCCACGTATCTCGAGAAGCTCGTGTAGGGCGCCTTAATCACGACGGGTTTTCCGAACTCGCGGAAGATTTCAAGTATCTGCCTGTGATGAAACTCTTCCTTGTTGATAAAAAGCGTCGGTATATGAGGAATACCATACTTCTCGAAAAGCGCATACTGATGGATCTTGTTTCCGCAGATCTGTATCGACTTTGGGTCGTCAATCACTTTCAGTCCGAGTTCGGAAGCAGTTCGTGATACTACGTATGCCGTGAACAGCGGGTCTGTGGTTGCTCTGATGAAGACTGCATCGTACTTGGGGATCGCTGAAACGTTTTCTCTGAACATGAAGTCGAATTCGTGGCCCATTCTTGCGGCTGCCTGCTTGAAGTTCTGAAGTGCCTTTTCCTCCCTCGGATCAGAAAAATTGTATTTTTCGACGAAACAGGCTATCTTAGCCAACCAAGTGTTCACCCAAGTTCGACATCTGAGAAATCTCTTTAACGATCAGTTTCAGATCCTGCGGGACAATTTCCTCTTTCTTCAAAGGCTGGAGTCCGCACAGAAAGGCCTCTCGGCCCACACGTTGGACATGCAGCTTGCATATTGGAATCCCAAAAACCCTGTAGACCCTCTCGGAAATCTCTTTCAAGGTTTGATCTTGTTGGCATTTCCCGAAGATAGATTTGAACGAGACCATCTCCCCCCTCAAAGGCTGCACGCAGACTGCGAACTTATAGTTCATGCCTAAACTCTTAACAGCTCTATACAGTGCACTTTTATTTTTTGCGGTCTTAAACCCGTCATAAGAGAACGGATTGACAGCAAAGGTAACGACTGGAAAATCGAAGGCAGCCATGATACGTTTTACAGAATCCGTTACGACGTAGGGCAGAGTTGGGATTCCAGCCTTGGAAGCCTTAAGCAGCAGGATCGGCGTCCGGTTGGCGTCAATTATGCTTTCGCTCGACGGAATCACCCTGTTGCCCAGAACCTCTGCATGCATTGAAACATAATATGCTGTCTTCAAATAACGGTAATCATTGTTGAGGTTGAGAACGAAGTCTTTGATTGAAGATCTCAGGAATGCTGCGGGTTTCATCGTGGACTTGTCTCTAGCTAGGCTGATGTTTGAGACAACAAGCACCCATTTGACACCAGATGATTAAAAGCACGCTATTGAGGCCGACGTATTTAAGATTAACTGCACGTTTATATTCATTTTTCGGACAACTGCTCTAACGAAAGGGAACCGATACGTACAAGACTCTGCAAGTACTAGGTCCGGAGCACGAATTCTCGATAGTGAACGACGAATTGGAAGCGTTACCCATTGTGGACAAGGTCCTGAAGGATTTCCACGGCAGAATAGTCAACTTCGTCGAGCTTCCAAGATTCACGTTCGGAAAAGAGCTTCAACTACACGTGATGGAAATCAAGCCCAACAGTCCGTTTGAGTCACCAGTCGAGTTCGAGGAGACTATGCAAGAGGCAGTGTTGACCGTCCAGGATTTTTTGCACCGGAAGTACGATGCAAACCTGTTGGGAACAGGAATGCACCCACTGCTCAGACTCGAAGAAACCGGCATTTGGCCTCATCGGCACAACCAGATCTACCAGGCATACAGCCAGATTTTCAACCTCAAGCGTCACGGGTGGCTTAACATCCAAAGCTTCCAATTGAATCTTCCATACTCGAACGAGGCAAGCGGCATTCTGCTCCACAACATATTGACATATGTTTGCGCATATTTGCCAGCATTTGCTGCTTCCTCTCCAATTTATGAAGGCAGACTCGGAGAAGATGTCGACAACAGGTTGCGTTTTTATAGCGAGAACCAGAAGGAAATCTCTTCCGTCACAGGCGACGTGATTCCAGAGTATGCATCTTCTCTCAGCCAATACAAAAAGGGGGTAATCGGCAAATACTCACGGGACTTGGCAGCCACTGGGGCTGATAGCCTCATTTTGGGCAGGGATTGGGTCAACAGTCGAGGCGTCATCTTCAGGTTTGACAGGCGGGCACTTGAGATCAGGGTGATGGACGAGCAAGAATGCGTAAAATCAGACGTGGCGCTGAGCTGCTTCATCCGAGCATTGACAAGGGGGTTAATGGAGCAGGATTTGAAGCTGCCGGTTCACCAGATCTTGGTGAAAGATTTCGGCTCCATAATCAAGGGCGGACTCGACAGCCGGGTTCAGCACCCACGTGTTCAAACGGCACGTGAAACTTGTCAGGGCCTTCTTCGGGTTGCTCTAGAAAATGCAACTGCAGAGGAGAAAAAGTACATCCCCACAGTGCAGGCTACGATAGAGCATGGAAATCTGTCAGAGCGCATAGAGAGAAAAGTACGCGCCAAAAGCCAGAAGACAGACCTGAAAGAAGCAATAGTCAGCGTGTACTCAAAACTTATAGGAAGCCTCATGGATAATCAGCCTTACCTATGAGAGAATCACGGAGACGCAATGCATGCCCCACACGAGTGGAAGAACCCGACAGCGCAACTTCTTCGAGATCTGCAACGGATGCCGCGATGGCTCGAGTTGCTGCTTCGGCCCGAAACCGCCTATCACGAGAGAACGAAGAAAAACGATTGAGACCTACTTGGAAAAGGAGAAGATTCCCGTTGCGGACGTGTTTGCTAGGACAGAGTACGTTTTTCCAAGGGAGAATGCTGAAGGCTACTGCGTCTTCTACAACGTAGAAACTGCGACGTGTTCAATCCACCCGGTGAAACCGGAAACATGTGTAGCTGGACCAATAACCTTCGACGTAGACAAGCGGTTCGGCAAAGTTGAATGGTTCATCAAAATGGAAAAGATCTGTCCCCTGGCTGGTATCATGTTCAAAGATAAGCGGCTGCTGCAAAAACATCTGGAATCTGCAAAAAAAGAAATAATCAAGCTCATAAACGGGCTTGACTCCGAAGAGCTTGAAGCCATCCTGAAGAAGGACGAGCCTGAAACCATCAAAATAGGCGAAGACCGCATCAAAACAGATGGTAAGACATGAAGGTACTCTTAGCCGAAGAGAAGCTGGAGAACACCATAAGGCGGATACCGCAGGACTCGGTCACAGTCATTGACGTCATCAAAACGCTGAGGCATTTATACCCAGAAGATTGGGGAAATCTGGTTGAACGGTTTCAGTCAATTCGAAGAGAAAACGAAGACACACTGCCACCACGTACCTTTCGAACAGGCTTGACTTCCACTCCCAAGAGTCTTGCTCCTTGCTGCGTCCTTTCACGTAGTACAACAAGGGCAAGCTTAAAGATTGCAGAAGGCCTACTGAAGAGGAGCGGAAGCACTTCGGCGGTCCGTGGATTGTGATCTTCAAAAAGAATTTGCAGGAGGATGATGAATGAATTTCAGGTTTGCTCACAACAACTTCAACGTGTTAGACTTGGAGAAAAGCCTCGCTTTCTACAGAAAAGCTCTAAACCTGAAAGAGCTTCGCAGACACGAGGCGCCAGACAAGAGTTTTACGCTCGTGTTTCTGGGGGACGGAGAAAGCTCCCACAGACTTGAGCTTACATGGCTCCGGGACAGAAAGGAACCGTATGACCTAGGCGACAACGAATTCCATCTTGCGGTCGCCACTGACGATTTCGAGAAGGCACACAAGCTGCATGAGAAGATGAAATGCATCTGCCACGAGAACAAAGCGATGGGAATCTACTTCATCGAAGACCCTGATGGATACTGGATAGAAATAATGGCTAAACGTTGACACATTGTGCTTGTGCTTTCTGTTGAAGTTCGATTGGGCTGGAGTCCCTTGCCATCACAAGCGTCGCATCTGGTCGTTTTTGTCCAGTTTGCAATGTCTGTGACAGGCGAAGATTGTTAATAAATGCGTTGGAAATTAGGGTAGTCTATGAGACTTGCGGTCTTGTTTTCAGGCGGTAAGGATTCAACGCTCGCACTGCTCAAAACGGCAGAGAGAGAAGAGGCAGCATGCCTGATTTCTCTGGTCTCGAAGAACAAGGAGAGTTACATGTTTCACACTCCGAATATCGGCATAACCAGGCTTCAAGCCAAAGCCTTAGAGCTGCCCCTCATTCGAGAATTGACTGAAGGCGAGAAGGAGAAGGAGCTTAAGGATCTGAAAGAAGCGATAAGACGAGCTGAAGAGAAGTTCAAGATTGAAGGAGTTGTCACTGGGGCCGTAGAGTCAGTTTATCAAACAGAGAGGATTCAAAGAATTTGCCATGAGCTCGGCCTTTGGTGTTTCAACCCATTGTGGAAGAAAGACCCCCAAGAACTGCTGGAAGAAATAACAAGCAAAGGCTTCGAGGTGATCATCTCAGGCGTTTTTGCTTACCCATTAGACAAGTCGTGGCTCGGAAAAAAGATAAACGAGGAACTGATAGGAAAACTCATGACGCTCCAGGAAGAGTACGGAATAAGCCCTTCAGGAGAAGGTGGCGAGATCGAAACCACTGTGCTAGATGCTCCACTGTTCAAAAAGAGGCTTGAGATCCTCGATTTTGCCGTTGAAAGCGATGAAAACAGCGGAGTTTTCCAAATCAGAAAGGCAAGGCTAACGGAAAAATGATATTGATCATTGACATGAACTACAGGAAAGACTCTCTTGGGTTTCACGAATTCGTGTCGCCCATAGTTTCGGCGAGCAAGGGCCTCGAAGAATGCACGATTAAACACCATCATGAGCTGAATCCAGCCGACATAGACAAATGCTCACGCGTTATACTCTCGGGCAACGCATTGAAAAACAAGCAAGCCTTGACTCGAATAGATGATTTCGCCTGGGTGAAGCAATGTGAAAAACCCATCCTGGGGATTTGCGCAGGCATGCAAACTATCGGCCTCATCTTTGGGTCTTCCCTAACGAGATGTTTAGAGATAGGAATGGTGCAGATAACAACAGTGAAGGAAAACCAGCTGTTCTCTTCATCCTTCAAGGCCTATGAACTCCACAGCTATTCCATTCGACCGTCCGAGGAACTAGACATTTTGGCAGAGTCAGAAAAATGCGTACAAGCTGTAAAACACAAGAAAAAAGAAATCTATGGCGTGTTGTTCCATCCTGAAGTCAGAAACAGGGAAATAATAGAAAGATTTGCCAGTCTGCCGAGTTGCCAAGCTTCCCTCCCGAGGACGCTTTGAAAACATGTTATTTACACGTTGATCATAATAGCAGTATTCGCGGTGCCAAGAGTTGGACGACGGAACAAAACAAGCGCCAAAGAGTCTTTTGCGATCCAATCTGGACGCCAGACTTGCAGAAAACACCGCTGCAGTCAAAGTGATCCATTTGAGCTCGATTTCAAAGGATGCGGTGCGTGCACTGGACGTCGTGGACTCCGCCAAAGGAAAAGGGTAGGGGGCCTCATCTATTGGTCAAAGTTTCCGCCAATAGATTCGTTTCACGACGGATCGAAGCAACGAGAAAGGAAGTTAGAGACAACACTCAGAAACTCCGGAGGAGGACGTTCAAGATCCTCAAGGAAATCTTCCGCGAGGCCGCTCGAATCGCTAGGGGTGAAATAAGACATCAGAGAATCGATGGAAAAATGGTTTCGATAAGCCTCAACCAGCGGCGGAGGTGGGTCAGCGTCGCTGCCCACGTTGCAAAGACCATGATCAACCTGGCATCTAACGTTGACGAACGAGAAATAAACGCTCAACTCGACAAACTAGAAATGCTGGTCAGTGAAGCAAGTGCAAACACGAAGAATAAAGAATCCAAGACTATCTAATTCCATTTTCCAGGAAATCCGTCAAAAACGACAGCGCGCAACACGGCAGGTTGTCTTGACAAAAGAGCATCGTTGCAAAACGTGGTTGGCGGGCCCGCGGGGATTTGAACCCCGGTTCTCCGGCTTTCTTCCATTTGCCTAATGCCCGGAGGCTTGCGCATCCCCTTCGGGTTCGGCGCCTTAATCCGTACTGGGCTACGGGCCCGTTGCAGGTCAGATTTAGGCAACGACTGGAATTAATGGTTACGGTTCTTACTTGCCTATGCCTCGACCAGTTCGTCTCTGATCCACCAGGCCTTTTTCTTGCCTGACTTCTCTCCAGCATAATAGTCTATTATTGATTTTCCAAGCTGTTTCTTCGAAGTTTTCTGTATTCTTCTCAGTCTGTTCAGGACTAGCCACCTGTTCGTTTTAAGGTAATCTGCCAGCTCAGGTGTGGTTGCACCCCTATAGTGCATGAGATAATCAACTAGCTTGTGGTCTATTTCGTCCATGCAGAAAGTGTGAGGGTTCGTTTTTCCCCGATCATACGTAAGCAGCTCCAAATCTGCAAGATACTTTTTCACTTCTGAGACTTCCGTTTCTATCTTGCCAACCCGTTGCTCTAGCTCCAGGATCTTGTCAGGCTTGGGGGTCTTCTGCAGTTTCTCCATGATGGCGTCTCGAATGAAGTTGCTCCTGTCTCCCTCCGGCACGCGCAGGATCATCTCCTTGTAAACGGCAACAGGAACCTTCGCTGAAATCACCCTCGAATCATCCATGAACGTGTTCACCATCAATCCACTTATACGGCTAACAGTTTAATGATTTTTTGGATCGTTTCGGAAGTTATTTAAGACTTGTAGGCTGAGTTTAGTATGGATCTAGACAGGCAGCGGTGCGTATGTCAGAGAAAACCACAATCAGTCTGATCAAGTGTGATGTGGGATCGCTTGCTGGTCATCATGTTGTCCCAGAGCCTCTTTTCAACATCGCTGAAAGACGCCTAAGAGAGGCGAAAAAGCAGGGCATATTGAACAGCCATTATGTTTTCAACGCCGGAGATGACCTTGAACTGCTGATGGTACACAAGAAGGGTGAATCAAACCCGGAAATCCACAAGCTTGCATGGGACACGTTCAAGGAGGCCGCGGACAAGGCTCTGAGGCTTAAACTCTACGGGGCAGGGCAAGACTTGTTGAAAGATGCTTTCAGCGGGAATGTGTGTGGAATGGGCCCAGGCGTTGCAGAAATGGAGATAGAAGAAAGGCCATCTGAACCGATCGTTGTTTTTGCAGCTGACAAAACTTCAGCGGGAGCCTTCAATTTCCCACTGTTCCGAATCTTCGCTGATCCGATGAGTACTGCTGGGCTTGTGATTGATCCTAACATGGCAAGCGGGTTCAAGTTTGAAGTAATGGACACCGTTGAAAACACGAAAGTGATGCTCAAGTGTCCAGAGGAAACATATGATCTGCTCGCTCTAATCGGAACCGTTCAGCGCTACATGGTTTCACGTGTTTGGCGGGCAAGAGATGACCTGATATGCGCGGCTGGCAGTGTGACAAGGCTTTCGCAAATCGCAGGCAAGTATGTGGGGAAGGATGATCCAGTTATGATCACGCGCGCGCAGCATGGACTGCCAGCTGTAGGCGAAATCCTCGTCCCGTTTATGCACTCTTATCTTGTTGAAGGCTGGATGCGTGGAAGTCATTGGGGTCCGATCATGCCCGTAGGCCTGAGGGATTCTAAGTGCACGGTATTTGACGGTCCGCCGAGAATGGTTGCCCTGGGCTTTCAGGTTGCTAACGGTCAAATCGCAGAAGATGATGATGGAAAGCCTATGGTAGCAGACTTGTTCGATGACCCAGCCTTTGACATGGCGAGAAGTGAGGCCATAAGCTTTGGGTCAATGCTGAGAAATATGGGAGAGTTTGAACCTGCCCGACTAGGCCCCGATGAGATGGAATACACTACTCTGCAACAGGTCTTGGATAGGCTCAGAGAACGTTTTCATAAAGCCTAGAGCGATCTCAGTCAAATCATGCGGTGCTGTCTGTTTGCTTCTTTGTCTTAGACAGTTCTTCGTATCGGTTCTTCACAGTGTCGTGAAGCTTCCTTCTTAGCTCTTCCCCGAACATCTTCTGCTCTTTGATGAGGAGTGTTTTGCGGGCCAATTCTGCATCGCCCAATGCGTTGAACCACGCTTCAAAGTCACCGCGGTTGGTGTGAAACTCGATCGAGCCCATATCTAAATTCGTTATTTTCTCGCAGAAGTCCTGAAGGCTCGCAGCGTGAACGCCCAGCGGCTTTCCAATGTCAGCATAAAAATGAAATGACCTTTCCACTGGCAAATATGCCAAGATCTTAGTTGCTTTCTCCTTGTCAATTTCCGGCAATCCTAGGCTTTTTTTTCCTTTATCCGTTATGACGTAGAATCCCTTCTCAGCTGTCGTTGCAAGTCCTAGGCGAGTGAGCCCTATTATGTGCATCATAACTGAGGGAAAGCCTACTCCTGTATTCTTCGCTATCTCCATCGCCTTTGCGGGCTTATCAAGTACCCACATGGTTTCGAGGATGAGTCGTTTGATAGGTGATGCACTCATCGCTATATACTCCTGATCTCTTATTGTACTTGTCTGCAAGCTTTAAATCTTCCCTGTTGTCGCGGAGTAAAAAAGGTTACTCTACTCGTAAGTGCGTCACGCACAGCCTGAAATCAACAAATCTCTGAATGAAGGTGAATAATCCCCAATATCATGAGTCGGTTTATGCTGGTCTGTGGGTGAAAAGATCATTGACTGAATGGGACAAGATTCTGCCGGAAAAAACATACAGTCCTGAAGAACCAGATGAGACTGTTGTTGACTTCGCAGAATTTCTGCGCAAGAACGACAAGATACGGGTTCTTGATCTTGCTTGCGGCGGGGGCAGACACGCGGTCTACATGACCAAGAGAGGCTTTGAAATAACTGGAGTTGACATTTCAGAGACTGGTCTGAAAATAGCCACAAGGAGGCTCAGGGAGCAGGAGGAAGGTTTGACCGCTGCCCTCATAAGATCTGCTATGAATGCTCTTCCATTCGTTGATTCATCCTTCGACGCTGTCATATGCACTCGCGCCGTTCATCATCAAAGACTAGCCGCGATACAAAAGACTCTTTTCGAAACAAGAAGGGTGTTGAGAAGAGACGGCGTTATCCTAATCGACTTCCTGTCAAAGAGAACTCATAGCTGTGGAAAGGGCGTTGAGATTGAGAAGCAGACGTTCATCGAAACAGAAGGACTTGAGAAAGGCATAATTCACCACTTCACTGATCAAGAAGAGCTTCAAAAACTCTTCGGGAGCTTCAGAATCATCGGCATCGACTTGAATGAGACGGAAGTTGAAGGAAAGCTGCGAAGCCGTCTAACGGTCAGGGCAATCAAATAGTGAGCCTGCGTAAGGAAAGTAAATAAACATGCTTTCGTAACCATAAGCCAATAATTGGATGAGCAGACAAGGTGTGACTTCATGAAGCTGGCAGTGCTAGTCTACGAGTATCCTCCGAAGATCGTCGGAGGTTTGGGAACTTACGCAGCAGAGATTACGCGAAGATTCGTGCTGATGGATAATGATATTACTGTTTTCACGATGAATGATGATGCCGGCAGTCTTCCCACTCGAGAGATTTGGCGAGGCATAGAGATCCATCGTCCGGTACACATTGACGTTTCCGATTCCCTTCCGGACGTGATTGCAGAAGACATCAAGAAATGGGGTCGGGGCATCCATTTGTTCTCGAAGATTCTTATATACAACTATCTCAGCGCTTCAAAACTCATCAATGAACTAATCAAGAAAGAAGGCATAAAATACGACATCGTGGTAGCGCATGACTGGCTCTCAGCAATTGGTGGAATTACGGTTAGAAAAGAAGTTGGGCTACCGCTGGCCTTTCATGTACATTCAACCGAGAAAGGGAGAACGCTTGGAAACGGCTCAGAAGTTGTCAGCAACATTGAGCTCCACTGTGGAATGGCTGCTGACGTAATCGTCACAGTTTCATATGCGATGAAAGATGAACTCACGAAGCTAGGCTTTCCGAAAGAAAAGATTCAGGTCTGCTATAACGGCGTCGACGCCCAAAAATACAGCCCAGAAGCGGTTGACGCTGAACAAATAAAGAAGGTCAGAGCACTTTACGGCATAAAAGACGATGAATTCATGATCCTCTTTCTAGGCAGGCTTGTCGGCGTTAAAGGCATTGACAAGCTCATCATGGCTCTCCCGCACGTGCTGCAGAAAAACCCGAAAGCAAGGCTGGTCATCGTTGGCCTAGGTGACCTGCAAGAATACCTGACAAACCTTGTCAAAGCCACAAAGATGCAGGATTACGTTAAATTCCGTTTCGACTTTATACCAGAGGAGGAACGCATCCTTCACTATGCCGCGTGCGATGTAGCTGTTTTTCCCAGCCTCTACGAGCCCTTCGGAATTGTTGCTCTAGAGGCGATGAGCATGGAACGACCAGTTGTTGTGGGCGCTGCAGGGGTCAGCGGGATGCGTGAAATAGTAGTCTGCTGCGGAGAGGAGCAATGCGGTTTTCACGTGAATCCGAGCAACCCCTCAGACATTGCCTGGGGCATTAATAGCGCTTTGGAAAGTCCTGAAAAGACTAGGTGGCTTGGCAAAAATGGCAGGCGCAGGGTCCTCAGTGAATTCACATGGGACAAGATAGCCGAAAGAACATTGGAGATATACGGGCAGACGATAAAGCGTTGAGTCTGCATGCGATTGGATCATATGGTGAACCCTTGGATCCTGACAGCCTAAACTTGAGAAGAAGAATCACCCGAGAAGCCGCAAATCTCCTCTATTCTGGTGTCGAAAAGGAGTACAAACAGGCGAAGTTGAAAGCAGCAAAAACTTTGAGGTCTCGTCTTCTTCCCACGAATCTTGAGGTTGCTATTGAACTTGATAGGATAGCGGGGGAAAATGAGAACTCGACCAGACAAGAGCGACTGGTCCGAATGCGCAGGGATGCCCTAACGCTGATGCAGCTTCTAACGGCCTATAACCCAAGACTAGTGGGGAGCGTCTGGCGCGGAACCATACACCATGATAGTGACATAGATATAGTTGTCTACCACGACCAATTCGATGATGTAACAAACACGCTGAAACAACATGACATCAAAATAACGCAAACTGAGCAAGTGGCCGTAACAAAGAAGGGAAGAAGAAAAGGTTCATTTCACATATACGCTGAATCTCCTGCTGGAGAAAAAACCGAAATCAAAGTTGCCAGTCCTGAAGAAGCTGCACTCATAGTGAAATGTGAGACATATGGAGACCAGGTCGTAGGACTTCGAATCGAAGAACTGAGGAGGCTGCTCAGACAAAACCCGACACAACGATTCGTTCCCTTCTAGAACAACTTTTTTTTGGGCAGAATGCAAGCAGAGCGAGGCTTGCACCTGTTGCCTTTCTCATGGGCTCAACAGAGTGAATTTGGCGCTCGAAGGCAACGAGAATCAGCGTAAGTCCGACTGATGTTTAAATACGACAATTTTCCATAATAACATTCCATAATAATATGAAGATACACTGCCACGTTTGAGGGTGTTCACATGGCGTTTGACAGGGAAAAAATGAAAAAGATGCTTCCAAATCTTGCCAAGGAACTAAACTGTGATGACAACAGGGTTGCAATAAACTCCGTGCGAACAAATGTACCAAAAGGAGAAAACGCATCCTCCAACTGCTTTGTTCGTTACATGCCAGATGTAATAGACTTCATTCGTCGTTGCGATAAGACTGAGCAGGCGAAAGAAATAATCGCCTACATGGAAAAAAGAGGAGAGATTGAAAAGCAATACGCTGCTAGGCTCAGAGAGCAATTGAAGGACAAAGGGTTGAGAAGCTTCGGACCGAAAAAGGAACACGATTACTACCTTAAACATGGCGAACAATGACTGTGCCGCCAAGAGGCGCAGCTTGTCGAGTTCCTCAGAACGCTGAGTGTGAACCTGTGGTTCTTCAGTCGGTATTTGCGGCTGTGGACGGTTAAATATATACGCAACGAAGGATGTGTATTTCCAAAAGTAAATAAATGGGCTGGTCAATAAATAAACAGCTAAAAACGTCGATGGTGAAACGGAGGAAGACAAAGTGAGAAAGGCAACCTTACTGTTTGGAATCTTGACTATTGCAAGCGTAATTCTTGTTTCAATTGCAATCGGGATTAGACCAGTCGAGGCAGAAGCAGACTACAGTATAGGCCAAGTCTTCCACACCGTGAAAATCATGTACAATGGCTACGTCTTCATCAACGACACATTCGAACTGAATAACATAACCGGAACCTCGAACAGTTTTCTAATGGGTTTTCCTGACAAATATGGCCAAGACGTCCTAAAATGCTTAGCTTTCAACGGTTCGGCCACTTTTCCGGTGACTCTTAACACACCGTTGAATGGCCACATGGGTTTCTACGGTGTGAAGATTGATTTTCCACATGGAACACCCCAAGTTTTCACCGTGGGATTCGTGCTTTCCAACAGCCTCCTCGCACAGGATCCGCAGAATGCGAGTCTCTTTGAATTGGACTTTCCAGCGTACCCGAGTTTAATGAAGAAGGCCTATCTCTGCAACGTGTCAATCATCGCTCCTGAAGGTGCATCGTTCTTGGGTGGGACAGTGAGCGGTTTTGTGTATGGACAGCAGGATCTGCAGGAACTGACTCGTTTGCCAGCGAAGTTGGACTTTCAATTGAGTGCACAAAACCAGCTGATAGTTGATATTGCTAGGTTGAATCGTGTAATCACAGTGGGCGGGGCCGGCGAAGTGGATGGCGCTGACACCTACAAGATAACAAATGATGCACCGACGGACTTGGCTGCTTTCCAGGTATTTCTGCCTCCTAATGCATCCAATCCAGTGGCAACGGATCTGTCTGGAATGGGCCTCCCTCCCATGAAGCCAATAGACCCCAACACGACCCAATATGAAGTCGATTTTAGATTAAACGTTACGAATGGCAATTCCACCACGTTCGTTGTAAAATACTCTTGGCCTAGAGATGACACTACACAAGGTTCCAATTTTGCTTTGAGCCTTTCTTTGTTCGAGCATGAGAATTACTACATTGATGAGGCATTGGTTTCGGTTGTTTTTCCTGAAGGCGCGACAATGGATACCCTTGAGAGCAATTCTGCCCTAGCCCTCAGTAGTATTGGGAAAAGCATGTACCAGGAAACAGGTACATTAACCCAAGAAGGCATGATTGTCTTGAACAAGGTCAACCTCGATGTTACCTACGGATACAATCCATTTTGGGCGTCTTTCCGTCCAACTGTCTGGGTATGGGCACTTGCGGTTGTAGGTTGCGTGGTTGTCGCTGCAACCAAGCGAAGACCTAAGGGGCAGATTCGAATCCCCATATCTACTGCGTCATTGAAACTTGGCCCTGATTTCCTCAAATCGTTCGTAGACACGTATGAGGAGAAGAAGAAGATAAATTTGGAACTGGATTCTCTGGACACCAGAGTGGAGAAGGGTAGGATTCCAAGACGCAGGTACAAGGTGATGAGAAAAACGTTGGAGGTTCGGCTCGAGTCTGCGCAGAGGAAGTTGAACGAGTCAAAGGAGAGATTGCGCGCAGCCGGGGGCAAGTATTCAGGGTTGATGTTGCAGCTTGAAGTTGCCGAGGCCGAAATAGGCGAAGTGAAAGCCAACATCAAGAATGCCGAGTCTCTTCACAATCGGGGAGAACTCTCGTTAGAGGCTTATCGGAACCGCTTGGCTGACTATCAACGCAAGAAAGAAAGGGCTGAAACCACGATTAACGGAATCCTCTTGAGACTACGTGAAGAAGCACAATAGGCCACCTAAACGCTTTTATTCTGCTGCAAGATTTCCAATGAAAATCTAGATCCAAAAGAGGAGAAAAAAGAATGATCAAGATAGTAGTTGACAACCACAAATGCACTGGATGTGGAACATGTGTGGACACGTGTCCCGTGGGCGTTTATGAAGTGAAAGATGGAAAATCGGTTCCAGTGAAGCCTGATGAATGCCTGGTGTGCAGAGCATGCGAGGTTCAATGTCCAGAAGCATCAATCCAAGTCATAGAGTAGTGCACAAGCCTTTCATGTCGACCTTCAATTCAAATTCTAACCTATCTTCCAAAAATCACGTTGCACTTTTTTCGTTTCTTTTATGACTTTTTCGCCTTGAGACATGGCATCTCTCTCGATTGGGGGCATTCTGCCGTCTACGCTCAGCGAGCTTCGGCTCATCTTTGCGATCGCTGTGACCGCCAGTTGTCCGATAGTTTTCAGATTGTAGCCGCCTTCAAGAACGCATACAAATCTGCCTTCGCATATTCTTGAGGCCAAGCCTGTTATTGTCTCGTAGACTTGTTGAATGCATCGGGTTGACAGAGAGAGATTTCCGACAGGGTCTAAATAGTGGCTGTCAAAACCAGCAGACACCAATATGAATTCTGGTTCATATTGACGTATTATCGGCGTCACAATTTCTGTGACTGCCCTCAGGTAAATGCGGTCGCCAGTGCCATAGGGAAGCGGGATATTCACGTTATAGCCTGCGCCTTCTCCTTTTCCGACCTCATTTATGAAACCCGTTCCTGGAAAATCGGTTGGGTCCTCATGTAGGCTCATGTAGAGAACCTTGTCAGTTTCGTAGAATCTTTTTTGCGTCCCATTTCCATGATGAGCATCAACGTCCAATATGAGAACACGCTTCAGATTGAATTTCTGCACTAAGTATTGCGCTGCAATAGCGACATTGTTGAAAATGCAGAAACCCAGTGCACGGAACCTTTCTGCATGATGTCCGGGCGGACGGACCAGAGCGAAGGCATTCTCAAACTTTCTTTCCACGACAAGGTCAACGGCCTTCAATGCTCCACCAACGGCGTAGAGAGCAACTTCAAATGTTTCAGGAGAAGCCACGGTGTCCTGCGAATCTAATGGGCCGCCTCCTGCCCTGCAGACAGCATCGACAAGCCTGATGTATTCTGGGGCATGAACCAGTTCAACGTCTTCCAAGCTGGCTTTTTCAGGTTGCACGAGCTGCAGCATGGCATCAAACTCCGCCTTCCTCTTTTCTATTTCTCTAATGACCACAGTTACTCGCTGGGCAGATTCTGGATGGCCTCTGCCAGGGTTGTGCTTCGTGAAGATGGGTGAGAAAACTATGGCTGTCTTTCCCATTTCAAATAGCCTCTTCAAATATTCTGCTGAACGTCCTTTTCAAGAAGGTTTTTACGGAAACACCATGTCTTTTGGCCATTTTTTTAAGAGCCTTGTCCACACCAGTTGCGTATTGGACTGCTTTTTTCGGTTTCTTGGAAATTGGTTCAGGAAGACCAGCGTTTTCTGCTGCTTTCCTCAAAACGAGTTTTCGAATGCTGTCTCTCTGAGGGTCGATTTTCAGGTTAACCGGTAAGGATGCAGCGAATTCTGCCATTTCGAAGGTTGCGAAGGGAAGTCGCAGTTCAACATTGTGGAAGCTGCAGATTTTGGCATCTCTTTCCAAGTTGTTCTTGTAGATTTCAACAACGTCGTCGAAGAGCCTCTTCCTCACCTTTTCTTCGCCGCCAAGAGAATAATCATCCACGTATCTTCTGTATCCCCCGAAAAGCTCGTCTGCGCCTTGTCCGGCAAGCACCACTTCGAGTCCCATTTCTGCTGCTTGTTCAGATGCCCAATAGATTGGAATGCCTATGCTGGTCTTAACTGGGTCGGCTTCCTCAATGAGCGATAGAACTTTCTGTAGATCTTCCTGTACGTCTTCTTCTTTGAACAGTTGAATGTGAATTGGCAACTTCAGGATTTCAGCCGCCTTTCTTGCATGATCTGTTTCCTTCTGGCCCTCAAGGCTTACATGGATTAGTTGCACGTGGCATCTGTTTTTCTTGGCGAACAATGCTATTATGCTACTGTCTAGGCCACCTGAGAACGCTACAGCCACCTCTTTCAAAGCTGAGACTCTCTGCGTGACAGAACGTCGAAGAAGTGTTTCCAGTTTTCTGGCCGCGTCATGCATGGTCATTGGGGTAGGTTCTGAGTAGGAAAGGGTTTTGACTGGTTTCAGTCTGAAGCTTTTTTGATCGATAACCGCAACGTGTCCAGGGGGAAAAGAGTAGGTTTTGTCGATCCCTATCTTCCACAATGCCTTGCGTTCAGATGCCAAAGCCGCAAACCCCGCGTTTTCGCCGTAGTAAAGCGGGCACACGCCCACAGAGTCCCTGCCTGCGACGAGCCTAGTGGGTTCAGCCAATACGAAAGCATAATCGCCGAACGTTCTCTCAATGAAGTTCTTGGCTGCCTCCTCAGCATGTTCTTGCAAGTCAAGGGCGAAATGCTTAATATGGAAAATCTCTTTTGGCGGATAGATTCTTCCCTCAAAAACAATTGCCGCGTTTTTCAGCATTATTGGTTGGGGCTCGCCTGAATGCGGGATTCCTGGAAACTTGCGCCCAATTACTATGCTCGAGTTCAAACTTGGTTTCCGCAGAGCATCAATCGCTCTTCCTGATTTCACGCATGAGGCTGAGGCCATTCCGAAAGTACCAGTACCTGCAGATGATAATGCTCCGAGCATGGTGACCGCTGTTGCCGTTGCGTCTCCTCCTTTTTTGTCCACGACTGCGATTAATGCTCCCATCTATGGCTAACCTTCCGATTACAACATGCCATCAAACATCAGAGTTATGTCATCCTAGTAATTAGTGTATGGCTCATGGACTAAGCGAGTCAGCGATCTAGGTTCTGAAGTAAAACATTAATCCTCAACGCATCTATCTTCTTGCGAGGTGGAATTAGTTTGCCCATCCTTCCTATAGACACAGGTCGCTACGGAACCCCCGAAATGAAAAGAATCTTTGAAGAGGAGACACGCGTTCAAAAAATGCTCGACGTCGAAGCAGCTCTGGCTTGGGCACACGGACAAGTTGGCAACATTCCGAAGAGAGATGCAGAGAAGATCATGTCCTCCGCCCTGTTGGAGCAGGTTAAGCTGAGTCGAATAAAAGAGATTGAACATGAAATAAGGCATGATGTGGCTGCTTTGGTTAGAGCCTTGGCGGAAGCCAGTGGATCGAGCGGTGCGTTTGTGCATCTCGGGGCAACGAGCTATGATGTTGTTGACACTGCCACTGCGCTCCAGTTAAAGGATGCTCTCGAGCTGATCGGGCAGAGGCTAGACAACCTTCAGAAGATATTGGGGGACAAAGCCCAGCAGTACAAAGGGACCTTGATGATGGGTAGGACTCATGGCCAACATGCTTTGCCAATCACGCTTGGCTTTAAATTTGCGGTTTGGAAATGTGAGGTTTCACGGCATATTCAACGGTTGGAAGAGTGTGAAAAACGTGTGATTGTTGGGAAAATGAGTGGAGCTGTGGGAACACAGGCAGCTCTTGGGCCACGCGCCATGGAAATTCAGAAGCTGGTTATGCAAAGACTCGGAATCAAGCCAGCTGAGATTTCAACTCAAATCGTGCAGCGGGATCGCCATGCAGAACTTGTATGTCTATTAGCTATCGTTGCTTCCTCACTTGAAAATTTCGCCACAGAAATTCGAGAGTTGCAAAGGCCCGAGATCGCTGAGCTCTTTGAGGCATTTGAGGAGAAGAAACAGGTTGGAAGTTCAACGATGCCTCACAAACAGAATCCGGAGATATGCGAAACAGTGTGTGGTCTGGCACGAATCGTTAGAAGTCTTGTGATTCCGGCTCTTGAAAATGTTGTCACTTGGCATGAAAGGGACCTAACCCAGTCTTCAGCGGAACGCTTCGTCATTCCAGAATCATGTATACTGCTCGATCATATCCTTTCGTTGATGAACGGTATCATTGCCAACCTGCGTGTTGACGAGCATCGCATGTTGAAGAATATGGAGCTGACTCAGGGGCGGGCCATGTCTGAAGCAGTGATGACTGCTTTGGCAAGAAAAGGCATGAACCGCCAAGAAGCCCATGAGCTTCTGAGAAAATTAGCCATAAAGAGTGAGGTCGATAAGCGGCCTTTCAGAGAGATCCTTCTCAAGGACACGGTTATCGGTCGAAAACTGAGTGAAGAAGAGATTGATCATGCGTTGAATCCGAGGAATTATCTGGGAACAGCAACAAAACAGGTTGAGCTCGTGACCGCAAAGAAATAGCAAAATCCGCTTGATCGTTAGGTGGCAACGTTCAATATTCTGTGAGGGATGTTTGTTTCCATTCGTCTTCTTTTTCAAGTTTTTCCCAGGTTTCCTTCTTTACGAATCCGCCGATTTGCTCCTTGATCTTCTTCGCGAGCCTGGGTCCTATCAGCGGCAGGTTTGTTAGGTCATCGAGACCCGCACGTTTTAAGTCTTCTATCGTTTTGTAGCCCGCATTGTATATTATGCGGCCGCGGGCTCGTCCCACTCCCTCCAGTCTAACAAGCGGTAGTAGTTCCTTCTTTACGCCTTTGGATACCCTTGCCTCGAGCTCACCAGTTTGAGGTATTACTTGCTTGCTGCCCAGGAGTGTCGCTAACTCGTGCGAGGCATGAAGCAGCCATTTCGTGTTCTCGATGGTTCTGTAAAGGTCTCCAGGCTGAACAGTGAATCTCTCAATAATTTGATCTTCACTTGTTTCATCGATCCATGCCTGCAGAGTCATGGCGGTCTTCACCTCGCCCAAAAATGATTCATAGGCCACCGTGTCTTCCCACTCATTAGGCAGGTCTGTGAGGAACTCCGCTTTGTGTTCCTCCATAAAAACTGTTAGTTCGTCTATTTCTCGAGAATATGGTCTCAAAACAGGTCCCATATCTGGAGTGTGGGCAATCATCTGGAGAAGACTGAGTTCCGTCAAGGAGATATGTTCTCGCTTCAACGAATCGCGGATGATGACAGCTGAGGCAGGATCAACGTAGAGCTCGCTGACTCGCTTGCCAAACTTTGTAGCGTTGATCTCATCGCCCAGAACTTTGATCATCTCCTCATCCTTTAGGTACTTGAGAATTTTGGCTATCAAGCCTTTTATTGCATCTGTGTCGTATTGGTGCGCGTAGAACGTTCTGCCGAAGAACTCGTAGAGACCCTGTTCTGTGTGGGCGAAATCTGCGGCTATGGTTGCAAGCACGTGCGATCGCATTATTCTCTCAACCGCCAGTCTCGACCATATGCGTTCTGGCCTAGCCAGGATGTAGCTTTCTAGTAAGAAGTCGGCTTCGTCAGGAGTCTTCGCGATGAGTACGGCCTCCCCGGCCTTGTCATATTTCGGTCTTCCAGCCCTACCTGCCATTTGCTTGTACTCCAGAACGCTAATAGGATAATAGCCATATCCCGCCTCGTATCGCCTATAGTCCTGGATGAGGACCGTTCTCGCGGGCAGATTCACGCCGAACGCCAGAGTTGGAGTAGCGGTCAGAACCTTGATTTTTCCTTGTTTAAACGCATCTTCTATTATTCTGCGGTGGCTGCCCCCCAAGCCTGCATGATGGAAGGCTGTGCCGCGTTTGACAAGCTCCGCAAGTGATTCACTAATCCTTGTTCTTTCGCCAGCTGCCAGAATCTTATTCGCTTCATGTTCCAATGAGCGCTTAGCGGGTTTGGATAAGATCTCTTCAACTTCTCCTGCGAACTTCTTGGCCAGCGTAGCAGCATTCTTGCGTGTTGATGCGAAGACAAGTGATTGTCCGCCGGACTTTATTGTACTCAAGATCAAGTTTGTTGCAGAATCCCTCGTCTGCTTCTTTATTTTTCTGGAATCACCATTTTTATACTGAATTTCATCGTGAAGAAGCACTCCTTCTTTGAGCGCAATTGGTCTCCACTCTGTGGTGACGTGTTCTGCTTTCAACCAGGCTGCAATTTCGTCAACATTGCTTATTGTCGCGCTCAAGGCGAGAATTTGAATGTCTGGGTTGACCTGCATAAGCCTAGCTAACACTACTTCTAGGGTTGGGCCGCGCTTAGCATCATTCAGCAAGTGGACTTCGTCAGCGACGACTAATGAAATCTCGTCAATCCACTTGGCTCTGTGTCTCAGAAGCGAATCTGACTTTTCGTTAGTGGTAATTATTATGTCATATTTTTCGAGCCAAGGGTCGGTGCCGTCAAAGTCGCCAGTGCTGATGCCGATCCTGATGTGCCTCCCATCCTTTTTGGTCAGGGCAGCGTACTTCTTGAACTCGTCAAACTTCTCGTTGGCCAAGGCCCTCAATGGCGTAAGATAGATGATCTTCCCGTTTCTTTCCAAAGCGTGTTTCAACGCGCATAGCTCAGCAACCAGAGTCTTCCCTGAGGCAGTGGGACTGGCCAAAACAAGGTTTCGTCCTTCGAGAGCCCCGGCCTTTATTGCTTCTTCCTGCGGTGGAAAAAGCTCGGCGATCCCACCTCTCATTATTATCTCTTTGACTGATTCTGGCACAGGCAAATCCGCTATTTTCACTGGAAAGAGCCCACCTCCCGTCCTTCAACAGGAATTACCGCAGTGGCAATTTAAGACGTTACGTATAACCTGTATTCTTTGTGGGTTATGTTTTTCTAGCAGAAAATGTGTTACTGAATCAAGAAGGCAGTTAGTTCAGACCGGTTGAGTGCAGTATGATTGAAAATGTGAAGGAGCTGCTGAAAGCACACGAAAATCTGAAGCATGAGGTTTACTTGGACAACGAGAACTCTAGCATCGTGCCTGATGAAGTGATTCAGGCGATGATTCCATACTATAATCGACGCGCATTTGGTAACCCTACGCTCACGCACAAGCCTGGCTGGGAAGCTTTTGAAACAATAATGGAATCGGCTCAGAAAACGGCTGCTTTCCTAGGATGCAGAACCCTTGAAGAAATCAACTTCACACCTGGAGAAACTGAAGCTGACAATCTGGCGTTAATGGGAACAGTCCTCTCGAAGGGTGCTAAGGGAGGAAAGATCGTAATCTCAGAGGTTGAACCTTTGGGCGTGTTAAATGTTGCAGAAATGCTTCAGAAACGCGGATTCACGTTGACTGAAATTCCCGTTGATGCTGAAGGCTTCATAAACCTTGAGAAACTCAAAGAAGCCATAGACAAGGAAACACTTCTCGTAAGCCTGTCCACGGTAAACCATGAAATAGGAACAATTCAACCCATCAAAGAGGCCGTGAAGATCGTTAGGGACGGGAACTCTGAGACAATTTTCCATACCGACGCATCGGACGCTTACGGGAAGATTCCATTCAACGTGCAGAACTTGGGCGTAGACCTTGCGACCGTGAGCAGCTACAAGATCTTGGGACCGCGAGGAATAGGCGTGCTCTACGTGAAAGAACACGTTAACGTGGAGAGAATTCTAGAAGGGCAGATAGGCACGCAGAGATTGTGGCCTGGGGTTGAGAACACGCCTTTGATAGTGGGCTTTGCCAAGGCGTCCGAATTGGCTTTCAATGATTTTGACGAAAATGTTGCGCACATGCGGAAACTGCGAGACAGACTGATCGATGGGATAACCCGCGGGATACCTGACGTCCTGCTTAACGGACCTTCCGGCGACAAGAGAGCGCCTGACAACGTTAACGTGAGTTTTCTTAGATGCGAGGGCGAGGCGTTGACGATCGAATTAAGTCTGAACGGTGTTTACGTTTCAAGCGGCAGTGCCTGTTCAAGAAGGTTGCTGCAGCCGAGCCACGTTTTAGTTGCCATCGGCAGAAAGTTTGATCAAGCCCATGGCAGCATACTGATGAAAGTCACTAGGATGCATACAGAAGAAGACATAAACTACGCCTTGAAAGTAATTCCGAGAGCCGTTCAGAGGATAAGAGGAATAACTGGCTCTACAGGAGTGGAATGAAAGTGTCACGTGCACCTTTACCCTACAATCCGAAAATCCTAGAACTGTTCAGGAACCCCAAAAACCTCGGAAAAATGGAGGACGCCACCATAACGGCAGTTGCTGGAAATCCCGTCTGTGGTGACATGATAACATTCTACCTGAAAATCGACAAACAAGACGCGATCGAAAAGGCATCTTTCGAAAGCTACGGTTGCGCCGCAAACATAGCAACATCAAGCATAGTCACGGAAATGATCAAAGGAATAAGCCTTGAAGACGCTTGGAAGGTCTCGTACAAAAGCGTAGCCGAATCCGTAGGCGGTCTGCCGAGCATAAAGTTCCACTGTGGCATTCTGGCTGTTGGGGCGCTAAAGCGAGCTATCAGAAAGTACTACGAGCAGAAGGGAGCCTGCCCCAGTTGGCTTGAAAAAGAACCAAGTTTTGAAGAGAAGCAGGCGTTGGAAGAGGAAGAACTGGCCAAAGCACTTTCAAAAAGAATGAAGACGGAAGAAGAAAAATAATGCTGGACCCCTACAAGATTCGTGAAGATTTTCCAATACTTAAACGAAAAATCAATGGAAACCAGCTGATCTACTTTGACAATGCAGCGACTTCGCAAAAGCCAAGACAAGTAATCGACGCTGTCAGAGACTTCTATGAGAACCATAATGCAAACGTCCACAGAGCCGTCCATACGCTTTCCCAGGAAGCCTCAGAACTTTACGAAGACGCACATGAAGAAGTCGCTGGGTTCATACACGCAAAAGGCATAGAGGAAATAGTCTTTGTGAGGGGCACGACGGAAGCGATAAACCTGGTCGCCTACGCTTGGGGGCTTCACACTCTACGAAAGGAAGACGAAGTCATAATATCACTGATGGAGCATCACAGCAACATCGTGCCCTGGGAAATAATCTCGAGAATGACAGGCAACAAAATAAAGTATATTGAAGTGAACGCCGATGGAACTCTGAACCACGAGTCTTTTGAAAGTCTCATTTCAAAAAGAACCAAAATGGTCTGCTTGTCCCACGTTTCAAACGTCACTGGAATCATAAACGACGTTAAGAGAATCACAAAGTTTGCACATGATCACGGTGCCATGGTGTTGATAGATGGAGCACAGTCCGTTCCGCATTTGCCCGTCAACGTCAAGGATCTGGACGCAGATTTTCTCGCTTTCTCCGGCCATAAAATGCTGGGGCCCACTGGGATAGGCGTCCTGTATGGCAAGCAGGAAATCCTTGAGATGATGGAACCTTTTCACGGGGGAGGCGAGATGATAAAGGAAGTCTCCTATAGCCGGAAAACAAAGCGTTGTTCCATTTCTTGGAACGTTTTGCCTTGGAAATTCGAAGCAGGAACACCAAACGTGTGCGGCGCGGTTGGTTTGATGGAGGCAATACGATACTTGACGCGAATCGGCATGGGAAACGTGAAGTCCCATGAAGAAGCTTTAACCAAATATGCTATTCCACAGATGGAATGTTGCTGCAGGAAAGTCAAGATTTATGGAACAAGAGACATGAGGATCAAATGTGGGATAGTTCCATTCGGCGTTGACGGTTTAAGCTCACATGACGTCGCCTTGTTTCTTGACAATTGTGGAATAATGGTGAGAAGCGGTTTTCATTGTGCCCAACCGCTACACGAGATATTCAAGTTAAGCTCCTCTGCAAGGGCAAGTTTCTATGTATACAATACGCTCGAAGAAATCGATAGGTTAGCCGAGGTACTGAAGGAGATTGAACAGTTCTAATGGTTAACGTAGAAGACTACGTAGCCCGAGTTGAAGGAACATGCGGCAAAGAAAAAGACATTATTGTGATTTTCAAATACGATAAGAAAGACGAAGCAATAAAGAAGATTCTTGGAAAGGCCACCACAAGAAAGTCCATCGCCGGAATAATTTCGGAACTCAACTACAAAGGTTTTTCTTTCCGTCTTTACGGAAGCGGAAAGGCCATTTTCAGAAGCTTGAAGGACAAAGAAGAATTGAACTCTCTCTTATCCGAGCTTCTGCTCTAGCATATTTAGGTTGATTCTTGTAACAAGTTTTCTCGCAGAGTGGACTTTGCCTCTAGTTTTTTCTGTCAGTTGCTATTGCGCGGGGCTGTTTTGTACGATTTCTTGGCGTTTTCGTGGTCGATTCATCAGTTTTCCAAGTGTCTGCAGTATTGTACGTGCTAATGTGCGAGTTTCTTTGTCTATAGTCATCAGCAGACCTATGTAGATCAATCCGCCAACTCCTGTAATGAGTAGCGTTGTAAGTCTTCTTGCTGGGTGAGCGAAGAACAGTACAAGTGCCATGACTGCCGAAGCGACAACGTATTTTCCTATGCTCTTCCATGGAATTTTAATCTTGACATCCTTTCGCAAAACACGGTATAGAATCACGAATGTTGTTGAGCGTGCCACGACGTTGATCCCTGTGACGTACATTGCCACTAATACAGGACTGGTGCCGGCGAGATATGTCAACGTGTAGAAGGCCAATGGCAGGGCAATTGCTGAATGGACGAAAGGTAGAGAGAAGGCAATGAACAATCGGCTCTTGACGACTTGCCGGAACGGTATTTCCGCTTTTTCATCGACCCTTTCTACTCCGTAGAGAATGTAAGTGAAGATCGTTGAAATTGTGGAGACGAGGGCGTCGACGGCCAATATAATAAGAACTGGAGCCGCAACGGTGTATTCTCCGGTGTCCTTTAGAAACAAGAGATATGAGCTGGGTAGAGCGAGGACCCCTGCCGTCATTGGGACAGCGAACATCAGAACGTATTTCAGCGATGTTGTTGCTTCATCAATATTCCTTTCAGCCAGAAGCTTTGGGGTTAATGCATATGCTATGAAAGTTGAGTATGTAATCACGTTTGCGATTTGAAGGCAAGCATAATAGTAGCCTACGCCTGTCGTTGTTCCGTAAATGAGCAGCATGACGAATATTGTGGCTGCTATTCTGTCCCCGACAATGTTGTATAGGTTGAACGTCGATCCCTTTAGCCATTCCTTAATGTAACCCAGCACTATCTTCTGCCTGAGTTCTTTCCACACCATTTTGAAATAGAATGCTACCTTGACAGCAAATGCTACTGCCAGTGTTAGCATTGCGCCTAGAATCGCTAATTGCCATACTATGACTAACAAATAAACAAATAGAACCTTCAAGATTTCGCCGACCATTAGGCCATATCCCACGAAATGCGGCCTTTTTGCTTGGAGAACAGCTTCAAAAACTGTGACCAGATAAGTCTCTACTATTTGTGCGGCAGCGACTACGTAAACCAACACATACTTCTCTAGTCCTGAATAACCCGTTACAAGAGGGAGCGCCGCAAAATAGACAAGTGTGGCAATCGCGCTCACAGTCAAGTTTCCAATTATCCCTGTTCTTGGTGCTCCATCCTTGTCTCGGGCTACAAAACGCATCGTCCAGAATGATATCGGTCCGGATAACAAGGTGAAATATGGAATTATGACATTCATTAATGTTCCCCACGCTCCGTAATCAGGCTGTGAGAGTGAATTTGCCACTGTGAGCGTGAAGATGATGCCCGTTGCGACGCTGATCATTTTCGCCGCGAAAATTATGGCTCCTGAATAATTGGTACTGATTTGTTCTTTTCCCAACAGGTCACCAGACATGGTTTTGAGGAGAGATAAGTTGGTTCATTATATCTATTTTTGTTTAAGTTTCAACCTGACTTGCGCTCTGGTTCTGCTAAGCCAGCTGTAGACCGGAAACAGCTGGTACTTTACCGCTCTTGGCAAGTTGTCCTTGATTTCCTTCTGCAGGCCAAGTCTGATTGCCATTCTGCCCTTCCCTGTTATGGGTACGTAGTACCTCGTGAGCGGAAATTGAGTGAACCCGTTGCTTTGTTTGAACCTGTCTAATGATGGATGGTTTCCCAATCTCCCATACATTATCCATTGTTCGTGCTGAACCGAACATACTTCAATCGTTTTAGCAACCAGAGCGTTGTTTAATGCTTTATCCCAATGCTTCTGTAGCGACAGTATTTGAGATATTATTGCTATTCTGTCGCCATGTATGAGTTGAACGAATCCGACAAGTTCATCCTTCATGTAAGCTCCTATATACGTGGCATTTCTTGTCGCGGTCAGGCCTTTCATTATCGTATCTAACGATATTCCATAATGCGGAAAGGCTCTTTCTTGTCTTATCGGTGTCTCGTTGTAGATTTCCCACATGCCCTTTGCAAGCGTCTTCCTTGGTTCGGCTATACTTGTTCTTATTCCGCTTTTTTCTGCTTTTCGAATCATATTGCGCGTTTTTTTTCCTATAGTCTTTAGCCATTCATTATAACTCGTTATGTTTAGGAGCCCGATATTGTCTTCTGCCTTCAACCATGATTCTGACGGAGAAGCTATTGAGCAACACCATTTTCTTTCGATGAAAGTGAACACATCCACATTCTTTTTTCTAAGCTTTTCAACAAGCTCTTCTGTTGGAATAACACTCTGTTGATACTCTTTTGCGTCTCTGGCCATCGTGAAGAAGATTTTTTTGCGGATCTCTAGGGTTTCAGGTTCTGCCTTCAACTTTTAGAATCTCCTTCAGTACATGATAGAATGGGCCTCTACGATTCAGTTTTCCACGTTGAAAAAGCCATATGGGATGAAAATAGATGATATTGCCCTTGCTAATAGCGTCTTTGGCCATTTGCTTGACTTGTTCAGTTGGGTACAAGTAGCATAGGCTGTCTATTCCGATAGTGGGAAATTCGTGAAATGACTGTAGTTGAAAGCCTTCTGGGATTTTCGGAGCTTTTGATTTCCAGCGTCTCCACATGATTCTGGCAAGCAGGCGAGCTGTCCCATGTATTGTGTAGTAGTTTAGCTCTTTCCCTGTTGCTTTTTCCAAAGTCTCTAGCTCCATATATGGGTCATTCACAACATGAAGCGCTACTTCGTGCTTGTCATTATCTAGCAGTGCTAGGAGTTCCTCGTCTGGAATTGTTCTAGTTGTGAAAAACCAATAGGCCTTCACTTCTTTGGGAGACTTGTTGATCATTCTGGCGACTATTTTCGAGTTTTTCAGATAGTCTCTTTTTGTTTTGATGCCCAGAAATGTGTAGATGAGGCTTTTGCTTCTTGAAGAATAGAGGTAGTCAACGTCTATTCTTATTCTTATCAATGGCGTTGTCGCCCCATATCTCCTTAAGTTGGCCATTCACTTTTATATAACCTCCTTATCACGTCTAGCTTATCGCGAAACGAGAGTATTCTCTTGAAGACGTTATGTTCCTGATGTCCCTTCTTGGTTGTTGTACCTGTTGGTCTTTGCTGTTCTCAGTTGGAAATCGCAATAATAGTTTATATCTGCTTGTGTACTTATCGCAATCGGCACATGCTGGAAAGGATCGGGACGCCGAGAGAGAAATTGTGCCTGCAATGCGAAACTAGAGTGAGTGAATCAACGCAGCATCAAGTTGCATGAAGAGATGATGCCAAGTTGGGGAATGAAGACATAGAAATAGCGTATTTGGCGGACGGGAGTAGTGTTCACACAAAACGATTCTTGGGCTACTTCGCTGAGCGAGGATACAATGTCAGTCTAATAACCTACACATCGTCCGAAATTAAGGGTGTTCGCGTTTACAAGGTCACGACTTCAAGAATCAAGATTCTTTTGAGAGCCATTCAGTCAATCATTTTGATTAGGAAATTCAAACCAGACATACTTCATGCATTCTACCTGACTAACAATGGTGTTATCGGTGCTTTGTCCGATTTTCATCCCCTAATTCTGACCCCATTGGGCAGCGACATTACAACGGATCCTGAGCGATCCAGAATATTCAGAATTCTTGTCAAACTGTCTCTGAAGAGAGCTGACGTGGTTCACGCCTGTGATGATCTAACGAAGCGCAGATTGGTGGAACTCGGATGTGCGCCTGAGAAAATACTCGTGCAGCAATTCGGTGTAGACACAAATCGCTTCTCGCCAGGAGCACGATCTCAATCTTTGAGGAGAAAACTGGCGTCGGATGAAACATTTCTAGTACTCTGCGGTCGATGGTGGAGGCCACAATACTCAGTGGATGTTTTCATCAGGGCAATGCCATTAGTGCTGAAGAAAGTACCTAACGTGAAGTTTGTGTTGCTTGGCGGAGGTCCACTTGAAAAGAAGTTTAGGGAGTTGGCCAAAGACCTGGGAGTTTACGAAAGAGTGTTGTTCATAGGAAGAGTTTCGCCGGAAGAAATGCCCAAGTATCTGGCAAGTGTTGACATATATGTTGACACCGTCAGTCTCTACAGAGCGGACGCCTTAGGTAGGGTTATAGTGGCACGAGGAGAATCGAGCTTCGGCCAGAACACCCGAGAGGCTATGGCATGCGGAACACCGCAGATCCTGAGTGACATGCCTGGGGTCAAAGCGAGCGGTTGGTTTCAAGGACTAACCTATAAGCAGTCAGACCACACCGACCTTGCAGACAAGATAGTCCAGCTTCTGCGAGACGAGAGACTCCTGAGAAGTATTGGCGCGACATCAAGGCAAAAAATTCTGGAGTTCTGCGACTTCGATAAGATAATGAAGAATTGGGAAACCGTCTATCATGAACTCAGGTCTCACGGCAAACATAAAAAAAGAGCCAAGTAATTCCCAGATTTCGCTAGTGCGCGCGCTATTGAATGGTTGAAGCTTGCACACAGGAATTCGAAAGTGAAGAAGTATGGCAACTTGATAAGAGGCAAGCCATGCGAGGAGAGGAAAATCTGCTGCAGACGAAAACACGAAAGATCGTAGGAAGTTCCACCATTAAGAGAAGCTTGAAGATGGAGAGAGAAATATGGAAAAATCTGGAGTAGTATCTCCTGCTAGAATCGAGAAACTCATCGGAAAATGCAAAAGAAAGCTGGATTTGGATCTGTCAGGCCTAGTGGTTCTGACCGAGGCTGCAAGCGGTAACTATATTGTAACTCCTTTGGTCGCTGCCGTGGCAGGAGCAGCAGAGATAATTGCAGTCGCCAAAGATTCAGAATACGGCAAAGCTGACGAAGTAGCTGAGTCATTGCTCCTTTTAGCGAGCCGTTTCGGCATTGAGAAAGACAGCATAAAGATCGTCAAGAGTCTGAGCCCAGAAAGGATTGGCGAGGCGGACATAGTGACAAACCTTGGATTCGTCAGACCAATCAATAAACAGTTCATATCAAGACTTAAGCAAACAGCAGTCATACCGTTGATGTACGAAACCTGGGAGTTCCGAGAAGAGGATCTGGACCTTTGCGAGTGTTGGAGAAACGAAATTCCTGTTTTGGGCACGAATGAACAACATAAGGACCTTAGAATCTTTGACTATATTGGCCATCTTTGTATGAAGATCCTTTTTGAATCAGAGATCGAAGTTTTCAGATCGAAGATAGCTCTCATAGGCGACAATAGGTTTGGCAGAAACATCGTAAAGACTCTCAGCTCAGCAGGATCGGACGTTGTCTGGGCAACAAATAAGGCGGCGAAAGAAGTGGGGCGTTCTGGAGGACAAAGGATGGGCATAGAACTTGGAAAACGTAATGTTCAGCGTAGTCTCATCGACTGCGACGCTATTATCATCAACACTTATCCGAGTCGCAATGTCGTCATTGGCGAAAGTGGAAGTATCTCTGCAAAGAGGCTCAGTGAGCTTGCCCCTGGAGCCGCGATTATACAGCTCAATGGTGGGATCGAGAGGGCATCACTGCAAGGGCATGGTTTCGTTTGCCTGCCAGTGGCAGAACCCAAACTTGGGCATATGGGCTGGACACTGGCCAATCTAGGGCCAAAACCTGTCATAGCCTTGCTTAGCGGCGGATTGAAAGTCGGAGAGCTGTTGGCGAGGGCGAGATTGAAGAGTTTAAACCGTATAGAAGCAGAGCACGAAGCATTAAGAAACAACATATGTCAAGATTTCAGCCCAATGCAACGCAAAAAGTATGGGTAAAATTTTCAGCTTTCAATAGTTTTATGTCTTCTATGTAACAGAATGCATAGGCTTAACAAGAACCGCGGTTGATATGGAGTGCGTTAAAATACTTGTCTATATCCCTAAACTACAAGAGGCTAATGGTGTTGAACAATGCGTTTAAAGAATAGAGTGTGCATAGTGACTGGAAGTTCCAGAAGCATTGGAAAGGGAATTGCAATTGCATTTGCAAAAGAGGGAGCAAAAACAGTAATTAACTATCGCTCTCAAGAGGAAGCCGCAAAGGAAACTGCTAATGAAATTGTTGAGAAATATCACAGTGAAGTAGAAATTGTGAAAGCGGATGTTACAGAAGAGAAAGAAGTTGTTGAGATGATTAAAAAAACAAAGGAGCACTTTGGAAAGGTTGACATTTTAGTTAATAATGCAGGTGTGCACAGAGACCACGTGATCTGGAAGATGGATAGAAATATCTGGGACGAAGTAATGTCCACCAATCTCACGGGTGCTTTTCTCTGTACAAAACATGTAGTACCCGTAATGAGGGAGCAAAGTTGGGGGAGAATCATAAATATCTCATCGGTGGTCGGGCAGATCGGGATATTTGGCGCAAGCAATTATGCTACATCAAAATCTGGTCTTTTTGGTTTTACAAAAGCAGTGGCCATGGAGGTCGCAGATAGAAACATTACCGTGAACTGTATTGCGCTTGGTTATATTGAGGCTGGTATGAACCTTAGATTGCCAGAGGAAATGAGACAAAGAGTTCTACGAGCAATCCCTATGAAACGATTTGGGAAGATAGAAGAAGTTACTGGTCCAATTGTATTTCTCTGCACCGACGAGGCCTCGTACATTACTGGGCAGATAATCCACATCAATGGCGGATATTATATGTAGGTGAAACTTTGGAGGACCCCAACTAGTATAAAACTGATGAGATTGAGTCTGGAGTAACACTGAGTTGACCTAATGGGAAAATTGCTGAAGCTGGCGGTCGTACTCTTTTTTCAGGTTCAGATGTAAGAATTGAAATAAATAACTCGGCCTTTCTGAACAAAAGTAATGCGCTTCAAAGAAGTACGAAAGCTTAAAAAAATAGAAGTGTAGCCATTCTAATGGGGGAGCTTTTGAAAGGTGAAAGTACACGGTCAAATTCGAAAAAAATGGGAAGCCATAAAGTAGGTAAGGATGTAGAAATCGGCGAAAATGTCACTATTGACAAGACCGTGTCTATCGGAAATAATGTTGTAATTGGAGACAGGGTTTATCTTGGAAGAAACGTGGTAATCGAAGATGATGTAATTATAAAAAACAACGCAAGGATAGAAGATAATGCAACAATCGGTTATGATAACCTTACAAAAAAGAAAAAAATTTACAAAGAATATCCAACAATTATCGGTGAGAAGGCTCTTATTCGTACAAACACGGTGATATATAGATCTTGTAAGATTGGCAAGAATTCTTGGGTAAACCACAACACGATCTTGAGGGAAAATACTGAAGTAGGTGATAATTGTACGATTGGGAATTTAGTTATGTGTGAAGGTTACACTAAAATCGGAAATCAAGTGGCAATTCACTCACTAAGTGGCCTAGGCGGTAACATGATTATAGAGGACAAAGTCTTCATTGCAACGAATCTGGTTACAGCGAATGGACGAAGACCGACTTACTTGAGAAACATGCCGTACATAAAAGACAAGGGCCCGATCATTCGATATGGCGCTAGAATAGGGATATCGGTAATTCTCCTTCCTGAAATAGAAATTGGTCGGGAGGCATTAGTAGCTTCAGGATCTATAGTCACAAAAGATGTCCCTCCATTCTCAATTGTTATGGGTTTTCCTGCAAAAGCTGTTGGTACAGTCCCTGATGACGAACGATTGTAGCACTAGAAGCCAAAAAACGCTGTCACATTTATCGCTTTATGAACAAAGCTCGGTCATTGTCTCTGCCAGTTTCCTATTTGAAGTTGACACTCCACTTTCCACATTAGAAACCTCATCTCAAATATCACTTTCTGCGGCCAGCACATTAGTGTCCATGACGTCATCAAGATTCACAAAACCCATAGAATGACTCCCATCACCACAAACCATAGGGCGTTGCATTCTCGCCCTCCTCTCATGAGATTCATCATACGCGACATCGGTGTATTAAGCATCCGCAGTTTGTCTCGTACCGTAAACATTGAAATATATCAAAAGAACATCATATTCCAGTCAACACAGCTGGAAGCAAATTCAGATGGGATGCATTAAGATGAATACATTGCGATTGTACATTCGGAAAAGATGAGAGAAATTGATGACCCTAAATAGCAAGTCAATTCTCCTGGTAGGCGGAGCTGGCTTCATTGGAAGTCACTTGGTTGACAGACTAATTGACGAGAGACCAGAAAAGCTGGTCGTTGTAGACAACTTCTATTTTGGCAAGGACAAAATGAGGAATCTGACTTCTGCAAAGACTAGACTTCGTTCGTTGAAAGTATATAATCAAGACGCGACAAAGATGCGATTAATGAGACAGATCTTGAAGAATGAAAACATAGATGTCGTGTTTAACCTTGCTGTAATATGCTTGCCTGTTTCTCTTACCCGACCAAAGTGGACTTATGATACTAATTCTGCAATCTCATCAACTCTGTGCGAATTACTGAGGAGGGATTGCTACAAGACGCTGGTGCACTTTTCATCATCTGAGGCTTATGGAGACGCTGAACAAGTTCCGATGGATGAAAGCCACTCTCTCAAACCTTCGACGCCTTACGGCGCAAGCAAGATAGCGTCAGACCATTTGGTTCTTTCATACATCAGAACATTCAATGTCGATGCTTCGATCATAAGACCGTTCAATGCTTATGGTCCGAGGCAAAATGAAGGATCATATGCTGGTGTCATTCCTCTGACCATAAGGAGGATTCTTGAAGGAGAATCTCCTGTGATCCATGGAGATGGACTGCAAACAAGGGACTACACTTACGTAACTGATACAGCTTCCGCGGCGGTCGGAATCTACTATGCTGAATCAACAAGAGGAAAAGTCCTTAATATCGCTAGCGGGAAGGAAATAAACATCAAGAACCTTGTCTCAAAAATCGCAGAGTTAATGAATTGCAGGAAACCAATCATACATTCCGATCCGAGACCAGGAGACATTCGCAGGTTTATCGGTAGCAATGCTCTTGCCAAGAAACTCATCAATTATGAACCGAAAGTTGACTTCACCGAAGGTTTGAAGCTTACTATAGATTGGTACCGCAATCAGTATATCTCGCAACGCAGATCCGCATCATCAAAATAGGACCAATGTCCAGGCAAGTATCTGAGAGTGTGAGTTAGAAAGTGAGAAGGAAGAAAATCAAACTGATAGAGCCTTTTGTCGGAAAAGAGGAAATGAAGAACATCAATAAGGTTTTACGTTCGGGCTGGCTGACTGAAGGACCAAGGACAGAGGAGCTAGAAGAAAGAATAAAGCAATATGTCGGCGTAAACTATGCTGTCGCGGCTACATCCTGCACGACGGCTATCGAACTGGCTCTAAGGGCTTTAGAAATCGGACCAGGAGACGAAGTAATCGTTCCTGACTTCACCCATCCAGCTACTGGAAACATGGTCAGATGGGTCGGTGCCACGCCCATCTTGGTCGATGTAGACTTGTTCTCATACAATATCGATCCCAAGGAAGTAGAGAAGGCGATTACAAAGAAGACGCGGTGCATACTGCCTGTTTCTTGGGGCGGAAACCCGCTAGAAATCAGACCGCTAGAAGAGATTAGAGAGAAACATGGTCTGCGTATCATGGAGGATGCTGCCTGTAGCCTAGGCGCAATGTACGACGGAAAGAAAACTGGCACGACAGCGGACATAACTTGTTTGAGCTTTCACCCAAGGAAGATAATAACGACGGGAGAAGGAGGCATGGCGATCACAGACAACGTGACTTACGCAGAGCGAATCAAGCACCTGAAGAAGTTTGGAATAATTACAACAAACGGGGAAATCACGTTTACTGGAGACGGAACTAACTACAAGCTGAGCGATATCTTAGCCGCCATTGGATTGGCGCAGATGGACAAGATCGATACGATCATTAAGAGAAGAATTGAATTGGCCAAGCACTATACTGATCTGCTTGCCGAAGTAGATTCGGTTAGACCGCCTGAAAAGAAGAAGAACGCAAAACACACTTTTCAAACATATGCGGTGTATGTTGAAAAGGACGGCATAAGGGATAAGATAATCAAAGATCTTCGAAAGAGGAACATTGAAACCCAGATCGGAACATATTCGCTGCACCTACAACCCAGCTATAGGCAGGCAAAAAGGGTTGGAAAATTAGAGAGGGCAGAAAAACTGTACAGAAACTTGCTGTCCTTGCCTATGTACCACTCGATGGCGAAGACAGACCAAGAATATGTTGTCTCGGAGCTTAAAAAGAGCATCAGCAGGCACTGAAAGGCTACGCAAATGACTCCAATGCTTCTTCAAGCATTCAGCTGTGAGAAGCAGTCATCTCTTTTCTTTGACTAGTTTCTTTTCCAAGGCTTCCGCTCTCTTCCTGATCTTTTCTGCTTCGGTCCTAACGCTCTCGTTTTCCATTTCTCGTTCTCTTTTCTTGTTAGATTTCAAGATCAAACGCAAGAACTCGGAATCGTAACTTTCCAGAAGTAGTTTCGTGTTTGGAATGAGACAGTGACCACCTATTTCACCTGGGAACATTACAGGTCTGTCAAGTCTCACACGGTGAGTGTCCTCTAAGAAATCGACGGCGTCATCAAAGTCTGCTTTGAAGTGCTTGGCGATTCGATGCATTTCTTGGAAGCATGCTATCATCCAGGCTCTGTAGGTGGTTTCGAATAATTTGGCCAATTCGGTTTCGGTGCAGCTTCTCAGCATCTTGGTTTTCATGCCAATCTTTTTGAAGTGTCTACGGGCAGCTTCACCGGCTTTGGCGTCTGCGCCGCCAACATATCTTGTCCAGCGCTTAAGCTCCCACTTCATATGCTCCAGGTTTCTATGCACCCCTCGAACAGGAGAGTGTGCCACTAGACAATTGCAACGCGTGTGCACAGCCATCGTTGTTCCAGGTGGAATCGTGCTGTTTATGATCACCAAACCAGGCTTGAACTGTTTAACGTAGCCAGTCACTATTTCGACGAGCTGCTCCTTTCCGCCGCAGGGTATGCAAACATGCATAACATCAATCTTGTCAGGGATTTCACCCCGATCTATTTCTTGCATTTTCTTTGGGTCAATATCTAGCCCGTAAACCGTGAACCGCCCACTTTCTCTTAACAACTCACAAATCGGTAATCCAATTTCGCCTAAGCCGACTACAAGAACTGTTTCTTTGGCCAAAGTACTCGCCCTCCGACCGAAACAGCAACTAGACCGTCAAACTATTTAAACGTCCCACTTCCTATGAACAATGAAAATGAGGGAAAAAATATGCTTAAGCCAAAACTAGGAATAGGCGTTGTAGTCGGCAAAGACGTCCAATTCGAAGAGAATGTTGCCGTCTGGAACTATGTGGTAATAGGGGATAACACGAAGATAGGCGATAGAACGGTTATGGGAAGTTTCGTTGACATAGGAAAAAATGTAGTCGTAGGCAAGGACTGCAACATACAAGCACACGTAACGATTTCAAACGGCTGCATTATCGGCGACAACGTTTTCATTGCGCCGAACACTAGCTTGCTCAACGATAGATACCCGAAAAGTGAGCTCTTAACTCCAGTTACGGTGAAGAACGGGGCCATCATAGGCGGCGGTGTCACGATCCTACCGAACGTGATTGTCGGCGAGAACGCCGTTGTTGCCGGAGGAAGCGTTGTTACAAAAGATGTTGCCGCCAACACGGTTGTGATGGGTGTACCTGCAAGAAGCGCTATGTCCTTGAAAGAGTACGCAGCCAAAAGGAAGGCTTTCATCGGCGCTCAACGCTAGGTGGAAAAATGAGGATTTGGTATGATGCATGCACGGGCAAGCACGTCAGGTATGGAGCAGCTATAGCAAAGCATCTTAGGAAACTCGGGCACGAAGTTGTATTCACCACTCGGGAGCATCCTGACACTCTTGCTGTGGCCAAGCTCCTGGGCGAAAAACCTGTGGTGGTTGGAAAGTACAACCCCGCTTCACTCCTAGCAAGAGTTGAAGAAAGTGCTGAGCGGATACTGCAATTTTCGAAGCTTTTCAAAGACAAGGTTCCTGACTTTGCAATCTCATCTCCGTCTATTGAGTTGTGCCGATTTGCATTCGGAATAAACATTCCATCAATTTTGACAGCTGATACACCGCATGCTGATGCCACGAACAGACTTACTTTGCCCTTGGCAAGTACGGTTGTAGCTTCAGAGGCAATTCCCAAGAAACTCTTCAAAGCCTATGGCGCACAGAAAATTGTCCAATTCAAAGGAGTGGACGAGGTTGCATGGATCAAAGACAGCAAGCCTAGTACAACATGCGATTACGGGAGACCTCTCATAGTGGTCAGGCAGATTGAAACCAAAGCAGCTTATGCTTGCGGCATAGACGATAACACAATTAAGCTTGCTGAAAAACTGTCTCATCTCGGAAATCTTCTGTTCCTGCCGCGCTACAGCAAACCGGAAAGCAAGAAAATAAAAGTCGCGGACAATTTCGTTGATTCTGCGAGTCTAGCTGGCCAAGCGGACCTCGTCGTAAGCGCAGGAGGAACCATATCAAGAGAAGCAGCCTTGCAAGGAACGCCGAGCATCGTCGTATCAGACTTTGGACAAATCGAAGTCAACAAGTACCTCCACACAAAAGGATTCCCCATATTCACCGTGAACGCTTCACAAGTTGAAGCATACGCGAAACGATACTTATGCGAAAGGTTTGAAGTCAAGGAGAAACTTGAAGAACTGGAAAGTCCTCTCAACGTGATTTCGAAACTTATCTCTGCAGGCAGTTAGACTTGGGGCAGCTTCTAACAGAAAACTAATAATCACGAAACCAAATCTAAGTTGGAAGGGGCCGGTCGTCTAGCTTGGTTAGGACATTGGCTTTACGAGCCAAAGGTCGCCGGTTCAAGTCCGGTCCGGCCCACCTATTTCCTGAAATAGAACCCAAATCAGGGTTTTCTCTTTCTGTACGATTCTGTATATCAGTTTGTGCCTTTTACCTCTCGATTAATTCAGGTTCTTGACGGCGTAGCGCGCGCGCTCTAATAGAAAATGGTGTTACGCGCTCCCAAAAGCAAAAAATAGTTGCTTTGATTTAGCATGGTGTATGGTAAGGAAAATCGTTGTCGTCGGCATGGGTTATACGGGGATACCCGTTGCTGCTCTTTTCGCAGATGTGCCTGGGCTCAAAGTTTTTGGAGTGCAGCGCAGGTCCGAGCGATCAGGATGGAAGATCAAGTATCTCAACGAGGGCAAGAATCCGATTGGCGGTGACGAACCGGGCTTGTCAGAGCTTATTGCACGCGTAGTGAAGAAGGGGACATTTGTGGTTGTCGAGGATATAGAGACGTGCAGGGATGCCGAAGCGATATTGATAGATGTCCAAACTCCGATTGATAGTGAAAAAGTGCCGGAGTACGAGTCGCTCAGAGAAGTAAGTGAGAAGATAGGCAAGTGTATGAGTTCTGGATCTCTGGTTGTGATCGAGTCAACGGTTGCCCCTGGAACGACAAGGAATATTGCGATGCCGATACTCGAAAAATCGTCCCGTATGAAGGCTGGGAAAGACTTCTTCTTGGCTTTCTGCTATGAGCGTGTCATGGTCGGGCGTCTGATCAGGAACATCGTGGAGCTTCCAAGGATAATCGGTGGAATCAACGAGGAAAGCACTAAGCGTGCGATGGAATTATATGGGCATATTACAAAGGCAAAACTGGTTCCTACGGATGCGCTTACTGCCGAAGTAGCCAAAGTGGCTGAGAATACATACAGAGACGTGAACATCGCTTTTTCAAACGAGGTAGCATTGATATGCGAGAGTCTCGGAGTCAACGCCTATGAAGTGCGCGAGCTTGTAAACACGTTGCCTAATGATCCGTCAAACCCTTCATCCAACCCTGTTAGGAACATGCTTTTTCCAGGAAGCGGCGTAGGAGGACACTGCCTTCCAAAAGACCCATGGCTGTTGAAATATGGCTTAGACAACTACGGCAGGTTCAAATTCTTCCCAAAAATCATAACTGATAGCAGAGCCGTCAACGATTCGATGCCTTCACATGTAGTTGACCTGGTCGAAGATGCACTGGCAGAACACGGGAAGAAACTGAAAGGGGCAAAAGTGGCCATTCTGGGCGTGGCGTTCCTCGAGAATTCTGATGACACGAGAAACACACCATCAGCCACATTGTACCACGAGTTGAAAAAGCGTGGGGCAAAACCCGTTTTACACGACCCAATAGTTCAAAGATTCGAAATCCCCTTCACGAACAACCTCGACGAAGCCGTTGTCGGAGCAGATGTCGTAGTTTTCGCAATAAAACACAAAGAGTATCCGAAACTGGACCTGAATATGCTCCGAAAGAAACTGGCCACACCAATCTTGATCGATGGCCGAAATGTATTCGACGACAAAACAGCAAGAAACGCCGGGTTTACCTACAGAGGCGTAGGAAAGGGCAAGAACCAAAACTGAAGTACCCTCTTATAGAGTTTTTCACAAGGCAACTCGCTAGATGCCCTAAATAACATCTTTTTCCGTTGATGATTCCTGAGCGTCAACACGGCATAATCATGACTAATGCGGCTAGAGATTGCCCATGTTATCATCATATTCTAGAAAGCGAGTTCGACGGAGCTGTATTGAAGGAATTCGAGGATTCTCTTGGGGCTGAATACACTGAAAACGGCTTGGGACAGGTGTCTGCCAACTTTCGGAATCAGCCCTGCTGCGTCTGTCCCGAGCTTGCATACGACGGCGTATTCGAGCAACCCTAAAGGTTCCACGTTCACTACGTCACGACCGCATTCTGCCCTCTTCACTGCTGACTCGACATCGTGGAGCGTGGCTCCAAGGATTACCAGTCTGTCTAGGAGCGATTTTGTCCAACTTCCATACTGCGCGAGCTGCTTTCTCGCAAGCATGGCCTCAACATGGTTTTCCGAAACGTCGACGTTCAACACCTTAACGGTCAAAGGCAAATTTTCACAGAAGCCAAATAGTTCAATGAGTTTGCTGAGCGCCACTTTTCTTCCATCGACAAGCTGACCCTGCAGCCGAAACAGAGGGATCGTAGCCTCAACCACGCGCGGCGAAAGAACACCCACGTCAACCGAAACCTCATTGTTGCTCTTGTCCAGCTTTGTTATTCTTCCTTTGATTGTTGAGAACTTCTCTACGGATTCCAATTGTTCTGGACATCGGCCAAATTCACGTTCCAAGTAGTTCAATGCGGTTTTCTCGTCTTCGCCGGAAACGGTTATTCGCACCCATCTGCTAGGAGCAGCTTCAGAGACTTCTGACTCTGCCTTTAAGCCTTCAAGACTGGATTTTAGGAGTTCCTTGATCATTCTCAATTGGGAATTGTTATATGCTTTGATCAGCAACGTCACGGTGTGCATTGGCAGTCACCGATTAAAGTCTTCATTTCTTCGTGTAGTCTTCGCACCCTCTCGACAGCAGATGGCGGTAGCTCTTGGGCAAAATTCTCTATGGTCTTCTCGATCGGGACGCGTCGCGAGCCTTCAATCAGTTTATCGGCGTATGACACGATTTTCTCCTCAAGTGTCTGCGGAACGTATACGTCTTTGGGCCATCCGAGTCTTCTCGCTTCTTGCGGTGTTATTCCGCCGCCGACGTGTCTTTTGATTATTGCCAAGACTTGATCTGGCATACCATATGTTTTCGCGATTTCTGCTCCAACAACGGCGTGGTGGACACTATGCGTATTGGAGCGTCCAATATCGTGTAGAAGAGCTCCAGCTTCGATAAGGTCTAAATCGACTTTCAGTCCTCTTTTCTTGCAGATTTCTCCGATCTCGACGGCTAATTCAGCTACTGCCTCGCAATGATTCATTACGTTGTTTGGGCATCCGCTTTGCCTGAGAATCCGCAGGACTTGTCCCCGTGATGGAAGCCTTTCACTCACCGAGCTCCTTCCTTAGCTGATCAACCCTCTTCAACAACGCGGTCAGCATCTTTTCATTGTCAAAGTGCATCAAGGCCTTGCCACACGTCGGGCATCGAAAAATCAGTTCAATAGCCTCCTCAAACGGGATACGCTTGCATCCTGGAGTATTGCAGTAGTAGAAATCATGATTCTTCTCGTATGCCAGCCGCACGTCGAGTTTTTCAAGGACCTGCCGCTTCTGGCTTAAGATGAAGCCCTCCATCTGGTCCGGTTGCAGCCTCCAGTGGAATATGAACCATCCTGTCTTGGGATCCCGCGTTCTCCTCAGACTCACCAATGAATGATCATAAAGCTTGTAAAGTATTTTCCTGACGGAGTTCAATCTTACGCTCGTCTTATTCGCTATCTCGTCATCCGTTATTTCCTCTGAGTTCTTGAGAATTTCAATTAACTTAACAGCATCCTCTTCTCCTAATGCCTCTGCAACCTTCGCCAATGTTGCATCATCTATGTTGGACAACATAACAACCCTTTTGCTTCCACTAGCTGGCACAGTTCTCCATAATATATATTTCTAAGCCTCAATTTAAATCTCTTTACCCATTCCGAGTCAGAACTGCCTCTTTCCCGTTATCCTCTTCCCTCTTTTAAGCGGTATGATTCTGATGCTTGCGTCAGCGAACCTTGTTGCCAAAGCCTTTCCTTCGAATAGACGATCTAGAAAAATGGCCAAGCTTGCGCATTCAGAGTGAGGTTGATTCCCGATGGCAACGTTGAAATCGCTGACCCCTTCCGAAAAGAACTCTTTCGGAACCTTTTGGCTTCCTACCATTACAAGAACGTCTTTTTCTGAGCTCTTGATCTCCTTAAGTACGTTGCTCGTTTCGATGTTTTCTCCATAAGCGGTCAAATGGACAACTACCCCGCCCTTCTTCTTCCAATTCGACACTGCTTCTTTCCACGGCGTTCCCATTTCGAAGAAGAATTCGCCACCCCATGTACGCGTCACTTTTTGAATGGTTTCTTGTATCATTCGATCCTCTACGTCTGAAAGTATTACACCAGAGGCTCCTAGTGCTCTAGCCGCCAGCGCGACGTGCGTTGTTAATCGAGTGTCCCGTTGTGGTCTGTGTCCCCATCTCAGAACGACTATTTTGAGCATGCGCTTCCACTTGCTAGTCTTTTTTGAATTTTCCCTCGAGCTTTTCCACGTAGTTTCTCACCTTTTCGGCAAACGAAGGGTTCGCTTCGAAAACAACGTGGGCAGTGTTTTCCCCGTATTCTATCGTTTGCACGTCCGCGTTTTTAAAGAGTGAAGAAATAAACGGCATTGAATCGTTCGTCAAAGGAATAGTAAAAGAGGCTCGAACACTCTCCTTGAACGTTTTCAGTATTTCTTGCCGCAGTTGTTCAAGGTTTGTCTTGTGCAATGCGGATATTAGAACCGGGTTCGGCGTTTGTCCTTTTAGCTTTGACATTTTTTCAATGGTCTCAGCTTCTGACATTAGGTCAATCTTGTTCAGGGCCGTAATTATCGGTACGCCCGAAGCTCCGATACGCTCGATTGTTTCCAAGCAGATTGAGAGTTTCTTTTCAATCATGCCTGTCGGCTCGCTGGCGTCGACTACGAGCAATATCAAGTCTGAGAATATGGTTTCCTCAAGCGTCGAATGGAAAGCCTCTATCAGCATCAGCGGCAACCGATCTATGAAGCCGACGGTGTCGGTGAGAAGGAATTTCTTTTTCGAGAATTCTACGCGCCTTGTCGTCGTGGAAAGAGTTGTGAACAAGGCGTTGTCAACAGGGACATTTCCTGCTGTTAGGGCGTTGAAAAGTGAGCTTTTTCCAGAATTCGTGTAGCCTGCAAGAGAAATCGTTGAAAAACCAAGCTCTGTCCTTCTTTCGCGGTGTAAGACCCTCTTTCCCCGCGGTTTTTTGAGCTTTCTCCGTATGGCGTGCACTTCCTTTTTCACACTTTCGTAGTAGACGTCAACCTCGTATGCGCCTAGCCCCATGAAGCCAGGTTGCTCTTCCTTCATTGCGAGTCTGACTCTTTCCTTTGCCTGTGTCAAGTCGTATTGCAATTTGGCAAGTTTGATCTGCATGTGCGCTTCTGCCGTCGTAGCTCTTTTCGTGAATATTTCGAGAATGAGCTGGAAACGGTCTATTACCTCGACGTGAGTGGCCTTTGCAAGGTTGTAGGATTGAACAGGTTTCAGTGGATTGTCGAAAATGACCTTGTCAGCTTTTGTCTTTTCCACCAGCTGAGCGAGTTCTTCGACCTTGCCAGCGCCTATCTGGTAGCGTGCGTCAGGCTGTCTAGTCTGTTCCATTTGGTCGACAACTGTATATCCTGCTGATTCAGCCAGTTTTCTAAGTTCTTTCAAGCTTGATGGTTCAGTGTTCTTTCGTCTTTGAACTATGATCGCTCGCGTCCAGCCGTTTCCTCCTTGTCTTTCTTGCCCTGTTTTTCTAGGTTAATCAGGTCTCCCAAGGTGAGTTCACGTTTGATTGGTTTAGTATTCTTTTCCTGTGATATACTGTCCTTTTCTTCTGAGGCTGGACGCATTAGCTTGATCTTTAATGCGTGTTCCAGTTTTGTTGCCAGAGTATTGTCAGGGATCATCTTTCTCGTCTCGATCTTCTTGAGAAGTGAGACCTTCTCATTCAGTTTTTTGCCTAGTTCCTCGTGAGAAATTCCCAGTTTTTCTCTGGCTTTCCTTATTCTGGCGTCAAAATCGTCCACAAGTTCTAACGTGGCTTCAAGCGGAGTCGTTTGATGGACCCTGCCTTGAACCATCAAAGTGGGCTTAGGTCCTTTTGGCTTTATCACCGCCTTCGGCTTGGGCTCTTCCTCCCACGTTAGCTTTCCATGTTTTGAGCAGTCATCGCACACCGTCAATTTTGCGCCTTCAATGATGACCTTGTAAGGCTTCCCATGAATCTTGCGTCCGCAGACTTCACAACGCAATTGTGGCCACGCACCTGAACTGTTTTTATTATTGTGGTCATGTTTATAGTTGTCGAAAACTGCATCGTTCTCAAGGGTGCAAAATCTTGCAGGGTGATAATGAAAAGATAAGAAGCGTCGCAGACTTCCAGTTCGGAATTGGAATCGGCGCAGTCTTGTTTCCAGAAGGCGTAACGATCAGCTTTTCGCCGCGGACAGGCCGAATACGCTATGTTTTTTTGGAAGACAAACGGTTGGCAACGATGCGGCCTACAGACGGCTTGTTTTCTCTAAGCATTAGCGGGGCGAAACGGATTACAAACAGCGAGGGATCAGCAAGATGTTTTGTCACAGTGAAGGATGATGTTTCAGAGTTTATCGCTGATGGCGGCGACGTTTTTGCAGTGCACATACTCAAGGCCGATGATGATATTCGCCCAAGGAGCGAGGTCATAGTTGTTGATGAGAGTGGCAAGGTCTTGGCAGTCGGCAGGGCCGTTTTGTCTGGCAAAGAAATGAAAGTCTTCGAACGTGGCGTTGCCGTCAAGGTCAGACGAGGAGCCACGGGAGAAAGTTAAGTATAATAGCGTTCCGATGATACGTTATTCAGAGAGGTGGTATTGTGCACGGGCGTGTGAATCCCCGAGAAGCAAAACGTATGATGCAGCGCATGGGTTTGAACATGAACACTGTTGAGGATGTTGATGAAGTTGTCATCAAGACCAGTAGTAAGGCAATAGTCATAAAGAGACCCGAAGTTTCAATAATCGAAGTGCAGGGACAAAAAATGTTTCAAATCGCGGGCGGACAAATTTCCGAAGAGGCTCCAAAATCGAAAGCTACGACGATAGCAGAAGAAGACGTCAGGCTGGTTGCGGATCAAACAGGAAAAAGCTTGGGAGAATCAAGGAAAGCCCTGGAAGAAAGTGGAGGAGACTTGGCGAAGGCAATTCTGCTGCTTCAATCCTGAACTCAGCAGGTGAAGTCAACTTTCTCAAACGCATGCTTGGCCGATTTTCGTTCAGTACTGTGAAATTTCCGTACAAATGAGTAACACTGGTGTAAGGCTTCCAGTCGAGTTTAAGTTGAGACTGATAGTATTCATGATAGGAGCCTGACCCGCAATGTTTGATGTCGTTTCAGTGGGGCATTTCAGCATAGATTCAATCCTTCTCCCCAGCCGCAAATCTCCTGTAGTCATTCTTGGCGGTTCTGCGGCCTACGTTTCCATTGCCGCGAGTCGTTTGGAGGCAAGAGTCGGCGTGTTATCCAAGGTTGGGTGTGACTTCCCTGAAGCTTATAGGTGGTGGCTTAGGCAAGAGGGCATTAACATGTCCGGGTTGACGAAAGTTGAGGATGCGATGACAACCCGTTTTGAACTGAAATACGACGATACCCTATCAAACCGGGTTCTCTTCTTGAAAAATATGGCTCCTTCGTTGACTGTTGATGATGTGCCGGCTTCTCTCAAAGCTTCAGCAATTCATGTTTCTCCGATAGCTGACGAGGTTTCATATGATGTTATTGAGAGTCTCAAGACTCATACGAACGTCTTGTCTTTGGATCCGCAAGGGCTTGTGCGGAGGTTCGGTGAAGATGGAGAGGTAAGCTACGGTTCATTAGGGGACAAGCGCATACTGGGGCTCGTTGACATCTACAAGTCGTCTTTGAGCGAAATCCTCGCAGTGACCGATCTGCCTGATCTCGATTTAGCCATAAAGGGGCTTCATGATTGCGGAGTTGGCATAGTCGTCGTTACACTAGGCTCAGAAGGCGCATTAGTTTCCACCGGAGAAGGCGATTATGATATTCCTGCAGTCAGGCCCTCCAAGCTCGTTGATCCAACTGGTGCTGGAGACGCGTTTGTCGGCGGCTTTTTGGCTGAATATATTAATGATGAAAGCATTTTGAGGTGTGCCTGTGTGGGATCTGCAGCCGCTTCCTTCGTCGTTGAAGGAGTCGGACCTACGTCGTTCGGCGATAAGACGCAGGTGTATCAAAGGGCCCGTGAACTCTATGAAAAAAGAATTAAGCAATGACGTTTATTGTATTGCATCAAAACCATGATGTGTGAAGGGTTAAGCTTTGGGTCGAGTTGACAAGGGCGTGAAATGCAGCGTTTCAGGGTGCGGTAGCCAGGCTGTTCGTTCAATTTCAGCTGCCAAGGTCAGACTAGCTGGTTTAACGGTCGTCGGCGAAAGACGTGCGTACTTGTGCAAGGAACACTACAAGGAGTACAAGAAAAAGACGAAGAAAGACAAGCAGCTTGAAAAAATGCGTTACAGAGTCTGAAGGAGTAGCTCATCATGCGAATACTGCAACTACATTCAAACTTCGTTGAGTACAAGCCTGTTCAGAAAGAGATAGCCTTGGCTGAGGAAGCTGAGAAGAAGCAAGTCCGCTTGGACGAGATAGTAGTATTGTTAACGGCGGTGGAAGAGGGCGACGATAAGGCAGTCGCCCACAAAGCTGTAGATGAGGTTCAAGCTTTTCTTGAGAAGTTGAAGATAAACCGAATTTTAATCTATCCTTACGCGCATTTAAGCAGCAATCTAGCCAAGCCTGCTGAGGCTCTGAAAATAGTCAAAACATTAGAGGCATATGCACGAGAAAAAAGCATAGAAACCTACCGCGCGCCATTCGGCTGGAACAAACAATTCACCATATCGGTAAAAGGGCATCCGCTAGCCGAACAATCTAGGGCGTTTTTGCCGGCGAAGCCTGAAGAGGAGAAACAAGGAACCGAAGAGAAGGTTTCAGAAGCAGCGAAGGCCGAGGAAAAACTCGAATCATTCTGGTACATTCTCGAGCCGAACGGGAAAATGACGCCAGTCGAAGACTACGACTTCAGAGGACATGAGAACCTTGAGAAATTTGCCAAATACGAAATATCAAAGGTGAGGGCAACCCAGCAAATGCCTCCACACGTGCTCTTGATGAAAAGACTGGAGATTGCGGATTACGAGATGGGGAGCGACCCTGGCAATATACGTTGGTACCCGAAAGGAAGACTGATTAAATCCCTGCTTGAGCAGTTCGTCACTGCCAAGATGATCGAGTACGGTGCAATGGAAGTCGAAACTCCAATAATGTACGATCTTCACCATCCAAGCTTAGCGGACTACTTGAACCGTTTTCCAGCCAGGCAGTATCTGCTCAAATCAGAAGACAAAGAACTGTTTCTGAGGTTTGCAGCGTGCTTCGGTCAATTCCTGATGGTTCATGATGCGCAGTTCTCTTACAGACAAATGCCGCTTAAAGTCTACGAGCTGACCCGGTACAGTTTTAGGCGTGAAAAAAGCGGCGAAGTTGTCGGTTTGAGGCGTCTCAGAGCGTTCAGCATGCCAGACTGTCACGCCTTCTGCACGGATATCGAGCAAGCCAAGGAAGAATTCGTAATCAGATTCAAGCTTTCCGCGCAAATCCTCGATGAAATAGGCCTTTCGAAGAGTGATTATGAGGCTGCAATACGTTTCACAAAAGACTTCCACGAGGAGAACGAGAAGTTCATAGCTTCTTTGGCTAAGACGTTCGGCAAGCCTATGCTGGTTGAAATGTGGAAGCAGCCTTTCTTCTATTTCAGGCTCAAATGGGACTTCAACTTCGTTGACAATCAAGACAAGGCTGCGGCACTTTCAACAGACCAGATAGACGTCGAAAATGCAAAAAGATATGACATAAACTACGTTGATGAAAAAGGCGAAAAGCATAATCCGCTAATCCTGCATTGCTCGCCAAGTGGGGCAATTGAGAGAGACGTTTACGCCCTGTTGGAAAAAGCCCATTGCGAACAGCAGAAGGGCAAGTCACCGATGCTTCCGATATGGCTCTCGCCAACACATGTGCGGCTGATCCCGATATCTGAAAAATTCTTGGAAAACGTTGAGGAAATAGCCAAGAAGATGGCTGGTCACTGTGTGCGCGTAGACATCGACGAAAGACCGATGACTCTACAGAAGAGGGTCAGAGAGGCGGAAATGGAATGGGTGCCGTTCATCGTTGTCGTTGGACAAATGGAGGTAGAATCAGGTCTGCTTCCGGTGAGGGACAGGAAAACAGGGCAGAGACGCAGCATGAAGGTTGAGGAGCTGATTAGCGAGGTTGAGGAAGCAATGACAGGCAAACCCTTCAGGCCCTTACCCCTGCCTAAACACCTTTCGAAGAGACCTCAATTCTATGGTTAGCGATATGGAACAAGCGTTTTCTTGCAAAAACTATATCAAACCTTTTTCTTAGACTAGTCTCCTCAGTTTGGGGGACAGTCTGTTGGAGAAAGAACTACAGGTTTACATCGATGGTGTATACTACCCGAAATCGCAGGCAAAAGTTTCCGTTTTTGATCACGGCCTCCTATATGGAGACGGGGTGTTCGAGGGAATTCGTGCGTACAGCGGCCTGGTTTTCAAGCTGAGAGAACATGTTGATAGGCTCTATCGTTCAGCCCACATGATAATGCTTGAAATTCCCATGTCAAGAGAACAAATGATCCAAGCGGTTTTGGAGACCCTGCGAAAGAACAACTTGAAGGATGGTTACATTCGATTGGTGGTCACACGAGGAGTCGGAGACCTCGGGTTGAACCCGAGAAAATGTCTAAAACCAACGATCGTGGTGATAACCGACAACATCTCCTTGCATAAAGAAGAAGCTAAACAAAACGGTGTCACCGCCATGCTCTCATGGGTCAAGAGAGACCCGGTGGATGCAACGTCTCATGAAATAAAATCGCTAAACTACCTCAACAGCATTCTCGCAAAAATCGAGGCAAACATAGGTGGTGTGGATGAGGCCATATGCCTCGACAAGAACGGTTTCGTATGCGAGGGAGTGGCTGAGAACATTTTCATTGTGAGGAATGGGAGATTATGCACTCCGCCAAGCTACACGGGAGCACTACCTGGAATAACGGCAGCCGAAGTCATGAAGCTGGCTCGAAGACTTGGCTATGAAGTTGAAGAGAAAAACATAACACCCTATGAACTTTTCAATGCAGAAGAAGTGTTCTTCACAGGAACGGCGGCTGAAGTTGTGCCCGTCAGGGAAATAAACAAGAGGCTGATAAACAGTGGGAAGCCAGGCCCGATAACCAAGAGGTTGATGGAGGAATTCGGGAAACTGGTCAGTGATCAAAAGCAGGGAGTGCCAATCTACAATTAGACATTTGTCAATTCCTATTTTTCTGCTTCATGAATCTCTCGACTTCATCAAGGGCCTGTTCCAGCGTTTCAATCGGTGGAAGGATCACGGCTCTAACGTGCCCGGCGCCATATGCCGGGTCAAACCCTGATCCATGAACAAGAAGCACACCAGTTTCTCTCAGAAGGTCGAGGGCGAACTCCAGATCTGTCTTCCATCGCGATCCAACAGTATGAACTCTAGGAAAGACGTAGAAGGCTCCTTCAGGTTTCGTGCAGCTTATTCCTTCGATTTCGTTCAACCTTTTCCAAGCGTAGTCTCTTCTTTCTTTGAGTTTTTGGACAGTTGCTCTTATGTGGTCTTGTGGGCCGTCTAGAGCTACTACTCCAGCTTTTTGAACCGGGGTGTTCGCGCAGAGTCTTATTCTAGTCTCCCTCGCTATGCACTGTTTCAACTCTTCAAGTCTTCCCTCCACATCGTGGAAGTATAGGTATCCAAGTCTCCAGCCTGTGATAAGATACGCTTTTGAGAACCCGTTCAACCCTATCACTGGGACATCTTCAGCAAGAGCGGCCGTGCTGACGAACTTTTTCCCATACACTATTTGGTCGTAGATTTCGTCTGACAAGACTGGGATGCCATACTCACCTGCCAAGTCGACTATTTGCTTCACAACTTTCTCTTCGTAGAGTGCACCGGAGGGGTTATTGGGGTTGATGATGACTATTCCACGTGTTTTCTTCGAGATCTTTTCTCTCAAATCGTCAACGTTTGGTTGCCAGCCATCGTCTTCGACAGTCTCGTAAGTGACTGGTTTTCCGCCGAAGAACCTCGCGTAGGAAATGTAAGGCGGATACGTCGGGCCTGGAAGCAGAATTTCGTCGCCCGCATCGATGAGTGCGGCCATAACCATCTGGATGCCTTCGGAAATCCCGGAGGTAACTATGACATCGTCGGCAGAGACTTCTACGCCGTTGACTCTTTTTTCCTTTCGGCTTATGGCCTGCCTGAGCTCAGGTATCCCCTCTGAGGGAGCGTATGCATTTGCTCCACCCTCCACGGCCTCTATCAACGCTTGTTTGATGTGCTGCGGAGTGTCAAAATCGAATGCGACAGGGTCTCCTATGTTCAAATAGAATATTTTTCTCCCTGTTTTGGCGACTTGTTTTGCATATACGACGACATCACGGATAGCGTATTCAATATCTCGAACCCTTTTGGTGGCGTTTACGGAGGTCATGCCCATCACTTTCGGAACTTAGGTTCTTGATCGGAAGAGAAATAAAGATTATGGCTATCGATGCCAGGTTGTTGACGCTTGGATGGCTTGTGCCGTATAAATGGTTATCGTTATCGCGGTTATTGTGGGTTGAACAATGTATTGGGTGTAATCTGAATAACAGACAAATGTGACGGTTTGATTTGTGTTAATCTTGTATATTCCTGATGTCGCTTTCGGGTACAGGATGGTTGGGACAAGATCCTGAGTTATGTTGCCTGCCTCAAGAACTATCTTGCTGATTGTGACATTTAGGAGGGAGTTTTCCGAGTTCGAAATGGTCACGTTGAGGTATGGAGACGTGATATTAAGCGTTGTATCGTTCAGGTTGCCGTAGATGGGGGCGCTGCCAAGTATTTTCAACTGGGCCAAAGGTATCGTGACAACTGTCGAATTACTGGCGCCATCTGCTGTGAAGACCGTGACAGTCGTGCTTTGCCCTATGAAGCCAGTCCAATTTGTCGCGCAACCAAACGTGGTTTGGTTGCCATTGGTCAGAACTGCAGATTTTGGATTCAGTGTCGTGTCAGTGCCATTCAGCTGTATCTTTGTAATATTTATGCCGTTGACGGAGCACGGCATGTTGGTTACGTTCACTGAGAATTGGGTTGGATCGTCGAAGTCAAACTTTACTTCAGTAATATTCCATACGGTTGGTGGTGGTGTTTGAACGGTCTCAGTAGGCACTGTGAAGTTTTGTTTGGTGTAGACGTTGATCGTGACGTTTTCGCTACGAATGGCGTTCCAGTTCCAAAGGCACTTGAGAGTCTGGTTAGGCAGAACGTAAATTGTCGCTAAGTTCAATGGAGGGATTGTTAAGAGGGAGAACGTCTGATTTGCCCGCGTCAGGTTTACACTGCTTAGTATTGGATTTGCCGTGGAGGATGGCGAACTACTGACGGTCAGGTTGAAGTAGCTTGGGTCAGTATAGTCAAACTTGACGTCGCTTATTTGAAGAGTTGCCCCTTGTAATGTGTATGTCGTGTATGACGCCACGTATCCTTCAGTGGTCCGCACAGTAATTGTGGCATTCTGATAACGCAGGTCCTCCCAATTTCGATTACATATGAACGTTATACTTCCGTTATTTTGCAAGGGTTGTGGAAGGGACGGGGTGACATTTAGGATCATCTCGCTGAAAACGTCTATTTCTGAAATGCTCAAGTTTGCAGACTCTGGGGGATTCTGCACTGTCAAGCTGAAGTTTCCTACGGTTTGCGACGAGTCGAAAACTGGCGTTAGATTCAGCTTCACAGATGGTACAGCGAAAATGTTGCTGGTTGTCGAGATGTTGGTTGGTAACGAGTCGATTCTTATGTTTTCTCCGGTGATGTTACTCCAGTTGTCGATGCATTTGAAAGTTTGCCGCACACCCTTCTGAAGCGGGTAGGGGAGGCTACTAGGATATTCTGTCGTGTTCACGTCGAAGGTAGTGTTCGTGTCAAGAACAGTCACGCGAAATGCCGTTATGTTCACGTCTGAGGCAGAATAGGACGGGTTAAGAATTGTCAAGTTGAAGTACGAGAAGTTGCTGACTGGAAAAACCGCGTTTTCGGTGAAGAGGGTTGTCGAGCCCTCTGGCACGTTGTAGTAGTTCGCAATAACCCACACGTATGATATTAATGCGCCTATTATAGCGGCGCACAGAAGTAACAAGATGAATAGAATGGTTGAAACTGCCCTCGTCTCTCTCATTATATGCAAATTCTTACCTCGATCTAAACGATTGGTGTTAATCATATTTTCCGGAGGTAAATAAGGGTTCTCTTGTAATATATGTTTGAATTTGGTGGGACAGCTAAGCTTAAATCATGTCTGATTTTTCAGTAGTGCCATCTAAAACTCGGTTGGGACAACATGCCTGAATGCGATGTGCTGATAGTAGGCGCTGGAATCATAGGCTTGTCTACAGCCTATCACCTTAAGCTTGAGAATCCGGCGGCTGATGTTCTGGTCGTTGACAGGCTCGGCGCGTCAGGTCAGGGTAGTACTGCAAAGAGCGCTGCGGCCTTTAGATGCCTATTTGCTTCCCGCACAAACTTTGCTTTGGCCGATTCCTCAGCAGAATTTTACAAGCACGTACAAAATGACTTGAAGTTTGATTTGAAGTTGCGATGGGCTGGATACTTGTGGTTCTTTGACAGAGAAGGATACGGCAGAATGTTTCCAGTTCTCAAGGACCTGTCGAGCAGGGGTTTCAAGTACGTAGAGTACGACGAGAGTGAGCTGACAAGAAAGCTTGACATGAGGACGAGCTTGGCTGATGATGAAGAAGCTCGGATGATGGGTCTTGGCAACGTTCATAAGGGGGTTTTCATTCCAAAAGCGGGTTTAATCGACGTTGATTCGCTGGTGAAATTCTATGAGTCCGAGTTTCTCAAATTTGGGGGAAAAATCCAGTACAATACCAACGTGGACGAGATTGCTGTCGAACCGTGTCAACCTCTTGGGATGCCTGGCGAACCCTATTTCTGGCAAGATGCAATCGTTACAGGCGTGAAAACAAATAGGGGTCTAATAAGAGCGAAGAAAACCATAATTGCAGCTGGAGCGTGGACTGCCCAACTTCTTGATCCACTCGGAATCGAGTGTTTCATCAAGGCTAAGAAAAGGCAGATCTTTTCGATCAAAGCGAAGACCGAATCACTTAGGAAATTGCTTTTCTCGAGAGAATTCACAGATGCGGGCTGCCTGCCTTTCACTATTATGCCTAAACCATCTGCATACATTAGACCGGCTCCTGAAGAGGATGCACTTTGGTTAGCTTATGCTGACGAGTTTCCAAGAGCCTTCAAGGTTGAGGACAACCCTGAACCCGAAGAGAACTACTACAGGTTCGGGCTCTACCAAGTTTTTGTCAAGTACTTTCCACAGTTCATAGATTGCCAGCCTTTTTCAGCCTTTGCTGGGCTTTATGAAATCAACACGATCGATGGGCAACCGCTGATTTTTGAGGAAAACGGTCTGATGGTCGTAGGCGGCGCAAGCGGAAGCGGAATACTGAAGGCCGATGCCATAGGCAGAATTGCCACGTCACTACATAATGGTAAAGAATACGCTCTGCTCTATGGAAACAGGAAATTCAGGGTCAATGACTTGGGGTTGAAAGGTCGCAACATAGAGCCAGAAAAACTGGTGATCTAGCGGAATTCTAAACTTGGCCACTTCGGTGCGCTGACACGACAATTATTAATGAGGTTTTTCCAAAGCCTTCAAAGAATGCTGTGCTTTGCACTGGCGTGGTCAGATGATCACGCTAGCTTGTTGAAGAATCGGCCATTCCAGAATTGAATAGGGTGGCAGAAAAACCTATCTGCGTGTTTTTGCGTAGTCTTCGTTCAAACAGGTTCGAGGTGTAAAAATTGGAGTTTGGGAGTTTCAGGTACAAGCTAGGTAGAGTCAACAAGGGTTATAACGGCAGAACGCTTCACGTGAATCTTTCCACCATGGAAATAACCAGCAAAACGGTTTCCGAAGACATGAAACTCAAATTCACAGGCGGGCGAGGCTTTGACTTGTGGCTGCTTTGGAATGCTCTGCCCAAAAACAGAATAATCAGATGGGACGAACCTGAAAACGAGATATGTATCGCGTCGGGCCCATTAGGCGGCACCACAGTTTACCCTGGCAGCGGCAAAAGCATTGCTGTTTCAATATCACCGTTGACTGGAACGGTAATCGACTCCAACGTTGGCGGATACTTTGGGCCATACCTAAAGTTTGCCGGATGGGACGCGATTGAGATCCAAGGGAAGGCTGAGTCTGAGGTTGTCGTATTAATCGACGGTGACGAAGGCAAGGTTCAAATTAACCGCGGAACAGAATTGCCTTCTGAAACATACCAAATCGTTAACATGTTGACGAAGAAGCATGCAGGCGACAAGCCCAACAGCGTATCTGTAGTTTCTTCAGGTCCTGGAGCTGAGCACACTCTGCTGGGCTGCTTAAACTTCTCATGGTACGATGCTGGTCGTAAAATCCACAGATGTAAACAAGCTGGCCGAGGAGGCATAGGCACTGTTCTTCGCAACAAGAAGATCAAGGCCATTGTTGTGAAATACTCGGGCAGAATAACGGTCGAGACTAACGGTCCGGCAGACCCAGAAATGGTGAAGGAATTAGGTCATGCTCACAGTCAAGAGATAAGAGCGCTTGACCCTAAGCAAAATCAGATGTCGGTTGTAGGAACCACTCATCTCGTGCCAATAATGAACGAGTTTGACCTTCTTCCTGTGAACAACTATAGGTATGGTAGCCATCCGGAGGCTGAGAAATTGGGACGCGAAGCCTATCAAAAGAAGTTCCACAAAGGGTTCGACGGCTGTTGGGTCGGTTGTGCGATGGCGTGCTCACATGTTGTAATGGATTTTGAACCCAAAACAGGACCATATAAAGGCCAGAAGGTTTGCGTAGACGGCCCTGAATACGAGACGATTGCGGGGGTAGGCAGCAACTGCGGGGTCTTTGACGCTGATTATGTGATTGAAATGAATTTCTACTGCGACACTTACGGGTTGGACACGATCTCTGTCGGAACAGCCATAGCCTTCGCGATGGAGTGCTATGAAGCAGGCTTGATCGACAAGAAAGTGACAGGCGAATTAGACCTCAAGTTTGGCAATGGAGAAGCTGCACTTGAAATCGTTCATCAAATGGCAAGTGGTCAAGGGTTTGGTTTGGAGGTTGGTCAAGGCATAAGAAGGATGAAGATGATCTTTGCCCAGAGATATGGGGCGAGCCAGGAGAAATTGTTTGATATTGGCATGGAAGCCAAGGGTTTGGAGTTCTCTGAATACGTGACTAAAGAGTCCTTGGCACAACAAGGCGGCTACGGTCTCGCGCTCAAAGGCCCTCAACACGACGAGGCTTGGCTGATCTTCCTCGACATGGTCTACAATCTGATGCCGACTTTTGAGCAAAAAGCGGAGAACCTCCATTGGTTCCCCATGTTTCGCACATGGTTCGGACTTAACGGTCTATGCAAGCTTCCTTGGAATGACGTTGTGCCAGAGAATAACAAGCAAACGAAGGAGCCGGCAAAAGTGATGGCTCATGTTCAAAACTATGCAGGGTTCTTCTCCGCCGTCACAGGGAGAAAAATCACTTCGGATGATATCATCACCATGAGCGAAAGAGTATACAACTTTCAACGGGTTTTCAACCTGAGAATGGGGTTCGGAACAAGAAAACACGACGCAATACCCTACCGCGCGGTTGGGCCTGTTACAAAAGAAGAGTATGAAAGCCGCCAGAGCCGTTATGATAAGGAGCTTCGGGAAAAAGTCGGCTACGACCCAATAAACAAGTCAACCGAAGAGAAGATAGACGCCTTGAGAAAGCATCGGGAGGCGGAGTACGAAAGATTGACAGACGCAGTCTACAAACGTCGTGGATGGACACAGAACGGCGTACCTACACTTGAGAGAATCAAAGCCCTAGAGATAGACTATCCAGAAGTCGTCGAACTGGTCAGGAAACATTAGAAGAGGCAAAATGCACCGCTGTCCCAGTAGAATATATTGCAGCGGGTTCGTTTCGTTACATTTCGATCCAAATGTTCATGATACGTTGAACCTTGGGCGGAGTATGCACCCTGCAGCACAGTGCGCAAGAAAAAACTGGATGTAGAGCTTCAGAGACGCATAGAGTCACCTTCAAGACCTTACGTGGTTTCCACATAGGGAAAGCATGGGCTTGACCTAGTAGGATCTGGCGAAGTAGACTACTTCATTCGCTTGCCGTTCACAGTAAACGCACTTTGCTAGCGGCTCCTCTTTTTCAAAGGGCACTACACGTATCGTTGCCCCAGTTTCCTCCTTTATCTTTGCTTCACATTTTTGATCGGAGCACCAGGACGCTCTGATGAAGCCGCCCTTCTTCTCCAGTATTTCTTTAAACTCGCCATATGTTTTCACCGTGGTTGTGTTTGCCTCGAGGAGCTTTTTGGCTCTGTTGAAAAGGTTTCGCTGGATTTCCTCGAGCAAGCTTGCGACAGCGCTCTCTATTTGTTCATCTTTCACGGCGATCTTTTCTGAGTTGTCCCTTCGGACCATTATGACTTGCTTTTGCTTCATGTCTCTTGGGCCTATCTCGATCCTTACTGGAACGCCCTTCAATTCCCACTCGTTAAATTTCCAGCCTGGTGTGTATTCTCCGCGACCATCTAAGACGACTGCAATGCCCAACCTCTTCAGTCTTTCATGCAATTCTTTGGCTTTCGTCGCTATTTTTTCTGCTTCGATACCTTTGTAGGGTATGGGAACTATTACGACCTGTGTTGGCGCCACTTTTGGAGGTAGAACCAGTCCTTTGTCGTCGCCGTGCAGCATCACGACGGCTCCTATCATGCGGGTTGAGAAGCCCCATGATGTCTGCCAGACGTTCTGTTCTTTTTCATTCTGGTCGAGAAACTTTATGTTGAAAACCTTCGAAAAATTTTGTCCAAGCTGGTGTGAGGTTCCCATCTGCAGGGCTTTTCCGTCTGGCATCATCGCTTCTAGGGCTAGCGTGTAAAGGGCGCCCGCGAATTTCTCCATTTCAGTCTTCTTTCCTGCAAGAACTGGAACTGCCAAGTAGCTTTCCATGACATCTTTGTATGCGTTCAGGATTTCCATCGCTTCCTCGTCGGCTTCTTTCTCCGTTGCATGAGCTGTGTGTCCTTCTTGCCAGAGGAATTCTCTCGTTCTTAGGAAGAGTTTCGTTGCTTTTGTTTCCCATCTGACGACGCTATTCCATTGGTTCAGCTTGACGGGGAGGTCTCTCCAGCTTCTGATCCATTTTGCGTATGTCGCGTACATGATGGTTTCAGACGTTGGTCGTATTGCGAGTCTTTCCTCCAAGGGGCTCTCTCCTCCCTGCGTGACCCATGCGACTTCTGGCACGAAGCCTGCGAAATGCTCTGATTCTCTCTTTAGGTAGCTCTCTGGAATGAAGAGTGGGAAGTAGACGTTCCTGTGTCCTGTTGCCTTTATTTTTTGGTTGAAGATCTCTTGGATTTTCTCCCAGATGGCGTACGAGTCTTCTCTGAAAATCATGCATCCTTTTACTGGAGCGTAGTCAGCTAAGCCTGACTTCAGGATGACTTGTGTGTACCATTCTGAGAAGTCTTCGCTTTTCTTGACAGTGACTCCTGTGTCTGACATCTTATCTCTCCGAATGTTCCTCAGTGGTCAAATATGCCCGCAGTGAAAAATGGACCCTTGATTGGGCTAGCCGTCTTGAGAAATCAGCAATGTGGAAGGCAATCGCCCATGTTCAACCACTTGCCACGTATGTGGCAGGCGAAATTATTAAACATTTCTTCATCCTGCGAAATACGCAAGAGTTTTAACCGAACTGGACTCAGACTATGGAATATCTCTGTCAACCGGAATGGTGTGAGTCGAAGTTGAAGATTGTTCTAGTTATAGCTGATGGAATGGCGGACAGGCCTATCGATGAACTGGGATGGAAAACTCCTCTTGAAGCCGCGCGAAGACCTTCGATGAACCAGATAGCCAAGACTGGGATTTGTGGGATTATTGATCCTTTGTCGCCTGGAACGCCTCCGGGAAGTGATGCTGCTATGTTGGCGTTGCTGGGATATGACGCATTAGAGATTTATTCTGGAAGGGGCGCGCTAGAATCGCTGGGATCAGGAGTCAGGGTTCTTCCTGGCGATGTGGCTTTCAGATGCAATTTCGCGACTGTGGACAAGAACCTAATCGTCCGGGACAGACGTGCTGGCCGAATCGTGAATGAAGATGCGGCCAAACTTGCCAGCAGCCTGCAGAGAGTCAGGCTTGAAAGATCTTCTGAGGCCAGGTTCCTGTTCAAGAGCACCATACAGCATCGCGCCGTTCTCGTTATTCGCGGGCCTAGGCTATCAACAGCCGTCAGCGATTCAGATCCTGGAGAGGTTGGAAAGAAAACTCTGGAAATGAAACCGTTGGATAACAGCAATGAAGCAAGGCTCACAGCCAAGATCGCAAACAAGCTTGCACGGGAGTTCCGCAATGTTCTGAAGAACCATCCGTTAAACAAGGAAAGAGCTGAGCGCGGACTACCGGCGGCAAACATGGTCTTGTTTCGGGGTGCAGGCACCCTTCCGAGCGTGTCTCCTCTTCCGCGAATGTACGGTATCAGGCCTGCGTGCGTGGCTGCAGCGCCGCTGGTCAAAGGAGTGTGCAAGATTGCTGGCATGCGATCGATTGATGTAAAGGGTGCAACTGGAACCCCTCAGACAGACTACACGGCCAAAGCAAGGGCAGTGGTTGAAGCGCTGAAAAGCCATGATTTTGTGCTCTTGCATGTGAAGGCAGCAGACGTTGTCAGTCACGACGGAAAACCGAGGCAGAAGGTCGAAGTGATAGAGAAGATCGATGGCATGCTGGGTCACTTGTCAAGCAACGTTGATCTCGGTTCAACATACTTAGCGCTTACCGCTGATCACACCACGTCGACGATCACTGGAAATCATGAGGGCGACCCAGTTCCGATAGCCATAACTGGTCCGTATGTTCGCCGCGACGACGTGGAGGAATTCGGCGAAAGATCCTGCGCAATGGGCGGCCTCGGTCGACTGAGGGGGCTGCATTTGATGCCTATACTCATGAACCTGCTTGGTAAGGTCAAAAAGTTTGGAGCATAGCCTACTGGACCTGCATGAGCCGCCATTCCTTGTAGTCTGTGACAACTCTGATGAATCCTCTGAGCATGACATCCACTTGGGCGTCTCCAGTGTCAACTCTCAGAACCTTTCCTTCTATGCTTTGAAGCTTGTTTTTCGTCGCGACAACGATTATTCGGTCCTTTCCGACGAGCTTGATGATCTTTGGGCTTATCTGCTGGTTTCCTCTTCCCAAGAGAATTCCCTGATGTCCGATCGGTGAAAGAATGATCCAAGTGCTGTGCCAATCGTCTATTTCTTCTAGGATTTTCTTCTCGTCCACGTCGAGTATCACTTTGCCCTCTTTATAGATGTCAACTCCTAGAACGGTTTTGTCAATCCCCAACATTTCTGCGACGCGTTTGACTGTTGTTCCCGGGCCGAGAATGTACGTTCCATCCTGTTGCATTTCTTCTATTATGAACTTTGCCGTGGCAGTCTGGTTGTCCTTTTCGTCAATTGTCTCGGGGCTGATCTGTTTGCTTCCCTGAACATGCGTTGGAAGAAATGGGCCCTTCATTAAACCCTGAAGCTTGACCGCGAAAACGTCGTTACGAATGGCTTCTTCATCAGCATCCATTATTTCGAACTCCGTTGTTTCAGCTTGATTCTGAGCGAAGGCCAACACGACGTCTGCGGCTTCGGAGGGACTTACTGCAAAGATTCCACTGTACATTTTCACCCCGGAAGGCACGCCTAAAACTGGGATCTGATCAATGGCGCCTTGCATAGCATCCATGATGTCTTTGGCCGTCCCGTCTCCGCCGACGAAAACTATCAAATCTGCCCTCGCAGCAGTCAGCAGTCTGACGGCCTTCTTCGTGTCTGCCGCTGTCGTTTGCGTTCCGATTCTCATGTGCAAAACTTGAACGTTGAAACCTGCTTTTTCTGCTTCCTTTTCGCCCATGACTCCCGGGCAGGTTAGAACGCTGATCTTGGTGTCTGCTTCGAATTCTTTTAGTCTTTGGAGGAAGTCTGCTGCCCTCTTGGGCGCTACTGGTTCTGCTCCTCTGTCGATTGCCACCTTAAGGATATTATCAGTTCCCTTTAATCCAACCTTGCCGCCCATACCTGCTACGGGGTTGATGATTAAGCCCAGCATCATGGTCTCGATCAGCAAGAGAATCGGCTAAATTAGCTATAAACTGTTTTGACAGAATACGTGTTCTTGACGCTGACGAAGAGTCGAAATGCCGGCTTCTCCATGTTGGACGCGTAACTTCGGCTTGAAAATTCTTATATCTCAAGGTTTCAAGATTGCTTGCTTGCCGCTGAAAAACAGTGAGGTTGTGCAATGTCAAGAAAAGTGGTCAGAAAGATTCTGGTGACTGGCTCTACTGGGCAAATTGGGTCTGAACTGACTTTGGAGTTAAGGAAGAAGTACGGGGGCAACAATGTCGTTGCTGCTGGCCACAAGAGACAGCCCAATGACGCGTTGCTGAAGTCTGGTCCTTTTGAATACGCCGATCTGAGTGTTGAAAAAAACATCGAAAAAATCGTGAAGCAGTATGACATTGACACTATCTGCCATTTGGCTGCTGTGCTTTCTGCGACTGGCGAGGAGAACCCTCAGGCTGCTTGGACCATAAACTTGGGCACCCTCTACAACGTTTTGGAGGTTGCGAGGAAGCTCGACCTGCTGAGAGTGTTTTGGCCCAGCTCTATAGCCGTGTTCGGTCCAACAGCGCCTAGGATTAACACGCCCCAAGAGACCGTGCTGCTGCCGAAGACGATATACGGCGTCACAAAGGTCGCAGGTGAGCTTTTATGCAACTACTATTTCATAAAATACGGCGTTGATGTTCGCAGTGTCCGTTATCCCGGCATAATCAGCAGCGAGGTTCTTCCAGGCGGAGGCACGACGGATTATGCAGTAGCGATATTTTATGAGGCGATAAAGAATAAGCACTATACGTGTTTTGTTCGGGAAGACACTGTGTTGCCGATGATGTACATGCCAGATTGCCTCAAAGCCACCATAAACTTGATGGAGGCTGATCCGTCTCGGGTTAGACGCCATGACAGCTATAACGTTGCCGGTGTGAGCTTTTCGGCAGGAGAACTTGCTGCCGAGATCAGGAAATACATGCGCGAGTTCCAATGTGAATACAAGCCTGATTCAAGACAAAAGATCGCGGATTCTTGGCCGATGTCAATCGATGACAGCGTAGCTCGCAAGGATTGGGGGTGGAAGCCAACGTATGATCTAGTCGAGATGACTAAGGACATGATGGCAAGACTGTCGAAGCGTTTTGCGGAAGGCAAACTCTAGATGCTTATTGCGTATGGCTTCGCGGGAAAGAGTTAAGAGAAAGCGGGAGAAACTAGGGAAAAGAGGTTTGACGGTGATGCGGAACCCAACATCATTCCTGCGAGAAGAGTACCAGGATCTGGTGAAAAACGAGATCGACTGGAAGCTGCGGATTCTGCAGGGTCCGAGCACTCCATGGTGCACCGTCGACGGGAAGAAGGTTCTAATGTTCTGCTCCAACAATTATCTGGGGTTGAGCAATCATCCGAAACTGAAGGAAGCAGCAATCAAAGCAGTCCAAACTCATGGGGCAGGATCCGGCTCAGTTCGCCCGATCGCTGGCACAATGGACATTCACATGGAGCTTGAAAAACGGTTGGCGAAGTTCAAACACGCAGAAGCTTCCCTCGTTTACCAAACCGGCTTTGCTGCAAACGCGGGACTTATCCCACAGCTAACCGGAAAAGAAGACCTTATCATAAGCGACGAGCTTAATCACGGCAGCATAATTGACGGAGTCAGGCTATCCCATGCCGAAAGGGCCGTCTATAAGCATGGAGACGTTGTGGACCTACATCGCGTTCTCCAAGAGGCAGAGAAGCATTCTCCGCCATACCGCCGAATTCTCATAATCACAGACGGAGTTTTCTCAATGGACGGCGACATAGCCCCTTTGGATGGTGTAGCCAAAGCAGGAGCTGAACATGGTGCCATGGTCTACGTGGATGACGCCCACGGTGAAGGAGTGCTGGGCGAAGGCGGAAGAGGCATAGTTTCGCACTTCAAGTTAGGCAGAGACAAGGTGCAAGTGGAGATGGGCACGTTTTCGAAGGCCTTCGGCGTCGTAGGCGGCCATATTTCGGGTTCCAGAGATCTGGCAGATTTCGCCTACAACAAGTCTCGAACGTGGCTTCTCAGCGGATCGCATCCTCCAGCAGTTGCGGCTGCATGCACTGCGGCGATCGACGTCTTGGAGAATGAGCCTCAACACGTTAGAACGCTGTGGGAACACACTCGCCATTTCAAGAAAGCCATGAAGGACTTGGGCTTCAACATAGGCAGCAGTGAAACCCCGATAACACCGATTATGGTTGGCGAAAGCGGCATAGCCAAGAAGCTCAGCGCAAGACTGTTTGAGGAAGGCGTTTTTGCCCTGCCAATAGTGTTCCCGATGGTCGCGCGAGACAAGGCTAGAATCAGAACCATCATGAACGCCGCGTTAACCCGAAAGGATCTGGATTTCGCGATCGGAGCATTCGAGAAAATCGGCAGAGAACTGCATATAATCTAGACTAGCAGGCGCAGAGGCACGCGGTGTCAAATCGACCTTCGGTGACATCCCTGTGGTAACGACCGTTCATGATGCACAGGCTGGCAGAACTGTCCTCTATGAAGAAGAAGATGAGAAGATCTCAGCGATCATTACGTCGACACGAGTTATCCGCATTCTAAACTGATTGTGCTTTCAAAGAGAACTCCAAATTACGCTGAGACTTATTAGAAACAACTTCCAGCCCTGCCTCCTCAGCCAACTTGCCGACAAGCCTTGCATCTTACGTTTTCCCCTTGCCTCCAACGCCGTAGCCAGCAGAAATCTTCTTATTGCTGGGCAAGGTAACTTCAACCTGCGCTATGTAGGGATCTGGTTTCTCTTCCACGATAGTGTCCCACAGATGTATTGCACCATCTTTTTTCAGAACTCTCTTGATCTCCGACAGAACAATGTTTTTTTCGGGCGTTTTGATGTACATGAGTGAGAATAGGAGTGTTGCAATGTCGAAGACTTCGCTTCCAAACGGCATATTGCACGCATCACATAGGACCCACGGAGAGTTAACTCCTTTCAACTTGGCCTCCATTATCTGATCTTTGCTGGTGTCTATGCATACGATGTCTGATCTGCAAGCTCTGGCAATGACTGCTTCGTCGCCAGCGCCCACGTCAAGGATGGTTCCGCCTAGTTCTCTGATCGAGGTTCTGATAATTGGTTTTTGCACATCCATCACCCTTGGGCGTGGCTATAACGTTAACAAAGAATGTCGCAGGATATTCTAATGTTTTGGAGGAAATTGGAAATATTAGAATCGGTGAGACTGAACCTATTTCACGATCCGTAAGAACCGCCAGTCGATTGCGATATTCCGTATCCATCAGCTAGAATGGCTTAAGAGCTAGAAAGAATAAAGCAGCTGACCAAGAACGCGCTCTGGCTAGGGAATATCTTGAGAGTGATTGCCGATCTCCACATTCACAGTCGTTACAGTCGTGCGACAAGCGAAAGGATGAGCGTTGTGGAGATAGCTCGATTCGCAAAGGTGAAGGGCTTGAACGTTGTCGGCACTGGAGATTTTACGCATCCGAAGTGGCTAAAGGAATTGGAAGGAGCCACAGTGCAAGAATCTGACGCGAGCTTGTATAAGGTTTTGGGAGACCCTCAGTCCTCCGTGCTTTTCATGTTGACCACAGAGGTTAGTACGATTTTCACGTTTGAAAACATGGTTAGGAAAGTTCATCATGTTGTTTTGACGCCGGAAATTGAGACAGCGCGGCAGATCAACGACAGACTCTCAAAACATGGTGACCTCGGGTCTGATGGCAGGCCAACATTGAACATGGACGCTCCCAGTCTGGTTGAGCAGGTTATGGAAGTTTCAAGCGAGAACATGGTTTTTCCGGCGCACGCGTGGACGCCTTGGTTCAGCATATTCGGGGCCTTCAGCGGTTTTGACCGTGTTGAGGACTGCTATCAAGACATGACTAGGCATATTTACGCCTTGGAAACTGGGCTTTCATCGGATCCCCCCATGAACTGGCGACTTGAGTCTTTGGATCGTTTTGCGTTGGTCTCAAACAGTGATAGCCACAGTTTTTGGCCCTGGCGAATTGGAAGAGAAGCCAACGTCTTCGACTTGGAAAAACCGAGTTACCATGAGATTCTGGATGCTATCCGTCGCAAAGATGGGGCAAGGTTCAAGTTCACAATTGAAACGGATCCTGCGTATGGCAAATACCACTGGACTGGCCATAGGAACTGCAAAGCTTCATTTTCCGCTCGTGACGCAATAAGGCTTGGAAACATCTGCCCAGTATGCCGGAAGAAGCTCACCAAGGGAGTTGAGCAGCGCGTTGAAGAATTAGCGGATCGCCCTGAGGGTTTCACGCCTAGAAACGCTGTCGGTTTCGTGCGTTTGCTTCCGTTATCTGAGATTATTGCCGCTGTCTTGGGTGTTGAGTCTCCGTCTGTCCAGAAGGTTTGGAGCATTTACGATTTGCTCATTGAAAGATTCGGCGACGAATACGCTGTTCTGATCGATGCTTCGAAGGATGCTTTGAGGGCAGTTGTCGATGAGCAAGTTGCTGACGCGATTGTCAAAGTGAGAGAGGGTCAGGTTAAGGTGTTGCCGGGTTATGATGGTGTTTACGGGAGACTTGTCCTGTCGGATGACAGACTTGCTGCAAATCATGCGCTTAGAACGGTTCAGCAGCGGAGTCTGACCGATTTTATGGGGTAACGGCTCTTGCATCTTTGCGTCTGTATACGTGCACGACAGTTGAACGAGAATACTTATTAAGTCGTGCGACGCACGATACTAGTGTAAGGTGTGCACTATGCAGGTTCAGGCTCAGGTTTGTGTCCACGTTGTCTCTGACGGTGACAAGGTTTCTAAGGTGATTGATCGAGTTTTGACTCAGATCTTTGGGGAAAAGGCCACTCGTTTGATTTACAGGCATTTGGAGCGCAATTACTCTTTGAAGCCTGATGAAATTGCTGACAAGATTGACTTGTTTGCGAAGGGTCTTGATGACTTTCTAAGCTCCGGCGCATGCGTCGTTGAGCGTAGGATTCTGGAGGATTTGCGGTCAAGTTGCGGCTTGATCAGTGGGCCTGAGCGTGCTCATGCAGACTTTGTCGATCAGATTCGATCCTTAACCGGCAAAGCCTAGTCTCACCTTACATTTAATCCCGTGTTTTTTCTTGATGCTTCTCTTTATTCTCGACAGTTAATTCTCGCCCGCTTCCCATGTGGAGCTTGGTTGGCTGAAGATCGGGTTGTCTCAAGCTCTGTGGGGTTTGACAGAAAACGTTAAAGTAGTGGTAAAAGTAATAACTAGGACTTTCGCAAGTTGCATGGAAGAGGCGGGAAGTTGAGAAGCGGCCGGTTCAAAGAGTATTTGCTTAGGTATAATACGCCTCGTAGGGTGGTTCAGTTCTTGTCCTTCATCTTGTTTAGTGCGCTAATCTTTAGTGCCGTGTCGTTGCCGATTGTGCTCCCGGTTCTTTGGACTTGGGGTCAGAAAACGAATGCCGTGGGTGATGCCTTCACAGCTATACAGCTTTGGCTCTACATGGGTGTTTTCCCGTGGCTCGCCTTGGCGTCGTTCTTGATTGTTGGGGTGCTTATTGGAAAGTCTATGTGCGGTTGGGTTTGTCCTTTTGGTTTTGTTCAGGAACTGCTCGGGTTCATCAAGCGTAAACAAACGGATTTTTCGGTGAGAACTCATGAGAGCATGGTTTACGTGAAATATGCAATTGCCGGAATCGCCTTGTTCGTGAGCGCGACCTTTTCTGCCGCACAAGCCGCGGGTGTCGGTAAAGGATATGCAAATGCCTTGGGCGTTTTTGTGAAGGTTCCTTTCACTGCCTTCAGTCCAGCGGAAATTCTGTTTGCAGCTTTGCCTCGCGGGGTTCAGTATTTCAGTTCTGCAATCGTGCAGAAATCTGCTTCGGATGTCTTTGGTGGGCTTGCGAATCTGTCTGCGCTCTTCTGGATTTCCTTTGTATTCACGATCGCGGTTCTCGTGCTGGCTGCTTTTGTGCCGCGGGCTTGGTGTAGGTACCTTTGTCCCCACGGGGCGATCATGGCGGTCATGAACAAGTTCAGTTTTATCGGGTTGCGGCGGGATCCTGTAAAATGTGCCAAGGAAGGATGTCGCCTCTGCGTTAAGGTTTGCCCGATGCGGGTTCCGATTTTGGATTTGCCCTGGGAAAAGTTCAGTCATGAAGAATGCATCTACTGCCTGAAGTGTGTTGACGCTTGCAAGGATAAGGCGATCCAACTGAAGTATCCGTAGCTGCATCTGCAAGTGCAGCTAATCCGTGACGCTTTGTTCTGTGGCAGCGTTGCTGACGCGCATGGACTCTGCGTTGGAAATGTGTGTTCAGCGTTTTCGTGAGTTGACTCTTTTCTAGGTTACTGTTTGCGCCCAGAAGCTTCTGGAATAGTCACTTAGCACGTTGCTGTAAATTGTTTTTGTCTGCTGGGCTATTCTGTTCCAGTCGTATTTTTCTTGGATTCTCTTGTATGCGTTTGTTCTTATCCAGTTTGCGTAGCCGTCGTCGGTCAACACTTTTGTTATTCCCCATGCCAAAGAGTCTGGGTTGCTGACGTAAACCTTGACGCCGCTTACGTCGTGTTCGACGATTTCAGACAAGCCGCCAGTGTCGGAAACCACGACCGGACTCTTTGCAGCCATGGCTTCAAGGGCTACTATCCCGAACGGTTCAAAAAGCGATGGGACGACCGACACGTTTGCGCATACTTGTAATCGTCTCAATGTATCATCATCGACAAATCCTGTGAACATGACCTTGTTGGCCAATCCCATGCCTTTGACGAGGCCTGAAAGCTGATCCTTCATGTAACCGTTGCCGACGATTATGAACTTGGCGTTAGCTTTGTTCAAGACTTTTGGCGCAGCGTTGACGAGCACGTGTACGCCCTTCTCGTAGACGAGCCTCCCAACGAAGAGCACGATCTTCTCTTCAGGCAGGGCGAACTTGCTTCTGAACTGAGTCAAATCCTCTTTTTCATATCTTGAATATGTTTCGTGGTCCACCCCGTTTGGAACCATTATGAGCTTGTCGGGAGGAAGTCCGAAAGCCCATTTAACATGTGAAATCATGTAGTCGCTGCAGCAAATTACCTTCCATGCTTCATAGGTCAACCATGCCTCAGTCTCGTGAATCATGCGCTCATAATCAAAATGGATGCCGTTTCGGCGTCCAATCTCAGTGGAGTGCATTGTTACGAAGAGAGGTTTCCTGAACACGTGTTTCAATCCGACTGCGGCAGTTGCTACGAGCCAATCGTGAGCGTGAATTATGTCGATTTTTCCGGTCAGGGTATTGATAAGGGCAGCGGCTTCCTTCTGCATGTTTACATTCATCAGATAGACCCATGTTGCAAAATCGGGAGAAGGGTTCTTGTAGGAATCTATCCTGAAAACCTCTACGCCGTCAATAACCTCATGCGATGGCGCGTTAGGGAAATCGCAAGTGACCACGTAGACCTTGACCCCGTTGGCTACTAGACTTTTTGACAAATTGTAGACGTGTGGTGAAATCCCGCCGATGATTCTTGGCGGAAACTCCCAAGAAAGCATCATTACGCTTAGGTTTTGGTTCATGTTGGGCCATCAGCCTCCGCAGCGTCCCTGTAAGCTGCCAAAATATCCTGAATCCAGCTTGCAGAGTCTTGTAAGACTGTCTTGATCTTCTCAGTTGGCAATCTGTAAAGCCTGATAACTTCATTTCTCATCCATTCTGACTTTACGGTGAGAATTTTCGCTTCGTACATGCCCAGCCACTCAATGCTCTTGATGGCCATGTTGAAAGGTGAGTTTGCCCCTTGAGAACGCTGCTCTTCTAAGCTTTCGATAGAGTAGATGAACGGTATGTTCAAAGCCTTCTTGAGGGTGACCGCGGCCGGGATGAAATGCCAATCATGGATATCAATCAGGTCCACTTGCTTTCCGACATCATAATAGACGCCCGCGGCTGCTCTTTCAACTTCTTGGTTTAGGGTTAACACCCAGGTGAGCACGCCGATGTGCGTATGAACCGGGTTCGTCACTTTGATGGTTTTGACACCGTCTAAATCGTTATGCCCCCCAGTTAAGAAATCATGATACGTTATCACGTAGACCTCGACCTTGTTCTTGACAAGCTGGCTTGCAAGCTTCTTCACGTAGTTTGCAAGTTGCCCAACTATCCTCGGCGGGTATTCCCACGAAAAAATCATGACACGCATCAGGTTTTCACTACGTGAAAAGCGCACAGACCCTGATTATTCCGCTTCCAGTCAAGTAGTACCGTTTCTTTCCTTCACCATCAACAAAACTCTCTGCAAAACCCTCAGCCTTGTAGCCGTCCAAGATTCTCTCCACCTCCCCCAAGTCGATTTGCAGAACCTGAGCGAGCTCTTCGCTTCTTCTTGCAAGGTCCGGCGTGGTTGCGCACAGATTGTGCAGTGTCTGAAGGATCTTCTCCGACAAAGGAAGTTCTTGTCTCAACGCTATTCACCCTATGGACAACGATGGAAATACTGGTGCTCTTTTCTTATAAAAGCCTAAGCCAGCTTCAGAAGTATCCTGTTGCTGTTTGTGTTTGTTTGGTTAACTCACGAAATCTCTGTTCCATAATTTTGCCTATCGCTTCTGTAAGAGCTTCGCCTTTGAGCTTTGTAAGTCTCATTTTGCTTAGCTCCTTTGCCAGAGTTTCGTCGTGCAGTGATTTTTCCGCCCATTTTTCGAAGTCGCCGCGTGCTTGATGAAATTCCACAGATTTCTTGTTGACTTTTCGAAGAACTTCTGTCATTCCCTTTAGGCTCCAAGCTAATGTTCCCGTGAAGTATTTCTCTCCTTCGCCACTGTAAAACAGGAAAGGTTCGTTTGCAGTAATTGCTGCGAGTCTTACCCTATTCTCAAAGTCAAGGATGATTGCCTGTGCTGTGACGAAAGCGTCTGTCGGCGTATTATACGGGCTAAAGTAGGAGTGAACCTCACCCGGTGATCCACCTGCAGTGAACATGTAGTACAAATGATCGCTTGTTTGCATGTACCGCCAAAGCTCCAGAAAATCCTTATCCCCTGCTTCCTTCACGAACGGTTCAAGTTTTCTTATGCTCGTGTAGTAGGCCCACTGCATCGTGTTTCCAAGCCAACAGCTTGCGTCCCTTTCAAGATCCGCCCAAGAAACGGTTCCACCTAGTTCTGGAACGTCAATCTCGCCTACTGAAGCGTACTTCTCCACAACTTGCGAGGGCGTCGTCATGTGCAGGTGCCACCATTTTAGGATTTCGCTTGGTAGGTGCTTCAGGAACTCGTGAATGCCAGTTTCGGGCCAGTGATGCTCTCCGAAGGTCTCGTAGTCTGGGAAAATATTGATGATGTTTCCAGGAGTTCCGGCCAACCACCTTGCGTACTTGTCCGCCGATAAGGGCCACTCGTTCCACCACCTGGCTGAGAACCTGAATCCGATGTCATCGGTCAACTTGTAGTTCCGCAGAAGAATCTTGATTCTCTTGGTATCTTTCGGCGAGTAGAGGTAGTTAGGCGACTTTTCATGTAGTATTCGTTCGACTCCTTCAGTGAAGATTCCCTTGTATCCGAGTTTCTCAACTGCTTTTGCCACAGCATTGTTGTAGAGCAGTTCCGTGTTTTCAAAGACCGTGGGCGTGTAGTTCACCAGATCTCTCAATGCTTGTTGATGTTTTTCTACTTGCTCGATGAATTCCCCTCTCTCAGGATAAAGACTCGCCAACGAATGATAGTATGTTTGACTTAGAAATTCTACGCAGTCTGTTCTGGCAAGTTGCTTGAAGGTCTCCAGCAGGTCTCTGTTGAATTTTTCGCATTGCTCCAAAAAAACCCCAGAGAGGCTGAATGAGACTCTAACTTGCTTCTTCTCGTTCTTGTGCTTGTCAATTTGTTCAAGCAATATCTCGTTTGATGGAAAATAGCATTTCCTGGATGTTCTCTCGAAAATCTCCCTGTTTGCGGCACCGTCAAAGTAGTAATCAAAAAGCTCTTTCTTCCTCAGCCGCCTGAAAACTCTGTTTTCCCAGAAAAAGTCTCTTCTAAATCGATACGGCTGATGGACCTCGAAAACAAACACGATATCTGTCAAAGCTTTGTCCTCAACTAACCCATATTCAGTCTTCTTTATTTCAAATTTGCCGTTTAACGGCAGAAGCAAACTTGCAACGCGTACTGGGGCGTAGCACAGGGGCATAGTAAAAAGGAGGCATTATGTTTTTCTTGTCGCCGCTTTTTCCAAGGCATTCACGCCTGGAAGTTTTTTCCCCATGAGGAATTCTATGAGTGCTCCGCCAGCGGTGCTCACGTAGGAGATCTTGTCTGAGAGCTTAAACTCCTGCAAAGCACCAATCGTATGTCCTCCTCCGGCGAGTGAATATGCTTTTGAATTGGTGATTTCCTCAAGGATTCGCTTGGTTCCGAAGCTGAATTCGCTGTTTTCATAGACCCCCATGGGGCCGCTGACCACTATCGTCCTTGCGTTTCGTATTATCTTGCCGTAGTCTTCAACTGTTCCTGCTCCGATGTCAAACATCAAGTAGTTTGTCGGCAGTTTATCCGCTGGGATTTCTCTTCTTTTCTTGTTGACCTCCACTGCTACGTCTTTCGGGAATCTGATCTTCTCCGGATACCTCTTCTCTAATTCCCTTATGCCTGGAATCAGATCCATGAGTTCTTGCTTCTTCAAGAATTCCATGTTTGGTTTGCCGAGGTCCGTGCCTTTAGCCGCTAAGAAAACTTGACCCACTACACCGCCTGTGAGCACATAGTCTGCTATCCTGTTGTCAAGCACGTACTTGGATATTTCCAAGGAATCGTCTGCCTTTGCGCCTCCTAGAATGAATATGCACGGTTTTTCTGGTTTTTCTAAGACCTTGCTTAGCGATTTTAGCTCTCTTTCCATTATTCGGCCTGCAGCACTTGGAAGTACGGTTGTGAAACCTATGATTGAAACGTGCGCTCTGTGTGCTGCTGCAAAGGCATCATTGACAAAGAAGTCGGATAGTGGCGCGAGGTTCCTGACAAAGTCAGTTTTTGCATGTTCTTCAGGTGTTCCTTCTTTGGTTTCGCCGGCAAACGTTCTGACGTTTTCTAGGACGAGAATTTCACCGCTTTTCAGCTTTTTGATTTCGTTCTTGGCTTTTTCTCCGTATACGTCATCAACGTGCTTGACCGGTCTGCCGAGGATCTTGCCCAGAATTTCGGCGTGCTGCTTTAGGGGGATGAAGTCTGGGTCGCCTTTTCTTCCTTGATGTGCGAGAATTACTACTTTGGCCCCTTTTTCGGCGAGTTCCTTTATAGTGGTTTCGCCATGTGCTCTGATTCTTGTGTCTTCAAGTATTTTGTGGGTTTGAGGGTCTACGGGTGAATTGAAGTCGACTCTGACGAGCACTACTTTATCTTTGACTTTGATGTCGTCTAGGGTGAGATATTTTGCCACTTGATACAACTCCTGACAGAAATAAAAAAGCGTGGAGAACACTGGATTTTTGATGGGATTTTCTATACTAAATGAGTCCTTCTTTCTTTCCTATCAGTTCGATTTGTTCGACCATGCGGCAGGAGAAGCCCCATTCGTTGTCGTACCATGCTAGTACTTTAACAAAGTTCTTGTCGACGACCATTGTTGATTGTGCGTCGAAGACTGCTGAGTAGGTGCTGTGAAGCACATCGCTTGAGACTATAGGGTCTTCGGTGTATTCGAGGATGTTCTTCAATGGGCCTTGGGCCGCTTTCTTGAAAGCCGCGTTTATCTCTTCCTTCGTGGCGCCTTTCTTCAGGACAGCGGTTAAATCTACAATCGAAACGTCTGGAATAGGTACTCTCAGGGCTATGCCATCGATTTTTCCCGCCAGTTCAGGCATCACTAGGCCGACGGCGTAGGCAGCTCCAGTAGTCGTCGGGATTATGTTGACTGCAGCGGCTCTTGCTCGGCGCAAGTCTTTGTGCACAAGGTCTGTTACTCTTTGGTCGTTGGTATACGCGTGTGCTGTCATCATGAGGGCTCTTTCTACGCCAAAACTGTCGTGGAGGACTTTTGTGACTGGTGCAACGCAGTTTGTTGTGCATGACGCGTTGGAAATCAAGTTGTGCTTCTTGTGATCGTACATTTGCTCGTTCACGCCCAAGACTATGGTTGCGTCTGGGTTCTTTGCCGGGGCTGAAATCAGGACTTTTTTGGCCCCTGCTGTCAGATGTTTTGTGGCGCCTTCTCTGTCCGTGAATAGGCCAGTTGATTCGACAGCTAGGTAGACGCCTAAGTCTTTCCAAGGCAATTGTGCTGGATCTCTTTGCGCCAATACTTCGAGTTCTTTGCCGTTGACAACCAGGTCGTTACCTTTTGTCTCTACTTCTCCTTTGAATCTTCCGTGGACCGAGTCATACTTCAACAGGTGTGCTAGTGTCTTTGCATCGGTTATGTCGTTGACTGCAACAAAATCGATTTTTGCTTTTTGTTCCAAAGCTGCTCTGTACAGTAATCGTCCGATTCTTCCAAAACCATTTATTGCTACTTTCATCGTCATATGTTTCACCGGGATTTCAAATTGTGTTGGATACTAATGAAAAGGTTCTTCTAATTAATTTTCCGACGGAAAATTGGGAAGAAATATGGGTGGATGTTTAGCGAAGCTTCATGAGCACCATTTCTGCGGCTAGAACTAATGGTTCCCAAGTTTCGCACACTGGCGGTGCATAAGCCGTATCCGCTTTGGACAATTCTCTCGCGGTCATTTGCTTCTGGATTGCAAAGGATATCGCGTTGATGCGTTGAGTTACCTCTTCTCCGCCTATGATTTGTGCGCCGATTATTCTCTGTGACTCTTTCTCAACGACGAGTTTCACTTTGATCGGGAGCGCACCTGGATAGTAGTCTGCTTTGGTTTTTGACGTAATTGTGCCCGTCACGGTTTCAATTCTTGCCCTTTGTGCTGCTCCGTCGGTCAGGCCTGTTGAGCCGACATCAGTGTCGTAGAGTCTTGATATCGAGGAGCCCAAAACTCCTGTGAAGAGCGCGTAACCTCCTGCTGCATTGATTCCTGCCACCTTTCCATGTCTAACTGCTACCGTGCCGAACTGCATTAGCGAGGGCTTCTGTGTGACGATATGCGTAGATTCAGCGCAGTCGCCCACTGCGTAGATGTCTTTGACGCTTGTCTCCATCCTGGCGTTTGTTTTAATTGCCTTGGTGTCTCCTAGGGCTATTCCTGCGTTCGCGGCGAGTTGAGTGTTTGCTCTTACGCCGAAGGCGCTTATGATCAGATCGCTTTTGAATTGCTGGCCGCCAGCGACAACTCCAGTTGCTTTTTCAGTTCCCAGAATTTCTTCCACAGGTTTTCCTATTTGGATGTCAATTCCTTTCTGCTCAAGCATTTCCTGAGCTATCTTTGCCATGTCTGCGTCAAGCATTTGGGGTAGTACTTGAGGGAGCATTTCGATGACGGTTACTTTGAGGCTTCTTTCTTGTAATGCGATGGCTGTCTCAAGGCCGATCAGGCCTGCGCCCATGACAACTGCCGTTTTTGCTCCTTTTTTGACGGCTGCTTCAATCTTTTCCCCATCTTCTATTGATCGAAGTGAATGTATTCCCTGTTTTTCCTTGCCTTTTATCGGAGGCATGAAAGAGCTGGCGCCTGTTGATATTATCAGGCTGTCATAGGGCACTTTTTCTGTCTTGCCGTCCTTGTCCGCGGTCTCAACTGTCTTGTCTGTCACGTTTATGTTTGTAGCTTTGGTCTCAGTTTTCAGGGTTAGTTTCATCATTTGGAAGTATGCTGGCGGGAAGACTATCAGGCTGGGGAAGCTTGGGATTTGGCCGCCTATTACGAATGGGAGTCCGCAGCGTGAGTAGCCGCAGTGTTTTTCTTCAGTTATCAACGTGATTTCGGCCGTGCGGTCTGTTTTTCTTGCTGCAGATGCAGCGTCTACACCGGCCGCGTGGGCACCGATAATCACTATGCGTTTAGGCATTTGTTTTCCTTCATTTTCCTAGGGTCTTGTGCCACTCAGCTGCCTTGTTGAAGTCCATTAGATTAGCTAACTCTAATTGCAAGTTTGACGGCTTTATGACTAGCAACCAGGCCTTGCCATATGGGTCCTCGTTTAGTAATTCGGGTTTTGACTGAACTTCTTGGTTTACCTGCTCGATTGTTCCACTTATCGGCGCGATCAGGTCTGAAACGGCTTTCACTGATTCCACGGTGCCATAGGGTTCTTTCTGCTTTGTCGTTGCTCCTTGGCTAGGCAATTCTGCATATACGATTTCGCGAAGTTGTTTCTGAGCATAGTCGGTTATTCCTACGCGGACTTTGTCGCCTTCAACTTTTAGCCATTCGAACTCCTTAGTGTAGAATAATCCCTCTTTCACTTCTGTTCCGTCTACTTTGACCATTTCATTGTTCACCTCTAAACTAGTGCTGTTATTCTCTCGCATCTTAGCCTTTAAAATTAACTGTCAGAAGGTGTCAGTTGTACGGAATCAATCGCGCGCAAACAGAATTCTCTAAAGATGATCTGCGAATCGCTCTCATTATGGCTTATTTTGCGGGCGTGTTGCAGATGCTCATTTAGCTATCATGACTTCGGTTGCTTTTACGATAGCTTCTACGGTGTCCCCGACTTTTACGTTCAGATCTTCAAGAGCCTCCTTCGTTATTACGGCTGTGACAACGGCAGGCACGGAAACGTCAATCTTGACTTTCGCTGTAATGCCATCTTTTTCAACAGACACAACTTTTCCCTTCAGACGGTTTCTTGCGCTGATCTTCAAATTTTCCACCTCCCAATATCCTCTATTAGATAGAACCTCACTCAAATAATCCTCCAGACGCTTGTACTCGTCTAATAAGCTTTCACCAAGCTTGGTCAATCTTGCGCCACCACCGCCGGATTGGCCTCCTCTGAATGTTTCCAAGACTGGCTCGCCAATGGCTTTCTCCACATTCCGCGTGTATCCCCAAACATAACGATATGACATTCCGAGCTTTCGAGCAGCTTTCGAGATTGATTCTTCCTTTCTTATGTTTTCGAGAATCTCGGCTCCACCCTTGCCCAGTAACGGTTTTCCCCTGTACTCTATCCAAATCTTGCCTGAAGGTTTGTGTTTGCTTTGGGTGGACATTCTGTTTGCTAGTGTTATATTGCAATTCTTATAAGGTTTAGAGCTGCTAGCGGCGCCGTAGTGAGCATTCTGCCTAGCAAACCAGCAATATTTATAAAGCTCAGCCGACTTGAATCACGAAACATAACGGTGAAAAAGAATGAAAGCATGGCAAACAATTCTAGCAGTAGCTGTCATGGTAACGATCATAGTAATTGCCGCCACTGTTGCTTACTTTGATTTCTTCGCGCGAAGCCGCCTCAGAATCTCGACGACTACAAGTCTTTACGACACTGGATTGCTCGACGAAATAAAGACGCGATATGAAGCCACGCATAAGGTTGACCTCAACATCATATCGGCTGGAACAGGCATCGCTCTCCAACAGGCACAAGCCGGAGATGCGGACATAGTCCTAGTCCACTCACCATCCCAGGAACTAACTTTTCTCACAAATGGCTATGGAGTCTGCAGAAAGATAATCGCTTGGAACTACTTCACGATAGTTGGTCCAAGCTCTGATCCAGCCAAAATTGCTGGAGAAAACGCTACCCAAGCATTGAAGAGTATATTGACTTACGGAAGAAACCAAACAGCTGGAACCATAGTGTGGGTTTCACGAAATGATGGCTCAGGCACGTTTACGAAAGAACAAAGCCTTTGGACGTCGGCAGGCTACAACCAGACGACGATATCTGCAGAATCGTGGTACGCAAGCACGGGATCTGGCATGGCTGACACATTGAACGTGGCTAACCAAAAAAACGCTTACACACTTTCAGACTTAGGCACCTACCTAAAACTGTCAAGAGACAGCACAATATCCCTGAAATCGCTCATATCGGGAGGCAAATCCCTGCTTAACGTCTACAGCGTAATGGCGGTTAACCCGCAAAAAACCAGCAATGCCAGCTTCAACGAAGCCATAAACTTCATAAAATGGCTCGTATCGGACACAGGACAACAAATAATAAACGACTATGGCAAAGCCAATTACTCACAGAACCTCTTCTACTCAGCCGTCAAACCCCTCAAAGATAACAGCCCTCAGCCTGATGTTTCGTGGATACAGAGCTACGCCTTCTTCAACGGAACAGAATGTCCAACACAATACAGAGATGACCATCCAGAGCTCTATCCTTAAAGAGGCAAACTGGATTGAACCCGATAATAGATGGCACAGAAAAAGCGCTGCAACTGATTTTTTCGGGCGATCCAACTGTCTACGGCATCGTCTATCGCTCCCTCCTTTTTTCAGGAATAGCCGCGATACTTGCAGCATTGTGGGGAACCCCCATCGCAATGCTTTTAAGTCTCAAAGATTTCCATGGAAAATCCTTAATCAAAGGCCTTTTCAACACTCTAATCGGCATACCCACAGTCGCGTTGGGCTTGATCCTGTTCCTCATTCTTTCAAAGGATGGACCATTAGGCTTTCTTGGACTGCTTTATACGCCAGGCGCAGTAATTCTAGGGGAAGCCGTGCTCGTAACTCCTCTGATCGTTAGCATTGAAACATCAGCCATTGAAGCCGTTGACCCCGAAATATTGGACCTAGCCAAGACTTTGGGTGCTTCCGAGTCGCAAGCATCGATTGCAGTCTTGAAAGAAGCAGCGAATGGAGTTTTTTTATCCAATATCGCAGGTTTCAACCGGGCGATAGCTGAGTTGGGTGTTGCTCTGCTGGTGGGGGGCAACATTGCAGGCTTGACCGATGTGCTGACGACGGATATTTCAAAGTATAATTCAAGGGGCGACTTCGCCATGTCTATCGCACTCGCCATAATACTGCTCGCAATAGTTTTTGGCATAAATTTGATAATAGTCCTCGCAAGAAAAGTGACAATGCTGTTTACTGTGGGCAGAATGCCCCAGTGAAGCGTAAGGAATGATCTGCCGGAAGCAAAAAGATGACAGTACTCGCAGAACTTCAGAACGTAACGAAATGTTTCGGGAACAGGACAGTATTGGACGCCGTAGTGTTGCAAATCCAAGAAGGCGAGATATTGGCCCTTCTAGGGCCCAATGGTTCAGGAAAAACCACTCTGCTGAAAGTTTTGGCTTTCCTGTTGAAGCCCGACGGCGGAGAAGTCAAGTTCCAGGGCGAGACAGTTATGGGAAAAAATTCGGAACGGATGCGGTTGCAGAGTGCAATGGTGTTCCAGAAAACTCTCCTTTTCAGTACAACTGTCTTTAACAATGTTGCTTATGGCTTGAAAATGCGGAAAGTGCCAAGAAACATCATCGGAGAGGAAGTCAGGCAGGTCTTAAAACTCGTTAAGCTAGAGGGCTTCGAGAAATATTCTGCCAAGAAACTCTCAGGTGGAGAGCAGCAAAGAGTGGCTTTGGCTAGGGCTTTGGTTCTGAAAACCAAGCTTCTTCTCTTAGATGAACCTACTGCGAACTTGGATCCGAAGAATGCTTCGATCCTTGAGGACGTCATCGTCGCTGTAAATCGTGAACTGAAAACCACGATCGTGATGGCTACTCATAACATGTTTCAGGCCAAAACTATACCCAGTCGGGTGGCATTGATAAATGATGGAAGAATAACCGAAGTTGGACCGCCAGAAGATATTTTCGGCAGACTTTCAAAGAATTTGGTCAGTTTCGCGGCTGTTGACAACACTTTCGAGGGAACAGCGAAAATCACCGAAGCGGGCACATCAATCGTGGATGTTGGCAATGGTGTATTGGTCGAAGCAGCATTTCAAAGACAAGGTGAAACTTCCGTTTTCATAAGTCCTCAAGACATAATCCTATCAAAAAAGCCACTGGAATCCAGCGCCAGAAATGTATTTGAAGGCAGAATCACTCAAATCTCGGATTTAGGTTCGCTCGTGAAGCTCACAGTTAATGTCGGAAAGCCTTTCCTGGTTCAAATAACCAAACGATCCTTCAGTGAGATGGAGCTTAATTTAGAGGGTGGAGTTTTCATCGCCTTCAAAGCTTCAAGCGTGCAAATACTCTAAGATAGCGAGGGTCAGCTAGATTTCGGAGGTTCGCGTTTGAGAATCAAGGATTTGTATTCGGAAATTGTTAGGCAGTTAGAAGCAGAGCTGATGTTGAAGTCGCCAAAATATCGGATTACTACCACAAAACGTCTGGACACAAGTCTCACGGTGTTCGGACTCGTAAGCTCAGGGAGATGCTTAAGAAATGTGAGAGCATGTTTAGGCAATTGTGTCTTAAGGAGAGGCTTGAACTTGCGGAATGCTCTTCAGATCTGGCTTTGATGAAGAATACACCATCGGAAATGTACTCTTGGAGAAAAGTGCTGGGGATGTAAGGCCAGCTAATTTTGACTTGTTGGATGAGGAAAGTCTTGGACTACGTTAAGTCTGAGGAAAAAAGGCGTCGCACCAGTAATTACCTTTTATGCAATTCGAGATCTAGTTGGTAAAGAAAGAGATGAAGTCTGGCGATAAAGCCGAATCCGAGAACCGATATTGATTTTTAAGGCACACTTCTTGATGGCCTCTGAAAGCTTTTTCAAAAGAGAGGTGACCTGTGCGCCTACGTGAACGTATCCGGTGAGTATATCAAGAAAAATTTATACATAATATTTTTATTATATATGCCTCTTGCCGTTGGGGATGGCTCGTTGAATGAAGCTGAAAACAAGGAAATGGTGAAAGTGTTGAAGGCTCTGTCAAACCCGATAAGATTGAGAATGATTGCGTCGCTGAACATTAAACCCAAGAACATTTACGGCTTGGCAAAAGAGCTTGGTCTTCCGTATCCGCTTGCTCATCTGCACCTTAACAGCTTGAAGAAGTTAGGCTTGGTCAAGGAAATAAGAGAGGAAAAGAAAGTGGAAGGGCTTCCAACTATCAAGTACTATTCCCCCTCGGACTTCAAGTTTGTGTTAACCCCTCAAAGCATCCAAAACCTCTATGGAAAAAAGAAGGAGACGCAGTGAAATGGTAAGAACAACGACTCTAACAGCCCTATGCATAATACTGCTGGGCTTCGGAGTGCCGGCCATCTGCGTCTATTCTTCTGTGCAATATGGGTTTAATTCGATCCTCGCAGGAATCGTCGCTATTTTCGCCCTAGTAGTGGCCGGCATCCTCGCAGTTGTCGGCATAGTCTTTGGCGTGGTCCAGCAGAACGAGACCGGATCAAACGCGATAACACCAGAGGAAAAGGAGAAACTTAACCTCCTTCGAGCAGATCAGAGAGCAACTCTTGAAGAGCTGGACGATATAGTTGCGGTTCTCAAAGAGATTAGGGACGTTCTGAAAACAGCTCAGGAATGAATTGGGTGACGGCTTATGGCGAATAATCTGAAGTACCTGAAATACAGCGATGAAGAAGTGGTGGAAGAGACCAAGAATCGCCTCAGGGAAATGAAGGGACTACTCGTCGAAATAAGGGACTTGTTGAAATCTGCTGGCGCGGTCGAATAGGAAGACAAAGATCATGGGCGAAGAAGACAAACTGAGGGAATATGAGAAGAAGCTTGCTGACACCGCAAGAACGCAGACTAAGCATGTCAGTGGCTCTGGAAGCGTGAACGTCGAAGGAATCGGTGATGTCTCAATTTCTGGATCAGGATCTGTTTCACCCGATGAAATCAACCTAAGCGGTAGCGGCAGGATCCCGGGTGGATTAAAAACAAAAAGGATAATATGTGCGGGAAGGGTCAGCGTTGCCGGCGATGTTGAAGCTGAGGAAATGCGCTTCTCCGGTTCTGCAACTGTTCAGGGCAGCATTAGCGCAAAGGCTCTTGAAGCTTCTGGAAGCCTTGTTGTTGATGAGGAAGTGATGGGCTCAACAGTGGAAGTCGCAGGCTCATTAAAAGTCGGCAAGCACGTCAAGTTAGACAACGTTTTGCATGTTCATGGCTTTTTGAAAGTTTCAGAGGACGTGAACGTGGAAAAGCTGGTCAAGCTTCGAGGAGGATTCGATGTCGATGGAAGAGTCGTCACGGGAAATTTCGAAGCGGGGCTTCGAAGGATGGAATCCCACGTCAAGAAGGGAATTGAAGCAGTCAACGTAGACATTAGAAAAAGGGCAGATAGAGTTCTGGTTCTTTTCGGCTTTCCAGTTCTGGGCAGAATCTTTCGTGAAGGCAGGTTATACACTACAGGCATTGCGGCCAAGGAAAAGGTCTGCCTGGAAAACGTTACGTGCGACAACGTTCGTGGAAAAGTCGTGATTCTTGGCGAAGGCTGCGAAGTTGGGCGCAGAGTCCAGTATTCAGAGTCTATTTCCACACATCCGAGCGCGAAGCTCGTGAATGCTCCTAAGAAAGTTGAGGTCAAGTGATGAATATGGAAGCTGTGAAAGCTGAAGGTTTGAGCAAGACTTACAGGAGTAAAGAACCCGTTGAGGCGTTGAAAGGAGTGACTCTCTCAATCAATAAAGGCGAACTTTTCACATTGCTTGGCCTGAACGGCTCAGGCAAGACTACGTTCTTGAAGATTCTTTCCACTCAGCTTTCTCCCACGAAAGGAACTGCCCGCATTATGGGATACGACGTTATGGCTCAGACGGGTGAGGTGAAAAAACACATAGCGGTAGTTCCTCAAGACGTGCAGACCTACAGCAACTTCACACCATGGGAATACTGCTACTATTTCTCATTGCTGCGTGGCATGTCTAAGCGTGAAACAGAAGATGCCTCTGAAAAAGCTTTGAAAGCTGTTGAGCTTTGGGATCTGAGAAATCGAACATGCGTCGGGCTTTCCGGCGGCGAAAAGAAACGTGCGATCATTGCTACCGTATTGGCTTCCCACGCTGATGTTCTGCTCCTCGATGAACCAATGAGCGGGTTGGATGCTGTTGCAAGGAGGAAGGTTTGGGCTGTTCTAAGAGAACTTGTGAAACAGGGCACGACGATACTCTTGACCACGCATATAATGGAAGAGGCTGAAATACTCTCTGACAGACTTGCGATAATTGACAGGGGAAACGTCGTTGCAGAAGGGGCGCTTGAGGAAATCAGGAACTTGGCAAAGGAAAAATTCCGGGTCGTCGTTGAAGGCAACCTTGACGATTTGAACATGAAGAAGAATAGTCATACAAAGCTTGGTAACAAAGAGATAGTTTACGTTACGGATCAGGACGAGGCCCTAGAGCTCGTCGGAACGGCGCTGAAGAAAGGGTTGAGAGCGGAGGCGGCGCGGATCACGCTTGAAGATGTCTTCGTTAAGCTTGTGGGCAGAGGTGAAGAAGCTTGAACCTTAAACCGGTGAAGGATGCGCTGATAATAGCTGAGTTGAAATCCATTCCTGACTTGAAGAGGAATCCGTCGATGGTGCTACTTATTGGAGTTATCAGTTCTTTCCCGCTGTTCTACCTTCTTGTTTTCGGTGGAAACCTCGGTTACGGGCTCATTGGCGCGATGGTTGCGACAATAAGTTTCATAGGTCTGGCCGCGGCGATTCAAGACATTTCATTCGATCGGTACGTGAAAATAAGAGAAATGATAGTCGCAATGCCTGTGCATCCTGTCTCGTATGCTATTGGTGTAGCTCTCGGCCCACTCTTGATCTCAGCTCCAGGGCTGATCTTCTTCATGGGATTAGCTGTCCTGCTGGGCGCCCTGCCCATTTTGTCAATCGGCTGGGCCATCGTGTCGCTGATTCTATGCTGGGCGGCAGGCAGCAGCGCAGGGTTCATAATATCCACCTATCTTCAGAAGGCAAGCCCCTATACTCTGAACAACATGGCCAACATACTTGGCCTGGGCTTGGTCTTCATGCCGCCTGTATACTATCCGGAAGAAGTCTTAGGCGGGCTCAGATGGTTGTCCATGATATTTCCAACATCAAACGCTGCTGGCCTGGTCAGATACTATGCTGGAACGATGCCGTTGACCATGGATGCGGTGCTCGTCCGTTGGCTAGTCCTCGCCGCAACGGTAGTCGTCTCGATAATTATCGTGTCGTTCAAAGCCAGATGGCGAGAAACCTAGTCTTCGAAACGAGCTCACACAATTCTCTTGTCACTTAGCGAACCATGTACCTGATTCTTTAAACCTTTTTCAGAGAGAACAAACGGCCACGAACGAAATTGGATCGTTACAATGCGACGCAAGCCCTTACAAAGCAAGTTCGTTGATACCTCTGGCTTTGGAGAATCATGATTAAATCACACATTGAGTCGGAGAAGAGACATGGTCACACAGGAATGCTCGAAGCTGATCAACCATGAACCACGCATAGCGAAGGAATGTGCTCACACCAAGTCTTATGAAGACCGATAAAACCGACGGAGAGGAGGTGTGTTTTACAAGCCTCTTCACTGGTTAAACAATAGTTCGTACTATAGCCTAGCATTGGCACTTCCAACACTTGCCGCAGTCGGGCAGAGGCTACGGCTGGTCCCGAAGGGTTGGAATGGCGACAAGCCTTTAACCGTTCTTGAACCTTCAGTAGAAGGAGGAAGCGTACGGTCCAATATGAGTGCGGAATCGAAGCCTCAGGTTTCGAGAAGGATTGTTCTGTTTACTATTATTGGATTGCTTACGCTAGTGGTCTACCTATACTATTTTGTAGGCACTTTGAACATAGCTGACGTGATCAATCGGACAAACCTATTTATCTTCGCCTCGGCTTTCCTCGCATTCTTGGCAAATATCCTGTTCTCGACGCTAACTTGGCGGGATCTCCTGAATAATCTGAATGTGAAAATCACGGTCCGAAGGGCGCTCTTGTTCATGTGGGCAGGAATGTTCTTTGAGGCAACTGTCCCTGACCCTGGCTGGTCCGGCGAACTGTCAAGGGCTTACATGCTGGCAAAGGCTTCTGATCTGGACACGGGAAGAATCGTCGCGTCCGTTGTGGGTCAAAAAATCATCAGTCTCGTAATCACTGTTTTCGATCTGATACTGGGCTTAGCCCTTCTGAGCCGGAACTACACACTGCCCGGCACAGTCCTGATCTTTATTGCCGTCGTCTCGTTCCTCTCAGCCTTCTCGCTGTTTATAGTGTGCTACCTGAGCGCCAAACCCAAAGCGACAAAAAGAATCCTTGACTGGCTTCTCCGCGCAGCATGCTTTGTTCGAAGAGGTCACTGGAACCCGCAGGTTTTTCGAGCGAAAGCGGAAGAAATGCTGAACCAGTATCATGTGGGCATCCGAACTCTAGGCGGCAACCTTAGGGCCTTGATTCGGCCAGTCATATTTGCTCTCATAGGATGGGGGTTCGAGCTTTCAGTCACGTTCCTAGCGTTTGCCTCCACAGGATACTCAGTGCCTGTGGACAAAATCCTGATAGTTTATGCCCTGACCGGGAGCCTGCAGATAATCGGCGTCGCCTTCGTAGGGTTCACTGAAATAGTCATGAGCGGTTCATACACCGTGCTCGGCATTCCACCAGCCGTCGGTCTGTATGCAACCTTGCTAAGCAGAATCGTGACCCTATGGTTCAAACTTGTCGTGGCCTACGTTGCCTTTCAATGGGCAGGCGTCAAAATCCTCTTGGACAAGAAGCCATTACCCGCAAAGTAGAGGGGCTCCTTTTCCATCAGGAAGAACGCGCAGGTCATAGGCAGTCAATCATTTAAGCTGTGAAAAGCTACGTAACTCAATCGCGCTTGGAAGAGAGACAAGACTTGAGCCAGAAAGACAACGCCCCTTCAGATATGGAGGAGCTCAGCAGAAGACTCGATCAGATAATTCGCCGGCTAGACCTTCTTGAGGAGGCGATTCTTGACAAACCGGAGTATGAGGGATTGGCAGCCACTCTGAGGCTCACGAAAGTCAGCATAGGCATGTACGGTGAACCGTTGAAGATTGCGCGCGCTGCGACAGGCAGTAAACCGTGATCTAGACGAGTTGCACAGGCTGCAAAACTGCAATGAGTCCACCAAATCAACCTATCTGCTTCCACCTATCACGAAAGAAGAAACCAAGAAATGGTACGAGAAACTCAATTCTGAAAAAGGAAAATACTGTCTTGTATGTTCTAAAGGCGACAAACTACTTGGATATTTGTATTTCAGGGCTGCTCATCTGCCTTTTCCCAACCTAAAATTCGAGGAAATCCTCGCTGACATGAACCAAAAACCTGACAAAACCGCAGAAGCTCTCGTCGAAGCCATCAAGGACTTCAAAGAAAGGTATGGGTACCGCAAAATATTCGCTTATGCGTCAGAAACAAGCATGCCCATCAAAAACGCACTTGGCAGCCGGGGCTTCAAGAAAAAGGGAGCGATGAAAGACTACTACTTCATCGACGGATGTTACGTAAACGTGGGAGTCTACGTATATCCATAAAGCATGCGCAGCTGCTCAAGCTGCTTCGTTTTCGTCAACGCTTTCTCTTGCCTTGGATGAATTCTTCCACGGACTGTTTCGCCACTGGGTCCGGCACTTGAATGGGCGGATGCTTGAACGCGTACGCTGATATGCTCAGGAGCTGGCCGGCTATTTTCCTGTCTAGCGCCAGCTTTACGGCCCTGATGATGTCTATGACTACGCCTGCGCTGTTCGGTGAGTCCTCCACTTCAAGTTTCACGGTCATCGTTAAAGGCCTGTCGCCGAACTTTCTGCCCTTTAGCCACAAATAGCAGATCTTCTTGTTCCCCAAGAACGGCACGTAGTCAGAAGGTCCAATCCGAGTCGGCAGGTCATAGGGCACCATGCTTGTGACAGCTTCTGTCTTGCTGATCCGTTTGGTCTTTAATCGTTCCTCAACCGTCATGTTCTGAAAGTCAGTGTCCCCGCCTAGGTTCAGCTGATACGTCTCATCAACGACTACTCCCCTGTCAACGCATAGCCTTGCAAGGCTGCGATGCAAGATTGTTGCCCCCACTTGGCTTTTGATGTCATCGCCAGCGATCGGCAACCCTTTTTCCTCAAACTTCCTTGCCCACGTACCGTCTGAAGCGATAAACTCGGGCATGCAGTTTATGAAGGCGCATCCCGCGTCCAAGGCTGCCTGGGCATAGAACCGCGTGGCATTCCTGCTGCCAACCGGCAAATAATTCACAAGCATGTCTGCTTTTGTCTTCCTCAGCGTCTCGGCAACATCAACTGGTTTGATTTCTCCTTCCTTGTAGACGTGAAAGACTTGCTTCATGTGCTCAGCCGCGCCATCCATGACGGGAGCAGCTGAAACCTTGACGTGGAGAGGTGGCACTTTGGCAAACTTGGCGCAGCAATTCGGTTGTGTGAATATTGCTTCGGCCAGGTCTTTTCCGATTTTCTTCTCGTTCACTTCAAACGCGGCCACAAACTTTACGTCTCTTACGTGGTATCCGCCGAAATTCACGTGCATGAGCCCTGGAACCATCGCGTCTTCTTTAGCGTCCTTATAATAGTGCACTCCTTGAACCAGAGCTGAGGCTGAATTGCCTACGCCTACGAGTGCCACTCGGATTTCTGGCAAGTTAGGGTCCTCCGTGAATTGTTTGGCTAAAGTTTTAGCCCTTGTTTACTCTTTAATCTTTCCTAGATTATGATAAGTTTAAAAGGGAACCTGAGCAGAGAAGCATGAGAATAGGTGAACGATCGTGGACGGAGGAGAAGTCATCGTAAGATTCGAGCCTTTTCAAGAGATCGTCGTCATGGAACGCGACTTTTTCGCGACTGCTGACGAGATAGCAAGGTTTGCGTCCATCATTGCCGGAGGAAAAACAGCAGGGCTCTACTGGGCTGAAGGCGTGGTCTTCCTTTACTTCCCAATTCCAGCCTCAACGGAAACTGTCGCAAAGGAACTGGTTGAACACAAACGAGTGTACTGGTCTTTTGTAGGTTATGCGTTGATGCCGAAATACCTGCCAATCATTGAAACCAGAGAGAAGATGATAGTTCCAGTTGTCGACATGTCTTCTAACCCGCTGATCAGAAAAGTTGCAGCGTGGCTCAAAGAACAAAAATAGCCCCCCCCCCCCCTCTTTTTCTGAAACTCCCGAGTTCCTCTTGAACGGCAACGAGGAGTCTAGGCTCGTTGGAGACTCTCTGTTTGAAAGGCAGAGTTTATTCTGGCGTGGGCGAAGGAGCAAGATTCGTCAGTCTTCCATGGGTGAAGAAACAGATAGAGGAGAAGCTGAGTTTTTCTCCTTACCCTGGAACGTTGAACATAAGGCTAACGCGAGAAAGCACTAAGTTGAAAGAGGCGTTGGCGAAAGCACCTGGCATAAGAATCTTACCACCTAGTGGTTACTACGCCGGAAAACTCTTCAAGGCCAGTCTAATGAGTTCAGAATGTGCCGTCGTCTTTCCAGAAATCCCTCTTTATCCGGAAGATGTAATAGAAGCTATTTCAGCGGAAAACCTCAGGAAAAAGCTGAATCTAGTCGATGGCAGTCTGTGTGAAATTGAGGTCATGTTTTAGCTTGCTTTTTCCGCTTTTTCTCTGGAAAGCTCTTAATGTATTCCTGAAGATAGCCCTTCTTCTGAAGATAAATTCCGTATCTTGAAAGGGCGCTCATTGCTCTCGCAGTGTCTTCAGGTGAAGAGTAGGCCGGAATGCCCAAACGGTCGAACCTCAAGCGAATGCTCAATGCCATTTCCGTTTCGCCGATGTCGCAGGCGACTACGGGCTTTTCGTATTGGCTGGCAATTTTCGCAACTTTATCGACGTAATCTTCCTGCAAGGCTGGCATCTGATGTAAGCCAAGCATTATTATTCCATCAATCTCTGGGTCTTGGAAAAGGATCTCTGTAGCAAGTACAAGCATCTCCGAGGTACCTGAACCTGTTACGTCCACAGGATTCAAGTTAGTCGCGAACCTGGGAAGCTTTCCATCAGTCTTCAGCTTTTCAAACTTCGCAATTGTTTCTTCAGAGAATCGCTTGACTGTCAAGCCTTTCATTCCGCATTCGTCGACTGCCATTATTCCCGGGCCGCCTGCATCCGTGATTATTCCAACGTTTTTGCCTTTGGCAGGCACCTGCATCGACAATGCCTTCCCTGCGTGGAAGAATTCGTCCATATCCTGTGCCCGGAGCACGCCTGTCTGTTCGAAAGCGGCATCGTATATCTGGTCTGACCCGGCTATAGCGCCTGTGTGTGAGGCTGCGGCTCGTGCGCCAGCGTCTGTCCTGCCGGACTTCAACGCGACAACAGGCTTCTTCCTGGTGATTTCCTGTGCCGCTTCCATAAATTTCCTTCCCGATTTTATGTCCTCAACGTAGAGGAGTATCACGTTTGTTTCATTGTCATGATATAAGTAACGTAGCATTTCTGCCTCGTCGACGTCGATCTTGTTTCCAAAACTCACGAATTTGCTGACTCCAGTGTGCAGACCTGCCAAATAGTCCAGTGCTGCCACGCCGAACGCGCCGCTCTGGGTGACAATCGCTATGTTTCCCGGTAAGGGTCGCGGTGTTGCTACAACTTCGTCTCCTGTTGTGAGAACCTTTGTTTCTGGCAGAAACAGCATGTCCACACCTGTTCGTGAATCATACACGCCGAGGCAGTTTGGTCCTAGAACCCTTATTCCGGCTTCTCTAGCTATTGTTGCAACTTCATTTTCGAGTTCATGGTTTCCCACTTCACCGAAACCAGCGCTGATTATGACCGCCGATCCAACTTTCTTGGCTGCAGCATCCTTCATGATCTGTGGCACAATTTCCGCTGGAACGATGACGACAATCAAATCGAGATTCCCTGGGATCTTCGTTACGGTGGGAACACATTTGATGCCTAAAACTGAATGTTCGTTAGGGTTAACTGCGTATATTTCACCCTTGAAAACTTGTCTTCTTTTGTTCTCAACAAAGTTTTTGAAGATGATGTGCCCAGCCTTGTCTGCCTTTTTTGTGGCTCCCACGATCGCGACTGAGCGGGGATTGAAGAAGGCGTGGAGCTTTTTGGTTGTCTCTTCCATCGGCGTTTTCACCGCTTGTTTCTTAGAATAACTATGGGTTTATGTTTTACTGTCTGAAGCATTTCCCAAGTTACGTCAGCCAAGCCTACTTTGAACCTGTCTGCCATGTCCCACACTGTTCGTCCAGCACCGAATCCCCTCATGCGATTCGCAGCCTCAGCAATCTCCAGTGCATCCTCAACATGCAGTTCGCATCCCGCAACAGCCAGCGGCGTTGCTCTCCTCCTAAGCCCAAGGCATCTTCCAACAACATATGCTAGGACTCCTCCAAAGGAATGAATAGCCCTAATCGAAGTCCGCCGTGGCGCGAAATGGAAATCCATGAAAGAGTAAGTCTTGTCAGTGTCGGTGATTATCACGCATACTCTCTTGTGCGATGCTTGCAGCAGTTCTCTTCGTATTCTATGGGCTATTTTGTGGCTGTTTCTTAACGGTAGACTCACGTAGGAGTATGCCAAATTGCTTGCGTCTATGCCGTCCTCTGAACCGAACATCAGCGTTTGAAGAAGACCGCACTGATGCAATGCCACTTGTTTGTGACGGCCTCCTGCCTCAACTGGGTATTCACGAAGATGTTGAAGGAAACTTGCATTAAGGTGGCACAAGGGACCAAGAATGTAACCCCATACGGTTCGCATCCAGAATTTTGCGATGAACTTGGAACTCAGTGTGGGCTCAACCTTGCTCTCATCGATGATGTTGCCCGAAGCTGTTGAGATGGCTTTCTCCGAAACGACTACGAAGTCGCCATCGTCAATCTTCCATTTAAGGCCATCAATGATTTCCAGAACGTAGTTTGTTTTGGGCATCCAATATTTCGTTGTGATAGCCAAGATTTTGTATCTAGTCATTCTTATCGCATTTTCCGAGAAAAAGAGTCGACGCTGCTACAAGGCTTGGAATTTTTTCCTGATTTCCGTGATGTCGCAGTCTTGGGGTCTCATTTTTCCTTCGGAACAGTATCCTAGCTCTATGCATGTTGGTCCCGCGTTTTCGAACAGTGTGGGTGCTGCCTTCTTTGCTTGCCTGAGCATTTCAGTTGCAGTTTCTCTCATTTCCCATTGGGCGCGTGTGCAGCAGCGAACATTGAAGAAGTGTCGGAGTTCGCGGGCGTTCATGGTTACCATAATGTTCGTTTTGGCGGCGTTTGGCAGGATGAAACGTGCATCTTCCTTTGGGATTCCCTTCTGCAGGAGGGTCTGATAAGTCTCGGAGATCCTCTTCAATGTCTCATCAAATTCCTTCTCTGCATCAGCATTCCCTGCCACGCTTGGCGGCGTCACGTAGTTCTTCAACGTGTCGTAACGGACGTACCGTTGGCTTTGTTGCGTGTAAGACGCAATGCGATGTCTGACGAGCTGGTGTGTCATGGCTCTTGAAACGCCTTCGATGCTGAAGGTGAACGATGCATGTTCAATCACTGAGCCATGTCCATAGCCTGTTACGCGCTTAGTTACCTCTTTGGCGGTGTCTGGGTCGATCTTTGCAAAGATCTCGGATGGGGTTCCACTTTTCGTCGTCGTTAGGGCCGCGGCGCCGCACAGTCTTTCGGCGTCTGCCGTGTACCTGAGAAGCTGGACTTTCAACTCTAAACCTCAGTTTTCAATCTAGCTTGAAGCTAATAAATCTGCATTGCGCGAAGAAAAGGGCGTTGAAGAGCTTTTTCTAGATACGAGCGTAGACGCGGTCGCTCGTGTATTTTCCGCTGCTCATTTCCTCGTCTATTTCCTCCAGCAGTAATATTCGCTTGAAGGTCGGGGGATGCGTCGCGAACAAACTGTTCACTTTCGTCCATGTGGATTTCGCCTCCTTCTCCATGGCCTTTTCTAATTCCTTTTCGTCTAGTACGCCGTCGTGATCTAAGTCGTATTCTTCTTTTTTGTCCATTATTTCTTTCACTTCTTCCTTAGCCTGCACTGGGTCGCCTATGAAGAAGGCTCTCACTCCTGCAGCAGGTTTCGGTGAAAGTGATAAGCCATACGTAATCTTTGCGAGTGCACTCTCTAGGCTTCTCGGTGAACCCGTGACGTAGGCTGAGTAAGCGTCTGAATAATGTTCGCGCAGCCTGCTGAGCCTCATCACGCCCAGCAGCGAGACGATGTAAACCACGAAGGACAATGCACCAATTGCGATCAGTGCTACTTCGATGCCGCCTCCGTTTTTCTCCCTTGAAGACCTGCCTGACATCCAAGCTGCGGTCCATGTTCCTCGCGCCACAAGATAGGCCAACAGCGGTAGAGCTGAAAGTACTGTCATTACGATGTAGTCTTTGTGTTTTATGTGTCCTAACTCGTGGCCAATTACGCCCTTGATTTCGTCTTCATTCAGATTCTTTAGCAATCCTTCGTGAACGGCCAGAGTTGCTGTCGTCGAGGTTCTTCCAAAAACAAACGCGTTTGGAGTATTGTCCGGAACTACCGCGAGCTTCGGCATCGGTATTGCACTCTTGTCTGCCAGCTGCTTTACAGTAGATTCGAGCCACGGGTTATCCCCAGGTTTCAAATATTGTAGCCGCGTTGACATTTTGACTATGGCTGGTCCTATGAGATACTGAAATAGTATGAAAAGTACTGGAAGGGCGACTATCAGAATTACGTTAGAAATCAAGTCTAACTGGACAACAACCGTCTGGACGATGACCAATATCACTGCCAAAAACGCGGCAAAAATGAAGGCCACTACAAATATGCTGGTTCCCATTGCAAGCTTCAGCTGAGCCAAGGAGGCCAACGTTTTTCACCAGTGTATTCTTATGACAGAAAACCTGACAGAATTAAAGTTTTCTAGACAAATCATAATTTGACTACAAAGTTATCTATCGTGCAAATTCGTCAATTTCCTCTCGTATAGCCTTCCTCACGTCTGCTTCTGATGCTGGGCAAGATTTTGATTTTGCCATTGATCAGCGGGTCGGTGGTTCCGTATTTTCTGATGGTTTCGAGTGTCGGTTCAATTTCCACTAGCGCGCGCTTTCAAGCCCGGCCATCGCGACATTGGTTGCTGGTTGCAGTAGGCAGGACTCGAGGGGAACGGCTTATGGCATTTTCAACCTCTCATGGGTGTCTTCGGGTATCGCTGGACCATTGTTGGCAGGAGTGCTCGCACAATTCGTGACTTTTCAAACTCCATTCATCCTTGCGGCCTTCATTACCCTAGTCGGTTTGCTCCTCGCGTGTCTATTGGAAGGAAGGAGTGCAGAGAGCCAAAGAGCTAACAGAACCAACGGGGTTGAAAAAGCGGTTCCAAAGCAGGATTTGGCTCTCAGACGAGTTGTTCTGATTTTCGGTGCGACAAACTTGCTGAACGGTCTGTTGAACGGTTTCATAACCCCAGTGGTGAGCGGTATGCTCATGTTCAAACTGGGGGCTGCCCCAGCAGTGTACGGCTTGATCTTATCGATGTCATCCAGTCTCATCACGGGGCTTGTTCAGCTTCCAGGCGGAAAGCTTGCCGACAGATTTGGAAGAAAACCTCTCACTTTGATCGGTTTTCTAGGTGTGCCCTTGGTTTTGCTTTTAGGCTTCAGCAGGTCACTCCTCGATTTCTCACTGATACTGGGAGGTATAAGTGCTGTTGGAAACATCAGCGGACCTGCAATTTCAGCTTGGCTTATGGATCTCGTTCCTGAGCACAGACGTGCGAGGGTTTCAGGGATAACCCAGACGCTTAATGGAGTCGGTCTCACTGTTGGACCGAATGCTGGCTATTACGTTTGGAACTCCACGAAACCTGACGCAGTTGTACCATGCGGCATCGCAGCGTCATTGTACATTGCTTCCTTGCCTTTCTATTTTGTGCTCAAGGAGCCCAGGAAAACCATTTCGCAGATTAACGATGCTCGAACCACGCCTTCTCCAAATCGTTCTTGAGACGTAGCTCGTCGTTGTCCATTTTCATCGCATGTCTGCACTCGTTGATGAATGGTGCTCCGGCCGGGATTTGGACCCGGGTCCGCGGCTTTCCATCACCTTTGAAGTGTCGAGAGGCCGCAATACATGGTCCTTTGTTAGGTTTGACCGGACTATACTACCGGAGCCCTAAGATTGGATTTCTCTTGAGGATAAATGTCTTTTCACACGTTTGCGCGCGCTGTCAACTCACAGATAAGAGAAGTGGTAAATAAATACGAGGAATGGAAGCTATTAGGGGCAATGAGCAGAGGCAACTGTGATTTCTCGGCTCTCCAATCGGGAATCGTGTTTCTTGACCGATATCTAGCGATACTTGTTTAGAGCTTTGCTTGTGGTCGTCAAGGATTCTGGTAAGTTGATCCACAGCTTTTCAGTTTGTTCAGGTTTGTGGTTGATCGGAATTGTTACGGTAAAGGTGGTTCCCTTGTCTACTTCACTTTGGACTTTGATGTGGCCTCCATGCGCTTCTATGTTGCGTTTGCAGATGGCTAGGCCGAACCCCATGCCTTTGGCTTTTGTCGTAAACAGGGGTGTGAAAATCTTTTGAGTGACTTCCTTTGGCATGCCTGTTCCGGTATCGATGAAGGTAAACTCCACGTTGCTGTTCGACTTTTTGCTAGTTATCGTCAACGTCCCGCCCTTAGGCATGGCGTCTAGAGCATTTTTGATTATGTTGATGAATGACCTTTTCAATCTGTCCATATCGATGTTAATCCTGGGTTCTTTTCTTGTGGAATCAACCAGTTTGATATTCTTTGGAATTCTCAGAAGCCCTATGGCATCGTTTATTATCGCTTTAGGGGTAGTTTCTGTTTGTTCCAACCTGACTTCCTTCGAATATTCAAGCAGGTCGTTTATGATTTTGTTTGAATATTCGATGTCGTTTCCGATTATGCTAAGCATTTCTTTTGCTTTTTCATCCAGTTTTTGGCCGTATTTTGCTTTTAGATAGTATGCGGCTCCTGCAATGCCTGTTAGAGGATTGCGTAGGTCATGGCCGACCATTCCGGCTAGTTCGCCGATTGCGGCTAGTCTTTCAGACTTGAAGAGTTGTTGCTCCATCCGTTTGCGTTCAGTTATGTCTTTGGTTATTGCGACGAAACCTAGTGGGTTGTAGGAGGCGTCCAAGACAATGCTTGAAGATAGCTCAGCTGGAAACTCGCGTCCACTTTTGGTCACGAAGGTGTATTCTGCGTTCTTGATCTGTCCTTCATCGAATGTTCTCTTCATGTTTTCAATGGCTCTTTCATGGTCTTTTTGGGCAATAAGACTGAGAGCGCTTTGGCCTATCAATTCCTGTTTTGAGGAGTATCCATGAATTTTCAATGTTTGGTCATTGCATTCGACTATGTTTCCGTTAAGGTCCGTGGCTGTTATGGCGTCAGGTGAAGCGGCAAATATGCTTCTGATCTTTTCCTCACTTTTTCTCAGATCTTTGGTTCTCTCTTCCACTTTTTCTTCTAGGTGTTGTGCGTATTCTTTCACTTGTTGTATTAGCCTCGCGTTTTCAATGGCGACTGCAGCCTGATGAACAAAGAGCTCGAGAGGAGCCAATGATTCCCGCGTTGGTCGTCGTCCATCCTCAGGGTCGTCCATACTCATTATGCCTACGACTTGGCCATTAGGCAATCGAAGTGGGACGAAGAGCAAATCGTCTGGATTCCAATCGATTGTCTCTTTCTTCAGAACTTTGCTGCGAAGTGCGTATTTGAACTGTCTTCGGACCAATGGGTCGGTCCATGGAAGATAGTAGAATTCTCCCAGGCGGAACCTTTCAAACATGGAACTCAAACGCTTTCGCCATACATCCCCTGGTGCTTGGTGTTCTCTCAAATATTGCTCTTCCTTGGGGGTGAGACCCGCTGTGACCACGTCTGTCGTGTTGAGGTTATCGTCTCTTAATGATATGACTACTCTTTCCCATCCTTGTTCCCGAACTGCCGTGGCGATGGTTTTGAGTCGTTCACGCAAGTCTGTTGTGTGGAGCATTGTGGCAGAACTTCTCATCAGACTCTCCAGTTTCTGCGATGCGCTGCGATACTTTTCCTCGCTTTGCTGCGTTGTTTTTTCCATCTGTTTTCGTTCGGTTATGTCTTCAAAGGTCATGCCGATGCAATCGTTTGGAAGCGCAAAAGTGTTAATGGAAATGAAGCTTTCATGATCGTGCCCTTGGCTGTAACTGAATTCTCCTAGGCTCCTCGATTTTCTAGAATGAATGATTTCCTCGCTGATCTTTGCGATTTTCTTATGCAGTTCTGGAAATGTGTCTTCCATAGTCTTGCCTATCATGTCTTTCGTGAGCGGTCTGCCGAACAGTTTGATGGCGGGATTGGCTGCGACAAGTCTGAAGATTACCGAGTCCTGAATTCTTTCGAAGTGCCAAATGCACAGGCCAATCTGCATGTTGTTGATCATGCTTTCATACTGATGTCTAATCAGGTTTTTGCCTCTTTTCCAATCGGCCATAACTCCTTTTGTGCCGACGAAAATTCCAGAGTCTTCGATGTTTCTCTTAATCTTACCTCGATTTGCATGAGAGTACTTCAATTTCTTGATCACCAAGATTCACGTTAGACTAGCCAATTCAATCCTTGCCGCACCATTCATCTTCTGCGTTTTTTCTGGCACATTTGGGTTCGCGGCGATTGCGCCAAGTCTGGAACTCGTATGAACGCTTCATTCAATCTGCGCTTATGATAGTTGATGCCAGACAATTGAGTTTGTCAGGTTGGTCTGACTTAATCCTTATGAATCCAAACTACTTATTGAAAGTGAACGCCCTTGTCTGTACATTCTAATAGTTAAGAAGAAAAAACTTGGGGTGCTGATCTTCACTGGTTTTTTGCATGTTCTCGCTATTCGTTCCCTCTTTCTATGAGAAGCTTGTCGTCTCCGGGTTTGAAACTTATTCTGAGTACGACTGAGTCGGCGCCTCTCTTTGTCTTGCTGAAGTTTTTGAACGGGAACATGCTGTCTTCAGCCAGATCCAGTGGAAGATAGATAAGGTACTTTCCATCTTTCCTCCTGAATAGGCGTCCTCTCCCTTCCTTCACCATTCAGATATCACCTCGATTAAATCTGTAGTTCAAGATCCACTTTTATGAACGTTGAGACTATTTAATACTTGTCCTCATACAATCCATTCTGTCGACAATTATATGCATGGTTCCCTAGAAAATGTGAATTGCATGAAACAGAAGCAGCGACGACAAGCGAATCACGTGTTGCGCAATGGCCAGAGAGAAGGACTGAAACCGTTTGTGCCCTAAAGTCTGAGTCAGTCAACTGCATCTATCCACGTTTCTAGGGTGAAACAAGCCTGACCTTTGGCACTTTGAGCAGAAACAAAACACTCGAGCCAATAGGCGATTGATCTCAGCCTCCTTCTGGTTCCGAAATCCGATCGTCCGTTTAGGACATGCATTAGGTCTGTACCCTAGTGAGCGGGCGAAATGTCGGAACCCCATCCTTATGGGCTCTTGATGTTCAGTGGTGATCCTCACTTTGATTTGTAAGTCGTGTGCAGACTGTCAAATGTAGAGCATTCTGGGTCTTCAAATTTGATCTTGCTTGATGGGAGACTACCTACTATAGGGCGTTCTTGGACTTGTTTATATCCGCATGCGCATTCGAATCCTACGATCTTGCCTCCGCGTCTTATTTCCTTGCACTTCTTCGCGTTACATGGAACGTTCTGCTTGTGGATGTGCCATAATGCTCTCGCTTCGTTGCCCGTTATGGGAACGTAGTGTTTTGCTGATGTTAAGTACCATATTCCATAAGCCGCAAAACATGCCCATATTGAGGGGAGGAAGATTTGCAACATGTTTTCGATCATGTTCTACACCATGTGTATTTTTGTTTTACTTGGATACAATATGTCTACTTTCGGACATATCTACAGTTAGAATATGACACCTTACGATATAAGCATTTCGGAACGTCCCATCATTACACAGAATTCATTCTCTTGGAAAACAGTTCGGCATCATTATTTCGATCGGCAGTCCCGGTGTCTTTCGGATCATTTTTTCTCTTTTTTCAGAACTGCAGCTGTCTCGAGGGCATTTTCGATGTTTCTGCCAAGTTCGCTCATTGTTGGAGAGGTATTTCTGTAGTATTCTATTGTTCCTCTATCTTCGGTTTTCAGCAGGATCAGGTTAGTCGGATAGAAATAGTGGCCGAACATATCCTTGCTCCGCAGTGATTCCTCTTCTGACGTTAGAGGCCGCCTTACATGGATTCGAATGAAAACCACTTTACCTTTGTGCTTCTGCTCAAAGATCGCTGCTAATTTATCCAGCCTCGGCTTCTGCTTGTGACAAGCTGGACATCTGTCCCTCGTAATAGCGACAGCATAGACTTTCCCGATGTCCGGGGCCAAGTAATCTAACGCGGACTTGTTCACCTTCGAAAACTTCTCAAGCTTGGTGAATTCTATGCTTTCGATTTGCACAGAGTTTTGTCCGCCCGCAAGAATATTTAAGTGATCTGGAAAACGCGTCAGGATTCTCCCTAGCAATGGTTACCGAGTGGGTCTGATAGGCGCCCGCCAGTTTCAGTCTGAGTACAGACGTGTGCATGCCCTAATCGTCCCTGAATTCTTTCGGTCACGAGAACCACGCTTCCGGCATCCATGAACCGCGCGCGCGTAGAGACTTTTGGTACGATGCTTGCCATCATTGTTGGATTCTATACGCTGATGATACAGCGTCTTCAAGAGAGAAACCGACAGACCGAAGACACATTTGAGAAAGCCCTTGCAAGTCTGATCGCATACCGATCTTTCAAGGCATTCTTTATACTATGCTCATTTATGTTAGGATGGTCGCTTCTGACGATGTATCTCACAGGAATATCCTTTTTTACGTCACAGGTTCTTGATTTCACGATCTTGGTATCCATTGTTACTGCTGTGTTCACTCTAGCCGCTCTTTATGTCACCGTCCATGATATTTTAAGGGGCACAACTGCCTAGTATTTAGCAATGAGGATCGATATTGGTGGTGACACAAGATGAGCGAGTCCATGATTCAGAAAGCAAGAGCTTTTGATAGGACCGGAGTGGTCAGAACCGAGATGGATAATGCTGTTTCATTACTCAAGCAGTTCAGAAAGAAATATCCATTTGTGGAAAACCCCGAGTCAATCGAGACTCTAAGTCCAGACGATATTTTCAAAGAACGACCGGATGAAGTTGGCGAGTTTTTCCATTGGTTAGAGTACTATCTGGCCCCAATTGGACACCTGACGTTATATGGCTCGAATGTTTACCACCAAATCAGAAAACAATTTGACGAATTCAAAGAGTTACTCTACATTGTAGTTGACAAAGAAAAATCTCTTGTTGAGAAAGTGGATGCTCCATGGAATGGGATTAAGCACCTAGGTGGAGACAGACACATTGCTAAGAAGATAATCTTTTGCTTCAATTTTGAAACAGAGGATATATTGCCAATTTTCAAAACTGACCACTTGAAACATTTCATCAGCAACATCGTTGAAAGGCCGCAGTATCCAGCAAATTATGAGAGCCTGACCATAGGTGAAGCATACCAGTTCCTTAACCTCGAGGTTCTTGGAGCAAAAAAGAAATACGCGGAAACCGAGTCTTGGACGATTCCATATTTCGCTAGGTTCTTATATGATTCCTTTCCCCCAACTCAGATGGACACTCATGCTGTAACCAAGCTTGAAAACAGAGCAAGAAAGGAACAACAGACACAGTTCCAAGATTTCATTACCTTACTCAATGAACTACAAAGAGAAAACAAGATATCAGGCGAAGAATTCAGGCTCAACAGAAAGTCATGGGAAGACAGCCCTCAAAATAGAGACACTTTGGTTGAGCGTCTCAAACTGCTTCAGAAAAAACAGGTCAAGAGTTAGCGCACGAGACACACTCGATTGCACGCGCTTGTTGCCTCAGTTGAGCCTGTGGAAAAATCTTAAAGAAAAATTGAAACGATAGCCACGCAGATCGGAGCCCTTTCCGTGGGCTCGATACTTTTTCTCGTGCGCGTGCCTATTCCTTGATGGCGTTTTTCATTAGTTCCTGTATTGGTTCGCTTATGCCAACGGGATATTGATAAGCAACCCTCAATGCAAACTCTCTGACCAAGCTTCCCGGCACCTTGCTTAAGGTTGTGGTGACGAAAATGCTCTCCTTTTCCAAATCCACCGGCCATAAGGTTCGAATCCCATCCAGCCCCTACGCCTGCTGCATTTAGCCACTTGGGCTGTACTATAGAAAACAGGGGAAAACGATTACTATATTATATACTCGCTTTTCTCAATCTTCCATAGTACTACTCTATGGTCGCGACTTTTGCGAAAATACTTGGACACGCAGTCTTTTTGCCCGCATAGAATTTGCCGAAACAATGCGAAAGGGTCAATGGATTAAATAGCGCAGCGCTAAGGCTAATCTTGAGGCGAAAAGAGATATGCTAAGCAAAATTGAGCTCAAATTTCTGAAATCCCCCGAAAGCTTTGACACAGATTATCGCCGTGTTCTACGACACCGTGTGAGATCTAAAGCTCAAAGAATTAAGTCAGAAATCGTGCTTCTTGAGGCGTATGGAGTCAGCGTTACGGAAAATTGTAATGGCGTTACGGAATTCTGTAACGGTCAACGGGCTTTAAATCAAGCCGCTTTGCCAGAAAGAGTGGTGCGGTCGCCGAGATTTGAACCCGGGTCGTCAGCGTGGCAGGCTGATGTCCTAGACCAGGCTAGACTACGACCGCTCTAGGATGGACTACAATACAAACATGATGGTAGGATTATGAACTTGCTATTAAATCTTCAGAACCGCGGCAGAGCGGCTTAAACTTTAAAGTTTGACTACGTTGGATCTTGACTGTGCGAAACTATTTGGCAGACTAGCGCGAAACTCGGTCTCTCTTCGTTTTCTTAAAGAGTGATGCCATGAGTAGTGTTGTTGCCATGAATATAAATGGAATTAGAGCCGATTGAAATTCTGGTATGATTGTTTGTTGGATCATCAGGGGATAATGGTCTACGTTGTTCGGGTCTATGATGTATGGTTGATCTCCCACTCCGTCATGGTTCATGTCTGATCCGTTGTAGCTGCTCCAGTAGTTGCCTCTTGAAACGCCGTCATCCCAGTTGTTGTGGAGAGTACCCGGAAGGCTGACGCCGTCACAGATGTTGTTCAGCGTAATATTGTTGTCGTAGCTCCAGAGTAACTCAAAGCCAGCGATCCTATTTCCATAAATGTTGTTTCCAGTAATCAGGTTGTGCAAGCTGCTTTCCATATGGATTCCAAATCTGTCATTTGTGAGGTTGTTTCCATAGACTGCGCTGTCTCGAGACCAATTCAGCCACACGCCGTATGCAAATTCCTCTATTTCCAAGTTTCTAATCGTCACGTTGCGTATGCCGCCCATTATTCTTACTCCGGCGGTAAAATCTGATTCAGCAATGTTTGGGCCTATGAGAACGTGGTCTGCTCCCTCAAGAACCGTGTTGTTTCTTTCAATCACGATTCCATCGTCATAGAGCGTTATATGGATGTTGCCAACCAGAGTGAAAAGGTTTCCATTTCTTTGTATCGGGGCGTTTGATGGATTGACAGATCCATCAGCCATGATGTAAGTAGCCTGGCCTGAATCTGCACCGGCAAATCTCAAAGAAGAACCCAAAGTGCCCAATGCAAGCGTTAGGGCTACAACGAAAACAAGGCCTCTCATAGTACCCAAGTTATATGACGGTGTCACGTCAACCTATATAATTTTCGGCAGAACCTTCTGTTGAAGCAGAAACCCTAGCTCGGCCGAGGTTGGATAGTTGTACTGCAGACCCGCAGGGCAAACCATGGAATTTTCCGGCATCGGTTTTCCACAATTTCGACAGGTAGGAGTTTTCGTCGTCATTCCCTTTAACTGCGTCAAGAGTATGCTTCGTTGATTTTCATAACCAAAAAGTATCAGCTAGCCCAGTGACCATCAAAAGTGCGCCGATAGAAAAGACCTAAAGCCCCACATCATAGACAAGACTGTTTACATAGAAAAACTATAATTCATAGACCTATCGAAATAGCTGGTAAGTTCAGTCTATTCTGTTTGTTTGTGTTAGTTGTTAAAGTTGTGGGTATCTACCTAAGTTTTGTTGCTTGGATTCCTCTTTCTGTCTCGGTCTCTATTGAGCCTATACTGTTTTCTATCTTGAACTATGGAAAACTTAAGTCTCCCAATTTTGGTATGTTTTCTGGATAGAGCAGACCACCAGCACCATTCCATACAATTGTGGCTGCTATCATGATTTTTCCAGTTTCCTGATTTAGAATTGCCATTACTCCAAAATCTGTGGCAGGAACTATAAGGATTAAGAAGGGATAGTTGGTATGAAAGTCTTGTTCAGAGGGAACTTCAGATATGAAATCTTCTATTGTTTTGGTTCCATTTTCAACAGATGTGAGATTGTATCTAAAAGTCTGTTCATATGAAGCGATGAGAGTGAAGTTCAGAAGGTTGAGTCTTAAAGAGACTTGATGTATGAATCCATTCTTGTCTGGCTGCAAAGTTGATGCAACCACAAACCATTCTGTATAGCCCAATGCACCTACTCTATAAGGATTCCATGTAATCAGCACTGAATAGTTACCAAGCTTAGAGAATTCAGAAATTTCTTCAAGACTCTTGGTACTGTCCCACACTTTCATATAAGTATCATTATCAAATGGGTAAGAATTAGCAGTATCAAAGAAATACAAATTAGATGGTCCTAATTTGCTAATGCTCTGGTTCTCAATGACTATCCAATAGGCAAAAGGAACAAGGACAAGAATTATGAGGCAGACAGAGACACCAATCAATCTGTACCTAGACCACAAACAGATCCACCAATCTCAATAACTCAGACATGCTTATAGTTCTACATTTTAGAACTCTTTGTCTTTGCTCATTCTTGAGCCTCTAGTTTGTCTTCTGTTGCTGTGCAGATCTAAGGTTTCTGTCTTTGGGGTTGAGCGTGAAAGCTATGGCTCTGACTCACTTGGTCTAGCCTTGAATTTGTGAATATATAATGCGAGAGTTATCAAAGCTGCATTTATGAAAAAACTGAGACTACAAAACACAAGGGCAAGAACGGAAGAAAATAGATTCAACGCTGTCAAGGTCACGAAAAGAAGGGATGCTGCGAATAAAAAGAAAGGGAAAAAGAACTCCACAATGATTGAAGTCTCATATATCCATTTTTCCATTCCTTTTTGAGGCTTTCTTTCAATGATTATTCCCCACAGTGCAAACAATATGCCATTAGCGGTCAACATACCGCTAAGATATTCACTCTGCACTTGAAGGTTTTGTTTGAGGGCAAATGGAGAGGCATCTAACCCCCTGATTAAAAAAAGATAATGATAATGATAAGTATTATGCTTATCAAGACTATTGGTTTCATGTTGCAGAGACATATCTGGTTTTCTAAAGAAAACTTTATGTTTTCTTTTCTGTTCCACACTTTCGACATGATGTTGATAGCTAGTTAGACAATGAAAACCAGAAGGACCATACTATATTCAGATCCTATTCTTTTTGTACTCTTTCGGATCCAAATATTCATCCTTTGTCGAAACCTAGGAGGGGGCAACACATAATGCCTCTTCAAAAGTCCGTAAGCGAAAAAACCGACGGGGCAGGCTGTTTTGCGAGGTCAATTTGCCCAACCTCTTTGAACGTTTTGTCAGGCTCATACGCACAAACTCATCTTCAAAACCAAACAAGACAACCGCGAAAAACATGTGCTGGGGGATGATGCGAGACCTGCTGAGCTATAGGCTGGCGAATCTGGCTCTCGATGCAACATGCTAAAAGCTCGAAGAAATGTTTCCTTCAGGCTTTGCCTATGTAGCAAGTGGGAAAGGTTTAAATAACGTTTTTTTGTTTAGGCATCCTACTTTTCGAGGGGACACTAATAGATTGCGAAGATTAGGTTTAGTTCTACATTTGAGTCCAAGCCGAAACATCATAGTCAAAGTTGAAGACTCCCCGAAAATGGGCGAGCCAGTCGTTGACGAGAACCTGAAATCCGTCGGAGCAGTCTTCGACATATTCGGGCCCGTATCCTCGCCGTACGTGGCGATAAAACCCACGATGCGAGACCCTGAAAAACTAATTGGCAAGAAGCTCTACGTGATCCCCTCAAAGAGGAGAAAGGAGAAGGTAAGAAATGATTGGCGAAGAAGGGCATGAAGAAACAGAGACGGCGGCAGCACCGTCACCTCCACAATTAACTAGGGTTCAAACTTGCCCCGAATGTCACAGCACAAGGCTCATGCGCGACTACGAATCAGCTGAGCTAGTATGCATGGATTGCGGGTTCGTCATAGCACAGAAAATAGCGGACAGGGGACCAGAATGGAGAGCCTTCGATGATGAGCAAAGGGCAAAACGTACCAGAGTCGGAGCCCCCCTGACCTACACGATTCATGATAAAGGTCTATCGACGATGATCGACTGGCATGATCGGGACATCTACGGTAAGAGCCTATCGCCAGGACAGAAGGCGCAGGTATACAGGCTTAGAAAATGGCAGCGCCGCATCAGAGTCTCCGATGCGACGGAACGCAACCTCGCTTTCGCTCTGTCTGAGATAACAAAGATCGCGAACAACCTGAACCTGCCGAAAAACATACTTGAGACAGGCTCAGTCATATACCGAAAAGCCGTAAAAGAAAGGCTCATACGCGGAAGATCAATCCAAGGCGTGACAGCAGCAGCAATATACTTGGCCTGTCGCCAATGTGGATTAGCCCGGACACTGGAAGAAATCGCACAATCATCAAGCGTCAACAAGAAGGAAGTCGGCCGCAGCTACCGCTTCCTCATCAGAGAACTCGACTACTCCATTCCACCTCTAAAGCCAAGTCAGTACATAACAAAGTTCTCAAACCAGCTTACCATGCAAGGAAAAGTCGAAGAAATAGCGCATAAGATTTTGAAAGCAGCTAAAGAGCTCAAGCTTACATCAGGTCGCGGCCCAACAGGCATCGCAGCAGCAGCAAGCTACATAGCTTCAGTCCTGACTGGCGAAAGAAAAACACAACGGGAAATCGCTGAAATCGCACAAGTAACCGAAGTCACCATTCGAAACCGCTACAAAGAACTTGTCGAAAGACTAATGTTCCAGATGTCTCTCTGACATCTCCCCTTTTTCTAACCATCACGAACAACATATGAACTAATCAACGAGAATGAAGACAACCTCTTAATGTTCGCAAATTCTCCAACTCAGCGTATTGATCCTTCTGCCCTCCAGATCTCGAGGATTATTTGCCACAGGCACAAGGGAAATGAGGCAAAACCCATTTTAGAATCGAAAAGAGATAACTAACATCAAGAAGGACTCACAGGTTGGCCAATTGTCCAAAATGTGGAACAGGCGTGCTCACTCCCGTAAAGACTTGGGCTATTCCCTCTCAACGGCCCATCGAAAACGGAGAACAACCCAAGCTCACAGGAATATTCGAGTGTCCCAAATGCAAAGCTAGGTTCAGAGCTGCGGTGGGGACCAAAGTAAGACCTGAAGCGGTAGCAAACATTAAGAACATGGTTGAAAGAATTAAGGGCATAAAGGGAGAACTCATGCAAACATTGAAGGTTCTTCGTGAAAGACTTAAGACTCTGGAGACCGAACGAGGAAACCTGATGGTCGAAATCGACAAGCTGCGGAAAATTGCAGAGTCAAGAGCTACGGCCCTCGAGAGTGAAGTAGGCATGCTGCGGGAAGAAGTCAAATCCCTCAGGGAATTATTGGGCTACTCAGAAGAACCTGAGAATTAGAAAGACAACATGCTGGCTCAGTCGCTTCCTTCGGGAAATTCTTCAAACTAACTTTTCAGGTGTTTTTTGTAGTATTCCTGAGCCTTTGCAACGGCTTTTTCCACATCAACCAGTATCGGATATTTCAAGCCTGAAATCTTCTGGGATTCGCTGAAGAACTCGATGACCTTCTTTACCTCTCCCTCATAGATAGCCATGCCACCTGCGATGTCATACCAGATTCTGGCCCTGGCCAGATTCCTCTCTTTGGCAAAGCTCTTGGCATTTTCAGCCGCATCTTTCATGGAAGTGCCAATTTTCCTGGGGTCAAGGAACATCGTGTGTTGCAGGGCTTCGTACGTCTGTTTGTCATCACCGCAAAACTGTTCAAGGTCGCTCATTGCTCGAGACGTATGGACAACCGTTTTCTCCTCCTTCTTCCTAAATCTCTCCAGCAAGCCCAACTCGATTCCTCCATTGATCCAACAGTTTGATTGGAGACCTTCTATATGACCAGGAGTTAATTTTAAAGGTTTGTCTTGCTATACGTGAGCTATGCCTTACAAGTTTACGTTCGACCTTTCAAGAATACCGCGTTTCTTTTTTGTCGAGATCGCGAAGGCAAGTTATCAGAAGGGCGTGCACAAGAGAATCAGCAAGACCACTCAGGAAATCATACGGAAATTTAAGATTCAAGAGGCAACAGGCCTCAACTTGTCTGATGCTGTGCTGCTTCTTCAAGATCTCATAGACATTCAAGCAAGGAACCTGATGGAAAGAGAAAAGTTCATTAAGACCAGAAGACGAGCACTCTTTCTGCCGCACTGCTCAAGAAAGCACATGGACTACCAGTGCAAAGCAACCTTCGACCCTAACGTTCCATCTTACGTCTGTGCTCATTGCTCAAAAGAATGCCTAGTCAACCAAGCAGTCTCTATCGCAGAGAGAAAAGGCTACGACGTCTACGTTTTACCAGGTGGCTCCTGCATCCCCAAGATACTGAGAACAAGACGCTACGAAGGTGCCGTCGGAGTTGCCTGCGGCGAAGAAACAAGGCTGTCAGGAGACATCCTCGATAAACTCGACGTAGCAGGTCAAGCCATTCCTTTGATAAAGAATGGGTGCGCTAACACGGTTTTCAACGTTGAAACCCTGATCAAAACGCTTTGAAAGGTGCCTAGACAAAATCACTTTACGATTTCTCTTTTCTTCCATCGCAAGTTCTTGCTTCGGCACTTTCTGCATTTCACTGCAGTTGAGGCATTTCGTGCTCCGCAATGGCGGCAGATCTTCATGTAAAGCCTGTGCTTCTGAGCCAAAGCTTTCTTGAAGGGATCCATGATCGGCATTTGTTCTACCTCTAACTGACGCAGCTACAACCCAGATGGTCGAGCAGCAAATATACTTTTTGCCCTTCTAGACGTGGTCCTTTTAGCCTATACTTGAACCGTGAGCAGTTCGTGCCATCAGCGCTGCGACATCACTTGGCTTTTCAGCCACCTGTACCCCCGCTTTTTTGAAAGCCTCAATCTTGCTCTCAGCAGTACCTGCTTTGCCCATAATTATCGCTCCAGCATGGCCCATCCGTTTTCCAGGTGGAGCAGAGCGCCCTGCTATGAAGGCTACAACTGGTTTTGGATACTTTTCCGCTGCGATGTATTGTGCTGCCAGTTCTTCAAGGTTGCCCCCGATCTCACCTATTAGGGCAACCGCCCTTGTTTGCGGGTCATTTTCGAACATCCTCAAAGCGTCTACAAAGTTCAATCCTGTTATAGGGTCGCCTCCGAGTCCAAAACATGTTGATTGGCCCAGTCCGTTTCTGGTTAGGCTGGCTGCTATTTCGTACGTTAGGGTTCCACTTCTTGAAGCCATGCCGATGTCTCCCAGTTTGAAGATATGTGAAGGCATAATGCCCATCTTGCATGCGCCTGGTGTTATTATGCCAGGCGTGTTCGGTCCGATTATCGTTGCGCCCACTCTCCGCGCGTATGCCATCACGGTAACTGCGTCCCTTATGGGGACGTGTTCGGTTATCACCACCACTGTTTTTATTCCGTTTTCCAAGGCTTCAAGCGTGGCGTCTGCGGCGAATGGAGCGGGCACGAAGATGATCGAGGCGTTTGCAGAATACTTCTGTTGGGCCTCCTCGACAGTGTCGAAAACGGGAATGTTGCTGACTTGGAGGCCGCCTTTTCCAGGGGCCGTTCCAGCGACTATTCTTGTTCCGTAATCTACCATGAGTTTCGAATGAAAGCTACCTTGCGTTCCTGTTATGTTCTGCACTATGACCCTTGTGTTTTTGTCGACTATTATTCCCACAATTATTTGCCTCCTCGTTTGGAGATTTCAACTGCTTGCTGTGCTGCCTCTTCCATACTGTCTAATACATGGATGCCGGCTTTTGTCAGAATGGATTTTCCTTCTTCCTCGTTTGTGCCGACTAAGCGGATTACCATGGGTTTGGTGGCGCCGACTTTCTGTTTTGCTGCTATGATGCCTTTGGCCACTTCGTCGCAGCGGGTGATGCCGCCTAGAATGTTTATGAAGAGTGCTTTGACGTTCGAGTCTGAGAGCACTAGTCTAAGGGCAAGGGCTATCTTTTCTGAGGGGGCTCCGCCGCCCACGTCTAGAAAGTTTGCAGGCTTCCCGCCATAGTATTGAATTGTATCCAAGGTTGCCATTACGAGGCCTGCTCCGTTACCTATGACGCCAATATTTCCGTCAAGCTTAACATAGGCCAAGTCTTCTTTCATGGCTTCAAGTTCTTGCGGGCTGAGTTCGCTTTCGCCTTCCAAAAGACGTTTCTTGTACTCTTGATGGCGGAATAATGCATTATCGTCTATTATTATGCGAACGTCGGCTGCCATGAATTTTCCGTCAACAGATTCGACGAGAGGGTTCATTTCGATTAATTCCGCGTCATAATCCACTCCAACTCGGTAAAGCTTCTCCAGAATCGTTCCAAGATCCAAGAGAGGCATGCCGGAATACCCTATTTTCCTTGCTATTTCTCTGGTTTGAAACTGTGCTAGACCGAGCTGAGAATCTATCGGGGTCTTTATGACTTTCTCCGGGGTTTTTGAGGCTACTTCTTCTATCTCCATTCCTCCAACTCCAGAGGCGATGGCTACGTAACGTTGAGTGAACCTGTCGGTTGTGATGCCGAAGTAGAGTTCTTTCTTGACCCTAATTTTTTCTTCAATCCACAGGCTTTTGACGGGTGTGCCCTTTATTTGCATACTCAGCAGTTTTCCCGCGGCTTTTTCAGTTTCATCTACGGAATCTGCGAAAAGTATCCCGCCTGCCTTTCCTCTTCCTGCAACAAGCACTTGGGCTTTCACGACGAGTGGTGGCTTCAATCTTGTCGCGACCATAAGAGCTTCGCTTTGGCTTGTTGCTAGGCCGCCTTTAGGCGTGGGGATCCCATATTCTGCAAGTATGATCTTTGCCTCATGCTCGAAGAGCTTCATTGCTTCTTGCTCCTCACTTCACAGTTTCTATTGTCACATATGATCTTGTGTCCTGTATTCCATCGATGGAATATAACTTTTTCAAGATCTCGTCGAGTTTTTCTCTTTCGACGATTAAAAGACCGTCGACGTCACCTGCTATCCTGAAAACCCTTTGCACGGCAAGTTCTTTGATTCTCCGATAGACTTGGATTCTCTTGACAGGTGATATTTTCATGAGTATGAATGCTGGAGATGCAGAAAATCCTAGTATGCTCAAGCCCATTTCTGTCACATCGATGAAGCCTCTTCCGGTGCGTATGTAGCCCATGTTCCTAAGCTTCCTCAGGTGGACGTTTAGTGCTTGCCTGCTTACGCTCAATTCCTTTGCCAACACGTCTTGTTTCATGTGCAAGGTATACATGCTCGTGGGTTTGCCTTTTTCATGGAGCAATTTTAACAATTGCCCAGAACGTCTAGTCAGAGTTTCCAGCATGTTCCCCTCTCAACTGCATGTTTTGCTAAGAATTGTTTGTACAATAGTGTAGATTATTTAAGAGTTCGGCAAGTGCAAGGTAAGCATTTCGCTGGATGATTTTTCTCTGAGGTTTGGCCAACGTCTGGGGACACCACAATGTATTTATTTGTCGGAAAAAATTTGTATGGGGCCAATAGAAAATACGAAGAACAGGAGTGAGGCGGTACTAGATGTCGGAAAGCAATGCAGTGTTGATCGGAAACAAGCCAGTAATGAACTATGTGCTGGCGTGCATAACCCTCTTTCACGGTGGAGCAAAGGAAATTAGCGTCAAAGCACGAGGAAGATCGATAAGTCGCGCTGTTGATGTCGTTGAAGTTGTCAGACGCCGATTCTTGCCCAATGTGAAAGTCAAGAAAGTTGACATTGGAACACAACAGATGACGCCCAGAGAAGAGGGTGGGTCGCCTTCAAACGTCAGCACAGTGGAGATAACATTAGAATGCTAGAGTAGAGTCTGCTCGCATGAATCTACGGAGCTCCGCTATCCCTCCTTTGTTTGTATCGGAGGGCCATTCTCAAGGTGAAGACGGTCCTTTGCAGCTTCTGTTTGAAGAGTGGCATACTATGCCAAAAGTGTTCGGCTAGGCTGGAGTCTGGAGAAATAAGCGAATTAGATCTGAAGATTGCGCGTTTGTTGTTGTCTTTGGAGGAGAAGTATCCACCTCTTCAGAATGTCTACTTCCATAGGGCTGTTGAGGCAGGCAAAACTTTGGCAGTAATCGTCGGATCTGGCGATGTTCATAGGCTTCTGGGGTACGGTGGCAGAATCATCAAGGCTTTGAATGAAGAAACTGGGAAGAACATTCGGATCCTTGAAGATGGGGTTAACGAAAGAAAGTTCCTGGAGGATCTGTTCGCTCCTCTGAGTATCATGACGATCAACACCATATGGTTGCCTGATGGAAGCACTGAGACGCGGGCCATTCTGAGGAAGAGGCGAGGGGCTCAGCCACCTTTTGATATAAAGGCTTTAAAGGAAATTGCCCAAAAGATTCGCAACATGACCCTTCGCGTCGAATTCGCTGATTAGTCAAACGGTGGGCTAAAATGAAAGTGGATCTAGTTGATGGTTGGCACAGGACGCATTATTCGAAAGACGTCAGACCAGAGATGGACGGCGAAGAAGTCACTCTTTTCGGTTGGGTTCAAGAGGTTCGCGATCTGGGGGCTCTCCGCTTCATAGTCTTCCAGGACCGCGAAGGCACTATTCAGCTTACGGTTCTAAGAAAAAAAGCGAGCAACGAAGTGTTGTCGAAGTCCGAAAGCTTGCAGAAACGGTACAGCATAGGCGTGAAAGGCACGGTAAAGAAGACTGATATGACTCCCAGAGGGGTCGAAGTGATACCGAAGGAACTCAGGATCTTTGGCACAGCTGCGACACAATTGCCCATTGACATAACAGGAAAGACCCCTGCTAGCTTGGAGGTTCGCCTGGACGCACGAGCCCTGGATCTGTGTCAAAAAGGCAACATTGCAACTTTCAAGATCCAGCACGTTGCAGTAGAAGCAATAAGGGCATTTCTTTTCGAAAGAGGTTTTCTCGAAGTGCACACTCCACGCATCATCGCTTCAGCAACTGAAGGCGGAGCAGCACTGTTCTCGGTTGATTATTTTGAACGTAAGGCATATCTTGCTCAGAGTCCACAGTTATATAAAGAACAGCTTGTCATGAGTCTGGAACGGGTTTTTGAGGTTGGGCCTTTCTTCAGAGCTGAAGAGTCGCATACTCGTCGTCATCTAAGCGAATTTGTGTCGATAGACATCGAGCAAGCCTTCGCTGAAGCCAAGGATGTCATGCAGTTGCTTGAGCAACTCGTTCAGCACGTCTGCAAGGCTGTCTTTGAGAAATGCCCCAGGGAGCTGACTGAGCTGAAACATAAGGTAGAAGTGCCGAGCATACCTTTCAAACGTCTGTCGTACGATGAGATTCTCAAAGACTTGATAGGTGAAGGTTTGGAAATTCCGTGGGGCGAGGACATACCGACGGAGGCTCTTCGAACGTTGGGCAAGATTCATCCATACTTTTATTTTATCACGGATTGGCCAACTGAGTGCAGGTCATTCTACGTGAAGCCTAGGGAGGGCAATCCCATGATTTCAGAGGGTTTCGACCTGATGTGGCGTTGGCTTGAGCTCGTGTCAGGTGGGACAAGAATTTCGTCTAAGGAGCTTCTGATGAGACGATTGGAAGAAAAAGGTTTGAACCCTGAGTCTTTCAAGTGGCATCTGGAAGCCTTTGATTATGGGATGCCCCCGCACGCGGGATGGGCCATCGGCTTGGAGCGTTTGACGATGCTGCTGACCGGAAGGAAGAACATACGAGAAGTCACATTCTACCCAAGAGACAGGTTCAGACTGACACCCTAATGTCAAGCAGCTCGAGAATGCGAGTGCCAAAGGCTATCTAATCGACCCACGGTTTTGGGTTGAAAACAACACGCTTGCAAAAGAAAAACTGGAGGTAGGAGATGTCACGGGGTCCAAGCTTGGCGTATCTCTGTCATTATGATGGTGGAGGCGGAGGTGGTGGAGGTTGTCCTCCAAGCACTTGCTTGACTGAGACGACAGTTGTTCCTGCGATGCGATCAGTATATTTCTGACGCGGGTCTGGTCCTGGTGTAGCTATTGCAACTAACCAATCCAAGATTAGGAATATGCCGAACAGCTTGCTGATATTGCGGATGAATGATTTGTCAAAAGTGACCTTGCTTCCGTTGGTCATCTGAACTTCGAGTCCAAGGATCTTCTTGCCTACTGTAGCGCCGATTGTCACTTCCATTATTATGAAGTACAACAATGCAAATATCCCGTAGAGAAGTGGAAAGATCAAAGTCCATGCCCACCATCCAACATTGACGTACGTGACGATACCGTAAATGCTTGTCGTGAACCATAGTGGAACTAAGGCAAACCAGAAAATAACATACGCTATGATGCTGAGAGGTATGCTGTCAATGACTAGCGCAAGGAATCTCAGTAGCCAGTGATTGAAGTCGACTTGTGTACTGCTTCTATTTTCGACTGACATTTTTATCGTGCTAGTATATCGACCCAAATGTTATTATCATTTTCTGTTAGTATTGCACACACACGGAAATTATCGGGCTAAGGACACGGTCTTAAACTACGATTGGCGTGCGCTGATGCGTGATAGCCTACCCTAAAACTTATGCATGTCTGCTCCTAAATTCGTTTGGATGTGATTTGTGTCGTTGGTCTTGCTTCTTGGACATATTTGGAACCTATGGTGGACTCGGCCCATATCGTACGCACCCATATTAATCCACACCCAAGAACCATCAGAAAATCGCTTGGTCACCACATTTGAATCGCGCCGAATTTAAGAATACTCATTCGCGGTGGTTGATGTTGCAAAAAGTGAGAGTGTTGTTAGTGATTGTGTTCTCCTAGACGTATTTTTTGTCTTTGTAGCAGTACCATCTTTGGTACTGCGCAATATATGTGAGCGGTCCTCCACACGTGGGGCATATTGGCGTCTGCGACTGCTGGGGTTGCTGAGCTGTTGGTTGCGGTCCGAAAGCTTGTGATTGAACAGTCTGTGGTTGAGCGGCTCGCGGCTTGAGGAGGATGTAGTCTCCTGCAGCCTGAATTTCCTCCCATGGGACTTCTCTCGTTTCGCCCTTCTTTGTTTCCACGATCAGGGTCATGCCCGTTTTTCCTATAGTGAATGCCATATCCTGCACGGTTCCAGCATCATTACCTTCGCTGTCGATCACCTGCATGCCGATAAGTCGATCCTTTGTCATCGCTTTCTTCTCTACCTTTTCTTTAGACATTTCAATCACTTCGAGTCGTTGAACTATTAGCAGCGGCATGTCTTATAAATTTTAGGACTTCCTTATCGGTTGTTCTAGAAATACCGTTCTCAAGTCATGCTGTGTCCTGCAGTTGTGGTGTTTGCCGATTGCATTGATACGCAAAACAGCGTGTTACACCACCTCCGTCTTCTTCTTCGCCTCCACCCCTTACTAAGGCATCAGCTGATCAAACCATTTTCCTTGCATACCACCAAGCCTCAGCGGGCCTGACGTAGCTTTTAGTTGAAAATGTCCAATAACCTCATTAACACTGTTTTGCATTGCCCAGCTATGGGAGAAGAGCTTAAGATCGCGTGCGGCGTCTTCGCGGCCATAAACTATGAAGACCAGCCCGTGTTTCCATGCATATATTGGGGGCTCAGAGCCCAAAATCATAGGGGACATCAGTCTCACGGCTTCCTGACTTTCAATGATGGAGAATTTTACGTTTACAGAAACTTGGACCTTGTGCCGAAAATCAAGGCCAGCGCTATTCAAGAATGGTTCGGGCGTCTGCCTGGGCACATAGGCATAGGAAACGTTAGATACACAACGTCTGGAAAGACTGACGAAAAGTCATTGATAATGGGCACGCAACCAGTCACAGCTTCAAAGAATGGGCTGAGACTCGCTATCTCTTACAACGGCAATGTGGTTAACACGTTCCAGCTTAAGAAGGAAATAGACACACAGTTTCGGGGCTTCACCTCCGAGTGTGATGCAGATCTGGTTTGCCACAAGCTCATGATCGAACTACTAAAAGGCAAGGATCTAGCTTCTGCCGTCAAAACATGCATGCTTGAGGTTGACGGCGCCTTTTCAGTGGCCGGCGTAACTCAAGACGGCGAATTCTTCGCCTTCAAAGACCCGCATTCGATAAGACCCCTGTGTGCGGGACACAGCCCTGACGGTCTAACTTACGCATTTTCTTCAGAAACTGTCAGCCTCGACATCAACGGCTTTGAAAGGGATTTCGAACTGAAACCCGGAGAGTTCGTTCGAGTCACAAAGAACGGCTTCGAGAGAAAGCAGCTTGTGGACACTGAACGAAAGGCATTCTGTTCCTTTGAGTTTGCCTACTTTGCGAGACCCGACTCTCGCTTCGACGACAGGTACGTTTATGAAGTACGTGAAGAATTCGGCAGGAACCTTGTTAGAGAGAACCCCAGCATCGTGAAGGATGCAGACATTATTCTCTCAGTGCCTGAAACAGGCGACGACCCAGCCATGGGAGTCCACGAAGAATCTGGGTTAAGATGGGAAAGAGCCTCGCGGAGACACCGATACGTCACGGAAAGGGCCTTTCTACTACTGAATAGAGAACGGCAACCCACGCTAACTCGCAAGATTAACATTCTTGCTCCGAAGATCAGAGGGAAACGCGTCATAGTGACGGAGGATAGCATCGTCCGAGGAGACACGACAAAAGTAATAGTGAAAAGGCTACGGAACATGGGAGCAAAAAAAGTATACTTGTTCGTCACATACCCACGCATCATCGGGCCATGCCTGTACGGAATAGACATGGCAACCTACGGTCAGCTCATCGGCTCTAAGCACAGCCCGGAAGAAATAGCTAAGATAATAGGCGCAGATGCGGTGTGTTATCAGTCACTTGAAGGTTTCGTGAAGGCGACGGGATTTGACCGAAGTCAGCTCTGCACCGCTTGCGCTACAGGAGAATATCCAACACCGATGGCGCAGAAGATGGCGGATACCATGAAGAAAAAGTTCCTAGAAGGCTTTGAGGAAACTGAAAGAATCTACGAGACTGAAGAGGCAATCAAGAGCTGATTGTGGAAGAACAAATCATCGTCTTCTTTCATAATGGTGGCGGTCAGTCATGGAGAAGTTAGGCGTACTCGTCGTTTCCTATGGCGCAAGAGAAGCGGCGATAGTTGACGTTTTGACGCGGAGCGATAACTACAAGGTTGATGTTTACGTTGCGGACAAACAGAGGAGCCCTTTCTACGCGAAGATCGCCGTCAAGCATGTTGTCATTCCAAGTCTCAACGTGGAAGAAATCTGCCGGTTTGCTCAGGCGAACAGGGACAAGATCAATTTTGGAATAGTTGGCGCTGAGAAGCCAATAATCGAAGGAATACGCGACTTGGTGGAACAGCGAACAAGCATACCGATGATTTGTCCAACCAAGGAGTATGCCATAGAAGAGAGCAAGGTTCGCCAGCGACTATTGTTTGAGAAGATAGTTCCGGAAGCAAATCCACGCTTCAAAATCTTCGATCCAAAAGATTTCAAAAATGTGCCAGATGTGAAAAAGGCTGTTTACCAGTGGCTTGATGAATTGGAGAACAAGGCGGTTGTCAAGCCTGACAGGCCGGCGGCTGGAAAGGGCGTCGGCGTCTGGGGAGATCACTTCACCAACCGTAATCAACTGTTCGAGCATTTTCTTTCAAACTTTCAATTTGGAGCGGTCATAATAGAAGAGAAAGTAGACGGTGAAGAATCAAGTTTTCAAGCCTTCTCCGATGGCAAACACCTTGCGCCGTTGCCAGACACGAGAGATTACAAAAGGGCTTTTGACGGCGACAAGGGGCCAAACACCGGCGGAATGGGATCCTACAAGAGTGCTGGAGACATATTACCGTTCCTCGATGGCGATGATCGGGCGAAAGAGACGGAAATTGTGCAGAGAACCTTCGCAAAGTGGAAGAGAAAAGACGCGTCGGGCCTAAGAGGTGTTCCGCTGTACATGGCTTTCATGCATACCGGAAAGGAGCCGAAGATCCTTGAGAACAACAGCAGACCAGGGGACCCGGAAATAATAAACATCTTGCCCATCTTGAAGCAGGATTTCGTCGATATATGCTACAAGATCCTCGAAGGAAACCTTACCCGCGTAGAAGTCGAGAGAACGGCAACGGTTGTCACATACAAGGTTCCACCAAGCTATGGAGGATACGCTAACGATTTTTCAAGTCTCGTAAAGGTGATTGAGGTTGACACGCCCATCGATTTGACCAAGGCCGATCAGTTGAGCAAAAAATATGGCGACAGGATTCGCGTCTACCCAGGTTCAATGGAAACGCGCGGCGGCCAATCCTATGCCCTCAAATCCAGAGCCGTAGCAGTCTTGGGAGCAGGCGAAGAAATCGAGGCAGCCAGAGAAATATCGATCGAAGGCATAAACGCCATCAAGGGCGGAGCTCTTTGGTCTAGAACAGACATAGGATCTGAGGAACACATAAACGAAAGCAAGCGGCACATGGAACGACTGAGGCTCAGACAGTGAGACAAGCTTTCGTTTCAGACTGCGAAGGCCCCATCTCAAAAAATGACAATGCGTATGAAATCACGTCGCAGCTCGTTTCTGAAGGAAGCAGACTCTACACAGTTATAAGCCGATACGATGATGTGCTTGCAAACGTTCTGAAGAGGCCTGGCTACAAGGCTGGCTCCACTTTGAAGCTTATTCTGCCTTTTCTCAAAGCCTACTGCGCCACAGACCAGAAGATGCAAGAGCTTTCAGCCAGAAATCTTGTTCTGATCTCTGATGTGAAAGCAACTCTGCAGCATATCAGAAGCCTTGCCCCAGCTTTTATCGTCAGCACGAGCTATGAGCACTACATAAAGGCGCTGTGCCAAGCCATAGATTTCCCGTGCGAAAACACCTACTGCACCAAAGTCAACATCGACAAATACGACATGATGAAACAGGAGAAAAACCTGCTGAGGACGTTTGCGGCGGAGATCGCCAAAATGAACGTAATCGATATCCCGCCAGATGCAAAATCCGCACGAGACCTTTCAACCGGTGATCAGGAAACGATAAAGCGGCTAGATGAGATATTCTGGAAAGAGGTATCAAAGCTGGAAATAGGAAGAATATATTCTGAGGTTGACCCGATGGGCGGGGCTGAAAAAGCTGAAGCCATAGAAGACATCGTTCAAAAACTGAAGATTCGCCTGTCTAATACTATGTATGTTGGCGACAGCATAACAGATGAGGAAGCATTCAAACTAGTCAAAAAAGGAGATGGCCTGACCGTCTCCTTCAACGGTAACCAGTATGCCGTGAGAAACGCTGAAGTCGCCGTGCTCTCGGAGAGCAGCATTCCTACGGCGATAATCGCAGATATTTTCTGCAGGTTCGGCAAACGGCAGGCTCTGAAGCTAGCGGAAGACTGGAGCGTGGAAGCATTGAAAAAGAACCGGGTCAGCCCGAATCTGCTCGAACGTTTTTTCAAATCTCAGGCTGACAAATCGTGCAAAGTTGAAATAGTGAACAAAGGAAATGTTGAGGAATTGGTAAGGAAGAGCACCGAGTTCAGACGAGAAGTGAGAGGTGAAGCTGTCGGGGGCCTAGGATAACATGGTCAATGAAAGCCTGATTGAGGATACATTCGCAGAAGCCTTCGACGGTATCTACTGTCGGATAATAGTTACTGCAGATGACAAGGATACCCTGAAGAGGGCCTCTGAGGATGCCACTGCAACGCCATCAGGAGTCATCGGAAGACTCGACAATGGGATTGAAAGATGGTTGACAGGAAAAGAGACTCCGGACAAGCGCAAAGGAGCAGTCCTGCAGTTTTGGAAGGGCCTAGACGGAAAAAAGCCAGTTGAGGACACTATCAAGCGATTTGAGAAGGAACTCTCCTATAGGATCCGGCAGGACATACTCGTGAAGCCTTTCACCGCGGTTTTCGACGCCTTGTCTGTGAAGCCTGATGGGAGGATAGACATGATGGAAAGGGTTGGGCACTGCGGTGACGGGTTTGAATGGGAGAAGCAGCTCTACGGTCGCCACATGATTGTTGTTCCCCTTATGGTGCCGGATTTTCTCATAGAACGATATGTCGGCTACGCTCGAGGAATATCTGGAGGCAATTTTTGGATAATGTGTAAAACCAAGGCAGCAGTTATGAACGCTGGAAAAGCTGTGTTGCAGTCGATAAGCAATGTTGAAGGCGTAGTCACCCCTTTTGACATTTGTTCAGCCGGTTCTAAAACCGAGACGAAATTTCCGTTAATAGGGCCCACAACAAACCATCCATACTGTCCCACTTTGAAAGATGAGCTCGGCAAAATCTCAAGAGTCCCCAAAGATGTCAACTACATTCCGGAGATAGTGATCAACGGAATCTCAATTGGTGCCGTTAAAGAAGCCATGAGGGTGGGCATAACTGCAGCGTTGAACGTCGATGGTGTCGTTGGGATCTCTGCTGGAAACTACGGTGGCAGACTTGGCGATCATAAAATACGTCTTCGAGAGTTGTTTCCATGACAGTGTTCGACGTAATAGGGTTCGGAGCGCTGAATGTTGACAGGCTCTTCAGGGTAAACAGGATAGCTTCTGCAGAAGAAGAAAGCACAATTACAGATTTTGAGGAAGCATGCGGCGGCTCGGCAGCCAATACCATAGTAGCCTTGGCAAGGCTCAATTGCGCGGTAAGTTTTGTAGGAAAAGCAGCAAGCGACAGGGAAGGAACGATGCTTCTAGAGGATTTTCGCAAAGAACGCGTTGACACGAGGAACGTTATTGTTGCGAAACATGGAAGAAGTGGAAATGTCATGGGGTTCATCGACGAAGAGGGTGATAGGGCATTGTACGTCGATTCTGGCGTGAACGGCGAAATAGAGCTTCGAGAACTGGGTGTAGAACGCGTTTTTCAGACCAGATTCTTGCATTTAACATCGTTTGTTGGCAAGAAATCGCTTCAAACCCAGAAGGAACTCCTCCAGATACTTCCAAGGAGCATCTTGGTGAGCTTCGACCCCGGAACCGTTTACGCGAGGATAGGTTTTGATGAGCTGGAGCCCATAATAGATAGAACCTATGTCATGATGCCAAACATTGGCGAGCTCAAGCTTCTGACTGGCAAGACTGACTATCGAAAGGGGGCAGAGTTCCTGCTGTCTCAGGGCGTAAGCATCGTGGCCGTGAAACTCGGTGCCCAAGGCTGCTTCGTAACCGATGGTCGAGAAAGCTGCTTAATCGAAGCATGTAAAGTCAAGGTTGTTGATACGACCGGGGCAGGAGACGCTTTCTGTGCAGGTTTCCTCTACGGCTTGATCAAAGGGAAAAGCCTTCATGACTGTGGGAAGATAGGAAATTTCGTGGCGTCACGGTGCATAATGAGGGTGGGTGCCAGAGCGGGACTACCACACGTTAAGGATCTAGGTCCTCTTGATTAGGAACACGATCAGGCTCTCAAAGATCGCTCTGCAGTCACAATATTCGGTCTTCCGTACATGTCTTGTCCAGTCGGGCTGCTGCCACCAATAGAATGCCCTTTCAGGGTGTGGCATTAGACCAAATACTGTTCCTTCTGGATTGCATATGCCTGCTATATCATAGAAGGAACCATTAGGGTTAGTCGGAAAATCACCATCTGCGTATTCGCCCTTCTCGTTGCAGTAGCGGAAGACAAGCTGATCATTTTCGCGCAGTCTCTCCAAGAACCGCTCTTCTTTGTCTTTTGAGAATATGAATCTTCCTTCAGAATGTGCTACTGGCATGCTCAAGATCTTCCCTTTAGGTATTGCTAAAGTGAAGAGGCATTTTCCATTGCTTTCATTTTTCAGATGAATCCATCTGCAGTTGTAGCTCGGGGGAACGTTCGTAGCCAAAGAAGCATCTGGGTATCGGCTGGTCCCATCGAAAGCAGGGAGCAGGCCCGCCTCAACAAGCACCTGAAAGCCATTGCATATTCCAAGCACTGGTCGACCTTCATCCACAAAGGCTTGCAACTCCTTGCCCAGCTTGGTCAAGATCCACTTTGCCCATATAGCCCCTGCACGCACGTAATCCCCGTAAGAGAATCCTCCTGGGAAGACCAGGGCATCATATTCAAACAGGTTTCGGCGTCTCACTATTTCATTGGCGAGCAAGATTTCGGTTTTGGCGCCCAGTTCTTCGAGTGAGCGTTTTGTTTCTGCATCGCAGTTTGTTCCGCCGACGCGCAACACGCAAACTCTGATATCTTTCACGTGCATGAATCAAGCCTCTCTGCTGAACGTCTGCTTCCAACTGTCTCGCAAATCGTCGATTGTTGCTTCAAGTGTGACTTTTCCAGTCATTCCGACAGCGCGCAGTCGAAGAGGTCCGATAACCTTGCCGATTTCTGCGTAGGGTTTTCCCCTGACCAAATCTTCAAAACGATGCCTGTCCCTGTTTGAAACTTCAACCAGAAAACGACTGTTAGATTCGGAAAAAAGAACAAAATCATCTCGGGTCACACCTTTTCTCGGCACGTTCCGCAAGTCTAACTCGATCCCGTAGCCACCTGCGAAGGCCATCTCGGCTGCCGCCACGCCCAAGCCTCCTTCCGAAAGATCGTGGCAGGCCTTCACCAGTCCCTGATCAATCGCATTCGTTACAGCGTCGAATATCTCTCTAGCTGCCTTCGCTCTCGTCTTCGGCACGCTCTTTCCTAAGCATCCATTAAGCCTGTAGTATTCTGACCCGCCTAGTTCTTTGAAGGTTTGTCCGACGATATAGATTGAGTCGCCTGCAGCCTTGACGTCCATCGAAACTGTCAGTCGAATATCAGGAACGACCCCCACCGCAGTAATCAACAGAGTAGGAGTAACTGGCCCAAGCGGAGACTCATTGTAGAGGCTGTCTTTGCCGGAAATAAACGGCGTCCCGTATGCCTTTGCAACGTCGTAGCAGGCCTTGCAGGCTTCAACCAAACTGCCAAGTCTTTCCGGTCTTTCTGGGTTTCCCCACGTAAAATTGTCGAGCAGTGCTATTCTTCTTCCTCCAACAGCCAAGTTGTTCCTTACAGCCTCGTCTACTACTGATGCAGCCATCCAATAAGCATCAATCTTTCCGTAGTTAGGGTTCACCCCGCACGAGATCGCGATTCCCTTCCAAGAGCGGTTCAGCGGCTTCAGCACGGATGCATCATTCGGGCCAGCGTACACTCCTTGCAAAGGCTTGAGCACTGTGTTTCCTTTGACCTCGTGATCATAGCTCCGTACTACGTTTTCTCTGCTTGCAATATTAGGTGACGACAAGAGTTTCAACAAGACCCTGTCCAACTTCTTCGGCTCCCGAAAGCGTGGTTCGTTGAGAATTGGTTGCTCAAGTCTTGCAGTCTTCTGGGACCTTGGGGGCTTGAAAAGAAAAGGGACGCCTATGTTTGCCACTTCCATGCCTCGATAGGTAATCCGGAGGATTTCTTCGCGGGTCAGCTGTCCGATTGCAGCAGCTTGAACATCTTCGTTCTCGAAAACATCCTTAACTTTTTCGAGGTTCCCTTCTGGAACGATCAGGAGCATTCTTTCCTGCGACTCGGAAATGTAGATCTCCCAGGGGGCTAATTCAGCGTATTTCAGCGAAACCTTTTCAAGCTCTACGGCTGCACCGCACCCGTACCTGTTGGCGATTTCGCCGACGGCTGATGATAAACCTCCGCCGCCTAGGTCTGTTATCGCGGAGGCCAATTCACGATCCCGGATCTCGATTATTGCTCTTTTCAGTTTCTCTTCTTCGAAGGGGTTTGCGATTTGGACGGCGGGGCGGGATACAACCTCAGATTTCTCGGTCAATTCGGCCGATGCGAAAGTCACGCCGTGAATACCATCTCGGCCAGTTTTGCTGCCTGCCAGCACTATAATTTCACCTGGGGCGGCGTTTCTCCTAATTTTCCTGAGCGGAACGAGTCCGATGCACCCACAGTAGACGACAACGTTTCCGGTGTAGCTCTCATCAAAACATATTGCACCATTCACTGTTGGGATTCCCATGTTATTACCATAGCTTCCGATGCCAGCTACCACTCCAATGTAGACGTATTTCGGATGTTTCACGCCTAGCGGTAATTTCCCATAATCAAGATCCAATGGTCCGAAGCCCAAAACGTCGGTGCACGCGATAGGGTCGGCCCAGACACCTAGAATGTCGCGAATTACCCCTCCAACGCCTGTGGCTGCTCCACCGAAGGGCTCTACTGCAGAAGGGTGATTGTGCGTTTCCACTTTTGCCGCTATGCCGTACCCCTCGTCGAATTCTACTATGCCTGCGTTGTCCTCGAAAACTGAGTAGCACCAGGGAGCGCTGATTTCATCTGAGACTCTCGAAATGTATGTTTTGAAGAGACTATCAATGTCTTTGCCCCGGTATTTTATTCTCCCTTTGAATGTCTTGTGGTAGCAGTGTTCGGACCATGTTTGACTTATGGTCTGCAACTCTAAATCTGTTGGGTTCCGCCCTTTTGTCTTGAAATATGTTTTGACGGCGTTCATTTCTTGCCGGTTCAGGCCTAGTCCCAACTCTTGACTAATTTTCTCTCGTTGTTTGTCTGAGGTCTTGAGGACATCTATCTCGAACAATAGGAACGGCGTCTTCTTTCGGACGAAGATGCCTGTCGTCATTTCCCTTCCTCGACTTCAATAAGATAATTGTCTTTGGTTGGATTTGCCAAAAGCCTCCTGCACATTTCTTCACTCTGTGCTTCAGCCTCTTTGCGTGATTGTGCTTCAAGAAAAACGTTGTACACTTTACCCACGTTAACGGACCCAACAGCATAACCAAGTTCTTTCAACAGTCGTGCTGTTGTCTCACCTTCCGGGTCACTGTGGCCTAGCTTCAGTTTAACCTCGATTCTTATCTGATATTTCATGGGCTAAGTTTGAATTTCCAACGGATTTAAGCACTTTCATCAGCAATGAAGCAACAGCTAGTTCAGAACAATCTTCCTGTTCTTATAGACTATCTTGATCCGTTCCGATCTTGTTGTACTGCCAATCTGTTGAGCATTTATCTGACTCTTTTCCAGAGCATCTATTGCCTCATCGACATCCATTTTGTTCACAACTATCGCAAATCCCCATCCCATGTTGAAAGTCTTGAACATCTCCTTATCGGTTATCACACCTCCCAATTTAGAAGCAGTTCTTTGAATCAATTCGAAAATGGGGTGCGGGTTGAAATTGGAGAATTCGAAGCCGACGTGTTTTGAAAACTTCGTTAATCTATCAAACTTGAGGTACGCGTCACCGGTGATGTGCACTGCAGCTTTCAGGTGAACTTCTTCAGCAACTCTCGCCAAAGGTTTGACGTAGATTCTGGTCGGTTCCAGAACTTCCCAGATTAGCTCCCTTTTCAATCCGTCTGGAACATCGTGCAGATCGAACTTGCCACCCCACTGTTTGAAGAGAATTTTCCTCGCCAGAGATATGCCGTTGCTGTGAAGGCCGGAGCTTCGAAGGCCAATGACGGCATCGCCTGGTTTTATCTTTCTTCCGGAGACTATCTTCTCCTTGTCAACCTCGCCTACCGCCGCGACTATCATATCGAAACCCCTGCCTTCGATCAGGCCTTTTGTCAGCTCTGCTACGTCTCCGATTTCTCCACTGGGAACGATACATCCAGCCTCAGTCGCCCCCTTAGCGATTCCTTCCACCCATTGCTTGACTAAGCTGGGATCTGAAACTTGTGCGTGAATGTTGTCTGCGATTGCAAGAGGTCTGGCACCAGAGCGTATGACGTCGTTCACGACCATCGCAACACCGTCAATCCCTATCGTGTCGTATTTTTCAGCCAGTTGGGCCACAAGCACTTTTGTGCCGACTCCTTCAATCTGGAGGTCCAAGAAGCCCCCGCCGCCCAAGGGGAAAATATTTCCATAAGGAAGCTGAACGATCTTGCCATGGTGGCTGAACTTGTATGTCTTCTTCAATGCCTGCAGTGCTTTCTTGGATTCAGCTCTCAGCTTTCTGTCGACACCTGAACCAGCGTAGGTAAATTCCTGAGTCAAAGGTTTTCTCCTGTGGAAGTGTTGTTGACTGATAGCCGCATCACAATTCGATTCTTTCTGGGCTTCAGGAAGATAACGCTTTTCGTTGAGTCGCCACCGTTGAGACAATGTTAGTGAACCTAGCCAAACCATCAGATTTACTGGCGAGAATCAACGAATCTGCTTTTTACTTCGGAACATCGTTGACGATGTGAACTCTCTTTGCGCATAAGGAAAAAGAATGTGGCGAGGGCTAGGATTTTTTGAATGAGGCGAATGCGGCTTGGCAGACAGATTGGTCTCGTTCGCCCAGCCCATACGTGTTCATCAACATCCCCAAGAGGATGTAGTACTGCCTCAGGAAATCCAGCCCCCTTTCGGTAGCGCAATATTGAATCTGTTGGCCTCTCATGCGAACTTCGATAAAGCCTATTTTGGTGATAGACGCCAAATACTTCTTCAATTGAGCATAATTGATGCCAGTGCGCTTCATGAGGGAGTATCTGTCTCCACTGTCATACTTTGTGGCGTCAAGTATTGCGGCTATTATCTCGAAATGGCTTCTATACTTTTTGCTGAGGGTCAACTGATAGGGACTGCTTTTCTTCAGCAAAGACAAGTTGTATGATTCATGTTCCACTGTGTAGTTCGCCATCATTCTTCCCCTACGTCATATGTCGTCGTTTAAAGGCTTACCACTTTCTTCGGTAGACTTGATTGAAGGATTGGATGAATGAGTTGACAAAGTTTAAATCCCACATTCTGACCCGAAGAGTTTATTATAACGTTTCAATTGAATCTGTTGAATAGAGGAAAACAGTTTGGACCAGCCTGAGCTGTCGCCTGATGATACGCGTTTTCTGCTGGAGGTTCTCAAGACTGACTGCGCAAGCGCAAGCATACGTTTGCGGGTGGGGGAACAGCAGTATGGGCTAGCTCGTGCGGTTGCATCATTCATGTTTGAACTCCGTTTTCCCGACGTTAAGGACATAATTAAGAAGCTATACGGAGAGCAGAAGGTAAATGACTTGCAGTTTGTTCGCAAGATTCAGACGGTTCTCAAGAAAATGGAGAAGAACGGCATTGTAAAGATTCTGCCAAAGAAAAAGCCGTGGGAGTTGCAGAGGTATGGGCTTTTTAGTTTTAAGTTTCTCGACAGTGATAAGAACTCTGTGAGTTTTGCGACCGGGGAGCAGATCGAGCAGACGCAGAATCTGCTGAGGTCACTGTCTGGAGGGAAAAAACCGCCTAGGATGGATTATGCCAAGTTTTTCACCCTCGTGCTCGTCGGGGTTGCATCATACGCGTCGATTTTGTGGTCTCTGCTGCAACCGGTTATAGTTCCAGCTGTTTTCGTTCCTTCATTATCAATCTCTGTGGTATGCTCCCTGATGTTGGGAAAAATGCTCTCCAGAGGATAGTCGGGGAGATTTGGGCCAAAGACTAATGTTTGCGTGGGAACATGACAGAGGGATTGACTTGAAGAAGGTCGCTTCGGCTCCGCTTCTATTCTTGTTACTCTTGGCCGTGGCATCTGCAATGCGGTGGAACATGCTGGCGAGGGCAAGTCCAGGAATTCTTGATGTGCCGGGTAAGTATGCAACGATTCAAGACGCTATCAACAACGCGAGTTCTGGAGACCTCATCTTTGTTCATAAAGGCACGTACTATGAAGACGTGGCGATCAACAAGAGCGTGTCGCTTGTCGGTGAAGACAGAAACTTGACAGTTATCTATGGAAGTGCGGCCCCCCAACCTCAATACGTGATCAGCTTGATCGCCGGCGGCGTGACGGTCAAGGATCTTACTGTAAGGGCACGCACTCCAATTCAGAGTCCGATCATGATCGGTTCCGCAGGTAATGTCTTAGAGAACAACGTAATTGAAAATGGGTTTTATGGCCTCCAGCTTTCTTATTCTTCTGATAACGTGATCTCGAACAACACCATCTCGAATAACCAGTACGGCGTCTACCTTTTCACTTCAGGTCATAACGAATTCTCAGACAACGATATTGCAAACAATGTTGTGACGGGCGTCGAGCTTCATTACTCAAGTGACAACGTGTTCTCAGGAAATAACGTTAATAGCAATGCGAACGGGTTGGCTCTTTATTCTTCAACTGCCAACAATGTTTTTTATCATAATAACTTCAACAACATACTTCAATTGTCGAGCGACTCCATAAACTCGACCAATGTTTGGAGTTTGAACGGAGAAGGTAACTATTGGTCTGATTACACAGGACAGGATTTGAACAGCGACGGAATAGGGAATATTCCTTACAACAACACTGACACGGAAGGCGGTGATAGCTATCCTTTGACGGGGCCGTTCTATGATTTAGACGTTGTATTGAACGGTCAGACGTACCATGTCAATCTTGTCAGCAACTCATCAGTCTCCGGTTTGAAATTCGCATTCGGAGAGGAGACAGGAAACAGGATGGTGATATTTAACGTGGCCGAAGAGAAAGGCACGGTTGGGTTCTCCAGAATAATGATTCCTCTAGGCTTGATGGACTCTCCATTCATTGTTCTAGGCGGCCAAGGAGAAATAACTCCAACTGTGCTGAACGTTTCAACCGTGACGAACATTTATCTCTACTTCACGTGGGTCCATAGCAATCAAACTATCTCCATAATCTCTTCGAAAACGATGCATCTATACAATGATCTGCTTGGTGAATACGCCAAGCTATTGGCTGATCTCGATAATCTGAACGTCACACAAAGTAGCTTTCTAGAGAACTACAGCGCTCTTTTGGTCAATCTGAAGGAGCTTCAAGACAGATATTTGGCATTGAACGCTTCTTACACTGGGCACCTGTCAGACTATTCCAGAAGCGTGGAGAACATTCAGAACCTTTTGGTCAATCTGAAGGAGCTTCAAGACAGATATTTGGCATTGAACGCTTCTTACACTGGGCACCTGTCAGACTATTCCAGAAGCGTGGAGAACATTCAGAACCTCATGTATGTCTTTGCAACCACGACCGCGATCTTTCTCATAACGACTATCTATCTCTCTAAACGTGCGAACATGGGCGCGAGGGAGAAACCAAGAGGCCCCGAAAACGAACAATAGCGTTTCTATTGAACCAGTTCTCTTCCTTTCCTGTATGCTTGCACGTCCATGCTTGCAGTCTTCTTCTCTACCGTGTCGCCTATGGCTTTCTTCATAGAATCATCGCATACCAAGTTCGTCACCTTTGCAAGGGCCCCTAGCATAAGCATGTTTGCACAGACTCTTGTCCCAAAAATCTTTTCCGCGTTTTCTGTGGCAGGGATTTTGAAAAGCCTCACCTTTTTTTCTGGCTGTTTGACGTTCGTGCTATCGATTATTAGCGTGCCATCATCACTCAGATCCTCTAAGTGTCTGTCAAGAGCTTCTTGGCTCATTGCGACCAATATGTCGCATCTCGTGACCATTGGAAAGCCGATTTCTCGATCTGATATTATTACTTCGCTCTTGGCCATGCTGCCTCTTGCTTCAGCACCGTAGCTTTGGGTTTGCACCGCTTTTTTTCCATCATACGCAGCTGCTTTGCCTAATATGTGTCCTGCGAGGACTACGCCTTGTCCTCCAAGCCCCGCGATTCTGATTTCAGTCTTCAAACGCCTTCTTCGCCTCCTCCATTGCGGCTTGCAAAGTTTCTGTGAGCGTGGGTCTCTGTTTTTTCGCAAATTCGCCCACGACTATTTTGGAAGTCAGATTGTCTTCGCCCATTTTTTCTGCCTGTTCAATTGAGACGGTATTTTCCTTAAACCAATTCACCATCTCACCCGCATCCTTGAATCCGGCTCTTCTTCCAAAAGCCGTTGGGCATTGGCTTACAACTTCAATGAATCTGAAGCCCCGTGTTTTCAGCGCTTCCTTTATGGATTCCTTGAACTCGTTAATCTGAACCGTTGTCCAGCGCGCGACGTAGCAGGCTCCAGCGGCCACGGCGAGCCTTGCAGCATCCAAGGGATATTCAAAGCTTCCGTATGGCGTCGTGGTAGTCAAGGTCTTGAATGGGGTCGTTGGGGCGACTTGGCCCCCGGTCATCCCATAAATCATGTTGTTCACCATTATGACGAGGATGTCCAGGTTTCTTCTGGCTGCATGTATGAAATGGCCCAAGCCTATGCCGACTATGTCACCGTCCCCGCCAAAAACGACAACGCTTACGTCAGGTCGGACAAGTTTTATCCCCATCGCCACTGGTATGCTTCTTCCATGCAGAGTGTGGACTGAATCTGCTATGAAATGCGGCGATGGGATCCATGCGGAGCAGCCGATTCCACTGCAGAATACGAACTTGCCCAGGTCTTCATGACCCAGTTCATGAACTGCTCTGAGGAAGATGTTTGTAACAGTGTAGGCCCCGCAGCCTGGACAGAATGGAGGCGTTATGTCCCTAAGATATTTCCGAGGTGAAAAAGTTTCAGTCATTTCTTCTTCCCCACCTCAGCGACTTTAGCAAGCAGTTCTTCAGGCGTGATCAGTTCTCCACCCCCAATCTTGTTCATCGACATAATAGGTGCTTCACCGTTTGCAGCTCTCTCAACTTCGTGACATAGTTGTCCCAGGTTCATCTCTGGAACGATAATTGCCTTGGCCCTCTTTGCCATTCTCTTGACTACTTCATCTGGGAAGGGCCAAACTGTTCTCAGTCTTATGTAACCTGTCTTGATTCCATCCTTCTGGGCGTTTTCAACGGCTTCGTAGACTGTTCGCGAAGTGCATCCAAATGAAACTATGCCAACTTCGCATTCATCAATATTATAGGTCTCAAAATCGGCGATGTCCATCGCGTGGTTCTGGATTTTCCCGTTGAGTCTTTCAACAAGCCGCCTATGGACAAGCGGATCGGCGGTGACTCTAATGCCGTATTCATCATGAGTCGAACCTGTCACTACCACGTTGAAGCCATCACCCACCCTTGGCATTGGCGGGACTTCCTCCAAGCCGAAAAACGCCTTTTCATCAGTCTCAGGTCTTCGGCGATTCACTATCTCCAGGGTTTCAAGATTCGGCAGGACTATCTGTTCTCTCATGTGCGCGATTATCTCATCCGCGAGAAGTATAACTGGCATGCGGTATTTTTCGGCCAGGCTAAACGCCTTGACTGTTAACATGAACATTTCCTGCACCGAGTTTGGCGATAGTACGATGGCTGAATAATCTCCATGCGTCCCCCATCGAGCCTGCATAATGTCACCCTGGCCACATTTAGTCGCCTGTCCCGTGCTGGGCCCTGCCCTTTGCACGTCAATGATGACGCATGGGGTTTCGGTCATGAATGCATATCCTATTCCTTCTTGCATGAGGCTGAAGCCTGGACCAGAGGTCGCAGTCATCGATTTGACCCCTCCCCAGCTCGCACCCACGATGGCACCGATTGATGCTAGTTCATCTTCCATTTGAATGGCCATTCCGCCAACTTGTGGTAATCGATACGATAGATGCTCAGCAATTTCGCTGGAGGGTGTTATTGGATAGCCAGCGAAGAATCGACATCCTGCTGCTATGGCCCCTTCAGCGCACGCCTCATTTCCCTGCCAAAAACGTGTGTTTGTTGTTGAGGTTTTCTTCAATCGAGCATCTCCCACTGGGCTTTCTGCTAAGGCTTGAAAGCTTGAACCTAAAAGGTTTTATCCTCTTGTTCAGCAATTTATGCTCTGAAAGGTCGAAAGGAATTGGACGAAGAGATTGTCGATTATGCTTTAGATTATGCGCAAAGCAAGAAGATTGATTATGCTGAGGTCAGGGCTCAAAGTCAAGTGCAGGACAGAATCATTCTGAGAAACGAAATTTTAGAGGCATACGTTTCGGCAGTTGACAGTGGGTTCTGCGTTAGAATCATGTCAAACGGGGGGATCGGCTTTGCGTCTACCAATAGGTGGTCGAAGGAAGAAGCAAAGGCTGCTGTGGATTTGGCGTTCAAATACGCAAGGGCTGCAAATCGCAAGGACAAATTGGTTTTTGCTGAAGAAAAGGGGATTAAGACAAAGTGGGCTGTTGAACAGAAGAAGAAGATAGAGAATGTCGCGCCCGAAGATAAGATATCTGCTTTTGCAGATGTCCATAAAGCTTTGGCTTCATGTGGCGTGAAGATCCCTGCGGTAATGTCACAGGTCTTCATAGATCTTATCACGAAATACTTCGTCAACTCAGAGGGCTCACGGATATCTTCGTTTGTTCCGAAAATAGGCGCTTTTCTGTATGTCACTGTCGCTGAACAGGGCAAGACTGAGCAGGGCTACGAGCAGTTTGGCTACAGCGGCGGATGGGAGGCTTTAGGATTATGGAAGATCCAAGAGAGGATGATCCACAGCGCAAATGTTCTCAGAGATGTGATCACGAAGGCAAAGTCGGTTAAGCCCGGAGAAATGGATTTGGTGTGCGGGTCAGAGGTTACAGGGATAGCGGCACATGAGTCTTGCGGCCATCCGATGGAGGCTGATAGAATCCTGGGAAGGGAAATGAGTCAAGCTGGAAGATCTTTCATTTACAAGGGTAGCAACTACTGGATTGGCACTCGAATCGGTAGTAAAGCAGTCACCGTTGTTGATGATCCGACGATTGAGCATAGCTATGGCTACTATGCTTATGATGATGAGGGTGTCAAAGCGCGTCCGAGGTTCCTGTACAAGGAGGGGATCATAAATGAGTTTCTGCAAAACAGGGAGTCGGCTGCCAAACTCGGTACAAGGAGTAACGGTTCTTCAAGATCAGTCAACTACGACAGAGAGGCGATCGTCAGAATGGCAAACACGTTCGTGGCTCCAGGCGAGCTCACGCAGGAAGAACTGATCGAGGACGTTAGACAAGGTGTATTCATGAAATCCTTCACAGAATGGAACATTGATGACAAACGTTTTAATCAGCGCTATGTCGGCAAAGAAGCCTATCTGATAAAGGACGGGGAACTGCAGTTCCCTGTTGCTAGACCCGTGATTGAGACTACGACGCTGAAGTTCTGGTCGGCCGTTGACGCAGTTTCCAAAGAAGTCGAGTTTGACGCGGCCACATGTGGGAAGGGAGACCCAGGGCAAGGAGTTCCGGTATACACTGGTGGACCGTGCATCAGGCTTAGAGAGGTGTTTGTAAAATGAGCGAGATACTCGGCAAAACTGAAGAAATAGTCAAGAAGGCGAAGAGTCTAGGCGCAGACGAGGTAATTGCCAAGACAACATTCGGCAAGTACAAGCAAGTGCGATTCAGCAATAATCAGGTTGATATCACAGTGGCTTGGGATGATTATGTGACTGATGTGGCTTTGGCTTGGAAGAAACGTATTGTTGCCACACAGATACATGATTTTCGTGATGTTGATGCGACTATCAAACAGCTTGTTGGGTTGGCGAAGGTTTCAGGAGAAAACCCAATGTTCGGAGGCTTTGCAAAGGGCAGTTTTCACTATGCCAAGAGTCAAGCGGACAAAAAACTCGAGGCTCTAGAGAGTCCGACGGAACTGGTTTTCGAGGCGATCGATGCCGCAGAGAAAGAAACCGGTTCCGAGGTTGACAGCGGAGGCATCCTCTTCACAAAGTTCGAGGATGTCTACTTGGTGTCTTCAGAAGGGCCTGCCGGTGTAGATAGCAGATCGGCAGTCGAGCTTTCGATAAGGGCTTTTTCACAGCAGGAAGCATCTGGCCACGGAGTCGAATGCAGCTCAACGTTGAAGGATTTCATGCCTTCCAGAGCTGGCAGCAAAGCTGGTGAAATCGCAAGGTTGGCAAAGAATCCCAAGGTCGGCGACGAGGGTGTATACGATGTTATCTTCGATCCTTTGATCTTTGGCTCTGTGCTCGGAGTCTGGGGTGGAATGGCTTCAGCTTTCAGTATAATGATCCAATTGTCCATTTTCGTAGACAAACTTGGGAAAAAGGTTGGGCCGGAGATTGTCACTCTGAAGGATAATCCTGCTGCTTATTCAATGTCCCAGAGGGTTTTTGATGATGAGGGTGTTCCTACAAGGGAAAACGTGTTCGTTGATCATGGCGTCCTCAAAACGTATCTTCATAATGCCTCTACGGCCAGAGTCTTCAAAACTCAGACGACGGGCAATGCTGGACTTGTCACTCCGAACCCTTGGAACGTGGAAATGGCCCCCGGAAGCATGAGCAAGGATGAGCTTTTCAAAGAAGTGGACAGGGGACTCTACTTGACCAACACCTGGTACACGCGCTTCCAGAACTATATCAGAGGCGACTTCTCAACCATCCCCCGAGACGGCATTTTCCTCATCGAGAAAGGAGAGATCAAGAAGTCGTGGAAGGATCTGCGCATCAGCGACAACGTCTTGTCTATGCTTGGCAACATCGCTGGCATTTCAAAGGAGAGGCAACATGTGCACTGGTGGGGTGAGGCTGATCCGCCGTCGCTCAGTCCTTACGTCCTCATCAAGAACGTTCACATGACCAAGTCCAAGTAGACCCACAATTTTTTCCTTTCTTGGATTGATCACAAAATCGAAAAGACAAAAGAGGAAGCTTTGAAGGAGATAGAAGAAATGAAGTATTCTGCACGGCATGACATGGAGAAGATCGAACATGATATCAGGAAAGCAAGAGAACTGAACCCGAAGAAAAAAACAAGAATCACGTCAGAAATCACCCCACGAAGAACGAAATTGAAAAGAAATATTCAGAGCTAAGAACCACAATCCTGATGCAAGCTGCTTCAACGTGAGAAACAGTCGAGGACAGAGCATTCCAGATGGATTTTGGTTTTCTAACGCTGGAATAATGGAAAATGTTTTATCCTCATCATATGTAATGTCTGAAAGGGAATTATATGGCTAAATGCCCTAAATGTGGAAAGGAAGTAAGCACTCCTAAGAAGACTTGGAAGATGGCTGGAAGAGCAGACAAGAGCGGCAAGAAAACGGAACTTACAATCGGGCTCTTTGAGCACTGTGGAAAAACTTTCAGAGCTGCTACAGGCAAAAGAAAAATCTGAGTCTGCAAAACACTATACTCTTCCTTTTTTCTATTGTCAAGCTCGCAAGAATTCTATCGAAGCGTAGACAGGAAGATTCGTTTTTGGAATTCTCCTCTGGGAAGATAATTCACGGAATCTGTTTCTTTGAAGGTTGTCTTGTCAGTATTCTTGGTTCTTTCCACTCTTCTCCGAGTATACTGTGGAGCAGTAGATCTCTCAATTCTCCATGTATGAACATTGACTTGCGAACAATTCCTTCTCTTTTCAAGCCGATTTTTAAGTACTCTTTGAGAAGCCATGTTTCTCAGGTCAGTGGTAGCTTGGATACGAATCAAGTTTCTTGATAAGAACAGGCAGTCAACCAAAATTGTCACTGCCCAGTGCAATACCCTTTTCCTCTTTCACTTGGGATCTACGTAAACCTATTTCCAACAGGTTCCCAGCTGAAAAAGTGTTCAAGACGCCGATCTTCGTTCCATCCTTCTTCTCTATGAAAAACTTCATCGCGGTTTAAGGGTCTTTTGAATCTTTTGGTGTGGCTTCTGAAAGCATTATCGCCCTGATTTTCTCTGGTTCAATCTCTACGTTTGGAATTCGATAAGCTTCTTTGTTTACATCTGAACAAGGGAAATCAACACAGTTCACACTGTCAATAGGGCGCACTCTCTACTCTCCAGCATTTGCTATTTGTTCTTTTTCTTCAATTTTGTGACTTGTGATAACCGACTGCTTAACTACCAAAATATCATTTGCGATCGCCGCTTGAGTCGGGAACGTCATGTGAAGTGACGCATTTAGTAGGCAACAAGCCTATATTCAGAACGTAATGTTTGCTTTCTAAGAGTTGAAAATCCAGATATCCGAAGGTCAGCAGTGTTTCAAACGGTCTTAAGGATTGGAAAAGAAGCAAAGGAAGCAAATGGAATACATTTCCCGTGAAGAGAAAAAGAGAGAAGCAAGCAAGCCTCTATACCTTGCCAGATATGAATGAAGGCTGTGCCTTTTCACAGGAAGATCGCACCCCCCATATAAAGAATGCAAAATAGCAGATTTAGATAACAGGAAAATTCTGCAAAGTAGCATAGAACCAAATAAACTTAAATCAAGCCCCGCCCACGAAAATATGGGGCGGTCGTAGTCTAGCTTGGTTAGGACATCGGCTTCCCAAGCCGACAACCCGGGTTCAAATCCCGGTGACCGCACTAAGAATCATCACAGAAAAAGTTTATTGTCTGATAGGCATATGTAGGAACTATTTCTTGTTTCTTGCCATGATCCAATAGTGTTTTTCTCTACCTCTTGTCAGAATCTTACCAGAGATTATGTGGAAACCATCATCCTTAATCAAATGCAGAGATTTTTCAGGGCTATAGTGGCTCCAGAACATTTGAACCCCATGATACTCATCGGTGGCTTCCCATTCATCTGGACTCGTACAAACAAGCATTATTCCATCAGGTTTCAGTATTCTATGAAAACTCAAAGCGCGCGCTACATGGATCTATAGCCAGATTTCTTGAATTCTTCCTCTGTCTTCAATAATGCTTCTTTTATCTCTTCAACTGCTCTGTTGATTCCTAGACAAGCCAGGACTTTCTGGTAAGTTACCTCACGTATCCAAGCCTTCATCAAAGTATTACCCAGATCAAACAGAGCTACCCTGATCCTCAAGGCAACCACACCTGCTACATGTCCAGACTTCCATGTGAATATTTCTTTCTATATGAGCCGTTCGTGGGGCATTTGAAACCGTCTTTTTGCAGTAGATGCCTCCATGTTTGTTTTTGCAGGTTTGGTCGTGAAGCTTGACTTGTAAGTTGCCAACACTCTTGCAACTCTTTCTTGATCGGTAACGGTGTAGATGTTCTCGTGACCGATTTTCTCGCGCGTTAAGATGCTTTTTTCGACTAGATGCTTGAGGCAGAAGCACAGCGTGGAGCGTGGCAACTTCAAGCGATCAGCCAAGAATTGATATTTCGCTTTCTTGTTTGCGAGGATTACTAGCACGATGTTCCTCTTTTTTTCTGTCTCAGGGCGGACAGTATTCTCTTATCTTCAGACTCCAACCTCTTTGTGTAGTATTTCTTCTGATGCCCCTCTGACTCAGCAAAGACGATTTTCTTTCGAGTCATGTAACTGAGGTGATAATGCAGCGTGGTCAACGGCATGCTCAAGGCTTTCTGGAGTCTTCTTAAATTGAAGCCCGGATTTGCCTCTATGGTCACATATATTCTTCTTCTGCTTTCGTTCTCCAAGATTTCGTCCTTGAACATCGCACACTAGCCCTTCAACATGTTAAATGACATCAGTTTGGTTCCACCAGACGAATAGGGGCACGCACACTCTGGTTTCGAGCGTATTCACACTGAAAAGAAGGATCAATCCACTCCCTAATAATAGGTTTTCTTTAGGTCGTCAGGCGGGTCAATTCAGTGAATTGTGCACTTTTTCTCTGTTCCGCAAAGCAGACTTGGCGTACGCGTGTCACATGAAAAGTGGTGAGCAGCTTATATTTCAGAGGCACGAAATGCTCTTCAGGTATCACATTTGCCATTACCCTTGGTTGAAAGATCAAAGGCAGAAATTACACGGGCTATTCGGAGAAAAGTTGAGCGATTAAGCGGCGTAAAAGGCTTCAGTCAACTAAGCTTGCGCCCGATTGGGAAAAGATTTGACGTCAGCATACGCGTCTTGGTCGACAGTAACTTGGAATTTGAACCTCACCAGATCGCTTTGAACATAGAGAAAGAAGTGAAAAGCATAATTCCTAACTCAAGAGTGTCGATTGACACCGAACCCTTTGGAAACCACCGAGAGGACGTCTGGAGACTTGTGAAGGATATAGCCGAAGGAACACCTGGCTCCAGAGGAGTTCATAACATACACATTCAAAAGATCGATGGAAAGTTGTGTATCGATCTACACCTGGAAGTAAGTGCAAACATGACTGTGAAGCAGGCACATCATGTTGCTGATCAAACTGAAAGGATGATAAAAGCAGCCAATTCCAACATTTCAGAAGTAACTGTACACATCGAATCTGCCTCGGATCTCATATCGAGAGAGTTAGCCGGAATCGAGACGGAGCTGGAATCGTACGTTCAGGATGTCGCGAAGCGTTTCCCAGATATCAAGGAGGTTCACGCAATCAGAGTACGCAGATTCGGTGACACGATGCATCTTGTACTCCACTGCACTTTCGATTCAAAACTAAGCATAAAGAAAGCACATGAACTCTCCAACCACGTTGAAAGTGCAATAAGAAGTGCATACCCAACCGTCGCCAGAATAGACATCCATGAAGAGCCAGCTTGAAAGGCTCTCCTGCATATTGCGGCAGAAGAGCGACGGAAGACCTAAATAGCGCCTTTGCCCTACTAGCGAGAGCATTTTCATAATGCGCAAGCTAAGAGGAACTGTGTTGAGGCGGATTCAAAAATACGGTAAAGGAACAGGCTGCAGACACAGAAGAAGACTACTGGTCTACGAATCCTGCGGATGTATATGCGTCGCTTGAAACGAGTGACCATGGGTTAGCTGATCAAGAGGTTCAACGTCGTTTAAAGATTCACGGCTTCAACGAGCTGGTCGTTCACGCCTTCAGTCGGGCGCAAGTGCTTCTTAGGCAATTCAAGAATCCTATATTCGCCATTCTCGTTGTTTGCGCAGCGATTGCGGGTTTCTTCGGGGAACCCGACCAGTCTGTTGTGATAATGGCAATGATAGTTCTTGCTGTTGTTTTGGGATATTACAACGAGTACAAAGCCGAGAAAATCGTTCAGGATCTTCGCAAGGCTGTATCAATCAAAGCTGTAGTGACCAGAGAGGGAAAACCCTTACAGATCGATTCGAAACTGCTAGTTCCTGGAGATTTGGTCTCGGTTTACGTTGGCGATATTGTCCCTGCAGATATGAGAATTGTGCGATCTAAGGATCTTGAGACCAATGAAGCAGCATTCACTGGAGAATCGTTTCCAGTCGAGAAAACGTCTAACCGACTTGACGTTCAAAAACCAACTCCCCAACAGTTGACGAATTATCTGTTTATGGGCTCTGTCGTGGTTCATGGCAGTGCTCAGGGTGTTGTGATCCGCACGGGCAAACACTCAATCTTGGGTTCGATATCTAAGAGTTTAACTCGTTCTCATCCTGAAACTGAATTCCAAAAAGGGGTTAGAAGATACGGGAATATGCTTCTCGGGTTTACTCTTGTTCTTGCAGTCTCGATATTCTCGTTAAACGCAGGGGTCGGTCATAACCTTATCTGGTCTCTGACTTTTTCCCTTGCAATCGCCGTCGGGTTAGTCCCCGAGTTGATGCCTGCTATCGTCACGATTAGTCTTGCTCAAGGTGCGAGGAGAATGGCCAACGTGAAGGTTATCGTGAAACGATTGGTCTCAATTGAAGATTTCGGCAACATGAACGTTCTCTGTACTGACAAGACGGGGACGCTTACTGAGGGAAAAATCGTGCTCAAAGATGTTTACCCACTTGGCGAAGAGAAGGATCACAAGCTTCTGACCTATTCAATGTTGTGCAACGCTGCAGTATTGGGAGAAAACATAGTTGGAAATCCCATGGACGTTGCAATATGGGAATATGCTTCGCAGAACAATGCGGAAAAGAGTGTAGAGCCCTACACCAAAGTCGATGAGGTCCCATTCGATTACCAACGCCGGATGATGTCCGTCGTTGTCAAGAAGGACAGAGAATACACTCTGATTTGCAAAGGCGCCCCAGAATCTGTCTTCAGCAAGTGCAAATATGCTAACGTGAGCGGAAGAATCGAAAAGATCGCTGACGTTCAAAAGGCCATCAACAGCAAGTTCTATAGTCTTTCAGAACTTGGCTACCGCATTCTTGCAGTAGCCTGTCGAAATGGAGAAGTCAAAACCCCTTGCTCGGTTGAAGACGAGAAGGATCTGACTCTTCTAGGTTTTCTAATATTTACTGACCCTCCGAAGAAAGATGTTCATGAAGCCATCAACAAACTGAATGAAATGGGAGTTTCGGTCAAGATCCTGACAGGGGACAACGAGCTTGTTGCGAAAACAATCTGCGAGGACCTCAAAATTCCTGTCAAGAGAGTGATTTGCGGCTCAGAACTAACGCAGATGAGTCTGAACGAAATCAGAGCAGTCGTCGAAGAAGCCACGATTTTCGCTAGGATAACACCTGAGCAGAAACTGGACATCATAAAAGTCCTAAAAACCAACGGACATGTAGTGGGTTTCATGGGCGATGGCGTAAACGACGCTCCCGCGCTCTATGAAGCGGACGTTGGAATATCCGTAGATACCGCAGTGGACGTGGCAAAGGAAGCAGCCGACATTGTACTACTGGAAAAGGACCTTCTTGTGCTTGCTAATGGCATAAATGAGGGACGCAAAATATTCGGCAACACTATGAAATACATTTTGATGGGAACTAGCTCGAACTTTGGGAACATGTTTAGCGCGGCAGCCGCATCCGTCTTTCTCCCATTTGAGCCCATGCTGGCATCGCAGATCCTTTTCATGAACTTGCTCTACGACATTTCAAACATGACCCTGCCAACGGATAATGTTGACGACGAATATATCAAGTCACCAAAGCGTTGGGACATGAGCTTCGTGAGAAAATACACGCTCTTCTTCGGCCCATTCAGCTCACTGTATGACTTCCTAACGTTTGGCATAATGCTTTTCGTATTTGGCGCTTCGGCAGCAGCACTTCCGGGAGCCACTGATGCAGTGAAGCTTCACGCACAAAGCCTATTCCAGGCCGGATGGTTCGTGGAATCATTTTGGACAGAGGTGCTAGTCATGTTCGTCATCAGAACCAGGCGCACTCCTTTCTTCAAGAGCCGTCCCGGAAAATGGCTCACAGTGCTAACACTTTCTTGCGTGGCGTTTGGGACTATACTTCCATTCACCCCCATTGGAGGGTTTCTTGGGTTCAGTCCACTTCCTCCTGAATATTGGCTTCTTCTAGTCCTTATGGTGGCCACATACTTGGTTCTAGTAGACGCTGGCAAGGTGTTCTTCTACAAGATATGCAAATACTGAAGGAGGGCGGATGACTATGCCAGATATTGACCTCTTCACTTGGTGGGCCTTAAGCATAAGCTTTAGCAGCATATTCCTCGTTTTGATTAGCATCTATCTGTACTCCGGCAGCAAGTCGAAGCGCATAGAGGGTGCCGAGAAAGTAGCTAAAAAAGTCGATGCTGTTAAGCTTGTCAAGAGCTTCGCCTTTGTATGGGTTTTGCTTGGTCTTTTGGTCTTCTATATTTTCTCAGTCCAGCTAGGTGCGGGCATTTTGTCTGAGGTAGTTTTCGCATTTGGCAATCTCGTCGTAGAAGCCCTATTAGTCTTTTACTTACTCAGAAACAGAGAGAAGACCCCAGCCGGAGAATAGAACGAAATCCGAAGGGAGCAAAGTGTTCGCTTAGCCAACAGAATGGGGCCCCTTATTCCACGTGCGCTGGGTCTATGGTGCTAGAGCCGCGACTTTGACCTGTTTTACTCCCTTCTTGGCCATGAGGGCTTGAGTGAGACTTCTCACTTCTTGAGTTTTTCCCTGGACGGC